>Ga0115002_10009198_pt1 | contig 10832 bp, 13 predicted proteins | sample ArcticOcean_MG_C_8_FD_89576 | JGI IMG/M metagenome (GOLD analysis project Ga0115002, IMG submission 89576) | Marine microbial communities from western Arctic Ocean - ArcticOcean_MG_CB11_86 | ecosystem: Environmental > Aquatic > Marine > Oceanic | place: Arctic Ocean: Canada Basin | collected... | reverse complement strand
CATGAAACTACAGCGGTCCCTTTGCCACGGCGCGCCATTTTATGTTCTTGGACCACTTGTTACCGACATGTTCCCAGGGTACGACCACATTACAAGTTGTATTGGTGCCACAGCGGCTGCGTATCATGGCGCTGCGATGCTTTGTTACGTAACACCGAAGGAGCACCTTGGTCTTCCAAAGAAGGACGATGTAAAACAAGGATGCGTGGCATATAAAATTGCAGCACACAGTGCTGATGTTGCACTTGGTATTCCGCACTCAAGGGATAACGACGATGAACTTACCAAAGCTCGCGCCGCCCTAAACTGGCAAAAGCATTTTGATTTAAGTTTCGACCCAGATTTCGCTCGCGCTATGCACGACGAAGATTTAGATGTTGACACTGATTTTTGTGCAATGTGCGGTCATGACTGGTGCAGCGTTCGAATCAGTAAAGAAATTCAAGAGTTTGCTTCAGGCAAAGATGAAAATTATGCTTGGGACAAACCAAAAGTTTCAGCGGCATTGACGATTGAGCAAAAAGAAATTCTTGAGCATCGTGGTGTTCTTACACCTGAAGAAGTACACAAACTTGCTTCGAAGGTGAAGGGCAATGTTGATACATCAAACGGCAAGGCCGCATGCCACAGCGATGTTTCAGATGCCGAAACTTCTAAAGCAATGCAAGTCTAGGGCTATCAGTATCGCACTATAAGCGGTTTAGCACATCGAAAAAGCAAACAATGCATAGACCTTTCGTTCAAAATGTTTGGCGTAAAGCAGGCAAGTTAACTTGTGAATATAAAGTGATTGTCTACTTTGAAGCAGGGTATTGGTATGGTCGAGGGGTCGAGTTTAATGGCGCAGTGGGCGGTGGAACAACTTAACATACGGTTAACAGTACTTGAAAAACTTCAGCTTGAGGCGGAGGCAGCCCAGGGTGGGTTTGCAAGCGTTTCGCACTATGTTAGATTTAAAGCAATCAGTAAAACCGCATAAGCCCTACAATTATTCTATCGAATGTGGGACATTAACAGCAATCGCTGGAGCCACAACACCCTTCATTGGCATCTGGATCTGGACCAGTATCCGTGTTTCCATTTGCATCTGGTTTGCAAGCCACCACGGTCATTGATCGAAATTCAATTCCGCCCACAGTTTGCCACGGTTCAGAATCGTGTTTCACAACAGTAATTTCTTCGAAGCCAGCTTTTGCAAATGCCTCAACAAATGCTGTATCTTTCATTGCGCCAGAAATGCATCCACTCCAAAGGTGTTCGTCGTTTTGCATTTCTTCTGGAACACCTTCGCTAGCAACTATATCTGAAATGACCGCGCGTCCACCGCCTTTTGTTACTCGGAATAATTCACTGAACAAATTTGGTTTGTCAATATTCGCAACTAGATTGAGAACGCAGTTAGAAACAACAACATCAATGTCATTGTCGTTAATAATTCCTTGCATGTTTGTAATATTGCCCTTGTGGAACTCAACATTTCCAAAACCAATTGTTTCTGCAACAACAGGAGCAAACTTAGTGGCTACTTCTAACATGGAATCATTCATATCAACACCAATTACTTTTCCGTGTTCACCCACAACTTGGCTTGCTATAAAACAAATTTTCCCAGCACCTGACCCAAGGTCTAAAACAGTTTCGCCTTCGCGTACGTATTTGCTTGGGTCACCGCACCCGTAATCGCAATCAATAACTTCTTGCGGAATCGCCTTCAGCCATTTTGCATCGTAGTCAACAGGACAACAAAGGGCTGGTTCAACTGTAGTTGCAGCGGGTGAGTAGCGGTCGTGGCAGGCAGATTCTGCTTGATTTTTATCCATCGTTTTTGTTCCAAATCTTCCGTAATCGTTCTGTTGTTTCTTCGCCTATCGAGGAGGCAGATTGTAGTGCAGGCGCATCAAACAAGGTATCGTCGTTAGAGCCATCTAGTTCATTTAGCCATAATTTCGTTGCTTGTATCGCCCGTGGAGGTTTGCTTGCAAGGGTATGAGCGAGTGCTGTTGCTGTGGAGCGCACTTCGGTAGCATCTGTAACTAGGTGCGACAGTAGTCCAGCGGAATGTGCCTTGCTTCCAGAAAGAAGTTCTCCGCTCATGACAAGCGATCGCGAGGCACCTTTGCCAAGTTTTTGAAAGAGTGTTGGAATCGTGACTGCTGGAGAAATTCCAATAAGGTGTACGGGGTATCCATATTTACCATCGGTTTCTCCAACAACAAAATCACACCCAGTAAGCAAGGCGCAACCACCAGCGATTGCAGCACCATGTGCGCCCGCTACAACTGGAACAGGTACCCTGCGAAGCGATCGAATAAGCGCGCTCAACCTGAGAATATATGTTTCAAGAATAGACAAATTTTCAGCGCACACTTTCATATCAAACCCAGAACAGAATGCCGCACCTTCGCCGAGAAGCAATATGCATTGTGTATCTTCTGTGATTTCTAGCAAAGCAAGATCAAGCGCATCAAACATTTCTAGTCCAAGCGCATTACGTTGCTTGGCGTTGGAGAGCGTGATATACAAAACATGTTCACTTGAAGTTGTTGTTACATACTGCATACCCGCACATGATAATGTCATTATAAAAAAAGATCAGGGCCGGCTTCACGCCGACCCTGAACAATCAAGGAGGAGGGTTGTGGGGTTCACGTTGAACCACACTAAAGGGAGTTGGTTTATTCACCGTGCCATGTATCAGAGTGGATGTCGTAAATCATCATGGAATCGGCTGGCGCTGCGGCGCCAGAAGTAGAAATGCCTACATCAACGAATGTCGAGAAGACTTCAGTTTCAATTGCCTTCATAGAAAGAAGCCCAGTTTTATCTAGAACGGAATCGATCAACCCTAGATCAGGAGTAGAGCAACAGTAGCCAGTAAGAGCAGATGCGAATTGCGAGATTGCAGATGCAACTAGCGTAAGTGCGTCATCGTATTGACGTACATGTGCAGTGACGCTCTCGCCATCTTTTGAAGTGACGATCGAGTGCATTCGAAAGTCAGCACAGAGCGGTGACGAAGCACGCTCTACTTCATGCACGATTGCTTTTGCATCACCCAGTTCAACTGGGCCATGTACGCATGCAACCCATTGCGAATTTGCATTTGTAGTGTTTGAACCAGATAGAATGGTTGAATCTTCCAACATGTCTTCCCGAGCAAGTGCCATCATGGCATCGCAAGGGGTGAGTGAGGATATTTCAACGCACCATCCTTCGGTTGTTTCAGATAACTCGATACGCAATGGCGAGACCATTGATGCGAGTGATGGTTCTTCGTTGCTGCTGTTTTGATTGTATGATTTTGAGTTCATAATGTTTCTGATTTGTAAGGGCTTACTAAAAAGCCCCGTCTTTTGAAGGCGGGGCTCGTCGGGGTGTAAAATTGAGTGTGTACTCAGTTTTTCCGATTTGCTCCCACTCTTGGGTGTACGATCGTCGTCAGACAGATGTTCATAGCGGCACAAAGATTCGTCGTAGCCTTTTTCCAATTCCCTTGACAACAGTTGCGATACGCTTCTGCAAGGGCTTGTGAGGGTGTTTTTGACGTACGAACAGTTACTACATGCTGCTTTTTAGACAATGCTGATTCAAACTTTTCTTTTCGTGAATAATGTGTCATCACTCCTACTATGCACTAAACTGGAAAATGGTCAACGTAATTCAAATATTTTTTTCGTTTCGGGTACCATTCAGGCACTATGCCCTCAGCCAAAATCATTAGAAATCTTCCAAGGATGAAAGAAATCCTCTCTGTAGGCGCAAAATTCGGCTTTGCCGAGGTTTTGCGTGGTACGAAGCTCTCTGACTTCTTAGGCAAATTTACTTCCATAAAAGAAGTAGAAAATACACCTGCGCCAGTTCGGTTTAGACTTGCCCTTGAAGAACTTGGTCCGACATTCATGAAACTTGGCCAAGTCCTGAGTATGCGCCCAGATTTGATTCCGCCAGAGTGGTCTGCAGAATTAGCTAATTTACAAGATGGTTGCCCAGCCGTTCCGTGGGAAGAAATTTCTAAAGCGATCGATGCAGAATACGAGGGCGGTCTTGAAGCAACATTCTCATCAGTCGAGGAAACCCCAATAGGCGATGGCTCGATGGCACAAGTGCACAGAGCTGTTACGAAGGATGGGCAGAAACTTGTCATTAAGGTGCTTCGCCCAAATATTGAAAAAATTGTGCATGCTGACGTGCAAGTGCTTGAAGCGATTGCAACCTTACTGAAAGGCCATGGAGTGAATCTTGGATGTAACCCTATGGACGTTGTTGAAACATTTTCTGATGCAATTGAAAACGAGTTAGACTTGCGTCACGAAGCAGACAACACGCGCATGCTCTCAACATTAACAGCGGATGACAAAATTTCTTTTCCGAAAGTGTTTTCAGAACTTTCTACAAAACGAATTCTTGCCATCGAAGAAATTCATGGCGTTGAACTCACAAAATGGAAAGAAGCAGGTTATACACAAGAGCAACGTGACACCATCGTCGAAAACGGCGCCCGTGCTGTTGTCAAACAAACATTAGAGATGGGCTTCTTTCATGCAGACCCTCATCCCGGCAACATATTTGTTCTTCAGGAAGAAAAACTTTGCTTTATTGATTGCGGGATGACCGGACGCGTTGAAGAAACGACACGGAAAGATTTGGCAATGCTGCTGTATGGTGTGTCAACAAAAAACCTCGATCAAGTGACGCAAGCATTTTTAAAGCTCGGAGATGTCTCACCAGATGAGGTTGATGAAAAAGCAGTGCGAAAAGACTTGCTCGATTTTATAGAACGCTTTACTTCTGGCCCCATGGGCGATGTAGATATGGGAAGTATGTTGATGGCGTTTATGGACGGCCTAAGGAAACACCACATTTCATGCCCAGGTGATTTAATTCTTATGATTAAAGCACTGATTACTATTGAGGGTGTCGGCAAAGAATTGTCACCTACGTTCAACTTGATTGAACACGCAAAGCCAGCCATCGAAGAATTAGTGAAAACGCAGATGGGGTTCAAAGCTATCGCAGAGCGTTCAAAAGCATCCGCTCTGCTCTGGGCGCAACTAGCCGAGCGATTGCCGGAAGACGCTTCTCGTTTGCTAGACCGAATACGAAAAAATCGCCTTCGGATGAATATTGATGTAGATGCACTAGATCATATGACTGAAGCGATGGACAGGTCATCTCGAAATATTAGCTGGGCGTTGATAATTTCAGCACTCATTGTTGGGTCATCCATTATGGTTCTTGCGAATCGAACAGAACAAATGGACTTTCGCTCTTGGCTTGGCTTGATGGGGTATATTTTTGCAGGCACTCTCGGTGTTTGGCGCATCATTCATCACCTGCGAACTGGTAAATGATTAAAACGCATACGCTATGCCTGCGGTGATTTGCAAATCAGCATGGTTAATGCCAGTGTCCACCACAGAGTTAAATTCGTGATGTACACCTACCGAAAACGACAAATCGTTTTCCATATGGAGTTTGATATTCCAAGCGGCATTCGACACAAGCCGGTAGTTCGATGCATCTTCGTAGTCGGGGTACCATGTGGAGTCTGCTGTAAACTTCTGCCGTTCAGAAATTGACCAACGTATGTTTACACCAAGCAATCCTTCTGGAATGACATCGTCATCATCTGAGTTAAACTCTTTCCTGAAACCACTACCAACGCGGGTACTTACGATGAACGATGAGTCACCTTTTGTTTGTTTGTATAGTTCAAACTCAACACCTACATCACCAAGTAGCCGCTGATCCCAAGATTGAAACTCTGCCCAGTCGTATTGCAGATTTGTAAAAATATCCCAGCGACTATTGCTTTGAAACCACTTGTTTCCCCAAATTGTTGTGAGGCGGTTTGTAGTGCGTTCTTCCTCGCTCTCGGAGAACCGGTACGAAACATCTATAGATGTTTGGTGCTCTTCTATTGTTTGATCTGCATGGTACGAAATGGATAAGTCCGCAGTTGTTTTCTGGTTTTCTTGGTAACCAAAACCAAGACGCACGTTCTGGTTCCAAAGCGACTTCTTAGCCTGTTCTGAGTCGTTGGCATCTTCTACAGCAGGGCTTGCTTCGCGCTGCTCTTGTGCTTGGTCAATGGAAGAAACATCGCCAACATCAATCAAGAAGTCACCGAGAATTGCGTGGCGCACATGAATGGTTGTATCTGTTTGCTCAAGAATAGTGACGTGCAATTGCTCTCCACTTGAAAGTACAACGATATCAGCAGATGTAATTTTTGCGAAAAATGAAATTGAAACAGTAATACAAAGGAGTAGTTTGGTCATTTAAGGTACTGTACCTGTAGAGGATAAACCTATGTCAGATACAAACGAAACACAACTAGAGCGCCACGCAATTTCTGGCGAAACACGAGGCGGAGTTTGGGTACCCGTTGTGCTTGCTGCGATTGGAGTAGGTGTTTTACTTTCTGGTATCTTTACTGGAGCAATAGGATTGTACGGCGATGTGCCTCAGATTACGTTTGGCATAGGAATTCAAGAAAGTGCTCGAGTAGCAACTCGGCTTGTTCTGTTCGCATTGCTGTTACTTGCCGCACTTCGCATACATTGCTGGCGAGTCCGAAGACCACTTGGCAACTTACTGCTCGCAGCATTACGATGCCTTGCGGTTATTTCTTTGATTGAAGCAATTCGAGTTGTGCAAATTGACCCTATATATGTACGAATCCCGCTCATCACTCTTGCGCAACTCATCATCGCCGTAGCAACAATCTTAGGATTGTTTGTTTTGACTCTGCGTGAAACCATTCTATTCGTCGTCTGGTGTAGCGTGGGCACAGCATTGCTTTGGGGAGGCGCACAAATAGGAACATGGATCGCATAATGATTGACTACTTGCCATATTCCTTCTTAGTGAGGGCTTGCGAAGCAAGCGAATCTTTACGATAGTGCACACAACATGGATACACTTGCCAAAACACTCCAAGGCCAATTTGTAGCGTTTGATGGCCCAGACGGCTCTGGGAAATCAACTCAAATTAACCGTTTCGTAGAGCGATTTCGTACGCAAGGGGTTACTGTTCGAGAAGTACGTGAACCGGGCGGAACCCCTATCGGCGAACAAGTTCGAACTATTTTGCTTGATCCAGAAAACGAAGGTATGACACTTCCTTGCGAAATGCTTCTTTATATGGCTAGTAGGGCGCAACTTGTGGAGCAAGAAATTACACCTGCGCTCGCAAGGGGAGAACTTGTGATTGCGGATAGATTCGTCAGCGCAACTCTTGCGTACCAAGGGACAGCTGGTGGCATTAGAGTGGACTGGATTCAAAAAGTAGCAGAAGTTGCAGTTGCAGGTTGTTGGCCAGCACTGACAATCATCCTTGATGTGGATGATCAAACCGCCGCAGGGCGGCTCAATCCGCTTCTTGATCGAATGGAGCTAAAAGGGAAGGCATTTCATGCCAAAGTCCGCGAAGGATTCCTAGAACAGGCTTCAACTTGGCCCGAACGGTACCGCGTTATCGACGCGACTATGAGCGAAGATGCTGTAGAAACCGCTGTTCTGGAAGCTGTTGAACACAGATTTTTACACGAAATTTCAGCAAAGTAGCCGTTTTTTGAAGCAAATTCAAGAAAAACTCAACATTCTTAACGTGTTATATTGCAATGGGTTACGATTGCTCAACAGCCTATAACCTTATGTTTTTTGTAAGAATCTGTGGTAAAAATGCCCTAACTGCCGATAAATGGTGAATCCCAAGGACCCACGTTGTGGTCCAAATTGTCAGGGATGGCTATTGGCCACAACAGGCTGGGTTAGGAAACTAAGGAGATCTCTTATGAAAAATGCATTAGATACTATCAAATCATGGGCTTGGGGCTTTATTGACCTCATGCTAATTTTCATCGCTGTAGGCGTTTTAGCTTCAGTTGTATGGAATGGTGATGAAAACTTCTTTACTGGTATGGTCGGTCGATTGACTGCTCTTATCGGTGAGTTCAGTAACGGCGGATTCGTTGGCTTAATTGCTCTTGTAATCGTACTTTCACTGTTTAGCCGTAGAACTGCTTAACAGTTATGTTAGATAGCGAAGATTATACTTCGCACCAATGCCCCTTTTCTTCAAGGATGAATTAAAGACGGCAACACCTGTCTTCTAGACAGAAAAATATGTACCAGCCGCAACGGCTCTCATCGGAGATGAGAGCCGTTGTTTTTTTGACCGCGACGGGTCTGACTCTATGCGTAAGTTGCTGAAAAACTAAACAGAAATCATGCTGATGAAATAGTGTTGCACACTTGTTGTGGACCAGACTGTTTGAAACTTGGCCCTTAACTTTTAGGGTCAGGTCCTTTGTTCCATCTAGTATGGGTTTGCAGCGAAACAGAAGTGGTAGAGACGAATTATTTTTACACTCGGTTCCTGTGGACCAGACCATTACACCCAGCGAAGAACGACTTTGCCAAATTGTTCGCCAGACTCTAAGCGAGCAAACGCATCTTGTGCGTTTGACGCGTCGTGTACCGAGTCGATGACTGCGCGCATTCCGTTGTTGACGAACAGTGAAACAACTTCGCGAAACTCATCCATGTCGCCCATCGTAGAACCAAGCACAGAGAGTTGATTCCAGAACACGCGAGCCAAATCTGTCTTTGGTGAAGCGCCGGCCGTGCAGCCGCATGTGACGAGAGTGCCGCCACGCGCTAAGGATTTGATACAAGGAAGGTGAAGTTGTCCACCCACGGAATCAACGCAAACGTCAACGCCGCGTTTACCAGTAAGACCCCGAATGGTTCTTGACCAATCATCGCCCTCATCTAAAACAGTCTCGCTTGCACCAAGTTCGAGTGCTCGATCAAGTTTCCATTGGTGTCGCGATGTCACAATTGTTGTACAACCAAAATGTTTTGCAATGTTAAATGAAGCTAGTGCTGCGCCACCGCCAATCCCCGTGATAAGCACTGTTTGTCCAGCGCGAAGTTGCGCTCGTGTAACAAGCATGCGCCACGCAGTAAGGTGGCTAAGTGCAAACGCAGCCGCTTCGATGGGATCCGCGTCGCCAATATCAAGAACGTTCTCAACTGGAGCGATGAACTGTTCAGCATTTGCACCGTTATCGTGTTCACCAATCATTCGTATGTCTTCAGGTGAAGGAGAGTACCCCGGCCGTACTTTTTCTGGTTGGCGAACAGCAGCATTTAGCAACACTCGTTTTCCTATCCAGTCGTTATCAACACCTTCGCCAACTTCGATGACAATACCGCAACCATCAGAGCCACTGACTCTTGGGTATTCCAAGGCTAGCCCAGGCATGCCTTTTCCAACCCATAAATCTAAATGGTTGAGTGCAGAGGCTTCCGTTTTTACGAGGACTTCGCTTGCTGCAAGTGCAGGCAATTTCCAATTTGAAACAAACGCAACATTACTCGCAACAGGAGTGCCTTCTTGTGAAACTACAGCAGCATTCATGAAGTTTCAACTCGTTCACTTCTAACCTTGCGCAGTAAATCCCTTGTGCGGATGATGCCTTCGAACTCGCTCATCTTTGCACCTTCGTATTCAACGCCAATCCAGCCACGGTAGCCAGAGTCAAGAACAATACCAATCATCTTTTCGTAATTGGTATGAATTTCATTTCCATGTTCGTCGAAATCATTTGACTTGGCACTAACGGCCTTTGCAAACGGCATAAGTTCACTCATGCCGGTATAACGGTCGTACTCTTCGCGAGTTCCCCAGTCCAAAATAAAGTTACCGAAATCAGGAAGCGTACCGCAACGAGCGTGGTCAACTTCTTTAATCACAGATGCAAGCCATGCGCCGTTTGAACTTAAGCCGCCATGGTTTTCAACAATGACATTAATATTTTTTGTATCGCCAAATTCAGTAAGTCTGCGTAAACCGTCAGCAGCAAGTTTGCGCTGTTCGTCTTCTGTGCCAGCAGATTGCGCATTGACTCGAATAGAATGACATCCAAGTTCTACTGCAGCGTCAATCCATTTGTAATGATTTTCAACTGCCTTGGTTCGTGCAGCGTTATCGGGGTCTCCAATGTTTCCTTCTCCGTCACACATAATGAGCAAACTTTGCACGCTCAAATCGTCGCACTTGGTTTTTAACTCTTTGATAAACTCTGGTTTAGGTTGTTTATCAGGGAAAAAACAGTTTACATATTCAATTGCATGAATATCGAATTGCTCCTTGGCGATGATAGGGAAGTCGATAGATTGAATATATCCAGCGAACAACGCACGGTGCAAAGACCATTGCGCAAGTGAAATGTCAAAAATTTGTTTCATGCGTACATCGTAACCTCAGAGAGTATCCCGTGCGTGGGGTATGATTCCGATACATGGCGAAACAGCGACATTGGAAATTTTGGTGTTTTTCAGTACTTTTCACTTGGGTAGCATTGGTGCTCATTTACGGCTCAAAAAACACGCAATTTATGTTGGAACTGTACGAGGAAGCAGCGACAACAATGTGGAATCATTCGTCGCCAGAGGGCGTAGCTGCTATGGCATACCCACCGTTACTCGTCGCAAGTTATATCCCGTTTATGGATCTATCGGAATATTTGCAAAGAATTTCGGTGCTTGGAGCGATGGCGTGTTTTCTTGTTTTTATTTTCTCCACTTTGCAAACGATGGTTGTGGGAAAACATTCGTTTAAACAAAATGCGCTTTTCTGGATTCTTTGTTGTACTTGCAATTCGATGCTGGGCGACACAGAAAGAAGGTGCGGGCGGCGTGGCCATGGGAATAGCAGCAGCTTGCAAAGCGACACCGCTTTTGTTTCTTCCATTTTTACTCTTACAGCGAAGATGGAAATCTGGTGCTGTGATGGCAGTCGTCACTGTTGCCGCATTCCT
>Ga0115002_10009197_pt1 | contig 10833 bp, 8 predicted proteins | sample ArcticOcean_MG_C_8_FD_89576 | JGI IMG/M metagenome (GOLD analysis project Ga0115002, IMG submission 89576) | Marine microbial communities from western Arctic Ocean - ArcticOcean_MG_CB11_86 | ecosystem: Environmental > Aquatic > Marine > Oceanic | place: Arctic Ocean: Canada Basin | collected... | reverse complement strand
TTGCAGATACTTGCCGAGGTCGTACAGGTTCTGCTGGCGCAGTTCGGCGAGCTCGGCGAGCGTCTTTCCCTCGTACGCAGGATTAACGCTGAAGCTGGTGACCACCATTCGGTCGGCTCCACCACGGGCGAGGATCTCGTGGTACACGTCCTTTTCTATCTGCGCAGCAAACACGGGGTCTGCTTCCATCCGCTCGCGGATGAGTGCCATCCTCTCCACCTGGGTCAGCCCGGCGGCTGAGTCGTCCAGGTATGCCTGCCACTTGAAGAGCTGGGTGCTGCGGTCCGGATTCGACGCAGTGTACGGGTACACGTTGGCGGTGACATCAACACCCTCGGCACGCGCTTCTTCGATGAGCGCCGTCGCCGCCTGGCTCTTGCCCCAAGACGGAATACCGGTCGATTTGATGTGAAGGATATGCACCGAAACGCCGGCGGCTCGGCCGACCTCGATGATCTCACTCACTGCATCGAGCTGCGTCACGCGTCGCGAAGGGTGACTCTCCACCCACCAGAGCGATCGCGTGCCCTCGCTCCGCATGTGGCTCACATAAATCCCGCCAAAAGGAGCGATCTCTTCGGCCAACGGAATGATCTCCTCCGTGGTGGCGAAGTGGCCATCCCAGTAATCGAGCGCCGAGCTCAAGCCAAAGGCTCCCCCCTCCATCGCCTCACGCACGAGAGCACGCATCTCGACGATCTGCTCAGCGGTCGGCTTAGCATCGACGCGATCGATAACCTGCCTGCGGATGCTGTCGAGGCCGACCAGCATAGCAGCGTTCGTGCCGATGCCGTTCGTCGACCATTGCTCGGTCTTCTCCTGGATGTTGCTGTCGCTCGTCCACGCGCTCCCGTTCTCACCGATCACTACGGTGGTAATGCCCTGCATCAGGTTATTGATCGTGGCGCGGGCACGGGGATCGTCGTCATCGAAGCCGGCATTGGCATGCGAGTGTATGTCGATGATGCCCGGCATCACGAACAGGCCCTCGGCATCGATCTCTCGCTCGGCGGTGGCTTCGCCGAGACGTCCTACCGCCGCAATGTTTCCGTCGCGGACGCCGACGTCTGCCCATACCCAGGGATTGCCTGTTCCGTCGAACACTCGCCCGCCGCGCAGGATGACATCGTACTCAGGCGCCTGGGCAACGAGACCCACAGGGGTCGTCGCCGATACCGAAAGCATGAGCAAAGCGAAAAGAGCAAGGACATACCGAGAGTCGAGCCTGGCGTTCATCGCCATCTCCGAGAACCTGGGAAGAGTCGTGCGCGGGCGGCAATCTTGTGCGCGGGGCAGCGCAGTGTCAACGCACTCTGTGAAGACGCTGGGCCGCGGCGCTGGAGGTCTTGACTGACACACCAACCTCGGGCGCTTGCCGCCCGCCCACTCCAAGTGGACATTGCCCCGACTTAGGAGGCCGTGGCGCTCTCAACAGCCAAGGAGTCCACCGATGTCGGTGCTCAACCAACTCGTCGACGAACTTCGCGAAGGATCGATCCGCGTCGTGGATCTCACTCAGCCTCTCGGGCCGGACACTCCAGTCATCGGGCTGCCCGACATTTTTGGACAGTCGCCGGGCCTGACGGTGGACGTAATCAGCCGTTACGACGATGCAGGGCCGGCATGGTACTGGAACACGCTCACGCTCGGCGAGCACACGGGCACACACTTCGACGCTCCGGTGCACTGGGTCACGGGAAAGGATCTGCCGAACAACACCACCGACACGATCCCGGTCCACCGCTACGTGGGTCCGGCATGCGTGCTGGACTGCAGCGCCGAAACGGCTGCGGACCCGGACTTCTTGCTCACGCCCTCATGGATCGAACAATGGGAGTCCGAGCACGGTCGGATCCCCGCGCATTCGTGGGTGCTGCTGCGGACAGACTGGAGCAAGCGAGAGGGAGCTGAAGCCTTCCAGAACATAGATGAAACAGGACCCCACTCGCCTGGATTTCGAGTGGACGCATCCGCGCTGCTGGCGAACGATCGCGACGTGCTCGGGGTCGGTGTAGAGACGATCGGAACGGACGCAGGTCAGGCCGGTGGTTTCGACCCACCGTTCCCGAACCACACGACGATGCATGGGGCAGGCAAGCTGGGGCTGGCAAGTTTATGCAATCTCGACCTACTGCCGGCCACGGGAGCGATCGTGATCGCGGCGCCACTCAAGATCGTCGGCGGCAGCGGGAGCCCTCTTCGGGTGCTGGCGCTAGCGCCGGCGTAGGAACCTCGTCAGCGCCGGCACGTTTCGCAAAAGTCGGTGACGCCGAAACTCGTGGGCCGGTCGTACGCTAGCGGTAGGTCAGTGAAGATCTTGCCGATGCGAACCCGAGGACCGAACTCCTTCGTGATGAGCAAGCCGTGGCGACCATACTCACCGAGCCCGGCCTTCAGCGCATAGGGAATCGCGAGCGCTGTGTCGTTCATGGTAGCCACGGCCCGGTAGCCCAGATTGATCACGTACTGCGCGAGCCCCAGAAGGACGAGCGTGTCGTGCGAATAGCCGACTCCCGGATCCGGGAGAGATTGGGACGTGAGAGAGTCGGGGTGAAGCCGTCAGCAAGCCGTTAGCCTGTCATAGTAGGAAGCCACCGAGAAATTGACGGGACTTAACACCTGTCCCCTGGCAGCGGTGCTCGATCTCCGCGACCCATTGCCGTCTCCACATCCCACGCCGTCGATGTCGAGCGGGGCGAGCGCCTTGTATCGATCGAGGCTCTCAATGAGCTCTCGCTCGCCGTCGTCGGTGATCTCGAAGTAACGACGAGGCGGCCGCTTCTCATCATGAGCTACCTGAGCGTCCTCCCAATTCGAGCGCGCCAAGCCTAGGCTTTCTAGCCGCTCCAACGCAGGATAGACCGTGCCACTAGTCAGCCCGGTCTGCTCCATGACGTCGAAACCGTATTGAGACGGAATGAACGCCAAAAGGGTTTCAATGCTGTTTCTGAGAGGCAGACCCAGACAGGAAGCCAGTCACCGCCTCGAGCCAAGCATCCGGTCGCTCCAGGTGCACTGCGTGCCCTGCGCCGGCTACCACGACTAGTCGCGCGTCGGGCAGGGCCTCAGCCATGCGCTCGCCCGTCAATACGAACTTTCGGTCGAGCTCACCGACAATGATCAAAGTCGGCACATGGAGGTCGGACAAAGCCTCCCACAGTGAGGGAAGCGCCCCGGACCCCAAGCCACGGAGCGCCCCTGCGAGTCCCTCGGTGGAGTTCTGGAGTCGTCCCGCCCGTAGGCGCGCGCGCACTGCCTCGTCTGCGGTGACCTGAGTCTCGAATAGCGGCAAACGCTCCCACATGTCGATAAATGCTTCTACGCCCTCGCACTCGATGATGCGCGCGAGTTCGTCATCCGACTCTCGGCGAATGCGACGCTCTTCCTGGATCTCGAGTCCCGGCGAAGCGGACTCCAGCACGAGCCGACGCACAGCATCAGGGCGCCGCGCGGCAAAGTGCAGCGCGAGCCGCCCACCCATCGAATAACCGACGAGGTCTGCTGGCCAATCCCCCGAGTCCTCCACGTCGGACAGCGTAGAATCGAGAGAGTAGTCACTCGGGAGCTGAGTCGCGGCATTGCGACCATGCCCCGGCAAATCGACTAAGACCGGTGGGCAGCCAGCAGATGCAAGCCCGTCCACCAAGCGCTCGCCCCAAGTGAGTGACGATCCCGTGAAGCCGTGCATCAACACGGGGTAGCGCGTCGCCTTCATGGTGCTCTCGGCAGTGCTCAGCCCGTCGCAATGCCTCGCAGTCTGGACTAGATGCGCTGGTGGTCCGCGTGCCAGTTCTTCACAGCCTGCTTGATCGACTTCCGATCCGAGAGACTTCCGTCGAGCACACGACGCGCTAGCTCGGGCAGCTCGTCATCGGGAGCGAACCGCAGCCCGACGAGCTGATCGGTCGTAAAATCGCCGACCTGACTCTGTAGGTCATCCGGTAGTAGCCGCTGCAGGCGCATGCGCTCTTCGAGGCGGATCACACGGTCCTGAACCCCGAGCGGAAACAGCCTCGCGAAAAGGGTCACGATCACCACGCCACCGCAGAAGACTAGGAGCATGAGCATGATGGCGCTGAAGTCCGTCACAGTGCGATAGGCGAACCACAGTAAGGGCACCGTGAGCATCGCAAAGGCGACACCGTGATACGCAGGCACCATCTTGGCATGGTTCTCAAAACTCTGGGCAGGCTGGCTCATTGGTTCCTCAACCGTAGGGGCTCTTCGTATGGCAGACTAATCAGCCACTCAGAAACCGAAATGGCAAGATCTGACAACCCGATTCAACCCTGTTACCCCCTCTGAAGAGCCTGCAGAAACACTTCTCCATACCGCTCGAGCTTGGCTGGCCCCACACCAGAGACTCCGAGCAGTTCATCCGGAGATCGCGGACGCCGAGTCACCATCTCACGTAGGACCTTGTCGCTGAAGACGATGTACGCGGGCACGCCGCGCTCGTCCGCGAGATCCTTCCTCAAGTCGCGCAGCGTCTGGAAGAGCGATTCGTCTTCATCACTGACGGGACCCGCTGTGGAATGAACGTGCGTGGCGCGCTTCCCGGTGGAGGCCATACTGCCACTGGGCATGTATGGGGCGGCGAGTTCCTCGACCGATACGCCTGAGCAGACGTCGCACGAGCTGTCACACGGAGCCATGGCCTCGTCGAAGTGCGCAAGGATGCCTTGGTGGCGGCACCGCCCTCCATCCACGAGGCGGAAGAGATCGACGGTAGCCTGGTGTTTGATGCGCCAAACCTCCGGATCGTCGATTTCGTTCAGGAAACGCTCGTGCAGCTTGACGTCGGCCCAGGAATAGAAAAGCACACAGTCGCTCTCGAGCCCGTCCCGTCCCGCGCGCCCTATCTCCTGATACCAGCTCTCGACATCCTTGGGCATATCGCGGTGGATCACGTAGCGCACGTTCGACTTGTCGATGCCCATTCCGAAGGCCACGGTCGCCACGATCACATCTACATCGTCATGCTGGAACGCTTCCTGGTTCGCCTGGCGCACCTCAGTCGACAATCCGGCGTGGTACGGACGTGCGCACACGCCCTGCTCACAAAGGAACGCCGCGGTTTGGTCCACGCCCTTTCGGCTGAGGCAATAGACGATGCCGCTCTCACCCTCACGGCGCCGGATGAGCGAGAGGATCTCCTTGCGCGTATTTCCGACGCCCTTCTTGCGACACCGGACGAGCAAGTTGCCGCGAAAGAACGAACCCTTGAAGCCCGCCGGATTGCTCATGCCGAGCTGCCGCAGAATATCTCGAGCCACCGCTCTGGTCGCAGTCGCGGTGAGCGCCAGGACCGGGACGTCCAGCCCGTCCCTCAAGCGCTGCAGACGGCGATAGGATGGCCGAAAGTCGTGTCCCCATTGGCTGATGCAGTGTGCCTCGTCGACTACAAGGAGCGAGATCGGGCAGTCGTGGATGAAGTCCCGCAGGGTCCCATCGAGAGCCTCGGGCGCCAAGTAGACCAGCTCGAATTCGCCGCGGCGAAGAGCCGCTAAGCGACGTTGCTTCTCTTCGAAAGAGAGCGTCGAGTTGATCTCGGCGGCACGGAAGCCCAACGAGTGCAGCGCGTCGACCTGGTCCTTCATCAGACTGATGAGCGGCGACAGCACGAGCACGGTCCCATCGAGAACTCGGGCAGGGAGCTGGAAGGTCAGCGATTTCCCCGCACCAGTGGGCATCACGGCGATGCAGTCACGGCCGGCGAGTACCGCGTCGACGACTTCGCGTTGGCCGGGACGGAAGTCCTCGAAGCCAAAAGTGTCTCGAAGCACGGTGAGCGGGTCGATTCGGGTCACGGACATGGTAGTGAGAGGAGCACGGTGGGAGCACGGTGGGACCGCGGTGGGAGCACGGTCGGAACGCTGTGGGCGCCCAAAGACTAAACTCGGAACCGGGCCACGCGTATGGTTGGATGCGAAGTCTTGTGACTCTCTATACTGTTCTCTCCGATACGGTACGGCTGCTTTTCACCAAGACCACTTTGGATTCGCACATGCTCGGTACTCTCGCGTTGCTCGCCACGCTCCAGGTCCCCGCCCCCACTCAGGAACTAGCTCCGGGCGCTCAATACGACCCGGACATCCCGACTTTGCAGCAGGTGGTTGGGCACGATTTCCGAGAAGAGGTCACGCCTCCCGACGAAGTCGTTCGCTACATGGAAGCGCTCGCCGAGGCCGCCCCCGATCGTACTCACCTCATCCGATACGCCGAAAGTTGGGAGGGGCGCCCCTTGATCATGCTGGTTATCGCGTCACCAACCCGCATCAGACAGCTGGACCAGGTGAAAGCCGACCTCGCCCGCCTGGCCTACCCGGAGGGTCTGACTGACAGCGAGGCCGACGCTTTGGTAGAGCGCCTGCCGGTCGTGACTGCGCTCATGCACGGCGTGCATGGAAACGAGATCAGCTCGAGCGGCGCGGCAATGGCCGAGGCCTATCACCTACTCGCATCTCAGGGAGATCCGACGGTCGACCTGATCTTTGAGGAGTCGTTGGTGCTCATCGACCCGGTCGAAAATCCCGACGGACGTGCACGGTTCGTCGCCCAGAATACAATGGGTCGCGCAGCCTGGCCCGACGCGGCTACCTACTCGGCGGAGCACGATGAGCCCTGGCCGGGCGGGCGCGTCAACCACTACCTCTTCGATCTGAACCGAGATCTGTTCATCCAGAGCCAGCCCGAGACAAGAGGCAAAACAGCGGTGTTCCTGGAGTACTGGCCACACATCGTGGCGGACCTCCATGAGATGGGAGGAAACTCGACCTACTTCTTCCCGCCGACCGCACCGCCTTCAAACCCTTGGTACGGAGAGCGCCAGATTGCGCTCATGGACGTGTTCGGGCGCGCGAACGCCACGGCCTTCGACCAGCGCGGATTTGCGTACTTCAACCGCGACACCTACGACCTCTTTTATCCGGGCTACGTCGACATGTGGCCCATGAGCCACGGTGCGCTCGGCATGACCTATGAGCAGGCGTCGGCTCGGGCGCTCGTCCTACGACGCGCGGACGGTGACCTGCTCACGTACGGGGACGGCGTGCTCCACCACTTCACCGCAGCGATCACCACCGCTGAGACCTCGGCGCGCAACCGCGAGCGCATTCTGAGGGGTTACCTCGCGTTCCGGCGCGACGGCATCGAGGCGGGCCGCTCGGGGCAGAGCGAATACATCCTGCATTCGGCGCACGACCCAGGAATGGCGGAGCGGCTCGCTCACCTACTGGTGCAAAACGGCGTCGAGGTGCGTTACGTGACCGGGGCGGTGACCGTGGACGGGCGCACGCTTCCCGAGCGTGGCACGTACATCGTTCCTCTGGACCAGCCGGCGAACGGACTCGCTCACGACCTGCTCGACGCGCACGTCCCGATGGATGAAGACTTCATGCAACGACAGATCGAGCGGCGTGCAAACCGCCAACGTGACGAAATGTACGATGTGACCGCGTGGAGCCAATCGCTACTCTGGGACGTCGAGGTCATACCGAGCGAGCAGGCCACAGGGATGGCCGGAGACCGACTGCAGTCCGAAGTGTCCAGACCGGTCACGGCGCTGCCCGACGCACTCGTCGGCTACCTCGTGCCTTGGGGAACGAACGCCGCATCACTCGTCGCCGAAGCACTACGTGAAGGACTCCGAGTCCGCGCTGGCGGTGGCACGTTCACGCTCGGCGGGCGCGAGTACGGTGTCGGGACGTTGATCCTGCGCTCCTCCGAGAACGATGACGACTTGCCTGTGCGACTCGCCGAGCTCGCAGCGAAGCACGGTGCAGAGGTCATCGCCATCGACGATTCGTACGTGCCCGAGGGCATGTCTCTCGGAAGCAATTCGGTACGGGCTCTGCGAGAGCCGAAGGTGTTGCTGGTATACGACAGCCCCGGCTCGACCAACTCCGTGGGATGGGCTCGGTACGTTCTCGAGCGCCGCTACGGGACGCGGACCACCGCCGTGCGAGCCTCGAGCCTTGGTCGGGCTACGCTCGCCGACTACGACGTGATCATCTTCCCCAGCGGTAACTACGGCTCCGCGGTGGGCGATGGATTGGTAGACGACCTGCGTGGCTGGATGAGCGACGGCGGCACGATGATCACGATGGCCGAGTCGACCCGCTGGGCGACGCGTGCGGGCCTGTTATCGACAACCGCAGAACGCCGTGGTGGACGCGCAGAAGGAACGGACGCACCGGACGCCGGCACAGCTGATCAGCCGATTGAATACCTCGACGAGATTGCGCCCGGGGACGAGTCGCCAGAGGGTGTGCCAGGCGCGATCCTGCGCGTGTTGCTCGATACCGACCATTGGCTCGCTGCGGGTACCGACGGCGAAATCGGCGCATTCGTCAACGGCTCGCGAGTATTTCGTCCCATCACGCTCGATGACGGCACGAACGTTGGCCGTTACGCCGAGGTCGACGGGTTGGTACTCAGCGGAACGGTTTGGGAGGAGTCACGACCCCAGCTCGCCAGCAAGGCATTCCTGATTCACGAGGGCGTGGGTGGCGGCCAGATCATCGCCTTCGCCGAGGACCCGAATTTCCGCGCATATACTGAGGCCACGCAGTTGATCTTCATGAACGCTGTGCTGCTCGGGCCGGGGAGATGAGCCGACTCCGGGGAGTCTAGGTAGCGACGTATTCAGTCTACGTAGGGACTACGCAACCACGAGCCGTTGCTGCGTAGCACGACGTACGGAGACGAGATCTCGTCGCAGACATGGTTAGGGCGAAGCGATACCTCACGCCCACTCCATCAGAGATAAAACCATGTTCCGAAATACGATCCTCGTGGCGATCATTACGATTCTGACACTTGCGTCCTTCCAGCCCGCGCACGCACAAGGGCCGGAACGCGTCGAGTCCGTGACCGTGAGAGAGCTTCCACGGAGACACCTCTCCGGACCGCGATTTGGCTTCACCACGTTCACCGGCGACGTGGCCGACCGACGCAACTCGGTCGGCAAAGAGGCCATCATGAGCCAATTCGGTTGGCAATTCGAGACGCAGATCCTCTCTCAGACTGGTAGCAACCAGGCCTTGATGGAGTGGGTATTCCTCGTGGGCGGAGTGGAACAGGACGAGCTGAACCTGTCCCTCTCCTGGATGGCCGGATATCGCCTGCCCAGCGGGCTCGAGTTCGGTGTCGGGCCGAGCATCAGCATCACCAAGGACAGCAGCAAACCCACGACGTCCATGGTGGTCGCAGGAGGGACCACGCTGCCGTTCGGGGACCTCTTCATCCCGGTGAACCTCGCGGTCGCATTCGCTGAAGGTGGTCCTCGGGTGACGACTCTGCTCGGGTGGATCGTTGGGTAATTTCTGTCCGACAGACGCTGGCAGTACGCTCGCCGGCCGACACAACGTCGGTCGGCGGGCTGGCTGTGGTCGACCTGCCTGCTCTTTAGGGGCAAGCTCTGCGCGGGCACTCTGTACTGGAACTCCGTCCCGGAACGAGGCATACATCTAGGGCCGTATCCCATATGCCGGAGCTCGTATGCCATGCTGAAGGCGCTCGCACTCTTCGCGCTGGTCCAGGTGCCCGCTCCCACCCAGGAGCTGTCACCCAGCACCCGGTACGATCCGTCGATTCCCACACTCCTGCAGGTCGCCGGGCACGATGTGCGAGCGGAGATCACGCCGCCGGGTCAAGTGATCGCATACTTCGAGGCTTTGGCCGAGGCGGCGCCGGACCGCACGCAGTTAATCCGGACCGGGGAAACTTGGGAAGGGCGGGCCACCGTGATGCTGGTGATCGGTTCCGCCGCGCGAATGGCTCGTCTGGATGCACTCAAGACGGACCTCCGCCTATTGGCTGACCCGCGCACGATCGAAGTCGAACAAGCGGAACGTCTCGTCCAGGAACTGCCAGTCGTCACCGCGTTCGTGCACGGTGTGCACGGAAACGAGATCAGCTCGAGCGGAGCGGCGATGGCCGAGGCATACCACCTGCTCGCGGCCCAGGGCGATGCCACCGTCGAGTTGATCCTGCGCGAATCTCTGGTACTCATCGACCCCATGCAGAACCCGGACGGCCGCGCGCGTTTTGTCTTCCAGAACACGATGGGCCGCGCGCGATGGGAAGATGCAACTCCGGCATCGGCTGAACACGACGAGCCGTGGCCGGGCGGACGTGTGAACCATTACCTGTTCGACCTGAACCGCGATTGGTTCGCGCAGACCCAGCCGGAAACACGCGGCCGGGTGGCCACGTTGCTCGAGTTCATGCCCCACGTGGTCATCGATGTGCACGAGATGGGCGGCAACTCGACGTATTACTTCCCGCCCAACGCGGTTCCGGGCAATGCGTGGACGACCGACGAACAGAGGGCGCTCACCGACATCTTTGGTGCTGCGAATGCCGCCTCGTTCGACAACCGGGGTTTCGCCTACTTCAATCGTGACACGTACGACGCCTTCTATCCCGGATATGGTGTCTCTTGGCCGATGGCGCAGGGAGCGATCGGCGCAACATACGAGCAAGCCTCGGCGCGGGGACTCACGTTCCTGCGAAGTGACGGCGACCAACTCACATACGGCGACGGCGTTCTGCACCATTTTACCGCCGCAATCCAGACCGCCGCGACTGCTGCAACCCATCGGGAACGTATTCTGCGCTCGTTTCTTGAGTTCCGGACGAGCGCCATCACGCTGGGCCGTTCGGGCACGAGTGAGTACGTACTCACGTCCGAGCACGACCCAGGCATGGCGCGCCGCCTCGCCGAGACGCTCGTACGCTCCGGCATCGAGGTGAACAAGGCTCTGGAGCCAGTCGCGGTGGGTGGACGAACGCTGCCCGCCGAAGGCACATACATCGTGCCGATGGATC
>Ga0115002_10009196_pt1 | contig 10833 bp, 4 predicted proteins | sample ArcticOcean_MG_C_8_FD_89576 | JGI IMG/M metagenome (GOLD analysis project Ga0115002, IMG submission 89576) | Marine microbial communities from western Arctic Ocean - ArcticOcean_MG_CB11_86 | ecosystem: Environmental > Aquatic > Marine > Oceanic | place: Arctic Ocean: Canada Basin | collected... | reverse complement strand
GCCAAACTTCACGTAATTCCGTTGGTTATAAATGCCGGTCATAATCTGAACCCGTGAAGGGGTGCAGATGGGCTGAGAATAGCCATGGTCAAAGCGCATGCCGTTAGTCGCCAGTTTGTCGATGTGCGGAGTTGAGTAATGATCTTTTTCTCCCGAATTGGCCTTGGGGTAATTGTACTTGGTAATTAGATTACGATACGCACTCACGCATTCCCATCCCATATCATCAGCCATAATGACAATGACATTGGGTTTATCGGCAAAGAGCGGTGAACGAAGAAAGGGCGATAAAAGAAAACCGCTAAGTAAGAGAAAATATTTCATATGAATTATTTGCTATTGGGAGGAGCCCGGCTTCTCAGGCCAGATCATTTCCCCAAGGCTGTCCTATTTCTTCTAACGCTTTTGTTCACCTTCTACAAGTAAGGCATTGGCAGGAATCAAACCTTTGGCGACACTTGATCCTTCCCATTGAAGGCTAAGTGCCGGTTCGTTAGAAGACGTCTTATAATACAAGCGGTAAGGATGAATGCCCTGATCTAATTTCAAAGTCGTGCTGATTTCAGTTCCATCGTATTTATAATCCCCATCGATGACCAACTTGTTGTGTATCTTAAATATCAAGCCGCCCGATGCCTCGCAGTGGAATGTCCAGTCACCCGGTTCTGGAATTTGAATGTACCCGGAGAACAATAAACCAGCATTTTTTTCAGCAGGCAGAGATTTTAAATTGATATTTTTTTCAAGAGAACTTGCCTCGGTGCTCATTTGAGTAAACTCGGGGACCCAGTCCCATTCACCAAGGTAGGTCTTCACTGCCACACCATTACTTAAATCCTTCTTGCTAATATCAAGTCCGGGCACTAATTCGCCGTCATAGGATTTTTTTGCATGCTTATTTGGCATTCTTATCCTTAAGACTTCGGCCTTCATTCTCTTTTGTAGACGATTGAAATCTTCATTTGTTCCGGCGAGATTTTTTGATTCAGGCTCATCATCAATGGTATTGAAAATTTCAAAATCAACGGCGTGACCAGTAGTTTTCATTCGCAAACCCTTGTATCCGTCCAGATATAATCCTTGTTGATTATTGAATTCGACATAGACAATACCTTTCCTCTGTTTGCCTATCTGGTTAAGGGTTGGGACTAAGGATACCCCATCAATTCTTGCAGGCGCATTGACCCCGGCATAATCACAAAAGGTTGCCATCCAGTCGTGAAATTGTGAAGGAGAATTTGATTTTTGACCAGCCTTTATCCTTGAAGGTCCCCACGCAAATGTAGGTACTCGGAGCCCCCCCTCATAAGATGATCCCTTGGATCCTTTAAATGTGCCGGCAGATTGAAAGACAGAAGGACTCCATCTCTTTCCTTTGATATAGGCTTCCCTATGAGGACCATTGTCCGAGGAGAATATGACAATGGTATTCTTGTCGATTTTAAGATCCTTAATGGTTTGTAAAATATCTCCGACACAGTGATCTATTCGAGTGATGGATGTGGCGAACCGTTCGGCAACATCCGTTATACCCTTACCCGTATAATTGGGATCACGATAATGATCGATGGTTCCCTCTGCCGTATTGATCATTTTGCCGGCACGTCCCAACCATTTGAGTCCGCCCTTCACTCCTTTCCCATCGGGATAGGCAACGGTAGGCAATTGCAGCGCGGCATGAGGTGTATCATAGGCCAAATACAGGAAGAATGGTCGGGTTGGATTATTTTTAGTTTCATCAATTATCATTTGTTTCGCTTTGGCGGTCCACAAATCAGTGGTGTAGCATTTGTCCAATCCTGAAGAGACTTCAGTATTATTTTCCCATACCTGTTTTTTCTGCTGGTGAGACTTATTATCTCCAAGGTTCCAGAAATTGGCCGGATAATGTTGGTGTCCATCACCGTGCCTCACATAACCATAAAAATAATCGAATCCTCGTTTAGTTGGATAGCCGGCCCATTTTTCCGGTGAATGTCCCCATCCCTGCAAACCGTACTTCCCCAAATGTATAGTGTAGTAACCTGCTTTTTGCAGAGTGTTGGCAAAGTTCCAGTTATCTTCTATGGCCTTATCGAATTGCATATTGCGTACGTTCGAATGGCCTTGGTGCATTCCCGTTATCAAAGAAGCCCTAGAAGGAGCACAAATGGGAGCGGGACAATAATGCCGGTTCATTATGGTACCATTTGTTGCCATTTGATCCAATTCGGGCGTTTGGATTTGAACCCCTTCGCGCTGCTTTTGAAAAAGAACCCCTACGTCTCCGTATCCCAAATCGTCAGTTAATATAAATATAATATTGGGCTTATCGGCAAAGAGCGGTAGAGCCAGGAAAGGTGATAAGAGAAGGCTGCAGAGTAAATTTAAAACACGTTGCATATCAATTAATTTTCTATTTATCCTTTTTTGTGATGGTAAGAATCATCGATAAGAGGCGAATTCTTACTCTACTTAAAAATCGGTCAGAGGGACTGTCCATGATTAAATAAATAACTTCAGTCAACTCTATGATCTTATCAAAATATAATTTTCTTTCGAAATATCGCCTTTTCTAACCATTAAAGTAATTTAAGAATAATCCTTACCAATTAGAGACCTTATATCATTTATGGTTTATTAATTGTTTTGGGGTCTAGACTCTAAGGTTTTGCCATAATAGATTGTTCCCACTAATGGTTATAAGACTCGCTACAGTCATTGCTTATTTCATTGCCCTTAATGTGGTGATAACTGCCGAGCCCATCGATCATGTCGTAACTATCAAGGCGCTGGACAATGGTGATGCTAAGAAGGGCCGTGAACTCTACGCTGTGCATTGTTCTTCTTGTCATGGTAAGAACGGTGATCTTGCACTTAACCCACTAGCTAGACGATTCGCCAAAGATGAGCTGAAGTTTGGCAGTGATCCTTATTCTCTTTGGAAGACGATCAGTTACGGTAACGGATTGATGTTTCGCTGGGATGCTGTCCTGACACCAAAGGAGCGATATCAGATCGCGCATTTTATTAGCGAATTGATTCTTAAGAAAAATAATCCAAAGCAATACTTCACGCCGAGTGATGATTACTTTGCTCGACTCCCTGCTATTGCGGACGTCGACGAAAAGGCACAAGCGTCAAAGGCGCAAAAGGTTGAAGCCGCACCTGGAATGATCGATGGTACCGGCGGCAAGAACATGATTTACGGCCCTTTCATGCAGCATGGAGTCGCTTATAGCGCCATCAAGGACAAGAACGCTGAGTACATTTCTAACGTCACTGAGAAGGCGATCATTGTTGATCTGCCGGGCAATGCCGTGATCTGCTACGATGCTCATCGCCTCAGTGTTAGTGGCCTATGGCACGGGAAGCTTGCGAATACTGATAATACGCACCACACCAGCTACAAAGGCGAATATTGCCTCAGACCGGGAAGCTCCCCATCTTACACAAATATAGATGCCATTGGTTGGAGTGTTGGTGAACCAAAAAAGTCCAGAACCCGTGATTATTATCATTACAAGGGCCTTTATTTGGACGGTAACACTGTTGTTCTCAGTTACAGTGTTGGCAGTCGCGATATACTCGAGTCGCCGGGAGCCAGTGAAGATGGCAATGTAGTGTGGCGGAATTTTAAGGTCGGTTCCGGAGATAAGGAACTATTTTGTTTGGTGACGAGCGGGGACGCGAAGGCAACGGGTGGAAAGTTGGTGCAAGGAGAAGGAGGCACAACCTGGCTTTCTCTTCCACCATCAAAAACCCCCACTTCGGTTTCGGTTGCTATGGGTGGTTCGCCTCTGAGAACTGGTGAAGACGATTTAGAGAAGCACACGAAGGGCGGACCACGGCGCTGGCCACAAAAAGTGCAGACGGCAGTTGCCCCGGGAAAGAGTGTTGATGGGTATGCTTTGGACCAGCTGACCGTTCCATTAGCTAATCCGTGGGGCAGTTGGATGCGCACGACAGCAATGGATTTCTTCAGCGACGGTCGCATGGCGGTCAGTACACTGAGTGGAGACGTTTGGATAGTCAGTTGGGACAAAGATAATTCCCATGCCCTGACATGGAGTCGGTACGCGGCTGGTCTTTATGAGCGACTAGGACTAAAAATTGTCGACGATATTATTTACGTTCGTGGCCGTGATCGAATTACCCGATTACATGATCTTAATGATAACGGCGAGGCGGACTTCTATGAAAATTTTTATGAGGAACCGGATGAGATCGGCGCAAGTTATCATGCTTTCATCTATGACCTTCAGACGGACCGGTCTGGAAACTTTTACTTTTCCCAGTCAGGCTATAAGTCACCTTTGACTGGTGGTGTGGTTAAGGTCAGTCCGGACGGTAAATCTGCTGAGTTCGTAGGCACTGACTTGCGTAATCCCAACGGTATGGGTGTTGGTGGCCCGAAGGATTGGGTGACCATAACTGATAACCCGAGCGGCAAAGCGGTTTACAATGGTTTTTTCCTAGCAAAGAAGGGGGCCAAATATGGCTACGAAAACTCACGTACGGTTCCGATGCTCGTGAGACTTCCGGCCTCAGTAGATAGTTCAAGTGGGGGCCAATGCTGGTCACATGCTGAAAAGTGGGGGCCATTGAGCGGTACGGTCATCCATACCTCCTATAGCCGTTGCGCAGCTTTTTACTGTTTCATCCAAGACATTGAACCCTACCCTAATGGTTTTGCAGTACGGTTTCCTTTCGATTTGGACTCCGGCGCGATGCGTCCTCGGCTTCACCCCATTGATAATCAGGTATACATAACATGCCACAAAGGTTGGGACACGACTGCCCCACTTGACGGAGTCATTTATCGGTTTCGACATGCCGAAGAAAGTATGGTTGGGATCTGTGATGCAGCGGTGACAGGTTCTGGGATACGGCTGACATTTGCCGCTGACCTCGATCCTGCCTCAGTGAAATCCTCAGCCTTCAGGGCTTTCAGGGAAGATGACTCTAAAAAAGGTTCTGAGCCACCTGCATATAAACTTGGAAACGCTCACCTAATTGATCCTCGAACCATTGAAATTAATGTTCCCGGTATCGAGAAAGAATCCCTTGCTAACCGAACTGATGAGAAAGGTAATGTTTCTGTAGAACCGCCGATCTCTCTAAGCTACAAACTTAGATCCAAAAATGGCACCACCTTCGAACAAACAATTTATGCCACCATTAACTCGCTACCATCAAAAGATGAATAGGAGATATTATGGCAGGACAAATTTTTTTATAAGCACATGAATTTCGGCCAAAATGTAAAATACTCGACCTTTAGTTCCCGCCCGAATACTTTGATTGTGGAATGAGAACCATCAGCCTTTTCTACCTCTTTGTTTTGGCAAGTTATGCTTTTGCCAAGCCGGAAGCGAACTTAGCCAAGAAGACCAACTTTGAGGAATTCCGTGATCGTTTGCCCTGGATCTGGCAATCGCCCCAGCAGGTTGAACCGCCCAAGGTACAGGACGCGGCTTGGCTGACGAATGCGGTTGATCGCTTTGTGCTCCGGAAGTTGGAAGCTGAGAAGCTGGAACCAGCTGGGCCGGCTAATGACCGAGTGTGGATGCGGCGCGTATACTTCGCCATTACCGGGTTGCCGCCGAAACCGAAGGATATCCAGGCTTTCTTAGACGACACGTCCAAGAATCGCAAACGCACGCTTGTACGCGCCCTGCTTGATTCCCCGCACTACGGGGAGCGCTGGGCACGTCATTGGATGGACCTTGTGCGCTATGCGGAGTCACGTGGCTATGAAGAGGATTCCATCCTGCCTAATGCCTACAGGTATCGCGACTACTTAGTGCGCGCGTTCAATGCGGATCTGCCCTACGATAGTCTGGTCACCGAACATCTCGCCGGCGACCTGTTGAAAACCCCGCGGCTGCATCCTGAAACCGGAGCCAACGAATCTATCCTTGCCACCGGTTGGCCCTTCTTCGGAGAGATGCTACACGCTCCGGTGGATCTCCGTCAGGACGAATGCGATCGCCTCGACAACAAAGTCGATGTGATGAGCAAGACTTTTCTTGGCTTGACCGTTGCCTGCGCCCGCTGCCACGACCACAAGTTCGATGCCATAAGTCAGAGCGACTACTATGCCATGGCGGGTTTTATCCTCAGTTCCAGTTACCGCCAGGCTCGGTTTGAATCGATGGAGCAGAACAAAGCCGTTGCGAAGAAGTTGGAAGGATTGCATCGGGACCACCTGTCGAAAATCGCGAAAGCCTTTGCCGCGGCCGCACGTCCGGTGGTCGATGCACTAGATGACGATGTGCCCGTCGAGCCTATCTCCACACCATTGCCCCGTTGGACGAGACTGATCATGGCAGTTGATCCGGGTTCCCAAGGCGAAGCTTGGGCCAAGCTTTCTTTTGATCATGCCAAGTGGAAAACCATGAAACTGCCCGGTCATTTTGAAAACGCTGGGTTGCCCAGCCACGATGGCGTGGCGTGGTTTCGAAAAACCATCGAATTGTCTGCTGGGCAGGCCAAGTCCAAGGCAGTCCTGAACCTCGGTCAAATCGATGACATGGACGTCACCTGGGTCAATGGTTCGAGGGTAGGAGGCTACGAGAATCCCGGCCACCATTACACACTACGGAAGTATCCCGTTACCACGGGTCTATTGAAAGAGGGCAAGAACACGATTGCCGTCCGTGTCATGGACCATGGCGCGCCCGGAGGCATCGCCGGGAAGCCGGAGCAGCTCGCCCTGCAGTTGGGTAAGGAAACCATTTCTCTTGCCAATGCCTGGTATTTTTCCCCCGGGGCGAACCTGAAGACACTCAATGAACAGGCCGCCCTTGTCGGGCCCAAGCTTGTGACGTCGCCCATTTATCCCGTGGAAGGGAAGCATCAAATGGTGGCCGACTATACCCAGGGGCATACACCTTGGCTGGTGGACGGACCGACCTTTGGCCGATCTCCTGCTCTGCCGGGCCAGTTAATGCTGGTCGCAGGCGACCAACCACTCGCACTGTCCCGTAACGGAGGCGCGATCCGTGATCCCTTCTGGAACGGGCTCAAGAACGTCGACAGTGAAAACGATCCCGGAGGGTTGTTGAATGGGTTGTCGCGAGCAGGTAAAACCATTCGTACTCCGACTATCACCCTAGCCTCGGGTCAAGTTTACTACCTGATAAGAGGGAAGGCGACGGTGTATGCCGCGGTCAGTCAGAACCTTTTTGCCGGCCCCCTGCATGGAACCCTGACCAGAACGGTGGAGGCGAAAGGCGACGCACCGCAATGGATCGGGCACAATCTTAAACACTATGCGGGTCAGCGTGTTCACTTCGAGTTTTCTCCGATCGGCGATGCGCCTTTCGAGCTCCTCCAGGTCATCGATGGTGGAACCCCGAAGCAGGAACCGGGAGAGAAGAAACCGGTAGGTCGCAAGGAATTGCATCAGGCACTTAATGATCTGAATGACGGCAGGCTGGAAGCGCGTCATGTACCCCATATAGCCTGGTTGATCGAGACGGGAAAAGTGAACCTCCCCGAAGAGTTGTTAAAGTCCTGGCAATCAGCCCTCGATGACCTGGCTAAAGAAGCGCGATGGGAATCACGGCTGGCGGTCAGCTGGTGGGAAGGCACCGGGGTGAATGAACACATACTCGAGCGGGGCAGTCCCCAATCACCCGGGGAACGTGTCGGACGGAACCTGCCCGAACTTCTCGCTATGACCCCGTTGCAAAACCGAAGCCCCGGGCGCCTGGAGCTCGCTCGGCAGCTCACGGCAAAGGATCATCCGCTGACCTCCCGGGTCATGGTCAACCGGATCTGGCACCAGCTCTTTGGCCGCGGGATCGTGCCCACACCGGACAACTTTGGCTGGCTGGGTCAGCGGCCGAGTCATCCGGAACTGCTCGATTACTTGGCCGTCGAGTTTGCAAAGACTCATTCGTACTCGATCAAGTCATTCATTGAACGAATCGTGCTGACTAAGACCTTCGGGATGTCGAGCACCGCGGCCGATCCGGCCTGCGCGGAAAAGGATCCGGACAATCGATGGCTGCATCGTATGCCTTTACGGCGGCTCGAGGCGGAAGCGATTCGCGACTCGGCGCTCGCCATTTCGGGTCGACTAGACCGAAGGGTTGGAGGCAAGTCGGTCTTGGTTCACCTGACCGAATTTGTTGTCGGCCGCGGAAGCCCCAAGAAGAGTGGACCCCTGGACGGTGCCGGGCGACGATCTATCTATACCGCACTGCGGCGCAACTTCATCTCGACCCTCATGCTGACCTTCGATTTCCCTGCGCCCTTCACCACCGTAGGCAAACGGGATGTCACCAACGTCGCCGGCCAGTCCCTTGCCTTGATGAATGACCGCTTTTTATACGGGCAGAGTAGCCTCTGGGCTAACCGGATCATGAAGGAGCAGGCGTCTGCGCCCGAACGCATCCGGCAGATGTATATCGAGGCCTTTGCTCGCCCGCCCAGTGATGGCGAATTGGCAGCCTGCCTTGAGGCCCTCACTGCGTTTATCGAATTGTATGGGAACGATCCCAACGGCCATGAGGCCTGGCGTGATCTCTGCCATTCTTTTTACAGCATGACTGATTTCATCTACCTGAAATGAAGCATCCCTTCATCAGCCGTCGCGATTTACTGCAGAAAGCCTCGCTTGGCTTCGGCAGTCTGGCCCTGTCCGGCCTGTACGGGGCTCCAGTGATTGCCCATCACCCCCCACGCGCAAAGAATGTGATCTTTCTGTTCATGGAAGGCGGGGTTTCCCAGATCGACTCCTTCGATTACAAGCCGATGCTGGCCAAGCATCACGGGAAAGATCCACGCAAGGTGATCGGCAAGATTGAGGCCACCCAGTTCGGGAAAGTGGGAAAGGTGATGAAGTCCCCCTGGGTATTTAAACAACGCGGACAATGCGGAGCCTGGATCAGTGAGCTCTTTCCTCACATGGCCGAGCTGGCTGACGAGCTGGCAATCATTCGATCGATGACCTCCAATTTCCCGGAACACGCCACCGCCTGTTACTACCTGCACAGCGGATTGGGCCTGCAGGGACGGCCGAGCATGGGAGCATGGGCAACCTACGGGCTGGGCAGCGAGAACGAAAACTTCCCCGGCTACCTTGTGCTCAATGGCGGCCACATACCCGCCGGTGGCCTTGATAATTTTTCCAATAGCTTTCTACCTGCGACCCACCGCGGCAACCTGTTGAACGTCATCGGCACCCCATTGGCCAACGTGAAACCAAACGAGAAATCCAGCCGGGCCCAGGAAATCAAGCATCGCCTTGCCCAGAAACTGAACCGGGGCACGGCCGGGGGTATCGATGCTCTCGAATCGGCAATTGCCAACCACGAGCTGGCGGCCCGAATGCAACTGACCATCCCTGAGGTCATGTCCCTGGATGGCGAAACCGAAGCCACCAAAAATCTTTATGGCTTCGATGCCAAAGACAAGCACACACAGACCTATGCGAGGGAATGCCTGATCGCCCGGCGACTGATCGAGCGGGGTGTACGCTTCGTCGAGTTGACTATTCCCATAGCGAGACCGGAGCGTTGGGATGCACACAATGACCTTGTAACGAATCACAGCACAAACGCACGCGCCGTGGACCAGCCGATCGCCGGCCTGATCCGCGATTTGAAGTCACGCGGCCTGCTGGATGAAACCCTGGTCGTCTGGTCTGGGGAATTTGGTCGCACTCCCTTTGCTCAGGGAGGAAAGGGCCGGGATCACAACGAATACGGATTCAGCCTCTGGATGGCAGGGGGCGGGATCAAACCCGGCGTAACCTATGGATCAACCGACGACTGGGGTTACAAGGCCGTGGATAAGCCATTGCAGATACACGATCTTCACGCCACCATGTTGCATCTGCTCGGGATCGATCACGAGGAGTTGACCTACCGCTTCAGCGGCCGTGACATTCGACTAACCGATGTATACGGGAAGGTCATCAAAGATATCTTGCTGTGAGAATGATTGACCACTCACCCGGTCAAAGTAAAGCTAAGCCATAAGAATTTTGCTTACCAAGCAACTCCAATAGCCAAAAAAGTGGTGAGTTGTTAATTTACCTCTGGCGAAGGTAAGGTATCATCATTACCTTTAAGCCGATATTGGCTACATGAAAATAGTACGGGTAATTTTTGCAGCTTCCCTGATGCTTCCGCTCAATTTATTGATTGCTGTGGAGCTGCCACAAGCCAATCTTGAGGAATTTCGCAAGGGAGTGGAGCCGGTCCTGAAAGCGACGTGTGTAGGGTGTCATGGTCCGGAAAAGCAAAAAGGAAAGTTTCGGATTGATACGTTGGATCCAAATTTACTGAAAGGAAAGGATGTTAGTTGGTGGTTAGAGGTGTTCAACGTTATTAGCAATAGTGAGATGCCGCCGGAGGATGCAAAGGTGCAATTGGCTGATGATGAAAAAGCGCGGATTGTGGATTGGTTATCTGGTGAGATTCAAGTGGCATCACAGGTCCGGCGCAGTGAGCAGGATCATACGTCATTCCGCCGGATGACTCGCTACGAGTACAAGTATGCAATGCAGGACCTATTGGATTTACCACATGACCTTTCCCGTGATTTACCGCCCGAGTCGGTGTCTGAGGACGGCTTTAAAAATAGCTCTGAGATGTTGCAGATGACAGTGGTACAGCTGCAACAATACCGGGATTTAGCACGCAAGGCCTTGGCCCTAGCGACGGTGCGCGGTGAGCAAACTAAATCAGTTTACTATGGAGTCAGCATGATATCAGCGGCAGCTCAAATCGATGCTAAGTATGTGGCGAACGTAGAGTCTACTCTTCAGCAAATGCAGGAAAAAAACCTTTCCCGTGAAGAGGCATTAAAGAATCAGGGAAACAAATATCTAGGAGG
>Ga0115002_10009195_pt1 | contig 10833 bp, 9 predicted proteins | sample ArcticOcean_MG_C_8_FD_89576 | JGI IMG/M metagenome (GOLD analysis project Ga0115002, IMG submission 89576) | Marine microbial communities from western Arctic Ocean - ArcticOcean_MG_CB11_86 | ecosystem: Environmental > Aquatic > Marine > Oceanic | place: Arctic Ocean: Canada Basin | collected... | reverse complement strand
ATCCAGGTACGGACCATGGGCGTAGGCGGACGACATCTCAGGGTTGTACTGGGCGACGCCTCCGAGACCTGGGACGCGATCGGGTTTGGTCTGGGAAAAGCACCACTCGGCGCCGGTACGGTCGATGCGATCTACTCGCTTCGGACAAACACCTGGCGGGGCCGGACGAAGCAGGAATTGCACCTGCTAGACATCCGCCCCTCTGCAAAAGAGCTCTAGCCCCTCTGCCTGGCCCGACGTAGCCGTCCCTTGGAGACCCGTTCCGGCGCCTCCGGCCCTTCCGGATCGTCGTCATCGCTCCGGAACCGCACCTTCCAGATAGCGAATGCCACCGATACCGCCATGACTCCCAGCGCGATCAGGTGCGCCTCTTGCAGGTTCCAGAACTTCTCTTCGTCCAATCTCAGGAACTGAATCCAGAAGCGTCCGAATGCGTACAGGCCAAGGTAGATCATCCATAGAGACCCGTCCGGCTTGAACTTTTTCCGGAATCGCCAGATACCGGCAAGCACGAGCATGTTCCAGATGATCTCGTACACCACCGTCGGGTGGCTTCCGGATGTGGGATCAAACTCGTCAGCCAGCCGACTCGGAGGCCTTGCGCCAGGGCTGCTTGCGTGCGTGAACACCCAGCCAAAGAACAGGTCAGTGTTCTTGCTCCAGTGCTCTCCGTTCATGATGTCGCCGACACGGCCTATCGACTGCGCCACTAGTAACGCCGGTGCGGCCAGGTCCATCAATTTGCCGACCGGGTATTTTGAGATGCGGGCGTAGATCATCCCGGCGATCCAACCGCCAAGGATTGCGCCCCAAAGCCCGATGCCGCCGCTCCACACCGCTACCAGCTGTAGTGGGTCGTCGAAGCCGTAAACGCTTCCCCAGTTGTCCGCCACGTGTACGACACGCGCACCAACAATCCCGCCCAGGATTGCCCAGATGGCGGTGTTGTAGACCATGTCCGGATCAAGCCGCTCCTGGCGTGCCCAGCGGGCCACCAGCCACACAGCGGTGGCGACGCCAACGAAGCTGAGCAATCCGTGCCAAGCGAGGACAAAACTACCGGAGTCGATGATATTGGGATCGAACGGGATTTCGATCTCTAGAAGAGGAAACATCTAGTCTTTCTGTGTCTGTTGTGCTCTGTTTTATTTGGGAGAACCGGGCTGCGTAAACGCATTGTTGCCTGTGGTCTGTCCGGGATGGTTCTACCTACGACGAATGGCCGCAGTCGGACCCAACCACTTGGATGCAGAAATACTTCTTTGGGACTCCCAAAGACTCCAAGCGAGATCCGACTCGGATCGAGTCTAGGTACACCCCGGCAGAGGGTCAATCGCAAGAAGCCGATTACACAACCTACCCGCTCACGTATTCCACGCGTATTCCGGGTTACCTGAACCTCCCCCTTCGGGCGTGTCCTGCGATGAGAGTGCTAACGTCAGAGCCGTGAAAGAACAGATCGACACCTTCCTCAACTTCCTCGCCGTCGAGCGGGGCCTGTCGTCGAATACGCTCGACGCCTACTTCAACGATCTGAGTGGGCTGGTCGAGTTCTTTGATGGTGCAAACGGCCCACGCAGGTGGAAAGACGTTGGTGCGTCCGACGTTGCGGCCTTCGTCGACGATCTGGATGAGCGCGGATATGCCCGTAGCACTCGCGCCCGCAAGATCGCTGCGCTGAAGTCGATGTTCCGATTCCTTCGCGAAGAAGGCCTCGTCGATGAAAACCCCACCGAACAGCTTCGCTCCCCACGCTCCGGTCGCACCCTGCCCAAGGCGCTCTCTATCGAGCAGGTGGATCTCCTTATGGCGACCGTCTACGAGGACGACACTCCTGAGGGTGTTCGGGATGCAGCGATGTTCGAGGTCCTGTACGCCGCCGGGCTGCGTGTGAGTGAGCTGGTGGGGCTGGACCTTCGTGATCTAGACATGGAGTCAGGGTCCGTGCGTTGTATCGGCAAGGGCTCCAAAGAGCGTGTTGTGCCACTACATGCCCAGGCGATCGAGTCCGTGGACACTTATCTGGAGACGATACGGCCCATCCATGAGCGGCAGCGACAAGAGCAAGCGTTGTTTCTGAACCGGAATGGACGACGTCTCACCCGACAAGCGTTCTGGCTACGCCTGAAACGGGCCGCTCGGGCTGCCAGGATCTCAGATCACATATCGCCCCACACCCTGCGCCATTCGTTCGCCACGCACATGCTCCGTGGCGGTGCGTCGCTTCGTCACGTGCAGGAGATGCTTGGCCATGCCAGCATCGCCACCACGCAGATCTACACCCACCTGACCTCCGAACACGTACGGGAAGAGTACGACCGGGCATTCCCCCGGGCCTAAAATCCCCCGGAAGTTCCCAGAATTTTCCCAAATCCTTCAGGGCGTGTCCGTACTGCGATAGACTGCCATTCTCTACATGATTGGACGCGTTCAACGCTGCTATGCAGCGCTATAACGCCGGTTGGAGATCCCTGAGCTCGAGGAACAAAAGTTGACCGTAATCGCAATCGAAGGACGAGCCGGTTCCGGCGTTGTAGACGTCGCCCGCGCCGTTGCACTTGAGCTTGACCTGGACTTTGTGGATCGGCTTCTGCTCGCCGAGATCGCACGTCGAGTCGGGGCGACCGTTGAAGCAGTCCACGACTCGACACTGCGTACTCCCGGCCGGGGCGAGCGCATCATCGGACTGGTCCAGCGGATGCTTGAACGGTCATCCGTAGCCGGAGCCACCGGTGATCCCTACTTCGGCCCCGGCGTCGACACCCTGATCGCCCGCTCATACGCCGAGATGTCCGATTCAACGGTCACGTCCGGCCAGGAGTTGGGCGAACAGAACTTCATCAGCACCACCGCAGAGGTCATCCGTGACGTGGCGGAAGCAGGCAACGCGGTGATAGTCAGCCGAGGTGGTGCAGCCATACTCAAAGACCACCCGGACGTGCTTAGAGTCGGATTGGTTGCCAACGAGGAAGACCGAGCCAGACGCATACTCGGTCGGTTTCAGTTTGAGAGCTTGGAACAGGCTGAACGGTACGTCTCACAGTCAGATGCGGCTCAGGCTCGCTATTTCGAGCGGGCATTTGGCACGAATCCGCTCGACCCCTTCCTGTATCATGTGATGTGGAATCTCTCCGAAGTCAGCGACGAGTGGGCAGCAGCCCGGATCATCGACGCTTCGGGAGCACTCACAGGTCGGGCGCTACGATAGTGCTGACATACAAGCTCTTAACCCCTCGCTCTAATCGGGTCATCTAACCGCCAATGCCACGTCGAAATCGTCGAACTTCCCAGACACAGAACCGACTTAGTGGTCGTCGCGAACGACAGCCCAATGTGTTCATGGGCCCCGTCCCGGAAGACGGTGATATGGAGGATTACGATCTCCTGCTGGATGACGAAGACCTGGATGACGACGGAGACGAGTCTTCCGAAGACGATGCCCCGGCAGCCGGTATCGCTCGTGGACGAAGAGCCGAACGACGACGTGCAGCACGCGCTCGACGTGGTGCAGGCGCACGAAACCGGGCCGCGGTGTTCTCTCAGAACCTTCCCAAAGAGCTGAAGAAGCTCGGCGTGTTGGCCAGCGGAACCGTCGTAATCCTGGCCGTGCTGACCGTGGTCCTGGGCTAGCACCACCCTTTAAATCTGGTAACCCGGGGAAATCGGGCAACGTCCCGAGTCCCCGCCTGACGACAGGCCGTATCCTGCATTTCCTCCGCAGGCGACGTTTCCCGGTACCCGGCATTTCCCAGTAGGCGATGCTTCAAGGATTCGGCTAGGCTAGACGCAATGCCAACCACAGCGGACAGCAAACCGGAGAAGCCAGCGGTCCGTAAGCGCCGCTTCTCCAGCCGACTCTCAGCCGTCCCGCTTTCGCCGGGCGTCTACCTCATGCGGGCCGAGTCCGGCGAGATCATCTACGTCGGCAAAGCGTCCGTGTTGCGCAATCGCTTGCGCTCCTACTTCGGCAGTAACTCCGGCCACGACAATAAAACACGCAACCTTGTGGCCCGTATCGCTGACTTTGAGTACATCGTTACCGAGTCTGAGCAGGAAGCCCTTCTCCTCGAAAATAGCCTGATAAAACAGCACAAGCCCCGCTACAACATCAGGCTGAAAGACGATAAGACCTACCCCTACATCAAGATCGACGTCAACGAACCGTTCCCGCAGGTGTACGTCACCCGGCGCACCGCCAACGACGGCGCTCGTTATTTCGGCCCGTTCGCCAGCGCAGGCAGCGTTCGAAAGACCCTTGCCCTGCTCAAACGACTGTTCCCCTATCGATCTTGCACAAAAGCCATCACCGGCACAGACGATCGCCCGTGCCTGGACTTTCACATCAAGCGTTGCGTTGGCCCCTGCATCGGAGCAGTCGACGGCGACGAATACATGAACGTCATCAATCAGGTCGTCATGTTCCTGGAGGGCGATACAAAAACTATCGTCAAAGGACTCGGTAGCGAGATGATGGTGGCATCGGACGCGCTGGAGTTCGAGCGCGCCGGGGCACTCCGTGACCAGCTAAAAGCGATCGAGCGCGTATATGAGGGCCAGAAGGTTCTCACCATGACCGGAGAGAATCTGGACGTTATCGCTCTGGCCGGCGATCGGGATGAGGCATGGGTTGAGGTGTTCTTCGTTCGCCGTGGCAATCTGATCGGACGGGATCACTACATCATGTCCGGCACCCGTGACGAAGACACGTCCGGCATCCTTACCCAGTTCATCAAACAGTTCTACGACTCCGCATCGCACGTACCGCGCCGTGTGCTGGTGCCGGAAGAAGTTGAAGACACAGAGATAATCGAATCCTGGTTGTCGGAACGCCGAGACGGCCCCGTAAACCTGTCTGTCCCGAAGCGCGGCGAGAAGCGACGGCTGCTGGATATGGTCGCCCAGAACGCTGCCGAAGGACTTGAGCAGCTCAAGCTGAAGTGGCTGTCCGACTCAGACGTCATGGAGTCGGCAATGCAGCAACTTCAGGAGGAGCTAAGCCTCCCCCGGCTCCCACAACGCATAGAGTGCTACGACATATCGCACATCCAGGGTACAAACACCGTCGCATCGATGGTGGTGTTCGAGGACGGCAAACCGAAGACGTCCGATTACCGACGCTTCAAGATCAAATCTCACGACAAGAACGACGATTTCGCATCGATGCGTGAAGTGCTCCGAAGACGATTCTCTCGACTCCAGAAGGCGGTCGAGGCCAGGAACTCCGGAGAGAGTTCAGAGGGCCCAAAGAACCCAGATAATCCAGAAAGCCCGGGCAAAAACGACTCTTTCGGCATCGTCCCCGACCTGGTGCTTATCGATGGCGGCAAGGGCCAGCTGAGTTCCGTGTTGCAGGTAATGCTCGAACTGGGAATAGAGGGCGTTCCACTGGCCAGCCTCGCCAAGCAGGAAGAAGAGATATTCATCCCGGATTCACCTGAACCCTACATCCTCACCCGTGGATCGCAGGGTCTGTTTCTAGTTCAGCGAATTCGTGACGAGGCGCATCGTTTCGCAATTACGTTCCATCGCAACCTTAGGTCAAAGAGCGCACGCCAGTCCGCACTGGACCTTGTGCCGGGGATCGGCCCCAAGCGAAAGCGGCAGCTCGTACGACAGTTCGGTTCGCTCAAAGGGATACGTGAAGCGTCGCTCGACGATCTCGCTGCTTCCCCCGGAATGACACGCAAGCTTGCGGAGCGCGTCAAAGAGAATGTCTGACCTGCACCCTCTTCACGTGAACTCGGAAAAAGATAATCCTGGCGCCCGATGTTCGCTCTGAGTTTTACCGGCCCCGAACGGGTCGAGCTGGTAGACCGGCGTGCGCCGCGTATCGTGGACGATGCCGATGTGATCGTTCGCATGACCACGACCGCCATCGGACCGCGTGATCTTGCCCGGTATGCCGGGTATGTTCCTTCTTCTGACACGATCCCCGGAGCAGAGTTCTGCGGCATCGTGGATGAAGTGGGCGGCGATGTATCGGCAATTGATCTCGGCGACCTTGTGACCGTGCTTGGCGTTTTTGACGTCTCTGAGACGGCGAAAGAACGTCTGGGGTTTGGTTGGAACGGACTGGACGGCGGACAGGCGTTGTTTGTCCGAGTTCCCGATGCGAATAACTCCCTGATTAAGGTTCCAACCGCAGCTATCGAGGAACGGGCGCTGCTTCTTGGAGATACCTACGGACTGGGTGCATCAGCCGCAGCGGAAGCGATCGAGGCTCTGAGGGACGACACGTCACAGGTCTGCGTAATCGGCTGCGATCCTTACGGGGCATCGGCTTTGATCGCGCTGGGAGCCTCCGGTACGGACGGCATGATAGCGCTGGACGATGAAGAGCGACGGCTGGGTCTCGCACACAGGCTTGGGGGTACGACGTTCAACACTTCTGACAAGAACGTCGCCGATGCGGTACGAGAGACCACGGGCGGTGACGGGCCCGGCGCAGTGATCATTGGAGCTGGAGTCGATTCGTCCCAAGTGGAGCTTGGGCTGAGACTTGTGCAGCCCGGGGGAACCGTCGTCATGACAGAACCAGATCTGCCGGGCTGGCAGTTTCCGGAGTTCGCTAATGAGCTCGGTATCAAGATCCGGGCGGCGGCTCCTCCGTCCCGTGCCGATGTGTCGAAAGCGATGCTGGATCTCTGGGGCGGTACGTTAGAGCTTGGGCCGCTTGTGTCGCACGTCATGCCGTTGATCGATGCGGAGCGCGGATACGCCCAGCTCCATACGCGGGAACGCGGTGCACACAAGATCCTTCTGAAGATGTAGGGGTCTGGCCGACTAGAGCGCCGTCGGCCCGCTTCCACGGGACAGGTTTCCCCGCCGTTCCTGGAGCACCTGGATTATTACGTCCAGGCTGGCGATCGACTCCGGAAGGGATATCCGACCTCCGGGGAACACGACCTCTATGCGAGGCTCCCCGATGTCTTCGGGCGCAGCGGTCATCTCTGCAGGCGTCGGCAGCCCCTCGTCCAGTAAGCCCGGTATATCCAGAAAGCCCAACCCGGAACCCGCGCTGGACCCGGGAGGGGTAGACGACTGCTCCGACTCCCACGAGCTACGGGATCGATCCGGTCCTACCGCCGGAGGCAACAGGGGCAATACGTCTTCAAACACACGCGCGACGACCGCCAATCTGCGCTCTATGTCCATGCGACTTGCGCCGGTGATGTCTTCCAACAGAAGGGCCATCCGGGCGCGGTCCGGAGGTAAACCATCGAGACGGCCCGCAATCTCCATAAACAAGGGCACTGATGTCGCCAGGTCTCTACGCGCCATTGATGACTCTTCGGGCGTCAGCGGGTTCACGGCGCGCAGGCCATTACGTGTAAGACGGATGGTTCCACGCCCCTCGGCTATTCCCCAGATACGCATTGCGCCAATCCGAGCGCCGAAGCCACCACCACGGTCGCTCATCTGTAGCGCGCTTGCCAGTGTCGCCCGGGAAACAGATCCCATGAACTCCCGGGCGATACGTCGACCTATAGCGAGCGAATCATTAAGTGATGCATCGGGATATTCATAGAGGCTTAATTTTCCCAATATTACCTACCAATATTGCAATCTATTTCACGATCAAAGGCCGTTATATGGACCTGAGAGCGGCTTGCACACCTAAATGGGAGTTCACACCAGAATCGCCAGATGAGAACCCTGACAGGGCGATAAACGGAAATACGCAGGCGTCAGCTTTCCAAACAGGAAAATTGGCACATTCCACAGTTTCCCAAGCGTGTTTGGCAATTACCCTTTGTATATGCCGCTTAACTCAGCATTATGCCGTCATATGCGCCGCTTGTCCACAAGTGTATTCCGCTTCTTGCTTTCACTAAAGGCTACTTGCTGTGCCCGGGCAGCACATACGCCGTCGAGTTGCCTGTGATGCCCGGGGTACACGTATGCGTGTAGGGAAACAGGTGGGGCTTCGAGGTTATTCGTATTTGCTACCCCCGGACCGTACCGTCAGTTCACGTCTGTTCTGTTTCCGTCTGCATTCCCAATTTGCCGTGGGACGGCAAGTCTCATCTGATTAACCTGCCGGTCCCGCCGTCGAACCCACATCGGGTTCACTCTTCGATCGAGTTCAGCAGACAGAAGAGTCCTGAACGTCCAGGGTCCTTTCCGGCCAGTCCCTCTTTTCGGCCCTCACTTTCTATGACGTTCTGGATCGGCACACGGCGTGCAAATCTGACACAACTCCGACCCCCCAGGTGTGCCAGATACCGTCAATTGAAATACCAATTCAAGTCGGTAGCGCATCCACTCGGGAAACTGGAAAATTCCGGTTACGAATTCTCGCTTCTGAATAAGCTGACTCATCACCATGGCTTCCGCACTCAAACGGCGCATAAACGATCAGCCTTCATATTTGCCGCTCGATGAGCGTAATCAGAAGCATAATTGGCGTTGTACTTAGCTAATGTTACTCCGCGATGTTAGCGATCACAGGTACGAAAGTACTAGCGACGTACGTGTATCTCGCAATCGGGAAATCGCATCACCGAATATTCATAGCTGTACTGTTCGAATACATTTTGGCCCAAATATTGGTACAAAAACATTTATTAGATACGTATAATAAAGTTTTATTTATCTCTGTTTTTCACTTAAATATCCATATGATGTTGATAAATATCACAAACTGATTCTACTTGTATTCACAACAATGATTGCTCGTATAGATCTTCCCTAGAGACACCCACAATCAGGGTCGTATGCTCCCTACGAGTCCGCAGGCATCCGAACCAACCCTGTCCAACCGGTAACTACCGCCCACCCACTTTCAGCAATACCGAACATGAGGCAGCACTTGAAGATCACCGATATAAGGACCTACCACTGCCACGACGGCCGTCGTAACTCGATCTTCCTACAGGTGTTCACCGACGAAGGTATCGTCGGGAACGGGCAGCCCTACACCATCGGTCCGGACGAGGCGGTCATCGCCACCGCCGAATCCAGCAAGAACTGGTTCCTCGGACAGGATCCCTCTCGGATTGAGTGGCTTCTGCGTAGAGCGAAGAACACCATGCGTTTCCCGCTCGGCGCAGTCGAATGGTCCTTCCTGTCTGGGGTCGACCACGCTTTGTGGGACATCGCGGGCAAACGCGCCGGCGTGCCGATATACAAGCTGTTTGGCGGTCCAACCCGTGATCGGGTCCGGATATATCACCAGATCCATGGCGACACGGCCGCTGAGCAGGCCGCTGAGGCGACACAACTGCTCTCAGAGGGATACACCGCCTTCAAGGCCTCCCTCTACCCGCCCGGATGGACAGAGATCCCCTGGCTGGCCGTTGTACGAGAGGTCGTAAACCGGGTCGGCACGCTCAGGAAAGCGGTAGGAGACCACATCGACCTCGCCGTAGACCTCCACAGCACCCTCAGAGAGCCGAGCCGAGCCAAGCAGTTATCCGAAGCGCTTTCCGACTTCAGGCTCATGTTCGTGGAGGAACCCGTACGGCCGGACTACATACCGAGCACCGCCCGACTACGCCGTGAGTTACGAGTACCACTGGCTACAGGCGAAAACCTGTTCGGCATCACGCAGTTCGCCGAGTTGTTTGATCAGGACGCCGTAGACATCATCCAGCCGGATCTCTTGGTGTGCGGAGGGTTACTGGAGGGCCGCAAGATCGCGGCGATGGCGGAGGCCAACTACGTGACGGTCGCCCCGCACAATCCGCTCGGTCTCCTATCTACCGCCCTGTGAGTCCACTACGCCGCCAGCATCAATAACTTCACGATCCTCGAGTATCACGGCGACCACAAACAGGATAAAGCCAGGTTCGTCGACGAGATGTGGGAGCCGGTCGATGGTTACTTCGAGCTTCCCACGAAGCCCGGCCTCGGCATGGAGCTCAACCTGGAGGCGATAGCCGCCAGCCCACCAAAGCACTGGAATCGCGGCTTCCCGACACATGCAGACGGCGCTCCCGCATTCATTTAATCTCCCGATCATTTCCGAACGCTCAGAAACCGAAAGGTCGTGATTTACCGATATGAAGATCACAAAAGTCGAATGCCTGGTCGCAAGCCGCTCAACCCGGGACGACCCCGGTGCGGGCAACAGCATGTTCGTCGTCACGCACACCGATGAAGGCCTCACCGGCATCGGCGAGTCGTACGGAGTTGGACCTGACCTAGCAACGAAAGAGTGGATCGGCTACTTCGCCGAACAGATAATCGGCCACGACCCGACACGCATCGAGTACCTGTGGGCGCTCATGTACCAGGGGGCGCGCTTCCCCCCGGGCTCATCAGGCCTGGCTGCCCTCTCGGGAATTGACCAGAGCCTGTGGGACATCACGGCACGTTCGTATGACATGCCGGTGTACGATCTGCTTGGCGGTCGCTTCCGAGACAAGATCCGTGGCTACCTGGACGTCCAGCTTGGCGACAGCGACGGTAGCGGGCTGGATGAGATGCGTTCGACCGTTGCTGAAGCGATAAACGTATCCGGCTATACGGCCTTCAAGGTCAACCCCTTGCCGAACGATTGGCGTGATATGTCCTGGCTCAAAGCTGTCGACGCTGGGGTGGAGCTGGTTGGAGCTTTGAGAGAAGCAGCCGGGCCGGACGCAGAGATAGGAATGGACGCGCACGCAGCGGTGTTCGAACCCGGCAGGCTGCTGGAACTTGCGGACGCACACATCGTCAACACGCCGATGTTCATGGAAGAGCCGCTCCGTATGGAGAATCGGCACGCCATGGGCGAGTTACGAAAGAAGATGCCGTACGCGCTGGCCACGGGCGAGTGTCTTTACGCGAAATTCGAGTTCAGGGAGTTGTTCCGGGCCGGGGGTGTAGACATCATCCAGCCGGAAGTTT
>Ga0115002_10009192_pt1 | contig 10836 bp, 10 predicted proteins | sample ArcticOcean_MG_C_8_FD_89576 | JGI IMG/M metagenome (GOLD analysis project Ga0115002, IMG submission 89576) | Marine microbial communities from western Arctic Ocean - ArcticOcean_MG_CB11_86 | ecosystem: Environmental > Aquatic > Marine > Oceanic | place: Arctic Ocean: Canada Basin | collected... | reverse complement strand
CTCGCCGAGGGCCTTGGGCTTCGGGATGCGGCACGCTGGGGCATGGCCGCCGGAGCCCTGTGTACGACCAGTCGCGGAGCCCAGATTGCCATGCCGACGCGCAACGAAGTCATGGCGCTCCTAGCTCAGTAGGATCAGTTCCCTCACCCAGATCTCCGCTTACATTCGTCGGTGCTGAGGCGCTCGAACGTGCACCACCCACTTTCCCTTCGGCGCGTTCACTCCTTCGCCTCGCTCAAGGGCCGTGAAGGACGGCTGGCACCGTGTTACGATGCCGGGGCCCTCCCCCTCGCCCACGGACGCCTAGTGACCATCCCAGACAGTGCCCAAACCCCGCATCCTCGCATTTTCTTCGGCTGGTGGATCGTCGCCGGCACCTGGGGACTCCAGGCTATACAGGGCTCGCTGCTCTTCCTGTCGTTCGGGGCTTACTTCACTCAGCTCGAGGCTACGTTCGGCTGGAGCCGCACCGCGCTCTCCGGCGCGTTCTCCTTGTCCCGCGTCGAGAGCGGCCTGCTGGGGCCTCTCCACGGCTACTGGGTAGACCGCTACGGCCCTCGCCTCGTGCTGCAAGTGGGCACGGTGATCTTCGGCATCGGATTCTTCATGCTGAGCAGGATCGACACCCTGTGGCAGTTCTACGTGGCCTTCCTCGTCATCGCCATCGGCGCCAGCCTGGCCGGCTTCCTCACCCTTAACACCGCGCTAGCCAACTGGTTTATTCGGCGCCGCGCCCGGGCCATGAGCATCGCCCAGACCGGGCTTGGAGCGGCAGGCATCTTCGCCGTGGGTGTCGCGTGGCTGCTCGAGACCTACGGGTGGCGGACCACCTTCGTCATCGCTGGTGTCCTGATTCTCGTGATCGGCTTGCCTCTCTCCACGTTATTCCATCACCGGCCGGAGGACGTGGGGCTGCTGCCTGATGGCCGTCTGCCCGAGGATGACCTTCGCCAGGTCGGCGACAACACCGCGACCCGCTACCTAAGCGACGAGGTGGACTTCACTTTGCGCGAGGCCATGCGCGACCGGTCGTTCTGGTTCATCTCGCTTGGGCACGGAGCCGCACTCTTCGTGGTTGCGGGACTCCAGGCGCACCTAGTGCTACACCTGCAGGACCTTGGTTGGACTCTCACCGGGGCGGCTGCAATCATCCCGTTGCTGACCCTCACCAGCGTGGTAGGCCAGCTGGCCGCCGGCGCCTTCGGAGACCGCTACAGCAAGCGCATGATCGCTGCGGTTGCCATGCTCGGCCACGCGGCGGCGATGTTCCTGCTCAGCTTCAGCGACGCCAGCCCGGCTATTGTCGCCGCGGCGATCGTCCATGGGCTCGCCTGGGGCGCACGCGGACCGCTCATGACGGCCATCCGGGCCGAGTACTACGGCCGTCGGAACTTCGCGAAGATCATGGGCACCTCTTCTCTTATCGTGCAACTCGGCACGGTCATCGGTCCTCTGTTTGCGGGCTACGTCTTCGACCAAACGGGGAGCTACCAGCTCGCGTTCCTCACTCTGGGATCTCTCACCGGCGCAAGCTCGATCTTCTTCGTGCTCGCCCGGCGTCCGGCGCTGCCCCAGCGGCTACGTGCGGCAGCAGAGGCGAGGGAACTCACCTAGTCCACAGACAGGCGCTTGACTGTCTTTTGCGTCGTGCCTATGGTGGCCGAACGCTGCGCGACATCGGAGGTTTCCTATGGACTCAGCTCTACGTGAGAATCAAGCGTCGGCGGCCACGGATGCGAGTGACACGCCGTACAGCCGCGCGGTCACCGGCTTCAAGAACTATTGGTACCCCATCCTCGACGAGCGCTCGGTGGGACGGCGGCCCAAGCGCATGGTGTTACTGGGCGAGCCCATCGCGCTGGTTCGCCGCGGCAAGCGCATCTACGCCGTGCAAGACGAGTGTCCCCACCGCGGCGCGCGCCTGTCGCTGGGTAAGGACGAGTTCCCCGGCACCGACACTCTGGCCTGCCGGTTCCACGGCTGGACCTTCGACCTGAAGGACGGCCGCTGCGTCGCCGCGCTAACCGACGGGCCCGACAGTCCCGTCGTGGGCAAGGTGCGCGTACGGACATTCCCAGTTGAGCAGCGCAAGGGCATTGTGTTTCTGTGGATGGGCCGGGGCGCACCCGTTCCGCTGGAGGAGGACATCCCTGCGCTCCTGCTGCGTGAGGACACGAAGGTAAAGGTCCGCTACCGTCAGGTGTACGGGAACTGGCGCCAGCACGCCGAGGGCTCAGCGGGTGGACACTTCTTCATGCTCCACCGCGACGCCATCGCGCTCCTCAACCACCGCCTGGGCGCCTACAACGCAACCCCGCGCGCCGAGCTCCAGGAGTACGACCCGGTCGACAAGCGCATGTACCTGCTGGAGACTAACGCCGACTTCACTTGGGGAGCCGACTACCTAGGCCTGGGGAACTGGCCGCCGCAGCGCCCGTGGCGCCGCAGCAAGCCGCCCAACAGGCGCGCCGCCCGTGGCACCTCGACCGAGGTGCAGGGCATCAAGCACATCGGGATCAGCCTCCCCGGCTTCCTGCGCGTGCGCCATTTCCCGCAGAACGGCGCGGTCTACTACGAGTGGTACATCGCCATCGATGCGCACCACTACTTCTACATGCAACTGAGCGGCCACTGGCCCAAGAACATCCTGCATCGTGCCTGGATCAACCTCTGGTACAACGCGTGGGCCGGGCCCATGCGGAAGGGGCACTTCAACAACCAAGACAAGAGCGTGGTCCAGGAAGGCACGGACTTCGAAGACCGCCAGGGCGTGCATAGGCCCACGCCCCTCTTTAGGCCCGACGTTTTCCCTCGCAGGTGGATCCAAATGTGCAATGCCTACGCGCGCGGCGAGGGGTGGAAGGTCACTGGCCAACAGGCGCCTGGCAAGGTGAAAGCCGAGGAGATACCTCTCTTCGCCGGCGCGTCAGATACCGAGCCGCTCGGACAGTAGTCCGCCCGTACGTCCTCTGGGCGCTTCACCCTCAACGATGGTCGGCGGCCTCGACCCTAGCTACGAGATCGACCCGGACGAGCTTGCCACGGGCCAGACAGCCATGGAGGTAACGGCGACCGCGCCGCGGCGGCCACGGCTATAACTACTGCGGGGGTCGTATACACACCACTCGTTGATACTACGGCGGCGGTCAGTACCTCGATTCCGTAGAGGCTATGACCTGATCTCTTCTCGCATGAACTTGGTGTAGGAGACAGCGATCAAGGAGGCGGCCAGCGAGAAGACCACCGTGATGTGGGGCCAAACCAATTGCAGGCTCTGGCTCGCGGATATCGGCGTCGCTTCGAGCCGGTCGAACTGCGCGGCCCGCTCGAGCCCGAGCACTCCAGTGAAGCGAACGTCCGGGTTGAGCAGCGTTTGAGCCGCCTCATTGAACAATTGGCTCGGCGAGATTCGGGACAACCACAACTGCCAATTCGCGTGGTCCACCTTCTGCTGGGCTGTTTCGATGGCTGGCACTATGAGGTCCGCCAATGCGGGAGCGACCAGCAACGCGATGAGGAAGGTGGACAGCAGCCACAGCCCCAGCGACACCAGCGCCGATGTCACGGCATTCCTGAAGAAGATGGAGCAGGTCATGGCCAGCGCTAGCCAAAATGCCAAGTAAACGACAGAGAGGACCCCGAAGCCGAAGAGGCGAACTACCTCTTCGCTCCGAGGCGAGTAGCCCATAACGAACATGGCCAACCCCACGATCGCGAGGATCATGGCCACCAGCACGATAGTCAGCGTCACCAGCCCCGCGAGGAACTTGCCGTTGAACACGTCGTCGCGGTGAATCGGCTGTGCCAGCAAACGCGACAGGGTGCCCTGCGCTCGCTCGCTGTTGATGGCATCAAAGCCCAATGCAATCCCGATCAACGGGCCGAAGAAGCCGATGTAGAACAGCACGGGCGGAAGCACGCCGCTAGAGGAGGTGAAGGTACGCAGGAACAGGAACTCGTTGGAGGTCACGGAACTGCCATCGACCTCGCGGGCGAGAATGAACAACCCCCACAGCACCCCGACCACGATCAGGAACAGCGTGAGGAGGAATCGGCGTCGGCCCAGGTGGTCGCCGAGCTCTTTCCAAAAGATGGCGGTCACGCCCGCGCCTCTTCGGGTTGGAAGTAGCGCAGGTATATCTCTTCCAGCGTACGGTTGCGGGATCGCACCTCCAGCGGCGTCGCGCCGTTGGCGAGCACTGTCTCCGCGATCCGCGCTCGCACATCCTCGGTGCTCGCGACGCTGATGACCCGGCCGGTGGCCTCGCAGCGCGTGACGCTAGGGAGTGCGCGCAGCGCTGTCAGTACCGCGTCAGTGGTCACATCGACCTCAACCTGTACCTCGAAGCCCCCTCCCTCTTGCCCCGCCGTCAGTTGCTCAATGGTGCCTTCGAGCACCATCTTGCCTTGGGACATGATGCCGACGCGGGAGCAAACCCGCTGCACGTCCTCGAGCGCATGAGACGAGAGGAAAACAGAGATATTCTGGTCGTGAGCCATTTGCTCGATCAGCCTCAGGAGCCACTGAATGCCCGCCGGGTCGAGTCCAAGCGTCGGGTCATCAAGGATCACCAACCGTGGGTCCTTCAGAAGTACGTCGGCCAACCCCAGTCGCTGGCGCATGCCCCGCGAGTAGTGCGCGACCTGCTGGTTCGCTGCATCATGCAGCTGAACCGTGTCCAGCAGCCCAGCCACGCGCCCTTCGGCCTCGCGGCGTTTGATTCCATTCAGTTCTGCCGTATAGAGCAGGTTCTGGCGCCCAGTCAGGTCGCCGTAGAAGCCAACGGACTCAGGTAGGTACCCGACCTGCCGCTTCACCGCAGTCGGGTTGCGGGTCGGGTCGTGGCCCATGACTGACACGGTGCCCGCCGTCGGTTCCGTCAGCCCGAGGATCATCAAGATGGTCGTGCTTTTCCCCGAGCCGTTTGGCCCCAAAAAGCCGTAGACCTCGCCCTCCTCAAGACGCAGGTCCAAGCCCTCGACGGCACGCAAATTGCCGTAGCGCTTAGACAGTCCGTGCGTTTCGACCAGCGGGCCTGTCATCGCCTGCCTAACCGCAAGAAGAGGCCGCCCAGGCCGCCCAAGACCGCCACCACGATGGCGATGCCCAGCCAGCCCCAGATGGTCGACTGCGAGACGGTCACGCGGAGCGCAACCTGGCGGAAGTCCTGCGGGCTGCTGGCGGTCACGTTGACGAAGTAGTCGCCGGGAATCGCATCGGGGTCCGGGGTGATCACCGCGGCCACCGGCAGAAACTCAGACACATCAATGGTGGCGATCGTGGATTCGGCGAACGTGACCACCCAGCCATCGGGCGCATCAGCGATCAGCGACACGCTGTCGAGCACCCCGGTGCCGGTGTTGCCGACCACCAAGCCGACGGTCGTCGGGTCGCCCGCCGTGGCGTCAACATTCAGGCGAGTGGCGGCCGTCTGGAGCAGAATGTCACCCCGGCCAGTTACTTCCACTTGGAGGTCGATGGCCGCCGAGAAATCCTGGTTAGAAACCATCACCGGAATCGTATACGTGCCGGCCGTCTCGAACGTCGCCGGCCGCACGCGTACGTTCACTCGCTGCAGGCCGTTGCTCACCGGGGCGACGCTGGATATCAGCCGCTCGTCGCCAAAGGCCGGGCGGAATTGCACGGTCCAGTTCAGCGGCGCCTCGGCGCTCAGGTCGAAGGAGGCATCGGCCCCAGTCCGGTTGCGTATGCCGATCTCGAACTCGAACTGGCTCGTCGCCGGGCCCCTCAGAAAAGGAAATGTCGAGGTCAGTTCGATGTCTCCGGCCGTGACCGGCTCTCGCTCCCCAATGATCAAGGAGAAGGTCGCGGAGTCGTACAGCACGTTCCCGTCACGGGAGAGGACGCGCAGAGTGAACTCGTACGTTCCCGCGTCGGTGTCGATGGAGGGGTGGATACGCAGGCGCGGCGCCTGGACGTTCGAACCGGACCCTTCCGCGCCGCCAAACGGCTCGAGGGCCAGTTCGTTGATCCGGTAGGCGAAGAACCGCTGCCAGACCTGCACGTCCCAGCCGGCCGGAACGCCTTCGAGCTCGAATCGAACGATGCGCCGGGACGAGGCGTGGTTGACCAGCTGGAGGTCGATGTCGCTATCGTCATCGACGAAATCTGGTTGGATGGCACGGAATGCCGCGATCAGTGTCACGTCCTCCGGCGAGGACGAGTCGGTGTCGGGCTGCGCCAGCGCGGTCCCCGCGCCAACTAGAGCGATTGCCATCGTCAGCAGGGCCAATATCACCGTTCGTGTGAGCGTTCGCACAGTTCATCTTCCCCGTCGGTTGAGTGCAATACAGCCTCTCTCGCCTGCGCCTCGGTATAGGTCGCTGCACGAGGCCGTGGCCGTGGCCGTAGTGAAGTTATTCTAGCAAACGATTATGAAGGCGTACCGGATTTATACTCACCGCGGTCCCGAAGGCGGAGGATGACGTCGGCAGCGGGTCTCGGGCGCGGCTAGCTAGCAGCCCTTTTCGCTTCCTCCCACAACATCCGCTTGGCGTCTGTTCCTAGCTCCACCAGCGCGGTCCCTCCCTGTCGCACCGCGCCCTCAAGGTGCCGAAACCGCCGCGCGAAACGGTCGTTCGAGCCACGGAGCGCCGCCTCGGCGTCGATGCCCATACGGGCTGCGTTCACTGCGGCCATGAACAGCACATCTCCCATCTCCGCCTCGCGCAGCGCGGCCGATTCAGCGTCGCGTAGCTCGGCTATCTCCTCGCTCAGCTTAGCGAGGGCCGCGGCGTCCGACTCGAAGTCGAAGCCCGCACGCCCTGCGCGCGCGGCCACCGCCTGGGCGTAAGCGAGGGCCGGCATCGACTTCGGCACACCGTCCAGCATGGAGCGCTCGCCATGGCCTCTGGCGGCACGCTCCTGGGCCTTGATCCGCTCCCATTGGCCGAGCACTTCGCCTGCGCTGCCCGCCACCTCGTCGCCGAAGACATGCGGATGCCGGCTGACGAGCTTATCGGTCAGCCGCTGCACCACGTCGTCGATCGTGAACCGGCCAGCGTCGGCGCCGATTTGCGCATGGAACACGACCTGGAGCAGCACATCGCCCAACTCCTCAACCATCTGCTCAGGCTCGTTGGCATCGATGGCCTCCAGCGCCTCGTACGCCTCTTCCAGAAGTGAGTTGCGCAACGACCCATGCGTCTGCTCAAGATCCCATGGGCACCCTTCCTCGGGCGCACGCAACCGGCGCATGGTTGCCAGCAGTCCATCGAAGAGGCTTCGGTCTCTGTCGGCATTGGCCACGATCAGTCCTCCAGGCCCAAGTTGGCTATCATTGACGACTGTGACCATACCCGAGCGCAAGACCACCACCCACACCCGGCGTTGGGTCCGCACGCTGTCCGCAGTCGCGCTGGCGCTGATTTTCGTTACGACCAGCGTGCGCTTCGCCGCCAACAGCCTGTCGCTCTACGACGCGCTCTTCGACCGCCACGGCGTCTCCGAGCAAACCGGGATCACCGACGAGGGCCTGCGTGACGTCGGGCGCCAGGTGCAGAACTATTTCAACAGCGCCTCGGAGCCGCTACAGGTGTCAACGGAGGTGTTCGGGCGCGAGCGGGAGCTGTTCACCGCGCTGGAGGTCGAGCACATGGCTGACGTGAAGCAGCTGTTCTTACGCACCTACCGGGCGCAGGGCGCGGCGGCGCTCTATCTGCTCATCGTCAGCGTCGTTGCCGTCGCCACTCTTCGCAGGCGCGCAGTGAGTGAGTTGGGACGCTGGCTACAGTGGGGCGCGGTGCTCACCGCAGTGGCGATCGTTATCGCCGGGGGAATGAGCATCGTCGCCTTCGGCCCGGTGTTCAATCTCTTCCACGCACTGGGCTTCCCGCAGGGCAACTACCTGTTCGATCCGCGAACGAGCCTGCTGGTGCAGGTTTTCCCTTTCGGGTTCTGGCGGGACGTGACACTAGTGGTCGGCGCCGTCACGCTCGCGCAGGCGGGCTTGTCCTGGGTTGTGGGCTACGGCTTAGCGCGGTGCGTGCGTGGTTGGCAAGGCGTCAGCACCTAGCAGAGGGTGCCTACGCCGAGCAGGCGCAGTTGCCGCCGCAGGCACAGCCACCGCCAGATCCCGCGACGGCACCGCCCGCGTTGCCGATCATCGCGGGGGCCATCATCGAGACGAGCCGCTTCGCCGGCGCCTCGCAGTTCGGGCAGTCGGCGCTTGCCGCGCCCGACATGGGCTGGAGGCGCTCAAAACGCGAGCGGCAGACAGGACAGACGTATTCATAGAGGGGCATGGCACGCTTGACTATAGGGAGTTGGCCTCTCACGTGCAATACGACGGGGTCTTGAGCGGCCCTAGCCCCTGAAGCGGTAGCCAACGTTCCAGACCGTGTCGATGAAGGTGTGCTGCGCGTCTTCGATCTTGCTCCGCAAGCGCCTGATGTGCACGTCCACCGTCCGGGTCCCCCCGAAGTAGGCGTACCCCCACACTTGCTCAAGCAAGGTCTCTCGGCTGTACACGCGCCCGGGATTCGACCCCAGCACCTTCAGCAACTCGTACTCCTTGAAGGTGAGCAGTACCGGGCGGCCAGCAAGGAACACCTCGTATCGGTTCGTGTCGATGACCAGGTCTCCGTTGCTGACCACGCCGGGGGCCGGAGGCGGTGTCACGGCATCCAGCAGGCGTTGCACGCGCAGCGCAAGCTCGCCGCGAGGCCACGGGCAGACGATGACGTCTCCGGTGGGTATTCGGAGCTGCGGGGCGTCCAGGTGATCGGCGGATACGGCAGCGATGGTGGGCATCGAAGAGGACCGCGGCTCGCCGGGGATCGTTTCAGCGGCCTGTCGGTCTGCCTGCGTCAGGTCGAAGAGAATCGCGTCCGGACGCAACACCTCCATGGAGTCCTCGCCGGCGGTGGCGACCGTATAGCTGATTTCGTCACGCTCGAGGCACTCAAGGAGCTCCTCGCCAAGCCCGGTAGTAGCCGGCGAAAGGATCAGGACGCGGCGGGCGGCGGCCCGGGGTTGCAAGGCGTCGAGGGAGCTGTTCCCTGGCGTCACCACCAGATTTTGCCCGCGACGGAGTCCTCGAGGGCCGCGTAGTCCTGCGTCCACAGACCCGTGCTGAGGTACTTCCAGCCGCCATCGGCAAAGAGGCAGACAACGTCGGCTTTGTCCTCCCGCTGAGCCACGCGCAATGCGGCCGCCAGCACCGCGCCCGATGAAACGCCGGCGAAGATACCCTCTTGGTGTAGCAGGTCGGCGGTCCGGCGAAAACTCTCCTCGCCAGTGATCATGTGACGAGCGTCGAGCAACGAAAGGTCGAGGATGGGAGGAATGAACCCTTCCTCCAGGCTTCGGAGGCCCTGGATACGGTCGTCTGGGGTCGGCACCGCCGCGATGATTTTCACGGCGGGGTTGTGCTCTTTGAGCCTACGTCCGTTGCCCATCAACGTACCGCCAGTTCCCAGCCCAGCCACGAAATGGGTCAGCTCGGGCACGTCGGCGATGATCTCAGGAGCCGTCGTTTCGTAGTGCGCTGCTGGGTTCGCCGCGTTCCCATACTGGTAGAGCATGACGTACGACGGGTCCTGCTCGACTATGCCCCGTGCGAGCTCGATGGCGCCATTCGTCCCACCATCGCCCTCAGAGTAGATGACCTTCGCACCGTAGGCCCGTAACAGATCGGTGCGCTCCGGCCCAACGTTCTCCGGCATCACCGCCGTGAAGCGATAGCCAAGCCGCCGTGTCACCATCGCCAGCGCTATCCCCGTGTTGCCGCTGGTGGGCTCAAGGATGATCCGGTCCTTGGACAACTCGCCCGCCTCGTGCGCGGCCTGAACCATGCGCCGCGCGATCCTGTCCTTCACGCTCCCGGTCGGGTTGTGGCCCTCGAGCTTCGCGAAGATGCGGACACCCTGGCGGGGGCTGAAGCTGGCTAGTTCGACGAGAGGCGTATTGCCTATGGCCTCGACGATGTTATCGCTGCGCATGGTTTGGAACCGCGCCGCGCGACCCCGACTGGGGTCGCACGGTGCACGCGGTCACTGTCTCGTCCTTCGGTTCGTGTTTAACCGGCCGCCACGCCGTCCGCTGCCAGCTCGGGGGCTGGGGCAAGACCGCAGAACACTTCGTAGTCGATCAACGCGGTCACCGTCGGGTGGTCGCCGCACAACGGGCATGCCGCATCCCGGCGCGTTTTGACCATCCGGAACTCCATGTTAAGCGCATCGACCAGGAGCAACCGGCCCAGCAGTGGCTCGCCCACCCCTAGCAGCAACTTGACGACCTCAGTCGCCTGGATGCTGCCCACCGTGCCGGTAAGCGCGCCCAGCACCCCGGCCTCAGCGCAGTTGGGCACCATGCCCGGTGGTGGTGGTGACGGGAACAGGCAGCGGTAGCAGCCCTGGCCGGGGAGGTAGGTGGTCACCTGACCGTCGAAGATCAGGATGCTGCCGTCCACCAGCGGCTTGCCGCTCAGGTAGGCGGCGTCGTTGACGAGGTAACGGGTTGCGAAATTGTCGGCGCCGTTCACGATGACGTCGTAGTTCTTCATCACCTCCATGGCGTTGTCGGAGTTGATGGCGAACTCGTGGGCCTCAAGGTTCACGCCAGGGTTGTAGCGCGCCAGGGTCTGGCGCGCGGACTCCAGCTTGGACAGGCCGATGGTCTCGGTGTTATGCAACACCTGCCGTTGCAGGTTGCTGAGGTCGACGGTGTCGAAGTCGACGAGGCCGATGGTGCCAACACCTGCCAGCGCTAGGTATATCGCGACCGGGCCGCCGAGGCCGCCGGCACCAACAATCAACACCTTAGAGTCGAGCAGCGTGCGCTGCCCTTTGCTCCCAATCTGGGGCATGATGATG
>Ga0115002_10009184_pt1 | contig 10842 bp, 11 predicted proteins | sample ArcticOcean_MG_C_8_FD_89576 | JGI IMG/M metagenome (GOLD analysis project Ga0115002, IMG submission 89576) | Marine microbial communities from western Arctic Ocean - ArcticOcean_MG_CB11_86 | ecosystem: Environmental > Aquatic > Marine > Oceanic | place: Arctic Ocean: Canada Basin | collected... | reverse complement strand
TGAGCGAGCAATGGAGGCAGATAATTTAGGTGATCGCCCTTATGAGCCCGGGAAAATGGATGAAACACCAAAAATTGTATACAAGGTTGATCCTGTATTTCCTTCAGCATTGAACCGTAAAGGGGTTGGCGGAAAAGTTGTCGTCTCCTATATCGTGGATGAGGCCGGAATGGTTCAGTATCCGCGAATAGATACATCCGCAGATTATGTTTTAGATTTCGCCGTTTTAGACGCGATAAAGAAATGGCGTTTTACACCGGGTATCCATAAGGGAAAAATAGTCAAAACCAGGATGCGATCCGTCTACTCAGTTCAATAATTATATACTCGTTTCCAGGGCATTATTTCATATCGAACCTAAAAATTTTATTACATCGCAGTTGTTATACGTCTGGTTCTTGGAGACCTATTTATAATCGCTTGCCGCTGTCTTACCTTCCCTGTGGAAGGACGACGGCAAGCTTTAGCTATACTGCCTGAATTGAATAAATATTGTCGTTCATGCATCTAAATAAATCGGGTGCTCCATGCCGCGATCATTTCGGCAACAAATGTGGAGTCCTTTTTACGTGTGAGAAGATGATCGGCATCGTCGAGAGAGATAAAACTTTTGGGGTGCCTGGCCGCATCATAGATGAGGCGGGCGTGATCAATGTTTACCGTTTCATCGCCGGGCGCGTGCATGACGAGAAGATTCACTCGCGAATCAATTAAGCTCTTGAGCACACTTTGATTATTAAGATCATCGATGAATTGTTTTTTTACGCGAAACTCCCGGCCTGCGAGCAAGACTGTGGCTTCGCCCTCAGCCTCAATTTTATCTAGCTTACTCTTAAATAGATGGCTGACATGAGAGGGATCGGAAGGGGCCCCGATGGTTACGATTCCCTTGACCTCAGGTATCTGTAAACCTGCCGCTATTACCGCTGTCCCTCCAAGACTGTGACCAATCAGAACGGTGGGGGCCGCGATATTTTCGCGGAGAAAATCGGCCGCACTGACAAGATCCTGGATGTTCGAGGAAAAGTTAGTATTCGCGAAGTCCCCGTCACTGTTTCCGAGACCGGTAAAATCAAATCGCAGGACGGCAATTCCTTTACCTGCAAGGGCGCGACTGATCCGGGTCGCCGCCGCAATTTCCTTGGAACAGGTAAAACAGTGGGCAAACAAGGCAATTGCCTTGGGTTGTTCCGGCGGCTGTTCCAGCCGCGCATCGAGTTTATGCCCTTCACTGTTGAGAAATGATACTTTTCCACCCTTAAGGTCGGTTTGGATTCCCTCATTCTCAGGGAAAAGCATTTTGAAATAGTTATCAATAGTCTCAAAGGCGTTGAGATCGGTTATCCATTTGTCAGGGATACTCTCCAGACCGTATTTGCACCCCAGTACCATGCCTATTATCAAGCCACGCGCGGCTGAATCACCCCCGGCCATTATATTCTCAATGTTTGCGGTTTCAAATGAGTCACCGTATTTAAGGAGTAGATACAAGGTTGCGGGAAAGGCATGGTCAATGTGGCAGTCCTGCCCGAGTTTTTGTAACGCACTCACGGAGTCCAACTCCAGATGATTTATCGCCAATTCAAGCCATTCCTCGGCGGGAAGATGGTTGTAATCAAAGAGCGCGGCATATTCGATGGCTTCTTCTATTCCGATTCCTTCGATGATGCGGAATACGACCCGGGCAAAGAAGGTTGCGGTTTCGATTACCTGGGGGTCGTTATGGGTCATCGCTGTTTGCGCTTCGACCGCAGCTTGCACTTCGTTGAAATCTTTCTGCGCATAAGCGATGAGTATAGGGGCTATCCTTGAAGCGCCGGCTAAATCATTAGAAGAAGAACCCGCTTTTTCAGAAGACAAACCGGATGAATAATGTCCCAATGTATCTGTCGTTGCCCCGTCCACGTATCCCTCGTAATTGCTGAAAAGCTGTCGCCAACGTGTTGAAAAGTCGGATAAATCAAATGCGCGCTGTTCGGCAACCGATTCAAGGAGCACAAGTGTCTGGTCTCCGTAATGGGTAAAATCTCCACTCTTTTTCGTAGGATGATATTTATTTGGTTCGGGTAAGTTATAATCGCTGACGCGCCCGAACTTCCGCTCGATCATTTTCGGGTTATAAATCCAGAGAGAGCCCATTGACAGCGCATCGCCAATAAGTGAACCGAGGAGGAGAGCTTTTAATTGAGATTGCATGCTTAGCTTAACCCCCAATCGCCTGATTAATTTTTTGATAGTACGAGAGGGATTATCTCATACCTTTAATTAAAGGAGACAGTAAATCGAGGATGTTTTCAATTTTCTAATAGGGAGTGCAGTATAAAATACAGTCTTTCGAATGGGTGTGAAAGTTTCAATCTGACTTCAGGCTTTGAATGGTTTCTTTGCGGTCGCCGCCTAGGTAACGGATGACATCGATGACATCAATTACAAGGGATACAGCGTTAAGTGTCATCAGGACCCTGATCCATATGCCGTAAATAGTTTCGGGCGGATAGTAGCTAAGACGCGTCCATAGGAAATAAAGCAGAGGGAACCAGAGAAAATGGCCCAGCCCCACTAACCGCGTAAAGCCGGATAAGCCAGTTAAGACGGTCATGAGAATCATGCTGCCAAACAAATTACCTACAACTACCTGGGCCTCCAATCGGTTGATGAAAAAGAGCGGGACGATCAGGTTTACTGTAACCAATAACATTACCCATATTTGCCATTGTAGGGGCATGCGCAGAATACTTTGGTTGAATTTTATGAAGGCTTTCATGGTTTTATTATTTAATGAATTTCTTTTTAATACCAAACGTACATTTAGCAAAGAGATTAAAAATAGAGCCTTATTCCCAGAAATTTACAATTGATGGATATTCACATAACGAATAGGGTAGTGCGATATGATTACCATTACTGCAGATCAATTGAACAACCTGACAAGGGATGAATCTGATTTAAAGATCATCGACGTACGCCTATCAGAGCATTTCGATCGGGAACGTTTACCAGGAACTCAGAATAATTGCGTCTTTGAAATTGATTTTGTGGAACGTATATTAGAAATGGTTCCAGAGAAAGGTTTACCCATTTGCGTTTACGGTGCGGCGGCAGATAGTTACGAATCGAAAGTGGCGACAGAAAAGCTCGAGAGAACGGGCTATAAAAACGTGTATGACTTCCGAGGCGGTGTGGATGCCTGGCGCGAAGCGGGATTTGCAGTGGAAGGAACAGGGCAGATTGTAGATCAGGAGCAGTCACCCGTAGAAGGTAAGCGGCCGATTGATACGTCGGAAAGTTTAGTTGAATGGACGGGCCAGAATTTGGGGAGCAAACATTGGGGGTCACTGCAATTGAAGTCGGGCCAACTCGAATTTGGTAACGGTTGTTTGGTGAGTGGATTCTTTGTTCTCGATATGCACTCAATTACTGATCTCAATATCGAGAATAAGGAGATGAGAAAAGTTCTCGAGGAACACTTAAAAAGTGATGATTTTTTTGATTGCGATAGATTCCCCGAGGCGAAATTTGAATTAACAAACGTTGATTCTATTGCCGGTGCTACACTCGGTACGCCGAATTTTAATTTTACCGGTGATTTTACGCTTAAAGGGATAACTCAAGGTATTCAATTTAACGCAGTTTGTGAATTTAACGATGAGGGTCAGTGGATAGCTCAGGCAAACTTTGATCTCGATCGCACACGATGGAATATAATCTACGGGTCCGGAAGGTTTTTCAGGGGATTAGGAATGCACGTCGTGAATGATTTCATAAGCTTGCAACTGAAAATCGTAGCTTGATACGGAGAATTGAGCTTAAGCAGTCGGTTTTCAGTGCGCCAGTGCGCACTAGTTACACACATACCATTGTAAATCAGTAGCTTGTGATATATGGGGTCGTATTCTCTATTTATATTTAAAAAAACAGGAACCCCGCTTGACAACATACCAACTAGTCGGTTTATTACGACTATGACACCCGTTAAAGCCCCAGAGGATACACGAAATAGAATTCTACAGACCGCGTTTGAAGAAATCCATAAAAACGGTTTTCAGGGCAGTAGTATCAACCAGATCGTGGAAGAGGCCGGTATTACCAAAGGTGCACTCTTTCACCATTTCAAGAGCAAAAAAGAACTGGGTTACGCAGTCATTGATGAAATTATCCATGGGATGATTAAAGAGGAGTTCATCGATACCCTTAATGATTCGAGTGATCCCATCCAAGATTTGAAAAATCTAATACTGACGAATAGAAAACAGGCATGGGAAGATCCGTCTCATCTCTGTAATGGGTGCCCCTTGAACAACCTCGCCCAGGAAATGTCTCCACTTGATGAAGGTTTTAGAACGAGAATAGAAGGAGTGTTTACCGAGTGGAGAGCGTGTTTCGCCAAAGCTTTTAAAAATGGAATTAAAGCGGGAACTGTCGCACCCACAGTGTCACCAGAATCGACGGCGGCCTTTCTTGTTTCCGCCTTTGAGGGCATTGTGGGTACTGCGAAAAGCGCCCAAAACCGGGACGTTCTCAACCATTCGGTCGATGGATTTATCTCTTATTTGGACAGTTTGAGACCTTAATATTTTTTTACCGGGAATAAATACCAACCGATCGGTATCTAATTATATAAACACAAAAAAAGGATAAAAGATGATTAACAAAAATCAAAGAAAGAGAAGAGAACCAGGATCAGACAGAACAAACAGCGAGCAAATACGCGATGGGCTACATGTTCTCATTGCGAGTCTGCTTTTTGATAATCAAACCGGCGGTGATATCCGCCCCTTCGACAACCGGCTTGAAAGTATCTTTGGACCGAGAGTTAGGATTGTAGAGCGATCCATTGCGACCCAGACGGACATCGAAGCACAATAAACAGGTGAATAGAAAGGAGAATCTCAAGATGATAAAAAAAATATTTAGTATCAGTTTACTCGTCATTATCGGAGCGGCACTCTCAGGCTGTTAGACATACGGACCGAATGCAAAAAAAGGCACAGTTATTGGCGCCGGCAGCGGTGCTTTGCTCGGTGCGATGATCGGACATCAGAGTGATGAAGCAGGTGAGGGCGCTCTACTCGGGGCAGTTACCGGTGCGACGGTTGGAGGATTCAGAGGTATAAACAAAGATAGAAAAGTTGGCGTACTTCACAAGGAAGCCAGGGATCGACTTCTCAATGATCACCATTCGGTCACGATATGGCATTCACACTTCTGAGTCGATAGATTACGAGAATTCATAAAAGCAATAAATAAATCGCAACGTCATGTTGTGTAATAACAAGAAATAACAATTAAGAAAGGAACAGACAATGAAGTTAAAAAGCTACAATAAATATCAACTATTAAAGTCGGTTGCCATTGGTCTGACGGCATTAGTCGGAATGACTTTTGGATCGCAGTTATACGCAGGGTACTACGATGGAGGGCATGGTCACCGAATCAACAGTTATGGCTATGGTGATTACGGGTTTGGTCATATTCGCCACGGTGGGTTTTATGATTATGGCGATCCTTATTATAGATACAGTTATAATTGGTATGGTCCCTCACGTTTTGAATCGGCCTTGTATAATGTCCATCCGACGTATGGAAAATTGAATGGCGGTTGGAGGCATTTGGCCAAAGGAAATCTTCACGTCGCCAAGGAAAAGTTTGTTAGATTGTCAGCGAAGTCACCTACGAGCGGACTGCCGAATGTAGGGATCAGCCTTGTGGCGGCATTTAATGAAGATCACAGGACTGCAGCACTGGCCATGCGCCGCGCGTTCACACTGGATCCTGTAGGAGCGAGCGATCTACCCGCTCGGCTCGATTTAAGGGTAAAGATTCGAAAGCTGACCACTTATTACCGTGATATTGTAAACACTGAAAGTGAAAAAAATGTCGATGTGATTTTCATGTATGCGGCATTAAGTCATTTGTTGAATGATATCGAAACAGCGCGAGTCGCGGTTCAAGAGGCGATTGCTCAGGGGGATAAATCAACAGGAGCTGAAAATCTGAAAAAGCTTCTTGTGTAATACAGATAAGAAACGCATTAGTCAGACAAGATAGATTAAGAGCTGCTCTATTAGGGTAGCTCTTTTTTTATATTATTTGGAAATTCATAGTTTTAGAATACTTCGATCACCATGGTCATCGAGTAAGGAATAAAGCTTATGATTTCCGTATGAAAATCGCCCTTTAAATAATCTTTCATAACGAGCCTATAGTTTTTCAGGATACCTAGTCTACCTCGGTCAATTTTTCTTTCAGGACCAGATAAGGAAATCCAATTTCATTTATCAAGCTGGTTTCTGAATAGCGTTCACTGGCGAGGAGATGGGCGAGGAGTTCATTCTGGACGTTGAAGCGTCTGTGCCAAAGCTGAGTGCGGTATTGCGGGAAAGCTGTATTGAAATCCTCGAAGTCCTCGGGGTGCAGCGGCATGCCAATAAAGTGTTTGTCAGGATAGCGCCGCATGAATGCTTGGGGGTGATAAAACCCACTGTTAACGAGGTAGTGCGTCTCGGTTAATGCGTCAGGCGGGAGCGTGACGGCTTTCGTGGATACGGGGCCCCGAGGACGTAAATCGAGAATTCCAGTAAGACCAATTAATAAGACAGCGACGACAGCAAGCCATCGCCGATGGGGTTTGGCTTTAAGGTAAAGAGAGGTTACATCAGCGACTGCGATGAATATCGGCGGAAAAACAATAAACCAGATACGAAAGAAATGTGAAGAACGTGCGTCGTCGATAAAGATAAAATAAATGATAGCGGAGAAACCTGAAAGGATTACACTGATTTTTCGGCTCCCGATCAGGCAGAGGATGGAGACCAGTCCAAAGATTACGATTTCCCAGCGATAACGCCCATCATATAGCCACTGCGGACCGCTATGAAAAATCTCAATGAAGAGACTGCTGGCTGCATCGACGACGTCAGCATTCAGTTGCGGCACTAGCTTGGAGAGGAGATTATACGAATCGCCGCGCGTGGCGAGACCATCCCAGGTAAAGACAAAAGAAGAATTTGAGATAACTTCGTGATTGCGCCACCAGTGTAAAAAAACAGGTACAGTGGCAGCGGTACAGAAAGCGATGCCGCGATGCAATTTTCGAAAAAGCGGAAAAAACAGAAACGCGGTAAACACAAAATGAAGACGCGTGGAGAGACAGAGCCCGAATAATATTCCACTCACGATCGCCGTAATTGCGCCTCGACCGCGAAGCGTTAGCAAGAGTGACCCCGTCAGTAATGCGAGGGCAAAAGCTTCTGAACCGAACTGGCAGCTGAATGCTACCGCGGGTCCAAAACAAGCCATCAAAAATCCACCCGCGAAGGCACCTCCTGTATCCGCACCACGCCAATAAAGAAAAAGGGTGAAAAACAGGCAGGCGAGGAGAGAGAATACAGCCGCGATCCACTGCAGAAAGTTTGAGGGCGCAACAGTTGCAGCCAAGTAGTGCCAAACTGGACTGTACCAGATATAGGGTTGGTTTTCATAGAGCGTAAAACCTGCTCCGGAACGAATATTGTCTACCAGTTGGATGTGACGCCAGGGATCTACGCGGGGTAAATCAGTCCAAGTAACAAAGATTACACGGCAGATCACGGCCAGAAATAAAATGAGGATGAGACCAATGACAAAGGGTCTGGTAAACTGCGGAAATTCAGTATCGCCTGAAATCGAATTTTGGTTATCCACTGCCATTTTAAATGAATTAAAATAAAGACGTTGCACGGCGACGTCACGAAGAGATTAGCTTAGCTCCCAACGATCCTTAAATCTATTGTTTCTCCCCATGATGGAAATGAAAAGTAAAAAAAATAAGGTAATCTCAGTACAGGTTGTCGTCGCGGTTGAACTTGGATAAGAGAACTGCGTTTTCAAAAGACAGCTATACAATTAGTTTAATAAAAGAAATATAATTTGATACTCCTTTACTCTTTATGGGATTTTAAATAGAGCTAGTTTAATGAAAAAGAAGGGGCTTAGACTGGAAAATAAAGTGGCGCTGATTACGGGAGCTTCAAGGGGTATAGGGAAAGCAATGGCCGTTAGATTTGCCGCAGAAGGGGCGGCGGTTGCCGTGAATTATGTTAGTAGCAGTAAAGCGGCGGAGCAAGTATGCCGCGAGATTATAGATTCCGGTGGGCGAGCAATTTCATTGCAAGCTAACGTAGCCGATGCCAAGGCCGTACAACGAATGGTGAAATCGGTTGAAGATGAATTTAAAAAGATAGATATTCTCGTTAATAACGCAGGAATTTTAAAGACGATCGATTTAATGGATGAATCACTGGCAATTCTCGATGAGTTATATGAAATAAATATAAAAGGCTATATTAATACCGTTCAAGCGGTTGTCGGGAAAATGAAAGCCAGGAAATACGGAAGAATTCTGAATATCAGTTCTATTTCTGGTATGGGGACCTCTTTTGCCGGATCAATGGGATATTCTGAATCAAAAGCGGCGGTTAATTCATTGACCAAGAGGATGGCCTTAGAATTAGGGTCTTACGGTATTACGGTTAACGCTGTAGCGCCTGGATTTACTAAGACCGACATGACAATGAAATTTGACAATAGTGAAAAGGAACTTCGCTTGATAAAATTGATGACAGATACATCGATGTTGAACCGGATTGGAGAACCTGATGATATTGCCGCACCCGCACTCTTTCTAGTTTCTGACGAAGCCAGTTTTATTACCGGACAAATTCTTTCCGTCGATGGGGGAAGAACACATTTTCTCTCCCATTCCAGTTAAACTGACTTACAGTATTCCCTTCATACTTTCTTTTCACTTGGTAATGTGAATAAGTGTTTCAATATGATCTGACTATCATGGATGAATTACTCTATATATTCGTAACAATATTTTCTCTTACCCTGGTATTGTTGGCGACGAAATTGGGGCCACAATTCCTGGTCGGAGTGGTTGTAACCTTGCTTTTAACAGCCAATATATTTTCTGGAAGGCTTACGGTTGTTTTTGGATTTATCAATACCCTGGCGCTTCCCATTTACGCCGCAATATTTCTCGCTACAGATTCCGCGGCTGAGCATTTTGGCAAGAAAGTAGCATACCAAGTGGTGTTTATGGGCATTCTTGCTCAAATATGCATGGTAATTTTAAGCCAGATAATCATACGAACCGGTTATTATGGCGACCCCGTGATTGCTGAATCTTTATCAACAGTCTTTGGTTTTCTTCCTCGCATCGTTCTCGGCTCACTGATTGCCTATACTTTCAGCCAGTACTTTGATGTTACGGTATTCCATTTTTTTAAAGAGAGATATCGAGGTAAGCATTTGTGGCTGAGGAATTGTCTCTCGACAACTATTTCACAAGGATTAGATTCCGCGATATTTCTGTTGATCGCCTTTTACGGAGTGTTACCACAATTAGGTGAATTATTTATCTCGGTCTGGATATTTAAAATAGTAATAGCATTGGTCGATACACCTTTTTTATACCTAAGCTATTGGGTGTTGGGCAAAAAGCTCCCAACGGGAGAAGCCAATTAACAGTGATCAATCGCTATCGCTCGAAGAGAAAAAACCGTAAACCCTGGAACGGGTAGCCTGGAACGGGTAGCCTGGAACGGGTAGCCTAGAAACCATACTGACTGGATACCAATTTTCAGACACAACATTAGCTACCGGACTTTACAACTATCATTAAATCAAATTAAAGTTTGATTCGTTATGACACCGGAAGAGAGATACCTATTTGATCTTCAGGGATACCTTGTCCTACCGCAGGTGCTGCCGATGGAGTTGGTGCAAAGGTTAAACACCGAAATTGATAAACTGGAGACTCTCAATGACGAGGATGCGGCCGCAATCGGTATTATGCGGAAATATCATGATCAAGTTGAGACTGGCGCAAAAGATGATTTTACCGCTGATCGATCCCGCGACTATGACTGTAACGTGTTAAGATTAGGGGGCCCGGTCGAAGAGCTGATCGATTGTCCGAATACGCTTCCTTACATCGATGCAATGATCAGTGAGCCGCTCCGGCTTGATGTATGCATGTTCATGTCACGGAATCAGGGTCGCAGCTCCGGTTTACATCACGGTTACGCTGAGCTTTTAGCATACTGTGAATATGCCTTTGGCGCCGGAGAGTTCAAATGTGTCAGTGTGAAAGTCGCCTATGCCTTGACTGACGTGGCAAAAGAAGAAGGTGCATTCGCGGTTATACCGGGAAGCCATAAAAGCAATTTCGATAATCCGATTGCCGGTCAAATACCCGATGAAAATCACCCGTTAATCGAAACCTGCCCCTGCAAAGCGGGCGATGCGGTAATATTTACCGAAGATCTCACCCATGGCGCCTTAGTGAATCGAAGCAACAAAACGAGGCGGACAATTTTTATTTCTTATGCCCCGGCGTTTCAATCGCCGAAGGGTAAATTAGCTGAAACTGCAGATAGCTTCGAAGAGAGGGCCACCCCCAGGCAGTTGGAATTAGTCAAAGGCCCCTCGCCTTTTGTCATCGCTTAGCCCAGGCAATTTACCTGAGGCTGTGGATAGTGGTTTTTCGGGCGCTCATTAGTGCGCATAGACATTACCGTTTAAAACCTCATGCACGGCTACCTGTAAAGATTCGGAGGTATAGGGTTTATCAAGAATTACCTCAATTCCAATTTTGTCTAATTCGGACTTTTCCTTTTCCAAGTCATGACCGGTAGAGGCAATGATAGCCAAATCCGGTTTCGCTCTTTTTAATGTCCGGGCTAATCTCAAGCCATCCATTTGAGGCATGATGATATCGGTCAATACCATCCGGATTTGCTTTTGGTGTTTAATGAATATCGCCAGAGCCTCAGTTCCGTCTGAGGCCGTCATAAC
>Ga0115002_10009181_pt1 | contig 10843 bp, 10 predicted proteins | sample ArcticOcean_MG_C_8_FD_89576 | JGI IMG/M metagenome (GOLD analysis project Ga0115002, IMG submission 89576) | Marine microbial communities from western Arctic Ocean - ArcticOcean_MG_CB11_86 | ecosystem: Environmental > Aquatic > Marine > Oceanic | place: Arctic Ocean: Canada Basin | collected... | reverse complement strand
TCCTGCAGGCGTTGATCATGACGGCTTACTTGAAAGTCCGCGAACCCGGCCAGATTACCGCGGTGATCCGCAACTGGAAGGTCGCCGGGCTGGTCGGGCTTAGCGGCATGCTCGGGTCGGCCTGCTGGTTCACGGCGATGACCATCCAGAACGTCGCCTATGTCCGCGCCCTCGGCCAGGTTGAGCTGGTCTTCACCTTCATCGCCTCCTACGTCTTTTTCAAAGAACGCACCAACCGGGTCGAGTTTATCGGCATCATGGCCATCGTCGCCGGGATAGTGGTGCTGTTGCTGGGCAGATAAAGCCGACGCTTTGATCTATACTGGGTGGGTAGAGCTCATTATGCAGAAACTCACCATCAGCTTTATCGCGATGCTAGGCCTTGCCACGGCGAGCGCCACCACAGCCGGGAGCGCACATATGTTCAGTTTCACCTCGATCGAGGGCCAGCCGCTATCGCTGGCCGATTATCGTGGCAAGGCAGTGCTGGTGGTCAATACCGCCTCGCGTTGTGGCTTCACCCATCAATATGCCGGGTTGCAGACCTTATGGGAGACCTATCGGGACCGGGGATTGGTGGTGCTCGGTGTGCCGTCGAATGATTTCGGCGCCCAGGAGCCCGGTTCCGAAACCGAGATCAAAGAATTCTGTATGGTTAATTTCAGCATCGATTTCCCGATGACCGAGAAGCAAGTGGTGAGCGGCGCAAATGCCCATCCGTTCTATCAATGGTCCGGCGAACAGCTCGGCGTCCTGTCGAAGCCGAAGTGGAATTTCTACAAGATCCTTCTGGATCCCGACGGCAAGGCGGTCGACTGGTTCGCCTCGACCACCGGGCCCGACGCCGACAAACTGATCACCGCCATCGAGAGCGTCCTACCTAGCTGATCAATACGACGATTCCCCTCTACCAAAATTAGTTCTAGGGTGACGGGTCGCACATTCGAGCGGGCGAGGAGCGCGTGATGGATTATTTCGACCTCGGCGCCTACGGGCGGGCAATCACCACCAATTCACCGGCGGCGCAAACCTGGTTCAATCGCGGTCTGAACTGGACGTTCGCCTATAATCACGGGGAGGCCGTCAGCTGCTTCAAGCAGGCGCTGCAGGCGGACCCGGAATGCGCCATGGCGCATTGGGGCTTCGCCTATGCCGTCGGCCCGAACTACAACCTGCCCTGGCACCGGCTTGATCCGGGCGGGCGGGCAAAAGCCCTGGCGTTGGCCTATGACGCGACACAACGCGCACTGGCCTGCTGCGCCGGCGTCACGCCAATCGAAAAAGCCCTAATCGAGGCGCTCACCGCGCGCTACCCACAGCGCGAGACGATCGAGGATCTGCACCCCTGGAACGTTGACTACACCAACGCCATGCGCAAGGTCCTCGAAGCCCATCTAGACGACCTGGAAGCCCAGTCGGTCTTCGTCGAGGCGATTATGAACGAGACGCCCTGGAAGATGTGGGACCTACCTACCGGCCAGATAGCCAAGGGCGCCGGGACCGCCGAGGCGCGTGAGGTGCTGGAGACCGCGTTCCGTGACAGGCCGGCCAGTTGGGATCATCCAGGGTTGCTGCATCTGTATGTGCATCTGATGGAGATGTCGCCGTTCCCCGAGCTGGCCCTCAGGGCCGGTGACCGGCTGCGCGACATGATGCCGGATGCCGGCCACCTTACCCACATGCCTACCCATATCGACGTGCTCTGCGGTAATTATCGCGACGTCGTCATCTATAACCAAAAAGCCATCGTCGCCGACCGCAAGTATTTAGAGCGCAATGGCGCGCTGAACGTCTACGCGATGTATCGTACCCACAATCATCACTTCGTCATCTATGGCGCCATGTTCCTTGGCCAATACACGCCGGCGATCGAAGCGGCGCAGGAGTTGATCGACACGACGCCGGAGGAATTGCTGCGGGTGCCCTCACCGCCTATGGCGGACTTCATCGAGGGCTATCTGCCGATGAAGCAGCATGTGCTGGTGCGGTTCGGCAAATGGCAGGAAATCATCGATCAGGCCTTACCCACCGATCAGACGCTGTATTGCTCAACCACCGCGATGATGCTCTACGCCAAGACCGTCGCCCATTCTGCCCTAGGCAATGTCGCCGAGGCCGAGCGCGAGAAGGAAGCATTCCTCGCCGCCAAGGCGCGGGTGCCGGATACCCGGCGGGTGCATAACAACATCGTCCTTGATCTGCTGGCGGTCGCCGAGGAGATGCTGAACGGCGAGCTGGAATACCGATGCGGCAATCACGAAGTCGCCTTTGCCCATCTACGCAAATCAGTCGAGCTGGACGACAACCTGCCCTATGACGAGCCCTGGGGCTGGATGCAACCGGCCCGCCACGCCCTCGGTGCGCTGCTGATGGAGCAAAATCAATATGAGGAGGCCGAGGCGGTCTATCGGGCCGATCTTGGTCTCGACAAGACCTTGAGCCGGGCCTGCCAGCACCCCAGCAACCTGTGGAGCTTGCACGGTCTGCATGAGTGCCTGACCCGGCGCGGCGAGACCGTCGAGGTGATGCATATCAAACAACAATTGGATCAGGCGCTGGCCCGGGCCGAGGTTCAGGTGCACGCCTCCTGCTATTGTCGACAAAAGGCCGCCGCCTGATCCTCTAGGAACCCGCCCCACCGCCATGGAGACGCTGACGTGAAGATCCTTGTGGTCAATCCGAACACCTCGGACATCGTGTTGGAGGTGATCATGCGGTCGGCCAACCGCGTCGCCTCGGCCGGAACCGAGCTTGTCGGCATGCGCTCGCCCGGCGGCACACGGAATATCGACAGCGCCTATGGCGACTATATGAGCGCGCCACATATGATCGAAGCGGTGCGTCGCCGGGTCGAGAGCGAGGCGTTCGACGCGGTGGTGCTGGCCGGGTTCGGCAATGTCGGCATCAGTGCACTGAAGGAGATACTGGATATCCCGGCGGTCTCGATATCAGAGGCCAGCATGGCTCTGGCCTGCCTGCTCGGGCATCGGTTCAGTACCCTGACGATGATCGAGCAGTTCATCCCCTATCAGGAGGATATCGTCCGGCTCTATGGCTTCGAGGCGAAACTGGCCTCGGTCCGGGCGATCAACATCAATGTCGAGGAAGCCGCCACCGACCGGGGGCGAACACTACGCGACCTCACAGTTCAGGTGAAAGCCCTGGTCGCCGAAGACCGGGCCGAGGTGGTGATCCTCGCCTGCGCCGGGCTCTGTGACTATGACCGCGAGCTGACCGAGACCTCCGGTGTGCCGGTGATTGATCCGGTGGTCGCCGGGGTCCGGACTGCCGAGACGTTGGTCGCCATGGGCCTTTGTCAATCGAAAATCCGCAAGTTCAACCACCCGCCGCAACCGATCGTCGATTATCGCGGCGATCTGCTCGCCAACGAAGTCGTCTAAGGTGGTTTCCGAGGCGTTAATCTCGGCCTTTGTCACCCTGTTCGTGGTGATCGACCCGATCGGGGTGGCACCGCTGTTCATGTCGCTAACCCCGAGCGAGACGGTGGCGCACCGCCGCCGATTGGCGCTGAAGGGGGTCGGCATCGCGGCCGCGACCCTATTCGTCTTCGGATTGTTCGGCGAGATGCTGCTGCAGGCCCTGGGGGTCGGTATGCCGGCGTTCCGCATCGCCGGCGGAATTTTGCTGGTGCTGCTCTCGATCGACATGTTGATGGCCCGGGACAGCGGCTTGCGCAACACCACCGATGGCGAGGCCGCCGAGGGCGTCAAACGCGACGATATCTCGGTTTTCCCGCTGGCGATCCCGCTGATCGCCGGGCCGGGCTCGATGACCTCGATCGTCCTACTGATGGGCAAGGCCGAGGGCGATCCGGCGATGCTGGGCGCTATCCTGGCGACCTTGGCGGTGGTTTTGCTGGTCAGCCTGCTTTGTCTCCTGGCCGCCAGAAGCCTGATGAAGCTGCTCGGCGTTACCGGCGTCAACGTCATCACCCGGGTGTTCGGTATCATCACCGCTGCCCTCGGCGTCCAGTTCGTCATCGATGGGGTACTCGTGGTACTCGGGTAAATCCGCCGACGCGTGACGGTCCGTCTTGTCGCCGCACCAGGGGACTGACAAAATCGCTTTATCAATCATCCTCGCGGCGAGAGCAAAAACATGAACGATGCGCTCCGGTACTTCTCTTCGGCCAGCAGCTTCGACGAAGAATGGTCCGCCAACGCCAATGCCTTGGCGGATCAACTCGCCGATGCCGGAGGCTCGCTCGGCGTGCTTTATGTGGCCGAGCGCCTAACGCCGCATATCGCCGCCATGCTATCGGTGCTGCGGGAGCGGACCGCCGTTGGGAATTGGGTCGCCGCCGCCGGCTATGGCGTCATCACCTCCGGCGCCGAGCATTTTGGCGAAACCGGTGCCGCCGTCCTGGTGCTGGACCTGCCGGCCGGCGGCTATCGCCTGTTCTCCGGGGACAGCAGTGCCGGCGCCAAGCTGGTGTCCGACCACGCCGGCTGGATCACCGAGGCAACGATGCCGCTGGTGATCACCCACGTCGACCCCCGCGATCCCGACGCGATGATGGCGGTTGAGGGCCTCGCCGATGCCACCGGCGGCTTTTTGATCGGCGGCCTGACCGCTACCTCCAGCGCCGCCCCGCATCAATCCAGCGCTGTCAATGGCACTGGCGGCGATTGCATCAGCGGCGTCGCGCTCTCGCCGCTGGCCATCGAGGTGGCAACCGCTCTGAGCCAGGGCTGCAGCCCGCTCGGCAAGGCGCATACGGTCACCCGGGCGCGGGACAACGTTCTGCTCGAACTGGATGGCCGCCCGGCGCTTGACGTGCTGATCGAGGAAATTGGCCAGGAACTCGCCAGCGACCTGCAGCAGATCGGCGGCATCATCTTCGCCGCCCTGCCGGTCGCCGGCTCGGACATGGCGGATTACACGGTCCGCAATCTGGTCGGCATCGACCCGCAGAATAAGGTCGTCGCCATCGCAGAGGCGATGCCAGAGGGTGACCCGGTGCTGTTCTGCCGGCGCGACCGGGACAGCGCGATCGAGGATATGCGGCGAATGACCGATGATTTGAAACGCCGGGTCGGCAACCGGCCGATCCGCGGCGGCCTGTACATCTCCTGCGCCGCCCGCGGCCCGAACCAGTTCGCTGCGCCGGACCGCGAAACCGACATCATCCGCAACACACTCGGAAAGTTTCCGATGGCCGGGTTCTTCGCCAATGGCGAAATCAGCCGCGACCGGGTCTACGCCTATACTGGCGTGTTGACGTTATTTCTCTGAGCGGCCCCGAGCCGTTGTTCTAACTCATTAGTCAGCGCTATGAGCGCGGCGTCACCATCATCACCTCTAACCTGCCGTTCGACGAGTGGACCGCCACGTTCGGCGAGAAGAGACTCACCGGCGCCCTTTTTTCGCCGCACCTCACCACACCTTAAGAAAACCCAACAGCCGACTAACGCGGAATCAGGAAATCCCGATTGGTGACGGCGCGCCGCAGCATCTCGATCTTGCCACCGAATTTCGGATCTATGCACAGGGCCATCTCCATGACGCGCGACGCCTGTTCGAAGACTTCGTCGTTCCACAAGGCCCGCGAGAGATCGACCACGGCGGCACCCCTCTCGGGCCGCAGGATTAAAACCTGGCGCAATAGTCTCGCCGACTGGCAATAGCGGCGCGCCGCCAGCGCAATGCGTCCCTTGGCATGCATGACCTCAATGTCACCAGGCTGCAGGACATCCATCCGGTCGACCTGAGCATCGGCATCCTCAAGCCGTGCCTGTTTGGCGAAAACACGACTAAGAAAACGATATCCAGCCAAGCCACCGGGAACGCCTACCAGATAAGACCGGATGACCTGGACACAGGCGGCAAGACGGTCCAGTTCGTACAGCGCATGCATCAGGATCTGCTGATCCGGAGCGCGCAGCGGCCTTATCCACCGTGACCAACCGAGGAACCGAACCGCCGCCTGGTGATTATTGAACGGCGACAAGGACTCAATCCCGGCAAGATTTCGCCAAGCGACCGCAGCCTCGGGTGCCAAGACCAGCGCCCGGCGCGCGTGTCGCCGGCTTGCCTCTAGATCGCCCCGGCGAGATCCCACGGCCGCCAGGTTTCGGTGTACCCGGGGATCGTCAGGGGCCGTGACCTCCGCGATCCGCAGCAATCGGGCGGTTCGGCTATAGGCACCTAGCCTTGAGACCCGCTCCCCCCAGGCGAGATAACCGCGGGAGAAGCCGGGGCTAAAAACCACCAACCGCCGCAAGGCTATTTCGGCATCCGCCATTGCACCGGCCTGTAAACGAGCCATTGCCAGGGCCAGAAATCCAGCGTGATTTAGCCCCCGCGCCATCACACCGGTCCCACCCGATCAACGGCCAGTCGGATCATCCCCGGCCCCAAAAACCCGACGTCGACCGGCTCGGTCCGGTTCAACAGCGTTCTCAAGCTCTCTAATCTGGCCGCCACCGCCGGCAACGCGAACTGGCCCGGATCGATCTTTGAGTCGGCCAAGGCAACCGCCCGAATGAGCTCTTGCCCCGTCGAACTCGCCAGCCCACCGGCGCCCTGCTCGCGCAGATCAACCAAGGCTTCGACGACATGCTCCGCCGCGAAACGGTGTTGGTCCACTTTCATGTGATCGGCTAGCTGATCCTTGAAACGGCTACCTTCTGGATCGCCCGCCGCGCTTCGGGTATCACCGATCCGGCTTTGGTCGACGAACCGAAACAGGGTGTCGGCCGCGGCGGCGGCGCTGGTATCGACTTGATTGACCAGATTGGCCGTATAGAGCTGGTGCCACCGATTGTCGCCGGCACAAAGGGCAATCGCCGGGACTCCAAGCAGAAATGCCTCCAGCCCAGTGGTCGAACTGGTGTGTAAAAGCAACTGAGCCGCCAGGGTCCAGGCGTGGTGATCGCCTTCCCGAATTACCTCTACACCGTCGACGCCAGCAAGATTTCGCTGCCAGATATCAATGTTCTCCGAGGGATGCGGGCGCACCACGACACGCCACGGAAACCCCCTGGACACTAGCCGGCCGACAAGCTCCATCAGCGCCGAAAGATTTGTTCGCTCCCAATCGCACCAGGTCAGCAGGTCGTCCATGTCCTCAGCATTATCGGGATCGATGATCCCAAGCCGGGCGCAGGTCTCGAAATAGGTGATGGCATCGCCATGCCGTGGATTAATCGAGCCAAAATTCGTATTGAAAAGTACGAATTTACCCTGGGTTTCGCGGAGCCGCCGGGCCGCTTGACGCAACGGCGCCGACAGGGTCGCGGAAAGCAGATCGGATCGCGGGTTGCCGGTGGTCCTGATCCGGCTGGCGATCTCGGGAAAGCGTTCAGCCAGGCAGCGGGCATGGAACAATCCCTGGGTCAAAAACAAGTCGCAGGAAGCCCCAATACCCGGCTCGTACAGCCGGACGATCTCGCGGCGGTCGGAAACCCCGAAAGCCTCTTCCTCCAGCGAGGCCACCAGATGCCCAGCCGCTTTGGCTCGCCTCATTATAAGGGATTGAGCGCCATTGTTGCCCTTGAACAGCACTATACCGGGCTGCAGATCCTGCAGGTTCTCCCAAACCGCCCATTGTGGCGCCAGGATCACCTCGAACCCCTGCTCCAGCGCGAAATTAGCGATCAACAGCCGGCTGGCAAGCTCCCGTGCGGTCTCTTCGATCAGCAGGTAAAGCCGAGTGGAAGCCATGTCCGCGCCATTTCCTACGCCAGTTCCAAAATTCCGGCAAAGGGCACAGCCCGCGCCGCCGATGGCCCCCGCGAAACCGGCGCTAAGCGATTGCGGCAACGCCCGAACAACGCCAATATCACTCGCTGCCAAATAGAGCGCAAGCAAGCCCGCCGGGATAAAATACTAAAAACACGCCTGAAGGAGCCAATCGATGACCGTTCTCCCGATCCACGAGGTTTACGCTATCCGCTATGGCGAACAGAAGTTGCGGCCCGAGGGCTCGACCTTTCTCGGCGGCGATCCGGCGACGATGATCCGGGGGCTGGATTTCTTCACCTATGTCATCAAGGGACCCGCCGGGACCTTCGTGGTCGATACCGGCATGAAGGCGGATCTGTCCGGCGAGGGCGGACGCGAATTTCTGATCGAGCCGGCCGAGGTGCTCTCGCGGATCGGCGTCGACCCAAAAACCGTCGATACGGTGCTGTTGACCCATGCGCATTTCGACCATGTCGGCAATCTCGACGATTACCCGAACGCGCATTTCACCCTGCATGCCGAAGAGATGGCCTCGATCACCGGCCCCGACATGACCTATGCGCCGTTCCGCCTAGCCTATCACAAGCGCGACACCACCCGGCTGGTCGAGCTAGTCTATGAGGACCGATTGTCCTTCTATACTGAAAAGATGACCCCGGTGGCGCCGGGCATCGAGTTTCATCTGGTGGGCGGCCACGCCCGTGGCCAGTTGGTGCTGCGGGTGCACACCCGGCGCGGCTGGATCGTGCTGGCCTCCGATGCGGTGCATCTCTACGAGGAGGTCGAGAGCGAGCGTCCCTTCGCCATCTTTTATGGCCTCAAGGAGATGATCAACGGCTATCGGACCTGCGTCGATCTGGCCGGCGGGATCGAGCGGCTGATCTCTGGCCACGATCCCAAGGTGACCGACTGGTACCCGGCGATTGCCCCGGAATTCGAGGGTATAGTCCTGGATCTCAGCGCCGATCCGCAATTTTAAGGGTTTGGGCTCTAAGACTTTAGGGCTCTGAGACTCAGGCGCTCTAAACCCCGGCTGCCGTGCCGTCACGCCTTGGGTCGGCCGCGCCGGCCAGGGCGCCGTTGCTTGGATCGCGGGAGACGCCTTGCATGCCGCCACATTGCATGGTGAAGGGGCCTGGCAGCTCGATCTCGTGACCGCGCCGGCGCAGTTCCGCCACTACCTCCGGCGCCACCCGGTCTTCCAGCACCACCTTGCGGCCATCGAACAGCCTGGCCCGAGGCGCCTCGATCGCCTCGCGTAGATTCAGGCCATAATCGACGTAGTGAACCATCGCCTGCACCTGGGTCTGCATGATGCCATAGCTGCCGGGTGTGCCCAGCGCCAGCACCGGCGCGCCATTGCGCAGCGAGATCGACGGGCTCAGGCACATAGCGAACCGCTTTCCACCGATCAGCAGGTTCGGCGAGGCCGGGTTCAAATCGCCCCAGTTCATGAAATTGTTCATGCACACCCCGGTATCGGGGATCACCACGGTGGAGCCCCAGGGCGAGCCGAGGCTCTGGGTCAGGCAGATCATGTTGCCATGACGATCGGCGACCGAGATAGAGGTCGTGTGCGAGCGCGCCTCGGCAACCTCGGGCGGCGGGGCGGCTCCGAACTGTTCGGTTCGCGCGGTGATCGGCGCCGGATCAACCACCCGGTCGCGCAAGGGGGCGATCTTCGCCTCGCTCAACAATTCTTCGATCTCGGCCGGGGAGCCGTTGTTGTTGATGATCCGCGCCTCGGCGGCCAACCGGATCGAGCGCACCACCCGGTCCAGATGATCGGCGCTAAGATGCTCCAGGCCGGCAAGATCGAAACCGTCAAGGATCCGCAAGGTGATCGGAATTTGGAAAGCTTCGGCCGGTGGCGGCGGAACATGCACCAGCAGGTCACGATAGCTGGTGGCCAGCGGCTGTTCCCACACCGGCTCGACCGCTTCCAGATCTGCCATCGACATCGGACCACCGAGGTCGTGCAGATGCTCGACCATCGCCTTGCCGAGCGGTCCGCCGTAAAGATAACCGGGACCCTCGGCCGCGATCGCCTCATAGGTCTCAGCCAGCCGCGGCTGTTTCACCACCCAACCCTCGGCGCAGGCGCCCTCGCCGGGCATATAGACCGCGCGCCATTCCGGCGTGCTAGCCCGCACCTCGGTCATGGCGGCGCTGTGGGCATAAAGCCCGGAGACCGGAAAGCCTTCGCGAGCATTACGGATCGCCGGCGCCAGCACCTCGGCCAGCGATTTGGTGCCATAGGTCTTTAACAGCAAGCACCAGCCGGCGAGGTTTCCCGGCACCCCGCTGGCCGAGGCACCGGTATTGATATCCTCACCGCCGAGACGTGTCGTCTCGAATGCGGCCGGCAGCGGCGGGATAAAATCCAGACAACGGACTCTTTGCTCGGCCGCCACCCAGCAGGTCGCCGCACCGAGCCCGGCCAGGCCGGACATGAAGGGCTCGACCACGTTCAGGGTCGCCACCGTCGCCACGACCGCGTCGAAGGCATTCCCGCCGGCCCGCAAAATCTCGGCACCGGCGCCGGAGGCCAGCGGATGCGCGGCGGCGACCATGCCGCCAACGGAACGCGCGGGAGAATGGGTGAGGCTCATGGCAATCAACTCCAGAACGGTGGCGGGCGGTATCGCGGGCAAGGCCTGCGGCGAGCTACGGGCAAGACGAGAGCCTTGGCTAGCTCCCTGCACGACATCGTGTTTAGAATAAACCGCTAAGCTTCGCAGCCGCAACGCAGCCAGCTGATAATCTCGGTGAGTCCTTGCCCAACGCGCCGACTTTGTTAAGGTGCCGCCGATTCTTTTCGAAACTTTGAGGACACTCCATGAAGCTCTACCAGTCGATCGGTCCTAACCCCCATGTCGTGCGCATGTTCATCGCTGAAAAGGGCATCGATCTTCCGTCGGAAACGCTCGACATTCGCGCCGGTGTGAACCGCCAGGCGAATTTTCTCAAAATCAATCCGAAAGGCCAAAGCCCCGCGCTGATCACAGATGCGGGCAATTTGATCACCGAGATCACGGCGATCTGCGAATATCTAGAGGAACTGCATCCGAACCCGCCCCTGATCGGCACCAACGCCGAGTGTAAAGCCCCCGTTCTATGTACCACTTTCTGATAG
>Ga0115002_10009180_pt1 | contig 10843 bp, 10 predicted proteins | sample ArcticOcean_MG_C_8_FD_89576 | JGI IMG/M metagenome (GOLD analysis project Ga0115002, IMG submission 89576) | Marine microbial communities from western Arctic Ocean - ArcticOcean_MG_CB11_86 | ecosystem: Environmental > Aquatic > Marine > Oceanic | place: Arctic Ocean: Canada Basin | collected... | reverse complement strand
GTACAAGTTTGCCAAGGGACATCGAGACTGGATCGTGACCTCAAGATTGTGATCGACACGCGCACGAGAAAGGGAAGGGTATGAGTGCTTTGCGGAGGGTCATATGGTGGGCCTTACCATGTGCTGCTCTCGTTCTCCAGGGATGTATCATCTTCCCGCCAAAGATTCATTTCAGCTCCTATATGGAGCCCACCGATACCGGTCAGGGGGATGACTCCTATCGAATCGAGGAGGACGGGTCCATTTCATATACCGTCGAGGGACTTCGTCTGAACCTCAAATACTTGACGGACGTGGAACTGAACGGATTGCTCCCCGAGGACTCGGTCCGAGGCAAGTACTCAACAAACCCATATACCTATGGGGACGATGTCGACGGCGACATAGGTTATACGCCGAATCGCTTCACGACGTTCCGGGTGAGCGTGTTCAATCAGACTTTCGCTAAGGTAGAACTGGACCCTCTGGAAGCGGTGCTGCTTACGGATGGGGGCGAAGTGCTACACGCCTATGGCATTCCTTCTACGTCGCCTTATGAGAGTTTCGAGCGTTATTACCGAGGCTTGCGGGGGCAGAGCGGCAACGAGTTCTACCGGTTTGAGGTCCGCATGGGGCATGTGCGCAGTCTCAACTACGCCGAAGATCAGCCCATATTCAAAGGTGAAAATCACAGCGGACTGATCGCCTTTGATGCGCTTGATCCCCAGGTAGAGAGTGTGCGCGTGGAGCTGCATGAATTCGCCCTCAAGTTCGATGAGTTTGGCAACGTGCTGGAGGCCATCGACTGCCGGTTTGATTTCGATCGAAAAACAAAAAAGTGGACGGAGGCAGAGGAACCTCTTGTGCGTGCTGAGGGCGAACATCCGTAGGACATGCGTCGTCGGTGTTGTTGCTCTGTTGCTGCATACACTTCCGGGCTCCGCCGTCCAGAGTGGCGACAGCATCGTCATTCTCCCCTTTGCTGATCACAGCCATTTTCCCGGCGCCTGGAAGATCCGGCAGACGATCCCGGAACACTTGGGTGCGTTGCTGAAACAGGGGACGGATTTCGTTGTCATCCCTATGGATTCGGCGTTCTCCCTGCTTCCGGAAGCCGGCAGGGCCGATGCGATAACAGAGGGTCACGCGCGGAGCATCGGACAGGCGCTGCGGGCCGATCTGGTGATGACGGGTGATATCATCAATTTTTCCATCAAGCGCGTCAGTGTTGGCAATCCCTTCGTTGCGGGGTACTCGTCGTACACCGCCCTCGTCGAAGTTGAGACCCGGCTCCTGCCGACGGTGCCTGGGTCACAGGGAAGTGTTGTAGAGATTTCGGGACGTTCGGAGGTTACGTCTACCGATCTGGGGCTGACGTTGTTGGGCAAACCCACGGAAACGCGGGCGACAAACATGGGATTAAATGACGTGCCCTTCGGTGGGGAGCAGTTCTGGGCAACCATCATCGGTAAGGTGACTCTTCAAGCTCTATCACAGATCACCGATGAGTTGCAGGGCAGGAGCAGGGCCGTGCGTCTGTCGCAGCGCGATCCGAAGGTTCTCAGTCTTGAGGGAGAGGAGGGGTTCGTGAATCTTGGGGTCGAGGACCAGATTGAAGTTGGCTACAGGTTCGTCGTCTATTCAAAGCGTGACACGCAGCGGGTTGGCCTGGTGCAGATCGTGGCGGTTCTTGCTCCACACCTGGCAAAGATCAGGACCCTCGAAGGCGGACAGAACATCGCCGGGGGAGATCTCTTGCGTGTACCGTCGGGGCCCTGACATGTGGGTCCGTACGGCTGCACGACTTCTGTGGTCCGCCATGGGTGTGCTCGTGTCGTTCTGTGCCGTCGGCGCCGCCAGTCGGGTCAGTTTTCTCGAGGTGTCCGAGGCGGCGGGGGTAGACTTCCACTACACACACGGTGGCACGGGGCAGAAATTCTTTATTGAAACCATGGGACCAGGCGCCGCCTTCCTGGACTACGACAACGATGGACTCCTCGATATCTACGCCGTTAATAGTCACTCCCTGGAACGAGGCGTTACGCCCACAGAAACGAACAAATTGTACCGTAACGGCGGCAGTGGAGGGTTTTCCGAAATCGCCGAGATGGCGGGTGCGGATGATGGAGGCTACGGCGTGGGCGTGACCGCCGCCGACTACGACAACGATGGGCATATGGACCTCTTTGTCAGCAACTATGGCCCGAACGCCCTCTACCGTAACGCTGGCGACGGAACGTTCGTGGCTGTAACGACAGACGCCGGTGTCGGGGATGCCCGTTGGGGCACGGGCTGTGCCTGGCTCGATATCGACAATGATGGCACTCTGGATCTGTACGTCGCCAACTACGTCGACTATTCCATGGACGCGCCGGGTCAGGACCTGACGCCGTACATGCTCGCCGATGGCAAGAACTCGGCACAGGATCTGAAAGCGTATCCCAGTCCCGAGAATTTCTCTGGTGCGGCGGACGTCCTCTACCACGGGGCGGATGGCACCTTCACCGATGTTACCGCCGATGCTGGTGTGCTGAACGTGGATGGGAAGGGCATGGGGGTGGTCTGCGCCGACTACGACGTCGATGGTGATGTGGATATTTTTGTTGCCAACGATCAGCGGCCCAACTTTCTCTACCAGAATGATGGGGCCGGCAAGTTTGTGGATGTAGCACTGATCGCTGGCGTCGGCTACAGTGGTGATGGGCAGATGGAGGCCAGCATGGGTGCGGACTTCGGCGACTACGACAACGATGGCCTGTTGGACCTCGTCGTTCCCAACTTTCAACACGAGCCCACGAGTCTCTACCGCAACGATGGGGACGGGATGTTTTCGTACGCGTCGATGCACTCGGGCATTGGCGGTGCCTCCCTGCCATTTGTCGGCTGGAGTACCGCCTTCTTCGACTTCGACAACGATGGCTTGCTGGACGTGTTCATCGCCAATGGACACACGCTGGACAACATTGAGTTGTTCGATGCGAGGAGCTCCTACGCCCAGCGAAATCAGCTTTTCAGTAACCTCGGGGACGGCAGATTCGCCGAGGTGACCCAGTTGCTTGGCCCCGGTCTTGCGATCACAAGCGTCAGTCGCGGCGCCATCTTCGGTGATTACGACAATGACGGAGATGTCGATATCTTCGTCGTCAATTCCACGAAGCGAGCCAACCTGTTGCGCAACGAGGGTGGCAACGGCGAGGGCAACTGGCTCATGGTCAAAACGCTCGGTGTCACAAGCAACAGGGATGGTGTCGGTGCACGGATCACGGTCCGCACCGGTGGCATAGAGCAAGTCAGGGAGATCCGAACGGGATCAGGTCTCTACGGGCAGAACGACCTGAGAGCCACTTTTGGTCTCGGGGTACAGAGCCGTATCGATGTTCTCGAAGTACGGTGGCCTTCCGGCATTGTGGATCGCATCGAGGAGATCCAGAGCAATCGTATCGTGACGGTCCAAGAGGGTGTGGGACTGCTCGATCTTCTACTTCCAAAAGGAGTTTCGCAGTGAGAATATTGGTTCTTCTGCTGGTGCTTCTCTGGGCCATGCCTGGATTCAGCCAGATTACTCTTGTGCCCGGTGAGCGTGATGGGCAGCCGGTGTACGTCTTTGAGAATAAGTACATCCGCAGCGAGATCGCCTATACCCGGGCTCGATCGCCACTGACGTACTTCGACAAGATCACTGGTGTTGAGCAGTTGCGACAACTGGCACCTCTCAGTGGGAACCACGGCAAACACGTCGGCCACGGTGGGGTTTCGGAGTCTGTGCCTTGGACCGGGGGATCTCCCTACATGGGGTACCTGTGGACGCAGCCATGGGAGATGACGTTGCGCACATACGATGATCACGCCGTATTGGTTGGCGAGATCACGTTTCCTTATCCCGACCCCGTTACGGGTCGTCTGTGTGAGCTGCGTTTCGAGAAGACCATGACTGCCTATGAAGGCTCCACACGTCTGCGGATGGATTACAAGATCGAGAACGTGGGGGAGCGTCGAGCCCGGTTTCAGCACTGCGTGCACGGAAGTCCCTGCGTTGGGGGCACGTGTGACGACGGAGACTACTTCTATGCCCCTGGCGACAGCGCTTGGGTTGTATGGAGTGGACTCCTGCCACAGTATGAGATTCCAGATCAGTCATGGCACGACTGGCCCATCCCGGAAGCGGTGGATTTTCGCCGCACAGATGACGAGGGGGGGCTCCAGTTGTTTGTGCCAGCACCATGGGGAGTGATTGGGGATGACAAGACGCAGGAGGTGATGGCCATGGTAAGTTCCCCGGTTGTTGTCGGGGGCAACAGAGAGATTCCCATGTACATGGGGCTGACGAAAAGTGGCGAGCGCTACTACCTTGAGCCTTCGTTGACACGGCACATTTCCAACCACGCCGACCGCTGGGAGCGAGATGGTTACTCCGTCGATCTCGACAGGGGGGAAGCTGCCGTTTATACCGTAGACCTGGCCATGTTCCATGGCGTCAGTAAGGAGCAGGTCACTTCGGTACACGCGTTGTTGGGGGACTATCTGCTGCTCGATGAACCGAGTCTGGCCTACCGATCGGATAAAGCCGTCATCGAAATCGGTATTGCTGTATCCGGTGACGCCCAGTTGGTCGTCGAAGACACGGCAACTGGAAACGTCCTGTGGTCGACGGACCTGGTTCCTGGCAGCGTGATGCGGATCTCCGAGGATGTAGAACTCACAGAAAAAGGGGCGAAGGTGACTGTGTTGCTCAAAAATGCGGCTGGTAGACAGATTCTGGCCGGCAATGGAGCAGGCAGCTGATGGCGCTGAGATCGAGAAACTATCCACCGGAACATGGCATCCTGGTCCCCATCGAACACCAGGGGCAGGTCATTCGTGCGCTGCTGGCGACGACGGCGATGCGCTCATCAGATGCCGAATACCTAGCGCAGCGCCTGTTGGCGAACGACGCGCGTTCGCTCTACAGTCACGGCAGTAAGCAACTGCGACACTACCTTGAAAACCTGAGGGATGGCAATGTAAACCCTGAGCCCGACGTCAAGGTCGTGTCGAACTTCGGTGCCACCGCTACAGTGGACGGCGATGGGGGTCTCGGCTACATGGCCTGCAGGGTGGGCATCGAGCAGGTCCTAAAAGCGACCCGCGAGTTCGGCATGGGGGCGTGCACGACGAGCAACCACTTCCACATTGGCTCTGCTGGTGCGTGGACGCGAATGGCCATGGAAGAGGGTTTCATCGGCATGGCCATGTCGTCGCACCGGAACCGTCTCGAACCTGACAAGCCGATCACCAATCTGCCGAACTCCTCCCCCTTGAGCATTGGCTTCCCTGCGGGCACGCAGCCGCCGTTCATTCTCGATATGGGCGGTACCATGTTGCCATATAAGGAAGAGCTGATTCGCGAAATGCCGCACAGCTATTTCAAGGCGCTCGGTATCTCCACCGCGATTCAGGCGTTCTCCGGAGTCCTTGCTGGTATTAATCGAGAACGGCTCATGCCGCCTCAAGCAAGGTGGAATTCCAATCAGAGCGCCTTTCTCTGCGCTTGGGATGTTGGGCGGTTCATGGATGCCGAGGAGTATACGAACGAAATGGATGCATTCATCGAGAAGGCGCGGAAGATGCAACCCCTTCCCGGACTCGATCGTGCCGAACTGCCTGGTGGCATGGAGTGGCAGTGGGAACGGGAGAATCTTGAACGAGGGATACCTCTTGGGGATCAGAACCGTGAAGAGTTGGAGGAACTGGCAGTCGAAGTCGGAGTCGACTGTGGCTACGACGATTTCAACGAGACGAGGTTTTAGCGATGGTCGAAAAGTCCTGGCGCAACGGCGTCTACCTGACACCAGACATCATTCAGAAGCATCCCAAGTATCTCGAGCGTTTACGAGATGAAATCGATCTCGATACGGTGGTCATCCCCTTCACGGGAGAACTCCCGGAGTCGGTGTTGGCTCTGAGTCCCTATGGGGGCCGGGTACCCACCGATGACGAGCTTGCCCAACTCGTGCTGAGGCACTTTGACGGACGACCCGTCGATCCCCGTGAGTACGAACAGGCACGAAAGTTCTGTGGCCCGGCGGTGAATGCAGATGGCGATGATGCCGCCTTTCGTGCCGTGGTTGGACAGTTGAAGGACGCTGGTCTCAAGGTCTGGACTTATGGGGGAGCCTACACCATCCGGCGCCTCACATTCTGTCCGTCCCGTCCGGATACGCAGCAATGGTTTGAGGCGGTGTATGCCCATTGGGCGACGCAGTATGGTCTGGATGCACTCGATATTACCCACACCCGCTATCCCATGGGCAGTTTCCCGCTCGGGCTTTTTGGCTGCACGTGTTCGTATTGTGACGATGCCGCAGCCGAGCTTGGATACGACATGAAGAAGATGGTCGCCGATCTAAAGAGTGCTCGTGAGGGGTTGCATGACCTCGATGGCAAACGCCTCGGTGATGTAGCACGACTCGGCTTTGGTTTCTTCGATGTCGTACACGCACTCAAGCTGAAGTCCGGTGTGCTCGACTGGTTTCGTTTTCGTTGTGATCTGCTGACGCGAAACCTCAATCGTTTTCGCACCGTCGTGCACGATGTGGCACCGGATATGCTCTTCGGCACCGACACGTACCCATCATCAATGGCACTGACAGCCGGACATGATCACCGCCGTTGGGGGGAAATGGCGGACTTCGCCAGTCCCCTGGTGTCTCACATTTCCGCTTTTGTGTGCAACACCCTCATCGAGTGGGCTCAGTTCCTGGCGCAGGAAGTACCCAACCTGTCGGAAGAGGATGCACTACAGGTGGTCTATCGCTTCAATGGCTACGATGGCATGGGGCTGCCGGAGACGGTCGCCGCCTATGGAGCCGAGGAGGCAGCGTCCCTGGCGTATCGGATCCCAACAGCGGATCTCGTCTTGCGTGATCTCACGAAAGCGAAACTTCTGTTGCCACCGGACATGCCGTCGTATCCGATCATCCACGGGGAAGGTTGGCCGCGGGAGACCATCGATCACATCGTCAGTGAGGCGCGGAAGTTGGGGCACAATGGCATCATCTGGCAGGGTACGGATGAGCTCATGAAGTACGACTTTTCTGCATAGGTGTTGTTGCATGGCGTTGGTGCATGACTCCGTCATTTGCATCCCCAAGGGGGCAGGGCGATCCTGTTTCTTTTTGGATCGATACTCGAGGAAGATCTCTGATGGCAGCCCGGACGAGGACCAAAGTGACGCCGAAATATAAGACGAAGTATCACGTGAAGAACTGGTCTGCGTACGATATCGCTCTCAGAAAGCGTGGTGACGTCACGGTCTGGTTTGACGAGGAGGCGATTTGCTCATGGAATACGCTTCCAAGTCGACGTCCAGGGGGGCCGCGCAGGTGCTCAGACCTGGCGATCGTGACCGTATTGACTTTGAGGACGGTGTTTCATCTGCCTCTGCGGCAGACCGAAGGCTTTTCGTCTCTTCTTTGATAGGCTTAATGGGTCTGCCCCTGAGGACTCCTGACCATACAACGCTGTCGCGGCGTAGTCGAGATGTTGAGGTCCCATGCTTCGCTCAGAGCGGTGGCCCGCTCCATCTCGTCATCGACTCGACGGGTTTGAAGATGCTTGGCAACTGGGAGTGGCAGTCTCACAAACACAAGACCTCGAACAAGCGTCGTAGTTGGCACAAGCTGCATCTGGGTATTGATGGGGACGGATACATTATCGCCTCGGCGCTCACCGACAGAACTGCGGACGATGGGTGCGTCGCGATCTCAATGCTCGAGCAGATCGAAGGTAGCATCGCTCTGTTTGTCGCAGACGGAGCCTACGATTCGCGACCGATGTACGAAGCGTTGGCCGCAGCGGGAGTTGCCAACATCAGAATCGTGATCCCGTCGATGAAGATGGCCGCTGTGGATTCACGAGCCGCAGGAGTTTGGTGTCAACGCAGCCAAGCCATCGAGCGGATCGACGAGGCTGGTCGACGACAGTGGCGCAAGGAGTCAGGAGCTCACCAGCAGGCTCGTGCTGAGAACGGGATGTACCGGTACAAACGCATTATCGGGGACCGCCTCCGCGCTCATCATCACGAGTCCCAGAAGACAGAGGCGCTGATTGCCGCCAACGTCCTTAATCGGATGACGACACTTGGCATGCCGGAATCAGCGAAGATTGTGGCGTGATAGTGAGACATAAAACGGGATGCGTCTCTGGCGAGTCATGCAACAAGGCCATGTGAAGCCGCTTCCTCAGTGTCTCTGAAAGCGACTGGTTCAGTGTCAAAGCAATCCATCTTGCCACTGGTTTGTGTAAGTTTCTTGGTTTATTGAGGGGTGTTTGAGGGATGGCACTCTTCGGGAGAAATCATAAAGCCTTTATATACAGGAGTTAAGACGTGAATGACACACAAAAATACCTCTTCGACCTGCAGGGCTTTCTTGTTGTCGAGGGTGTTCTGTCCGCGGACGAAGTTGCCACGGCAAACCAGGCCATCGACCGGCACGCCGAGGGCATTCTCGAGCGCGTCGGTGATCTGTCTCTGTCCAGCGACTCGGCGACGCTACAGGGCGACACGGGTCGCGGAGATCTGGGTGGGCTGCTGGAGTGGGAAAAACCGTGGTGTGATCCCTTTCGAGAGATGCTCGCCCATCCCCGCATCGTTCCGTATCTCAATTGTATTCTCGGTCAGGGCTGGAGAATGGATCATAACGCCGGCCTCATAAGTATGCGCAAGGGAGCAGAGGGTCACATTCTTCACGGCTCCTCAGGACCCGGCTTCGATCGACACCAGTATTATCATTTCCAGCATGGGCAGATGCACAACGGCCTGACCGTGGCCGCCTGGCAGCTGGCTGATGTGAATCCCGGCGATGGTGGACTGGCGTTGATTCCAGGCACACACAAGGGCAACTACGACTGCCCGCAAGCGATCCGGAAGTGGGAGGTTCACCAGGACATCGTCAAGCAGGTTACCTGCAAGGCGGGAGATGTGGTGATCTTCACCGAGGCGGTGACACACGGCACAATTCCCTGGACAGCGGCTCACGATCGCCGCAGCGTACTGTTCCGCATGTCCCCTGGAAATCTGGCATACGTTCAGGGCGACTGGCCGGAAAGCATGTTGGAAGGCATGACGCCCGAACAACGGGCGGTGCTGGAGCCGCCATACCACCAACGCCTGCAGCGGCCTGTGCTTGACGATAACGGCCGCTTGGCGTCTCAATGATCGCCCAATGATCGACTGCCGAAAGGAATACCCGTGCTGAGCGATGTAATCACGCAGGAGCAATGGCAGCACTTCGAACAACACGGCTACGTAAAGCTCGGACAGGTCGATGCTGAAGAACTCGCTGCTCTACAGCAGCGCATTGATGACATCATGCTTGGTACCGCCGAAATAGGCTACGAGCGGGTTATGATGCAGCTGGATCGCGCCGACGGTCCCGACTCGAAGCCAGGACCGCAATCCTTCGGGCACAAAGGTGCGACGTTGGCCTATCGAAAAATCCAGGAACTGGAACAGGACCCCCTGTTTCTGCAGTATCTGCAAAAGCCGCTCTATCGGGATATCTGTGTCCGCATGTACGGTGCGCAGAAGGACATTGCCTCTTTTCGGGCGATGTTCATGAACAAACCCTCAGGACTGGGCTCGAGTCTGATCTGGCATCAGGATCGGTGGACGAATCTGGATCGGGATCCCTTGATCACGGTATGGACCGCCCTCGATCCCTGCACGAAGGAAAACGGCTGCGTACAGATCGTACCCGGATCGCATCAGCAGTTGCTCAATCCCGAACATGGCTCCGGTTTCCTCACCGATGAGATGGCTGCCGAAATCGCTGAGCGTCACGACACCGTCTATTTGGAGATGGAGGCGGGGGAGGTCGTGCTGCTGCACAACTGGATGCTGCATACGTCAGACGTAAATCGAACCCAACAGTCTCGGCGCGCCTTCAGTGTCTGTTATATGGACGCTGCCACGGAGACCAGTAACGACGCCACTTATCCTGTTGTTTTTGGCGCAGGTGCGCCGGTGGCTGCATGAAGCTGCCGCAGTTGGAAGCTCAGCAACGCGCAGAGTATGACGAGTTGGGTTTTACCCTTGTACCCGGTGTGTTTCCAGCAGCTGAGTTGGCCGCCATGGATACAGAAATTGAGCGGCTTCAGGAGCAAGTCGTTGTTGAGAAAGGTCATGACGACGGCTGGATCCTGCGCCTTGGTCTGCGCTCACCTGTGACCCAGGGCCTGTGTGCGGACGATCGCTTGCTGAGCCTGGTCGAGGGTATCGTGCGGCCTGGCATCGCCATCTTCTCGGCGAAACTGGTGCCCAAGCTTCCCCACAACGACGCTGTTTGCTACTGGCATCAGGACGAGGCGTACTACTCGGAGATTTCGCAGAGCAGGACACGCATGTCAGTCTGGGTGCCGCTGCAGGATAGTGACGAGGACAACGGCTGTCTGTGGGTCATCCCAGAGTCTCATCGCTGGGGGCTGCAGGCGTGGGAGCAGAAAGAGGGCGGCTACTGCAATCGTGCTCTGATTCCGGCCGCAGAATTCGACTTCAGTCAGGCCGTCCCGGTGCCGGCGAGGGCAGGCGACGTGCTCTTGTTCTCAGCCTTTCTGTGGCACAGTTCGCAGGCCAACCGAACCGATCGTCTACGTCGAGCTTTTATCGTCAGCTATCAGGAGGCGACCGTGGAACGAGGCAACAAAGACCAGTGGAAAGTCCTGCGCCCCGCCTGACTCAGACCTCCCAGTACTTCCACAGATCCTCGGCAATGTCCCACTTCATCTGTTCCCGGTCGCTGTGGTGCCAGCGGGAGAATACGCCCAGTCTGGGGCGCTGATTGACGTTGGGAGATCCCGTGTGGCACATGAAACAGTGCCAGAGGAT
>Ga0115002_10009179_pt1 | contig 10843 bp, 6 predicted proteins | sample ArcticOcean_MG_C_8_FD_89576 | JGI IMG/M metagenome (GOLD analysis project Ga0115002, IMG submission 89576) | Marine microbial communities from western Arctic Ocean - ArcticOcean_MG_CB11_86 | ecosystem: Environmental > Aquatic > Marine > Oceanic | place: Arctic Ocean: Canada Basin | collected... | reverse complement strand
CAGGCGTACCACCGGGCCCATCACGGCGCGCGCAACGGAGTGTGCTGGTGGCCACTTCAGCAATTCGTGGACCGAGGCATCCTTGTCAAGCAGATGCCGGAGAATAATCCCCCAGGAACGTTCAGGAAGATCATCCTCGGCTGCGGAAGACCGGTGCCGCTGGTCTGGCCACTCGGCTTCGGTCAAGTTGTCTATGGCTGATCGCAGGGACTGCAACCAATCGCCATCGATCGCTTTTTCCCGGATCAGAAATCCGTCACGGTCAAGCGCCTCGATCTCTTCAGGTGTCGCCTGCACGTCGACCTCTCGGACCAGGGGCGCATCTCCCAGATGTTCTTTAAGCACGTTATATGTGATCCGCTGCATCGTTGTCAGTTTTATAGTAGGCTGTCGGCCCGACGCACATTATCACCATGCAGGCACAACATACATCACCCAAGCAAAATATTTGTCTCCTTTAAGGGGCACTACAGCGACGGCATCCGGGCTCTGAGTCATGCCACCCTCTACTTATTCGTTACCATCCTGGTGACAACCGATACGCTTGCGGCCGAGGGCGCGCAAGAGATTGACTATCGGCACGGCATCTCGCTGATGGAAGATCTCAAGTATCAGTCTGATTTCACGCACTTTGAATATCTCAATCCTGATGCGCCAAAGGGCGGCACATTGGTCTTGATGGCCTCGGGTAACATCAAGAACTTTACCTGGGGTCTGGATGCTATCGTCGAACCCGTGGAGGGGCTGTGGCGGACATATGACCGTTTGTTCGTGCGTTCCGGAGACGAGCTGGCAAGTTATTACGGATTGCTGGCCGAGGGCATTGCCCTGTCGCCGGACAGGAAATCACTATTTCTTTTGCTCAATCAAAACGCGCGCTGGCACGATGGCGAGTCAATTACCGCTGAGGATGTGAAATACACCCTGGACCGCGCCGTGACCACGCTCGACGGTCGGGTGTTTCTGCAGTGGCTCGAATCGGTAGAAATCCTGGGCGAGCATGAAGTTGTGATTCATCACAGAGACGTCTACACGAATGCAAGCCTGCTTGTCCTGGCAGGACAAATCATCATGCCTGCACATTACTGGTCGGATCGCGACCCAACCCTGACCCACCCGACACCATCGGTGGGTAGCGGTCCGTACAGAGTCGCCGACTATAGCCGGTCGTTTGTGCTCTATGAACGGGTGGACGACTACTGGGGCCGGGATCTTCCCGTTATTCGTGGGCAATACAACTTTGGTCAGATTCGTCATGAAGTCTACCGGGACGGTACTGTTGCCCGGGAAGCTTTCCTGAAGGGCCTGTTGGACGTACATTTTGAAGGTGACATTCGATATTGGGCAGAGTCGCTGAAAACCCCGGTGGTGAAAAGCGGCTTGATACGTGGTGATACCTTCCGGGTCGCGAACCGAATTGGCGCGCAGTTTGTTATTGCATTTAATGCCGATAGCGAGCTTCTTTCAGACATACGTGTGCGGGAAGCACTGACGCTGGCCATGGATTTCGGTTGGCAAAAACGTGCGCTCTACCATGGCCTGCAGTCGAGGGCTGTCAGTTACTTCGAGGGGTCAATGTTTGCTTCATCCGGGCTGCCGGACGGGGCTGAACTGGCGTTACTTCAGCCGTTCCGTAACCAGCTTCCCGATCGGGTGTTTTCGCAGGAGTTCGAGTTGCCCGAGGGGACAGGATTTGGCAAGGATCGGGAGGCGCTGATCCGAGCACGAGAGTTGCTGCAGGAAGCCGGCTGGCGCGTTCAGAATGGGCGCCTGGTGAATGCCGATGGGGAGCCCTTCGAATTCGACATCATGAATTACAGCGCCGGGTTCCAGCGTGTTTTGTTGCCCTATACCGAGACGCTCAAGCGCCTGGGTATCAAGGCGAATATACGGCTGATGGATAGCGCTCAGTTTATCCGGCGACGCAGGGCACGCGACTTTGAAGCACTCATCTGGCCCCATGACCTGATCGCCCCGCCGACAACGCACCTGCGCACGTATTTTCATTCCTGGGCGGCCAACCCGGGCATGATGACCTATAACATTACCAACACCAGGCACCCGGTCATTGATGATCTGGTCGAAAGGGCAGAGCGCGCCACCTCGCTTAATGACCTGGTGAGCGCGAGTCGTGCAGTCGATCGCGTACTGCAGTGGAGCTTCTACAACATTCTTTTGAACAGCATCGACGAATCCCGCTTCCTGCACTGGGACAAGTTCGGCCGACCTGAACGCGAGGGCCTGGCTGTTTACGGTTGGCCCTACGTGGAGGGTTGGTGGTTCGACCCTGACAAGGCAGCCAGGTTGCCCATTGAGAACATGGACATTGACCGGGAACAGGCGAGCCCAACGCGCGCCGCCGGTAAGGATCAGTCAGGGTAGAAATCGGATGGGATGGTATATCGTCAAACGGCTGTTACTGATCATTCCGACGTTGGTTGGTATCGTCGCTGTTAATTTTTTTATCGTCCAGCTCGCCCCGGGTGGACCGGTCGATCAAATGATCAGTCGCATTATGGGTGAGACCACGGGGCAATCGACAGCGAGGATTGCAGGTGCCGGGGCACCGATGCCGGGTGCGGTAGTGCTGGACCCGGGCGCCAAATCGCATTTCGTCGGCGCGCAGGCGCTGGATCCGAAATTGATTGAGGCTATCGAGAAGCAGTTTGGCTTCGACAAACCGATGCACGTTCGCTTCTTCAAGATGTTGCGGGACTACGCGAAGCTGGATCTGGGCGAGAGTTTCTTCGAAAAACGACCGGTGATTGCACTGATACTGGAAGCCCTGCCCGTATCCATTTCACTCGGGCTCTGGTCCACGCTATTAATCTACCTTATTTCCATTCCCCTGGGGGTCGCCAAGGCCACGCGTAACGGCAGCCGCTTCGACACCTGGACCAGCGGCCTGATATTGGTCGGCTATGCGGTGCCGGCCTTTCTCTTCGCCGTATTTCTCATTCTGTTGTTTGCAGGCGGGTCTTATTTTTCCTGGTTTCCGCTTAAAGGCCTCACCTCCAACGACTTTGAGAACCTATCGGTCATGGGAAAAATCGTCGACTATTTCTGGCATCTGACACTTCCCGTCGCGGCGATGACGATCGGTGGTTTCGCCACGTTGACCATGCTCACCAAGAATTCTTTTCTCGATGAAATCAGCAAGCAATACGTGCTTACCGCGCGCGCGAAAGGGCTGGAGGAACGCCAGGTCATGCTCGGGCACGTTTTTCGTAACGCCATGCTCATCGTTATCGCAGGTTTCCCGGCGGCTCTGGTTGGCATTCTGTTTACCGGCGCACTGCTGGTCGAGGTCATCTTTTCGCTCGAGGGTTTGGGATTACTCGGGTTCGAGGCCATCGTGAAGCGCGACTACCCCGTTATATTCGGCACGCTGTTTTTCTTCACGTTTATTGGTCTTGTCATGACGCTGATTGGTGATCTCATGTACGTGTTGGTCGATCCTCGAATCGACTTTGAGACGAGGGAGGTCTAATGGCAGCGGTGATCGAAACGCTCGAGACCACCAACAGCGGCCCGCCTGTCGATCGGCGGGGACGCCTGTCGCCACTGGCCAGACGCAGGTGGGCCAACTTCAAAACGAACAGGCGAGGTTATTGGAGCACGTGGATTATCGGCATACTGATGGTGATCACCCTGTTTGCGGAATTTGTCGCCAACCCCAAGCCGCTGGTCCTGACCTATGAGGAGGATGTGTATTTTCCGGTACTGTTCACTTACCCGGAAACTACGTTCGGTGGTGTGTTTGAAACAGAAGCAGACTACACCTCGCCTGCGGTGCGTGAGCTGATTCTTGACGGCGGCGGCTTAATCGTATGGCCATTGATCCCTTTCTCCTTCGATACAATTGACCTTTTTACCGTCGGGGCGGTGCCGGAAGCTCCCAGTGGCCGCCATTGGCTTGGTACGGACGACGTGGGCCGGGATGTTATGGCACGCATCATTTACGGATTCAGGTTGTCGGTCTGGTTTGGCCTGGCGCTCACCTTCATGAGTGCCATCATTGGCGTCACCGTCGGTGCAACGCAGGGCTATTTCGGTGGCACGATCGACCTGTTTGGCCAGCGGGTTGTTGAAATCTGGGCGGGCCTGCCGATGCTGTTCATCATCATGATCCTGACCAGCCTGATCGAGCCCAATGTATGGACCCTGTTGCTGCTATTGTTGCTGTTCAATTGGATGGCGCTGGTACCGGTGGTGCGGGCCGAGGTTTTGCGGACCCGCAACTTTGATTACGTCCGTGCGGCGCGGGCGCTGGGGCAGAAGGATTCGATCATTATCATTCGTTCCGTGCTGCCGAACGCAATGGTTGCCACCCTGACTTATCTGCCCTTCCTCCTGAGTGGCTCGATCGTGACGCTCACCTCCCTGGACTTTCTAGGCTTTGGGCTACCCGCGGGGTATCCGTCGCTGGGAGAATTGCTGGCGCAGGGTAAGGCAAATATCCAGGCCCCGTGGCTCGGACTTTCCGCGTTTTTCACCATGGTGCTCATGCTGACGCTTCTGGTGTTTATCGGCGAGGCGGTGCGCGATGCCTTCGACGCGCGGCGGTCAATTCAATAACACGGTGCTCCTGTGATTAATAAGTGATTAATAAACCTTGACAGAAGGCAGAACCCGGCAGACTATCATGCTCGCGATAGTGCCTATATACATAGTCTTGTAGCAAGTATAGGGTCATTGACGTTCGCAGATTATCAATATTAATCGCAGCAAGGGGATCGCAAATGTTAAAAATCATAGCCGTGAAACGCGGCGTAGATACGTTGGGCCTGTCTGCCTGTTTGATTACAGTCTTGGCAGCCATCGGTACGCTTCCGGCAATTGCGGCAGAAACCGAATCAGATCAAATCATAGAAGAAGTGATTGTGACTGCCACCAAGCGCGAGGTGAGCCTTCAGGACTCCAGCCTTGCGATCACGGCATTTACTGGCGAGCAATTGGAGAATCGTGGCATGCGCGACTTGATTGACATCGCCGGCGCGATTCCCGGCGTGGATGTTGCCGATGTCGCACCTGGGAAAGGCACCCTGATTTTCAGGGGAATGAGCGTCGTCTCACGGGGAGTTGAACGTGGGTCGGTCAATCACCAGCAGACCAACATCAGCTACCTGGATGACATAGTCTTATTTCCAGGTATTACCCCGGTCAAGTTGATTGACGTTCAGCGTGTCGAGGTACTGAAAGGCCCACAGGGCACCTTGTTTGGCAAGAGTGCAATGGCAGGCGTGGCTCGATACATCAGTAACGCGCCAGATCCCTCGGCGTTCACCGGGCAGGTAACACTTGGTGCTGACAGCGTCGCCAGCGGCGACAACGGCGGTTCCGTTGAGGGTTTTGTCAATATCCCAATAGGTGAAAATGCCGCGATCCGTCTGGTCGGTTATTCATACGACTCACCCGGCTTTATCGATGTTGTCGGTCCGTTCAAGCATGCGGACGCCAATACTGCTGAGACCACGGGTCTTCGTTTTCGTGGACTGTGGAACGCAAGCGAGAATCTTACGCTGGAAGTTCTTGGCTTCACTCAGGACACTGACATAGGAGACGGGGGCCAACCCACGCCTACCTGGACGCCAAGTTCAGAAGCAGACCCGCACAATATTGTTCTGGCTCGAATGAATCCTGATGATCCAAAAAGCATGTACCTGGAGCCCGGCGAGACAGGCGAGGACGTGCTGAGCTTTAAAGCGACCTGGGAGGCAGAGAACTTCACCGTCATGGCGGTTGGCTCAGAATTGGAATCATATGGTATTTTTCACAATGAAATGTCCGATAGTTGTGGCCACGGCGACTATCCATGGTGCGCGGGTACCATTATCGGTGGTTTGAGTCCTAACGGGCTGCCTCTCTCGTTCAATGAGACAGACGGTCCGAACTTCCGCGATATCGAAACCTTTGAGTTACGGGTCGTGTCAAATTCTGGCGGCCAGTTTGAGTGGCTTGGTGGCCTCTGGTTTGAGGACAACAAACATCGCAGGGCCGCGCACTGGTTCTGGACCACGGAGGATCGCGCTTACCTTGAAGCCGCTCAGGCGGTTGCGCTGGCTAACGCGCCGGTCGATTCGCAGGGCCTGCCCTGGCTCGCGAATGCAGACGCGGACTGGACATTCGGTTGTACTACCGGACAGCGCGGCGAAACTGTTGACATCGCGGCGGGTGAGTTCTTTCACGAGCGCTTTACTACCAACAACGTAGAGGAGCGTTCCTTTTTTGGTGAACTGGGCTGGAATTTTACGGATCAGCTCAAGCTCACGGCCGGCTACCGACTTGCCCGACTGCGTACCGAGTTTGCCAAGAATAACGGACGTTTTGGTCCCTGCTGGTACGATAATCTGGAATCTGAGGGCGAACGTGTTTCACCCTGGCAAAATGTCAGTACCTATCGACTCAACGTGGACTACCATCTTAGCGACGACGTCATGCTGTTTGCCTTCGCGGCGTCCGGTTACCGTCCGAGCGGCTCAAATTTCTATAGTGGTCGCGAGACCGCCGATGGACCCCTGGTTCACACGTTGGTCGACTTTAAGTCCGACGAGGTATGGAACTATGAGGCCGGTATACGAAGCGTTGTGATGGATGGCCGCCTGGTCTTAAATGGCAGCCTCTACCGTATTAACTGGGAAGATATCCAGACCACACTCGATGGTCCGCACGATTTAGCGGATCAACTTGGCTGGGTCTGGGTGTACACCGAGGGTCGCTATCTGGGCAACATCGGTAAGTCTCGGATTCAAGGCCTGGAAGCTATGGCAATAATGAGTGTAACGCCGGAACTTAACGTAACGCTTAATCTCAGTTATAAGGATTCAGAAATCCTTGACGATGGAAACCGTAGTCTCATCGGCAAACCGCTGGCTGGCTCCAGTAATGGAGATATCCAGTTCTCATTACTGGCGGACTGGAGCAGACGTATATCCAACTATGATGTCCGAGCGAATGCCACGTTCAGACATGTCCCGGAGCGTATCTCGGGCTACTCGGATTTGAACGCGCAAACACCGGTACCATCATATTCGACCGCGGATCTATCGGTCGGTGTTGGCCGTGACGCCTGGGAGCTGGCACTCAATGTACACAACCTGTTTGACGAGCGTGGCTTCACCGCGCAGCCGGTAGGTGGTGGAGATTGGCCGAATCCTGGCGGAAACACGCCCTGGCTTGACCGATTTGGCATTTACGATGTTATCCGGCCAAGAACGGTGGGCCTGGAGTTCACCTACAACTTCGGAAATTAAGGCAGATAACCCCACCGCAAGTGGGGTAACCCCGGGGCGTCCGATAGGACTTCCTCGCAGGGGCCTGGCATCTGGCGATGTCATCGCCGCAACCATAACCTTAGCGATTATCGCTGGTTGTGGCGGCGGTGGTGGCGGTTCGTCATCGGCACCAGTAACACCTCCCTCTGAACCACCGCCTCCCCAGGAAGAAACGACGGAACTCTCCTTCAGCCGTGACGTTTCCGGTGCCTTTCAAAGGTCATTCGGCAACGTTGATGACGGTGAGACAGATGAAAGCGGCGGGGCTGCGGCCGCGGATTATGATGGCGACGGCGATATCGATTTTTACGTTGTTGGCGGCAATACCGAGCCGAATCAGTTATATCAGAATCAGGGCGACGGTAGTTTTCTGGAGGTTGCTGAGTCAGTTGGCCTGGATCTCATTCATTGGGGCAGCGGCCCGGCATTTGGCGATATCGATGGCGATGGGGATCTGGACCTGTTTATTGGCGCGGTGAATGAAGATCCTCATTATGTTTTCGAGAACCGCATCAACCAGGCGGACGCCCGCTTCGTGGACGTGACCGCAGATGCAGGGATCACTTTTGCGGCTCGCAAAACCGTTTCCGCAATCTTCTTCGATTACGATAGCGATGGCTTTCTGGATCTCATCGTTACCCACTGGAACACCTCCTATGAGGCGGGATCGGACACGGAAACGTTGTGGCGCAACAATGGCGATCGTACGTTCACCAGCACCAGTATCGAGAGCGGTGTTGCCGCAACCCTGGTGGATGGCAGTTTCGATTACAGTTTCACCCCCAACTTCAGCGATATTGATGGCGACGGGATTGGCGACCTGCTGATGACTTCTGACTTCAACGAGAGTCAAGTATTTCTCAACAACGCTGAGGGCAGTTTTCTCAATATCACCAATCGTGAAGTCATTAAAGATCAGGCGGGCATGGGCGCGGCCGTCGGGGACTATGACAACGATGGGGACATGGACTGGTTCGTCACCTCTATCTACAACGGCGATGGCGTTGCTGAATACGGCAACCGCCTGTATCGCAACGATGGCACCGGTACCTTCGAGGATGTGACCGTTGCTGCCGGGGTACAGGATGGCGGCTGGGGCTGGGGCGCCTGTACCGCTGATTTCGACAATGATGGAGCGCTCGATATCGTACACGTGAACGGCTGGGGCGAAGTTCGCGATGCAGACTACAGGAACCAACAGGTGCGCTTTTTTCATAATATTGATTCGGCTAACCTCGTTTTCGACGAACGGGCTGAAGCGCTCGGCTTAACGGACAGGGGACAGGGCCGTGGGCTCGCCTGTTTTGATGCCGATAGAGACGGTTTTATCGATCTCGTTATCACTAACAACGAGCCCGAGAACATCGTTTTTTACCGTAACGATACGGATAACGGTAATCATTACCTCGGTGTTAAACTGCAAGCGACGGGAAATAATCGCCTCGGTGTCGGCGCACTCATCACTGTGTCGACCGACGCTGGAGCACAGGTGCGCGAGCTGGGCGGTAGCAACAACTATGTTTCTCATAACCCTCTCGAAGTGCACTTTGGGCTTGCTGCGGCAACGACGGCCGACGTCACCGTGCGCTGGCCTGATGGTAACGAGTCAACTACAAGGGATGTGGCTGTCGATCAGATCGTCACGATTAGCCAGTAGTATAATGAAGCTATCGGGCAGCCCCCACCACGTGTCTCAGCAATAAAGGATATCCAATGTCCGTTAACGGAAAATCGATGCTCCATCCGGCCTTTCACTATAACGACGAGGATCATAACCATTACGAAAAATACGGCTATTGCATATTCGAGCATTTTATTTCAGATGAGGCGCTCGGAAACTACCAACAGCACGCGGAGCGCGCGATTGCTGAAACTCAGGATGGCTATTCACCCGAGGCGATTGTCGGGTCCCATCAACTGGGCGAACGCTGGTTGTGGGACCTGGCAAACGAGCCGAGGCTCGTGGACATGATCGTGCGTCAGGTTGGCGCAAACGTCGTCCTCTGGACGACGCAGCTTATCTGCAAGCCGCCGCACACCGGCCAGGCCATTCGGTGGCATCAGGATGCACCCTATTGGAATGTATCGGGTGGCCTGTCTGGTGGAATCTGGATCGCGTTGGATGACCTGGACTCGGAAAATGGCACCATGTCGGTGTTGTCTGGCTGGCACAACCGGGGAAAGCTGCCCGCAAAGCGCTACGAAGGCGAGTACTTTCAGCTTGGGCTTGATTTTGATGCGTTACCCGACGACATCGAACAGGCGCAGGTGACCTATGAGCTAAAAGCGGGGCAGATGGCTACCCATCATACGATGATTCCTCACGGCTCGACCCCGAATGATTCAGATCGTTGGCGGCGCGCCATTATTTTGCGTTATATGGCCGCTGAGGGCGAAATGGGTTCAAAGCAGTATCAGGATTACCGCACGGGCGAATGGTTTTCCCGCGAATTTTTTCTCGTCCGTGGTGAAGATGTCCTTAACCGTGGCTTGAAACGCTCGCCTTTTTGAGGATACCGCCGACGCTATCGGCAGACCGGCGGCTACTCTATTACGTCCAGCCCAACGTGTTCGGCAGGGCCCCCGGTGGCTGACATCAGTTTTTCCACCGCGGCTTTGAAGGCATCCGACTGATCGTGACGGTCTGCTGCGGCCTTGTCCTGGTATTGCTCAACGATGTAGTACTCATCGGGATTATTGCGGGAACGATGGTTTACAAAAGACACGACGCCCGGTTCATTGTCCAGCACTGCCGCGCGCTATACCGGCTTGCTAACAAGCAATCGAAATTTAGCGTAATGTGCTGAAGGCAAGTAACCGTTTCTTAGTACCGTTGGGTGAGGGGTTTGTGGAAGACCTGAAGTTTGGACAGTGTCTGTCAGATGAAATGACTGCAGCTGAGTTGCGATCGCGGTTCAACGTTGACGATGAGATTCGGAAGATCAGCTCATTCACGTTGAATAAACTGTCCGACGTCCAATCGGTGAAAGGTGCGGAAAAAGCTATCTCTTTGGTTTCAAGAAGTTGCACCAAGACATCGATGTACGATTCCTTGGGAAATCCATACGATGAGCGAAGCACCCATTCAGGTTGGTTTAGATCAAATCAACGTGTGCTCGGTTGAATTTCCCATGCCACCCCACGAGGGTATGGATCGCTTTTCGATAATGTAGTTGAGACGGCTGTCGAGCTGGCCTTCAGTCCAGTTCTATCTTCAAACGAGCCCCTCATTGCGGCGGTAAACTGCGCATCATCGCCGACGTGACCAACCCGGACGTCATTGAGAAGATCCTCAAACACATCGCGGCCCGAGCGCCACCCACGTTCAGTACATTACTCGCTATTGATCTGCCATTCTGACCTGCCTGGAAGGTGTCTGCCTGGGCACCCCAAAACCATCATCCGTCATCCCCCTGCTTCGCTGTAAGACAACCGCCCGGTGGCTTGTCAGCTGAGTGCCTTGCTCATCAACCAGCATTCAGTGGGTGTCGTAACATTTTCAGCACGTCGTTGGGAATACCTGACACCTGGTGGCATTCTTCGGTTTGTTTGTCCTATTCGCCGGATCT
>Ga0115002_10009178_pt1 | contig 10843 bp, 10 predicted proteins | sample ArcticOcean_MG_C_8_FD_89576 | JGI IMG/M metagenome (GOLD analysis project Ga0115002, IMG submission 89576) | Marine microbial communities from western Arctic Ocean - ArcticOcean_MG_CB11_86 | ecosystem: Environmental > Aquatic > Marine > Oceanic | place: Arctic Ocean: Canada Basin | collected... | reverse complement strand
TGGCTCGCCTCGTGGCACAGGAGACCGCTGGGGCGCTGGCGCTCGGGGTCGACCTTCCTCACCCGGGCTCGTGGACCGTGCCGGATGACGCGTCGCCGGCGTCCGCGGATGCCGTCGTGCGCTGGATGAGTTCTTGGGATCTTCCCGGTGATGAAGGTCGAGAGGTTCGCAGCCTCACGTACGAGGCCCTGGCGACGCTCTTCGTTCCGGAGTTAGGCCGCGGTGGCATCGGCGAGCAACTGGATCGGCTTTCTGAAGGTGTCAGACGCGCCTTGGAGCTATCTGAGATTGAGCTTCCAGAGCGCATCCGCATCCGTCTTGCAGAGGCATCCCTCGAGCAGGTGCTGGCGCGGGAGGCGCTTTGGACCGAGAATCTCCAGGCGGCCATGGTGCATGTGCTCGAGGGAGCGGATGTACTGCGGGAGGTCGGACCGGAAGCGGTAGCCCGCACGATGGTATCGGAAGTGAACGAGGAGCGTAGAAGTATCTCGGTAGATGCCCCGTACTCTGAGCAGGATCTGGAGCGTCTCGATCGTCTGCTGCAAGGGGGGAGTGAAGCTCTCTCGCAGCAGGATTGGGTGCGCGCGATCAGACGGGCCTTCTATGCAAGGGGCCTGATGGCGTCGGGAGGCGCTTGAATTCAAGTGGCATGCAGTCTTGGAGGGACCGGAAAATGAACCGCCAACGTGTACTCTTTGTCGCTCTTGCGGTCGTGCTGGGCCCACTCGCCTTGCCGATCCCGGCCCAAAACCGGCGCACGGTCTACCGTGTGCCCGTCACGGGTGTGATCGAGCTCGGTCTGGCTCCGTACATCGAGCGCAGTGTTGCTGACGCAATAGCTGCCGGCGCCGTCGCGATCGTGCTCGACATGGATACGCCGGGCGGCCGTGTGGACGCTGCGGAACGCATCGCCGATGCGCTCTCCGACTCCGAGGTCCCGGTATATACCTTGGTGAATCGGCGTGCGTTCTCGGCGGGAGCGCTCATTGCTCTCGCGACGAAACGCATCTACATGCGACCCGGATCCGTGATTGGCGCCGCGACGCCGGTCGATGGTTCCGGCAAGAAGGCTCCGGAGAAAATCGTGTCCGCCATGCGCAGCGAGATGAGGGCGCTCGCGGAAGCTCAGGGTCTCGACCCGATCGTTGCAGCCGCGATGGTGGATGAAGACGTGGAGATCGACGGTGTCGTCGCGGCTGGCAAACTACTGTCGCTCACTACAGCCGAGGCGGTCGCACTCGACTATGCCGAAGAGATCGAGGATCTGGAAGCACTGCTCACGGCACTCGGATACAGCGGGGCGGACGTGGTCACGTCCGAGGTCAACTGGGCCGAGCGGGTCGTGCGTTTCTTCTCCAACCCGGTTGTCGCTCCATTCCTGCTCTCGCTCGGCTTTCTCGGGCTGCTGGTTGAGATCAAGACCCCGTCGTTCGGGATGGCCGGTGCGGCGGGCCTTCTCTCACTGAGCCTCTTTTTTGGATCGCATCTGATCGTTGGGCTGGCTGGCCTCGAGGATCTGCTCATAGTCGGCGCAGGTGCGTTGCTCGTGGGCGTTGAGGTGTTCGTCATACCGGGCTTCGGGCTCTTCGGTGTGGTCGGTGGCGTCGCGCTGGCAGCCGGCTTATTCATGAGCCTGCTCGGCTCCGTGCCCACGGTGCCCGACTACACGACGGCCGGGATGGTCCTGACGACGACCGTTCTACTGATCCTAGTCTCCACGTGGGTGCTCATTCGCTCGCTCCCGCGCAGCTCTCGCTTGGCGAAGAGCGGCATCTTTTTGTTGCAGAGCACCGATCGTTCGACCGGATACGAGTCAGCGGAGGTACGCGACGATCTGGTAGGAACGGTCGGTACCGCGATCACGGACCTCCGCCCGTCTGGCACGGCCATGTTTGCCGACGAACGGATCGACGTCGTATCAGAGTCCGAGTGGATCACCGAAGGCACGCCCATACGCGTGATCAGCGCAGAGGGTTATCGACATATCGTTCGGCCCGTGACCGCCATCAAAGCGGACCAGGACTGAGCGTTCCAGGCAAATACACACACTCATTAGGGAGTACTCATGGATCCGGCAGTCGGTTTTCAGCTGTTATTGATCTTCGGTGCGGTCATCGCTGTATCGATCGTTATGTGGGCGATTCCTGTCAGGCTGTGGATCGAGGCGATCTCCGCGGGAGTCGATGTAGGCATCCTCTCGCTGGTCGGGATGCGGCTGCGCAAGGTTTCCCCACCGGCGGTGGTGCGCCCCCTCATTACAGCGACAAAGGCCGGTCTCGACCTCGACGTGAACGCGCTCGAAGCCCACTACTTGGCCGGTGGCCGCGTCGATCGTGTGGTGGGTGCCTTGATCAGCGCCGACAAGGCATCGATCGAGTTGGGCTTCAATCAGGCCTGCGCGATCGACCTCGCCGGACGGGATGTTCTCGAGGCGGTCCAGATCTCCGTCAACCCGAAGGTCATCAACACGCCGAAGGTGGCGGCGATGGCCAAGGATGGCATTCAGCTCATTGCCATCGCTCGTGTGACGATTCGGGCGAACATCAATCGCCTGGTTGGTGGCGCCGGTGAAGAGACGATTCTTGCGCGCGTGGGTGAGGGAATCGTGTCCACGATCGGTTCGTCTGACTCGCACAAAAAAGTGCTCGAGAACCCGGATGCGATCTCCAAGACCGTGCTCGCCAAGGGGCTCGATTCGGGTACCGCGTTCGAGATCCTCTCCATCGATATCGCGGACGTGGATGTCGGGAAGAACATCGGCGCGGGGCTCCAGACCGATCAGGCCGAGGCGGACAAGCGTGTCGCCCAGGCACGCGCCGAAGAGCGACGCGCGATGGCGGTGGCGGAAGAACAGGAAATGAAGGCTCTCGTTTACAAGATGAAGGCCGAGGTCGTGAAGGCCGAAGCGGAGGTTCCGCTCGCGCTCGCCGAGGCCTTTCGTGCGGGCCATCTCGGCGTGATGGATTACATGCGGTACAAGAACATTCAGGCGGATACGTCGATGCGGAAGGCGATCGCGGGGCCGGAGGACGGCGGTTCGACGAGTCCCGCGGAGTAGGGGGCGCAAGCCGATGGACGGACTGGTCTTCATCGTGGTCATCGTGCTTTTCTCGCTTTTGGAGGGCGTTCTCCGGAAGCAAAAGGCCGCACAACAGGCGCGCCTGTCCGGACAGGCGCCCGACGACGGGCAGTCCGAGGACGGCCGATACGGGCTTGTCCAGGATGAGCAGTTCGAGGCGACGTACGGCGGTGAGCCCTCCTACGGCGATGGCCAGCCCTCCTCCTACGACGACGACCACGACATTCCGGAGTACTCGAATCCGCACGAGGCGGCTCAGCCGTCTGCTCAGCCGCCGTCCGAGCAGCTGATCCCTAAAGACGTCTGGGAAGAACTCGCCGCGCTCGTGTCGGGTGCACAGCCGGGGTCGGAGCAGCCTGAGGCATTGTCTCCGCCGCACACGGATTCTGTAGCCGTGACCCGCACTGATCCTGGCGCCGTGACCCGGTTTGATGCTGGGGCGGTGACGCGCACTGATCCTGGCGCCGTAACCCGGCCGGATTCGTATCAGCCGACGTCGAAGAAGGAGCACATCGTGCACAGCTCCCATCGGGGCTATGGCACGGATCCTTCTTCACGCGCGCCCTCCGAACAGGACGGGCTGGACCCGCTTGCCGAGCACCTCAATGAAGACGCGGAGCAGGTACACGAGCTGTTCTTGAGTCGAGACCCGCACGCGCTCCGACGGGCGGTCATGTTGCAAGAGGTGCTGGGCCTGCCCGCCGCCTTCCGGGGGGACCCGTACGACGCTTAGAACGCGCCGCGCTACATCTCTCCCCTCGCCATTTTCCTGAGCACCGTCTGCAGTATCCCGCCGTTCATGTAGTACTCGACATCGACGAGGGAATCGAGTCGTACAGTCGCCTCGAATGTCGTGGTCGTTCCGTCTGCAGCGGTCGCCGCGACATCGACTGTGCAGCCGGGCTGCAAACCGTCCGCGATTCCCGTGATGTCGAACGTCTCGCGCCCATCGAGGCCGAGGCTCTCTGCGGTTGCTCCGTCCCGGTACTCGAGCGGAAGCACACCCATGCCGACCAGATTGCTGCGGTGAATACGCTCGAAGCTCTCAGCGATCACTGCACGTACGCCGAGCAAGATGGTGCCCTTAGCGGCCCAGTCGCGCGAGCTGCCCGTGCCATACTCTTGGCCCGCGAGCACGACGAGCGGGGTGCCAGCCTCTTGGTAGAGCATGCATGCGTCGTAGATCGGCATCTCTTCGCCGGTCGGGAAGTGGATCGTATATCCGCCTTCGGTGCCGTCCAGCAGCAGGTTCTTGATGCGCACATTCCCGAAGGTGCCGCGCATCATGACCTCGTGGTTGCCCCGACGTGATCCGAACGTGTTGAAATCTCTTACCTCGACGCCGTTTTCGCGCAGGTAAGCCCCGGCCGGTTCGGCCTTCGGAATGGCGCCCGCTGGTGAGATGTGATCCGTCGTCACCGACTGTCCGAGCATGGCCATCACGCGCGCACCGAGGATGTCGCTCACGGACGGGAGGTCGAGTGTCATCCCTTCGAAGAACGGCGGCTGTTGCACGTAGGTCGACGAAGCATCCCAGTCGTAGAGGCTACTCTCCTCGGGGAGGGGGAGTGCCTGCCAGTTCTCATCACCCGTGTTCACCACCTCGTACCGCTTCGTGAACATCTCGGGCTCGAGAGCGCTTGCGACCGTGTCTGCCACCTCCCGAGCGGACGGCCAGATATCAGCTAGGAAGACGGGTGCGCCGTCGCTGTCATGGCCGAGCGGTTCGTTGTACAGGTCAATATCGATGCGCCCTGCCAGTGCGTAGGCGACCACGAGGACCGGCGACATCAGATAGTTGGCGCGTACCAACGGGTGGATTCGGGCCTCGAAGTTGCGGTTCCCCGACAGCACCGACGCCACGACGAGGCCGTTCTCCTCGATCGCCTCGTGGATCTTCTCGGGTAGCGGCCCGCTGTTACCGATGCACGTCATGCAGCCGTAGCCGACCACATGGAAGCGCAACTGCTCCAGGTAGGGCAGCAGGCCCGCCTTTGTGAGATAGTCGGTTACTACGCCGCTTCCGGGAGCCAGTGCCGTCTTGACCCATGGCTTCACGTCCAGGCCCTTCTCCACAGCCCTCTTCGCGAGCAGGCCTGCGCCGACCATCACCGACGGGTTCGAGGTATTCGTACAGCTGGTGATCGAGGCGATCACGATTGTTCCGTCCCCGATCTCATAGCTCTCGCCGTCCGCCTCGACGGTGCAGGCTCGGCTCGGGCTATCGTCTCGAGCGACCGCAACTGCCGGATCGGCACCGCCCTCGCCAGCCCAGCTCTCACCGCTTCCCCCGATACCGTCTGCACCTGTCGGCGCATCTGCGAGGTCGAAGCCCGCTGGCACGAGTGCGGGCAAGTCACGCTCGAACGCGGTACGCATATCTGCCATGCGGATCCGGTCCTGGGGGCGCTTCGGCCCTGCCAGGCTCGGCTCCACTGTCGACATGTCTAGCTCAATCGTCGAGGTGAACTCGGGGTCCGGCGTCTCGTCCGTGCGGAAGAGGCCGAGTTCCTTGCTGATCCGCTCGACGCGTGTTGCCATCTCTTCCGAACGACCCGTGCCGCGTAGGTAGGTCAGCGTGGCGTCATCGACAGGGAAGAAGCCAATCGTCGCTCCGTACTCGGGTGCCATGTTCGCGAGCGTTGCCTTGTCCGGCAGAGCGAGGTTGCTCAGTCCGGGGCCGTAGTATTCCACGAAGCGGCCCACGCAGCCGTGCTCACGCAATAACTCGGTGGCGCGCAGCACCAGATCGGTTGCGGTTGCGCCCTCGGGCAGCGTGCCGGAGAGCCTCATGCCGACCACCTCGGGCAGCAGCATGTAGTACGGCTGGCCGAGCACCACAGCCTCGGCCTCGATGCCGCCCACCCCCCAGCCGACGACGCCGAGCCCATTGACCATCGTCGTATGTGAGTCGGTGCCCACCAGCGTGTCGGGATAGGCCAAGAACGTGCCCTCGTGCTCCTGGCGGTGGATCACCGAAGCGAGGTACTCGAGGTTGACCTGGTGTACGATCCCGGTGCCTGGAGGCACGACGGAGAAGTTGTCGAACGCCTCGCCGGCCCAGCGCAGCATCGCGTATCGCTCCCGGTTCCGCTCGAACTCGCGTTCGACGTTCATGCGAAACGCGTCCCCGAAGCCGAAATAGTCGACCTGCACCGAATGGTCGATGACCAGATCCGCAGGGACCACCGGATTGATGCGCTGCGGGTCGCCCCCGAGCGCCTTGAGACCATCGCGCATCGCGGCCAAGTCGACGACCGCCGGCACACCCGTGAAGTCTTGGAGCACCACGCGCGTGGGCATGAAAGGAAGGTCGGCACCGGCGTTATGCGGACTCCACTCGGTGACCGCCTTCACATGTTCTTGGGACACGTAGTCACCACCTGCGTGGCGGAGCGCGTTCTCCAATAGCACCCGGATCGCGAAGGGCAGGCGATCGAGCGAGTCGATCACGCCGTCTTCCTCGAGCTTGGACAGGCGATAAAAGGAGGTCGGACCTTCGGGAAGGTCGACTGTGGTCAGGGCTCCGAAGGGGTCGAGTCTAGGGTCTGCCACGGTGACTCCTGTGGTCCGGTACTCTGCGAGGGAACCCTAATGATGGTCGAAGTGAAGGAGCGTGTCAGGGGCTTCTGTTTGAGCCAATGGCGGCACTGTGGTTAGGCTGAGCTTCCACAGATGCGGCTGCTAGCAGCCGCACTTTGCCGGGGTAGCGGAACGGTAGACGCGGCGGCCTCAAAAATCTCGGGACAGGTCTTCGGGGGGCGCCCCACCCAGCCGTCCCAAGAGGTTCCAGGCGCTGGGCGACCGTAGGATTCCCCCGGTGGACCCCACATTCGTTACCCGAACGTTACCCGACCCCACGGGGCCACTAGCCCTTAATCAGTAGGTTCGGGGTTTGAGTCCCTGGCGGGGCACTGCCGGAAGTCTGGGAAATACCTGGGATCCCGGCTTTTTTGTGCGCCTGAGTCAAGGGCCGGAAACGGGGCGTGACGCCCCAAGACACGCCCCAAAAACTCGGGTTGCCTCAGGAGGGCTGGTGAGAATTAGTCCGACGTCATCCCATCGTGCTACTCGCCTTGCGGCTCGCGCCTCGGGTCACCATGCTGGCCGCGCAGAATCGGGAGACGTTAGACAGCCTTCTGTGGGACGAGGGGGCGTCAGCCAGTAGCAGCGATGGGTTCGATGGCCTCCAACTCGTCCGCGGCGGCCGAGTGTAGCGCGTGCCACAAATCCCAGTTTCGCTGGCCGTTCAGCCAGAATTCGGCCGAGGTCCCGAAAAGTCGCGAGAGTCGAAGGGCGGTGTCAGGTGTCACGCCCCTCCTGCCGTTGATGATCTCGTTGATCCTAGGGTAGGAAACGTGAATCCGTTCGGCGAGTGCTGTCTGACTCATTTCCAGAGGCTTGAGAAACTCCTCTAGGAGCATTTCGCCTGGATGGGTCGGAGGTCGATTCTTGGGGAGCATCAGTGTTGCCTCACGTCACGCATGGTAGTCTACAATCGCTACGTCTTCGGGCCCGGCTGCGGTCCAACGAAAGCAGACTCTGAATTGATCGTTGATCCTAATACTGTGCTGGCCCTTCCGGTCACGCTTCAGGGCCTCCAGCCGATTCCGCGGAGGACTGCGCAGGTCTCGAAGCGAGTCGGCTTGGTTCAGTTGGTCAAGCTTCCTCCTGGCCACGCTCCAGAGATCGGACGGGCAGCTCTTGGATGCGCGCTTCGAGTGTGTGACATCGAACACGTCACGAGTGCCCCGGTCCTTGAACGACTGGATCATATCGTACTATAACGCATAACGTTATGCGTGCGATGGCTGTCTGACAAGCGATTGCTGGAAGCGACCAGGCGATGCCGGTCGAGGGGGAGGTTTATGGATGTAGACTGAAACTTTGAAGAGTCGTCTAGTGGGTGCGATCCCCGCCCAGTCAAAGCGTAGCCAGCAGGCTGGTAGTCAGACTTGCAGTCGTCTCCGTAAGGAGGCGGTTGATGCGTAGTCAGACGAGCGAGTTGGGCCACAGGAATTGCAGCCTCGAAAAGCTCATCCCGGATGCTCAGGGGCTCAGCAACCCTTGTCATTTCCCACGAGCATGATCCAGGTATTCTCACCAGCATGACCCACCCCCTCGCGGCGACCCCGAACACACGTTAAGCGCACTGACTCCAACTAAAGGGAGGGTGCGCGAGATGACGTATCGGGAGGTAGCCATGTGGGAGATCCTTGAAGTGCTTCGGCGCGTCGGCCGAGGCGAGAACAAGTCAGAGGTAGCACGAACGACGGGCCAGAGCCGCAAGACGGTGCGTCACGAAGGCGGACTCCTACGACCCACCCACCTGGGCGTCGACTTCGTGGGGTCACTCGAGCAGGTCGTCGCGTTAGTCTCTGAGCTTCCTGAGGCCTTTCCGGAACGACATGCGGGCTCTGCGAAATGCGGGGATCGACAAGAGGGTGACACTTCATACCTTACGCCACTGCTATACTGCTGCACGGCTGTAAACTACGATGGCGGCGCACCCATTAGCGTCTTCGCGGTCTTACGCGAGCTCGGACATCGCTCGATCGACTTGATCGAGACGACCTACGGTCACCTGTTGGATGTGCGGAACCGAAGCTCTGTGGTAGAATATCGGGAGACCGAAGTCGTCCAGCTGTCGACCGCGCACCGCGCGGAGAGCGCCTAGGGATGACGCGGCGGCTTTTTGAGTTACCGATTCGTTACCCGATTCGTTACCGGGCGCATGAATCGTCAGAAGGAGAGGAGCAAAAAGGCTGTATTTGCAGCACCTTGCCGGGGTGGCGGAACGGTAGACGCGGCGGCCTCAAAAGCCGCTGTCCGCAAGGACGTGCGGGTTCGATTCCCGCTCCCGGTACTGATGGGCAGGATCGTGCAAGCGCAAGCGGGCCGACGCCTTAGCGGTGTCGGCCCGCTTCGCTTTCTGGAGCAGTGCGCACTGAGAGCTTACGACGGAGTTCTACCCTACGGTGCCGTTCGACTCTAAACGGCCGCTTGAATCCTTATCTCGAAACGAGCTCAGAATCGAGTGCAATCCCCAACTCCTCAACCGACAGACCCAAGACCAGTACGATCTCGATCTCGAGGAGATTCAGGTGTACGCACGTGTCGGCAACGAGGATCTCGAGATCCGACGCCGTGGTTCGAGTGCTAAGTAGATTCTCGATGGTGGCATCGACCAACTCGGGAACCGCGTATTCGAAGTGCGCCCCCAGGGTGTTCGCGATCGAGCCGAGGATCGCGTTGAGCACGATATTCCCCACCTCGATGAGCGCGCCTTCCCGGATTGCATCGACGACGGCCGCGTCGGCCGTGTCTCCGGCTAGTGCCGCGACGAAGCTCAGTTCGTCCGTTCCCGACATGATGAGTCCAGAACGTCCCGAGAAGGGGCCTTCGAACCCCAGGCTCACCCTGCGCGGGGGCACTCCAGCGACGTGTGTCAGGCCTTCGGAGAAGTCCGCTACTCGGCACACCCGGAGGGAGGGCAACTCGAGTTGGACGTGTGCGTCCAACATTTCGTTGAGGGTGGACGCGGCGCGACCGACTCCGATCGAGAAGACCTCCCTCAGCAGGTCTAGGCGTGCTGGGTCCAGCGGCATCAGGGTGAAACGACCGCGCCGAGGGCCAGGGCCAGTTCATCGCGGTCGGGCGGCTTGTGCAGAAACTTGACGACACCCAAGTCCTCGCACTTCTGCACCGTGCTCTTCTGAACATCCGCCGACAACACGATCACGTGCCCGTCCCAGCCCCCATCACGGAGAGCCTCGATCATATCCAGTCCACCCTGCTCCGGCATAAGCAAGTCCGTCAGCAAGCAGTCTGGATCGTGCTCGAGCACCGCAGCGTGCCCTTCCAAACCGTTGGAAGCAGTGGCGACGACCTCGTGACCCGCATCAGCGGCGATGGCACAGACCACGCTGCGCATGTACGTAGAGTCTTCTACGACGACGACCTTCGACAAGGTGAACCTCCATTCATGTGAGACCTGGAACGACGTGCCCGCCACGGGCGGCGCATACGATGGTTGGAGTATCGACCTGCCGAGGGGTCTTCTTCAGGGACCTAGTGAATTCTCCTAAACGGCTTTCAACCGATTGCATCGCGCAGGACATCGAGGAGAAGCGGGATCTGCACAGGCTTGAGGAGGTAGTTCATCGCACCGGCATCCCGGGCGGCCACGATCTCTTCTCGTCGTGAGGTCGACGTGAGCACCATGATCTTCGCGGTGTCGTCCATCTCACAGATCAGTTTGGTAGCCTCTAGACCCGTCATCTCAGGCATGACGACGTCCATGATCGTCGCGTGGGGGGCTACGTCGGCATACTTCTCCACCGCCTCCCGGCCATTCTCAGCCTCGTAGACTTCCATCCCCACTTTCTCGAGCTCATTCCGTAGCATGCGGCGGATGACCTTGGAATCGTCGGTTACGAGCACACGTTTGCCGTGCAGGGAATTTGCGATGCTCTTGGTGAACGTCACATGGAAACGGACCTCGCCGAACTCGTGGGTGAGGAGAACCACATACGCTTCCGTGTCGGCCGAGCAGCGCCTGTGGACCTCGTCTGCGTCGGCCACGTGCGGTGTGCTGAACCGGGCGGGCAGACCCAACGAATCCCAAGCGGTGAGTGCGCGCCTGACCACCGTATTCGTGAACTCACTGAGGATGTCCTGAGTGTTTTCATCGAACTGAGTGACCTCCCCCATTCCGAAGTTCTGTGAAATGGCAGAGGCTGCGGTGACGGCCATCTCCTGGGA
>Ga0115002_10009173_pt1 | contig 10846 bp, 7 predicted proteins | sample ArcticOcean_MG_C_8_FD_89576 | JGI IMG/M metagenome (GOLD analysis project Ga0115002, IMG submission 89576) | Marine microbial communities from western Arctic Ocean - ArcticOcean_MG_CB11_86 | ecosystem: Environmental > Aquatic > Marine > Oceanic | place: Arctic Ocean: Canada Basin | collected... | reverse complement strand
ATGTGGTTTCCAATACGGCTGGTGCTATCATGCCGATCGCGGATCTGGTTACTTCGACATGGCGATTTTCCCCGGTCGGCTATGGCACCGACACCGATACGATGGCGCTGTTGTGCAGCACGATCGGCGCGACAGGCGTGGCGATTCTTTAATGCAGAAGCTTCGCACTAGCCTACGGCCCGACCCCTGGAAGCTGTTCGCTATCGAGCTTGGCATTTACGCCGTCGCTATTTTGTTGATCACTCTCCTCGTTTACTGGATCAGACATGGGTAACTGTATGCTCGCTTATCTTCGGGGTATTCTGGCCTTACCGTTCACGGCGCTAGCATTGTTTTCCATCTACGTGAGTGGTGTTGTTGGCGGCCCAAAGTATCGAGAGATCCTAGTTAGGAATTTCGATCGGCATTTTGCTCAGGAAGAAATCAGACATGGCTGAATGGCAAAACCTGGAATCCGGCAGCGCGACCTACATGGACGACGATGGGAACACTCTCATTGATTGCGGCGATGGTGGTGGTGGCGGCGGCGGCGGTCAATCTAGCGGCACGCCGCTATTCGATCAAGCCTCGGAGGGGAACGTCCAGGACGGTGGGGACGCCGCCCCGTCTTCGCCTCCTGGCTCCCTTCTCGGTTCAACCATGCGGACGATGGAAGCCAATAAGTGGAACCCGATGGATATCCACGAGCGACTTGGTGAAAAGCTGCATGCTGAGATTCAGGGTTTGATTGACAGCGGTGGGGACGGACACGGCGAAGCGTACGACATGAGTTCCGTATTGGGCCCCGGTGCGGTCGGCTACCTGTCTCCGAGCGGAATGGTCACTCTCGAGCCACCGGTTCAGGCTGATGACGGCTGGATGGTCAAAGGGTCTGGCCCAGGTGGCGAAGCCCCCTCTGAAGCTCCTGAGCAGAAGCAACAGGGCCTTTTCGACGGCGAGAATGAGCAATCGGACCAAATCGGACCAGAATCGGACCACCAGGATACCCCTGAAAACACGGCACAATCAGAAATCGGACCACAATCGGACCAGATCGGACAGGAAACCGGGCAGGAAACCGGGCAGGAACCGGACGACGGCGACATCCAAGCCCCCGAAGAATCCGGTCAATTGCCGTCAATTGGCGGCAACTCGCTTCAAAGCGTCGATCCTGGGCAGGAAGGTGCCGCCTCCCAGCCAGACCCCAAGGAATCGCACGACAGCGCCACGGTAGACGCGGCCAAGGAAACTGGATGGGAAGCTCCAGCGGGAGACGGCTGGGCGGATCACGCACAATCTGCACGCACCCACAACGCCGTAGAAGCCCTCAACAACGAGGGTGGACCAGGAAGTACCCCCGACGACGGGATCCCGCGACTCTCCAGCGAGGAGTGGATCAACGCCGGCGATTGGGATCAGTCACACGCTGGGCTGGCGACCGAGACCGTTCAATCCAAGATCGCCAAGGGAATGGAGGGGATCGACAACCGAGATTACGCGATCGTTGAGAACAAACCTGGAAAATGGCAGCTAGTCTCCCGGCCATCCGACCCCGAAAAACGGATGAACGCGGGAGGAAAGGACCCATTGGCGGACGACGAACCGGAAGACCCAACCGATAGTTCGGCCGGATCAGACACATCCATGGATCTCGATGCGTCACAAGCAGATACCAGCTTTGACTTCAGCACTGAAGGGGATGCTGCGGCATCCGGTCAGTTTGACGAGCTAGAAGATGACACGGACAGCCCGTGGGCGTCAATGCACACCGACGAGCCGCATTACCGGTGGAACAATCGTGCCAGCAATAAACTGGATCGGTCGATCACCGAGGCGTTTGGCGAGGGCATTTCTCAACACCAGGCAGAGGGAATCAAAGGGAAGATTCACGACCTTTGGTCGGCTGACCACGACGAGGCCGATCGCGTAAACAACGGCTACGACACGGCGTTTGACGCGATGTTGAGCGTCGGGGACGTTGAAAACCGCCAGCGGGCGGGTGGAATGAAGACTGGTGTATCTAATCGGATCCGGGACTCAGAAGACGCGGCATCGGCCAAGGTGGCTGGACTTGGTCTCGACACGATCGCGCCGAGCATCGCCAAGTCGCACCCGGAGTTCTTGGCACCCTACTACGAGAAAAACAAGGTATCCTACGACGACACCGATCACGAGAACGCGTTATTGGAGGCCATGAAGGCCGGAAAACAGGACATTCCACAACCGCACGATGACAAGTACATGCAGCAGGTGCTGCAACAGGCGTCCGAGGGTGAAGGTGGAATCGACACCAAACCACCGACTCAGGATGAGTACGACCAGTTCAGCAAGGGCGGGATGGCGATCAAGTATCGCAAATGGTGGGAATCGAATCAGCGTCGCGCGGCCTTGCATTACGCAGGCAAGCGAAAGAGCCGACAGGGGAGTCTCCTCAAGGATCCGCAGCAGAGCCTCCTTGGCAGCGACAAAGACGAGACCAAGTGGATTACTATCGGCGGGCATGCTGAAGGCGGGAAGAAGCATGCGGGCGGGACACATGTCAAGGTGAGCGGTTCAGGCACCATCGTAGGCGGCCCCACGGCACTCCAGGGCAAGAAGGTCGACGACATCGATAAGAATGTCGCGGGTACGGACAAGGACAAGCGAAAACCACCGAAGCCGAAGCAGAAGCAACAGGGCTTGTTCGGCGGTGGTGGGGAAGCCCCATCCGATACGCCGCTGTTTCGCGGCAAAGAGCATGACGACACCAGTAAGGCCGAAGTAGGTGACGAAGAACACGGGGAGACCGAACCCGAAGCCCCAGATGACCCAGATTCCTATCGGGGCTGGAAAATCGAGCACTCCGACAACAGGGAATTCGGTGGCGACGATGGGTTTAATGTCTTCGACGAGTCGGGGGGTATTTCGGATCGATGGAGCACCAGGGAGGAGGCTGAGGCATCTATTGACAGCAAGCTGGGCGGCGGTGGCGAACAGTCTGAAGCCCCGTCAATTTCCGAGATCCCGGACAACATCCGTCTCCAGATCGAGCGGCACGTCGAAGACATCAACGAGCTATCGGCCGACCTCGAGAAGCACCGAGGCTTCGACAAGGATATGGGTTCGGACGGCCGCTATGAGTTCGACGTATGGGACAAAAAGGCGTCCCAGCAAACCCTTGAGAACTTCAGCGAGTTCCGTGAGCGGTTCGACGAGATCGCCAAGGGAGAAGGCTACGACCCGGAAGAAGTGTTCTCACACTTCGGTCTGAAAGGGATGCCGGAGTTATCAGACGCGGCGAAGGGATGGGGGCCAGAAGAGGAGTCAGAGGCGGAAGACGAACCAGATTCACCCGAGGGCGCGCCCGATAACACCGAACAATCAGACGCGAACATTGGTGAAACCGAAGCAAGCCGAAAAAGTGAAAGCGAGTGGATGGAGTCAGCCGCCGACATGGAGCCACCGGACGATTGGAAAAACAACACGTTTGGGCAATTACAAAGAGGAGAAGACCCCAGTGGACTCGGTGAACTCCAGTTTATACCGATTGGCTCGATAACTTCGCACGAACACGACACGCCGGACCAAGATATGGTCGATATGATGCGGATCTCGGACGGGATCCCATTGCCACCAATCGTCGCTGACCGCAACTCTGAAGGCGAGTGGGTGGTCGCAGACGGAAGCACGAGATTGGCGTCTGCACGGGAGGCAGGACTCCAGAACGTGCCGATTCGTCCAGTGGAATATTCACCCGAGGGCGTGCCCGAGGGAGAGGCTGCACAGGACGAACAGGAAGAACCCGTCGAGGAGGAGACAAGTGTCGACCGAAACGACATCGCCGAACGAGTCTCCGCCGCCATCAACGCCGAAGGTTACACGTCGAAAATATGGGATGAGTACGACGAACTTCGCGTGTATGTCTCCCGCCAGCTCAGCAAGGGCAAGCAAGACATGGGCTACATCGAGATCGACGAGGATGGTGAAATCAATCCGAATGGCCTGTCAAGATCGAAGGCTACCCTGCGAGACATCGCCACTACGGCAATCTCGAACGAGATGACGCCTCACGAGGTTGAGCAAAGCGAGGATGAAACGCCGCCAGTACCTGGAGAGTACGATTCATTGCTGGATGACTCCCCTCAGCGAGACGAGGGCGAGCGCAAGGCCACAGTCGAGAATGCTATCGAGCGAATGAAAGGTGGTCTACACGGCCCCCAAACAGACGAACAATTGACGACAGCGGCGGGGTCGCATTTCTTCAACGACTCGAAAGCTAAGGAACATTTCGACGATCACGAAGACTTCAAGAACGCAGTTCAGGATCATTTGGCTGGATCGCAAGAGGGTGATCCGTCGGATGAGGCCCCTAGTGGCGGCGGTGATTGGCTCCCATCTGGGGGACGCCGAGTCACTCCGCAGGTAATATCCGACTCCAGCGCAGAATATGCCGTCAAGCTGTCGGCCGACTCGATCGAGCAGCTTCGAAAGCAAGACGTCTACCGCGTTATGGATTCACTTCCCGACCAACACATCCAGAGCATGAAGTCTTGGATCGACGAGAAGCGGCCCGAACTTTCCGATGAAACGGCCGAGGCACTTGCTGATCTTCATTCCGAGCGAGGGATCAAATCAAAAGCCGGGAGCCTCCCCGAAAGAAACGAACCAGAGGCTACGCCAGATAAATCGGGCGGGAAGCCTGAGATGGATGAGATGGTCGACGCCGCGCACGACTGGAAGTACCTAGCAACACAGCATTCGGGAACACTTGAAGACCCGAAAGACCAGCGCCAGCATTCCAGGGAGACCACTAAAGGAGACCTGGATTCGTGGCTCAAAGACAAGTTCGACGTGGACGACTCGACCGCCCGATCGGTCAGCAACAAGGCTGGTGAAGATCCGCCGTTTGAGATTGGCCGAGATGGAGTTTCCTGGAAGGGTGACCGTCCCGAGCCTGCTGCCGATGCTCATGATGATCTGTCGTGGAACCAGAAGAATGGGTCCTCCGGGGACCCAGTGGCGAGTGGTGGAGAATCCCTGCAAGAGAGACAAGATCGCGAGGCTGCGACGGAAGCCAAAGATTCCGGTGATGAAATTGAGATCCCCGAATCAAACGGCCGATATGACTTCAAGCTCAAGCCGACGGAATCAACGAAGGAAGGGCACAAAAGTTTCCGCATGAATACCCACGACTCAGGCTACGCCCAAACTCTGGACATCCCGGACGACGCGGTGGAACATGCAATTGCAGACATGAAGGGCGAGCCAAACTGGTCTGAGGGAAGCGGGAACGACGCGGTTGACGCTGCCGCGAAGGGAGACGCTGAATTCCTTGGCCGAGGAAACGATGGGGCGGCGTATCGCGCTGGTGATAAAGTCGTAAAGGTTTCCAGCCCCGTTTCGTACAACCACCAAAACAACTTCTTTGATGACATGGAATCAACCAATCGAGTCGCAAAGAGACAAGCCGACATCAGCAAGGAACTCAACGACAAGGGACTAAAGGGTATCGCGCCGCTAGAGCATGTCGAGCATGACGGGCGAGCGTTCACGATATCGGATCACTACGACCAGCCAGAGAAGGTCACCCGAGAGCAGGCCGAAAAGGTCAGGGACAATATCAAGGCGATGCACGAGGCTGGGTACAGCTACAACGACGAGTTCGACGTAGGATTCGACAAGAACGGCGACCCCCAGTTCTTCGACGTAGCCACCGTCAATAACAACGTGGACGAGCAACACAAAAAGGACGATTCGGACTCTTTCCGTCGATGGGCTGGAAAGCATGGCGTAAACGACGAGGATCTTCACGTTCATCGAACCATCTTTAATGAGATGAAGGATCAGGGGATCGACTACAAGGATCGCGACGTGCGAGAAAGTATCGACCAAGCCCATGAGCATCTTGGATTTGTGGACGATGAGATATTCGGTCGCACCCTCAGCGATAGCGAGAAGAACCACTTGGCCGTTAAGGCTCATACTTCGGGCGAACGCATGCCCGATGACGCCCATATCGACCTGGACAAAGGGACCGAGTGGCTTCGATCCAAGATTGGACCGGATGCTGGTGTAGACCCGGCCAAGAGCGAGCCAGCTACACCACCTTCTACACCAGTCGGCGGCAACCTGTTCGACATGAAAGAAGAGCCGATTACGGTTGGCGCTCAGGACGAGAACAAGGGTCCGGCGGCCACGTACGACGATGACGACGAGCCGTTTTCGCTATCGAACGAACCACCGAAGCCGAAGGGTCTAAAAGTTCCGACGTTCGGTGACGGCGGCAAGCAGAAGCAAGGCGAAATGTTCAGCGGGATGGATCGGCCGGAAGGTACACAGGATCTGTTCGACGACATGAGCAGCAACGTTGGTAAGCCGGAAGAGGACGCGCCGAAGGATCGAGAGCAGGGGCAAACTAAACCGGAGGCCCCGTCCACCCCCGAGTCGATATCGCACGCCTGGAATGACAGGCGACCCGGTGGAACGAACGAGCGAAGCCGGGAGAACATCGAGAAGCTGTCAGGGCACATCCATAAGGATCCCTGGAAGACGTCGGGGGAATACGCCGAGAAGCACGAAGGGAAGGGAGCAAGCCACGAGCTACTGACTGGCCGACAAGCCGACATCCACGACCTGAGTAAAAACGGCGATATTCAAGTCGGCTGGGACAAGACTGGGGAGCCTTCCTATGCACCGCATGGCGTCGATCCACCGGAAGGGATCATGCTGAAGGAAGAGGCGGACGCACACTTCGCGGCAACGGAGAAGCACGACGACGAGGTAGCGTCCGCCGAGAAGGCCATAAAAGCCAAGTTGGCAGAAGGCGGCAATCACGACACCCGTGACCTTATGCGGCATGCGAGCGAGGCCACCGGTATCGGGCGAGACCCAAATAATAGTGGACCGATCAACGAGGCGCTAAAGAATCTCATGCAGGATGGAGACCTTAAGGAAGTAGGAAAAAGCTGGGCTGGGAGCGGAAACTCTACGGTGACTGCTGGCGGGCCACCTGCACCAGATCCAGAGGCACTCGCTAAGAAGGCCGTCGATGATGGCGAAAACATCCTGGCGGTTATCAGCGCCGCGCACCCTGGATTGAACCCGAAGGAACGAATCGGGATTTACCGCGAAGCACGGAAGCACATGGATACCTTTCGGTCCAAGGCAACCGCGAAGGCAGAAGCGGACAAGCCTCCAGTGGATGACGCGAGAAAGCGCGCCCAGGAGCGGCAGACGGAACGAGAGGCTCCCGAGAAGGAGAAGGCGAAGGCCGACCGGCGAGCGCAGTTCCAGGATAATCTAAAGAAGCAGAGAGAGTCGGAAGCGGTTAGGGGCCTCGACTACGACGAAGACGGAAACTACGACCCAGTGCAAACCAAATAGGGAACCTGAGATGGCAGAAACAACAAACATGATGGCTGTTGGCGGGAATCTGGCCGCTGATGGCGAGAGTACCGAATGGACGTACCAAGGCGGTGTCGGTTTCATCAGCTGCGCTGGAACCTTCGGCGGCGGTACGGCGACACTTCAGTATCGAGTCAACGCGACGCTTTGGGTCACGACTGGGACGACCTTCACCGTTGACGCGATCGCACGAATCGATCTACCCAGGGGTGTTCAGCTTCGGGTCAGCCTAGCTGGGGCAACAGCTCCCAACCTCAACACCTACATGGATGCGTAAAAAAAACGGGCGGGCGGGCTGGAGCACGCCAAATGCCGAACAGCCCGCTCCCCGCAATGCGTTTGCATCGTACCACAACGCCGGTGTTTGCGTAGGATCCAGTACTCAAATACAATTGGGCCAGCAAAGGAGGCGATTCTGTGAGCAAAGGCAAGTATCCCTCGACAGAGGAACGGCACGCCAAGATTCTTCACGACTTCATGAGCCACTTCGGATCCGCGCTGCAATCGCTGTTCCTAAGCGATAAGTCGACCGAGCTGACAATCCGCATGAGGTCCACCCAAAACGCTAATATCCTGATCGAGTGTGGCCGTAACGATCGGATTCTCTACAACTGGGAAGGCGACCGGGTGCTAGGTGATGACAGCGAAGTCTTCAACGGGGCATCGTAGATGCTTCTCCAGCGATGCTATTTTTGTCACGCGCCGCTGGTTCACCAAACGGGTAACGGCGGCGTCGATTGGGATGCGACCGTTTGCCAAGAATGTTGGGACCGGATTCAACTTCTCGGTATGTCCGAGAGGGCTGCGCTGCTGAACGATTGGCGGCGAACCCAGTCGATGACAGCGTTTCTCGATCTGGTCGCCGATAAGATTAGAGACCATGGAATCCCAGAGGAGCCGCCCTGGTGAGGTTAGCTATGGGCGATGGGCGCCCCGAGTGGGATGCCGGGTGCTGCCGGATAGTAACCCCGCAGTGACAAAATGAAAGGGGGTTCGATTCCCTCGCTAACCATTCAGTTCAGACAGGCCAGACAGAATCCGAAGACAATAACCCTTGAAATTTCCAGACAAGTCGATCTAAACTAATCAGACAACCTAATTGCGGTATCGAAAAACGAACCGTCGGGGCTCCATTGAGAGTTTCGACGGTTTTTTTATTGTCTGGATCGTAGATGGCTTCAACGCTCACCGACGTAAGACCACCTCAGTCGCTGCTTGGCCCAGGCCAAGTGTGGCATGAGATAGACGACGTCCCGATCTTCGATGAGCATGTTGACGAGAACGAAACGCACTACGACCGAACGCTCCTTCAGTCGATCGCCAACAATAACAACAACCGGATCCAGGACACCGGAGACTGGTGTCCTATCGTCGAGCATCACACCTCAGATGATCGTGATCCAAAGAAAGAGCCTAAGATCGTTGGCTATGCCGGCCCGTTCTGGGTCGACAAGCTAGGCGACAAAGAGCCTCGCCCCTGTGTGTACACGAAGTTCTGGGTGTTTCCCGAAGACGTCGAGACGGTTCGAAAGAACCCCCGTCGTTCGGTTGAAATTTGGCCCGAAGACAAACCGGAAAGCCGGTTCTTCGACCCCATCGCGCTGCAGGGGGCGACTACGCCACGGCGCGACCTCGGTCTGAAGTATTCCAAAACAGAGACGGCGGACCCCATTCGTTACGAGATGGCGGCCGCTGGTGGTTCGAACACATTCATTCCCAGCATGGGCAATGAAAAGAAGCCTGAGAAAAACGTAAAGGGAGGCGCCATGCACAATACTGACGAGCTGAGGCAAATCCTCGAAGCACTGAAGCCCGAGTTGGTGTCGCAAATTGAGGCCATTATCGGGAAATCCCTGGCCGCTACGGAGCAAGATCCTATGGAATTGAATGAAATGGAAGCTGGCGGCGGTGGTTCTGCTGGTGGTGCTATCGGAAACGATATTGGCGGTGCCATGTACTCGAAGCTCGGCCGTTACAACAAAGACGGCGAGTGGGATATGGACGGCGTCGATAGATACATGGACGCCCACGACGAGGATGACCTCGCCGGCCTCGGCAAGTACATGAAGGACGTCGGCGACGAGTGCGAGACGAAGCAGATGTACAACAAAAACTTCGCACAGATGCCCGAAGAGTCCCCGGCCGAAGAACCCGATGATGAATCAGCAATGGTCTATCGCAAGTCACGGGACGAGGCGGTCACGCGTTACAGAAAACTGTCTGGCGATCACGAAACGTTGTCAGAGAAGTATTCGAAGCTCAAAGAAGATCACGACGAGGTTCAGACGGAATACCGCAAGGTCGTCCGGTACTCGAAGCTTCGGGAACGACACGATGAAGGCTTTGTCTTCAATATCGACGAAGAGTACCTGGAGACTCGAGATCTGACTGATCCCCAGTTCGATCGGCACGTTGAGTCGATCATCAAGTACACCAGGGTTCCACTTGGCGTCGAGCTTCCAGCCGAAAATGGCGCTACTCAGGATCCAGACGCGGCCCTAAAGTACGCCAAGAAGAAGGCGAAAGAGGCTAAGGCCAGTGAACTCGCCATGAAGCGTTGCGAGGAAGCCCGCAAGAGCGGTGAAGCCCTGACCTACGCTAAGGCTTTGGCGGAGGAGCATCAACGGCTAGGCGTGTAGCCATAAGGCACGCCCCACCTTTAAGCAGCAGCAGGCATTGAAATTACTCCAACTGTTGCAAAAGGAAAATACAAATGGCGATTCAAGGCAATCAACTTGCCGTCAAAGCTGGCGGGGATATCAACCCTTACCGGTTCATCTCAGGCGGAGCGGCTGATGCTGTAGTGCTTGAGTCCAATCTAAACGACATCGTTGTCCTCGGCGTAACCACGGGCGCGACTCGTGAAGCGCCTCGTTCCGGTGCGAGTGTTTTGCATGCGGCCGACGGTGATAACGTCGAGTACCTCAGCGCCGGAATGGAAGCCTCGGTTGAAGCCGGTGCGACTGTCACGCGGTGGACGCTCCTGATGCCCGATGCAGATGGAAAAGCCATACCTGCAACGACCCTCAAGTACGCACATGCAATCGCATCGGAGAGCGTTGCGACCGGCGAAAACTGCCGCGTCATGCTCATTCCTCCGACTTACTTCGCGTAGTCGGCTTTAGCAGTAGCAAGCATTGAATTCTGAAACACATCTGCTGCAATAAGGAAATACCAAAATGGCTAAAGTCGCACCGGGTGGCTATAACACGTACATCCCGAATACGGATGCCACCAACCACATGGTGGTCGAGTTCTCTCGGAACCCGCAAGAGTTTCGAATGGCCGAGTACAGTCAGTACGTCCCGGTCGACAAGAACATTGGCCAGTACATCGAAATGAACGTTGAAGAGGCCGGTCGCGTCATGGACGACGATGGGTCTGATCATTACTGGGCAGACGGGGCACAACGCCCGTCGAATGCCGGCCGTACGGAAGACTTCGAGTTCTTGCTCTACAGAACTCGCCGTCGTGAACACGGTTT
>Ga0115002_10009170_pt1 | contig 10847 bp, 8 predicted proteins | sample ArcticOcean_MG_C_8_FD_89576 | JGI IMG/M metagenome (GOLD analysis project Ga0115002, IMG submission 89576) | Marine microbial communities from western Arctic Ocean - ArcticOcean_MG_CB11_86 | ecosystem: Environmental > Aquatic > Marine > Oceanic | place: Arctic Ocean: Canada Basin | collected... | reverse complement strand
AGCGATTGCACGCTCGTCGGGTCGCTTAAATCGACACTGTGAAAGTTCGCGGTGGTTGCAAAGTCGGGTTTGCCGCGGGAAATTGCGTCAACGGTTGCACCCATCGCGACGGCGTGTTCGACGACTGCGCGCCCGACGACGCCGCGCCCGCCCGCAACCAGCACCGACGCAAAGGGTGCGTCGAGCAAATCGCGAGAGTGTTCCATGGGGTTGTTGGTGGCCATCTATAATCGCCTTTGCAAATACACGGACTTGTAGTCTACAACGACGTTAAACAAAGTCCGCAAAACGTCAAGGTACGGACTGCGTTCGGCTTCTATGCCGTTGATGGACTCGACAATGATCTGCCGTTGCGGCAAAAGCTGCGGTTGCCCAGCTGTCGGAGCAGGCCGAGATGTGTCGGCAAGGCGGGATCGTCTGCAGCCAAGTGGATTGTCAATGTCTTGCCGTTTCGTTCTGATGTCAGCACGAGTTTGTTGTTGGCATAGGCCAGGTGGTTGCCGGGACGCGCCTTGGGAGGCCCTCGCGCAGGTCCTCGAGCCCGAGCTCGCAGGGAGAAATCGGGTCCGTCGCATTGATCCAGAACGTGGCGTCCGGCAGCGCTTGTTCGAGGCGGCGCAACGCCGCAGCAGATGCGAACTGCAGACCCATGACCCCTGTGAAGAAATAGCCGCGATCACCTCATCGCTGAGTTCCATCAGCCGCAGCGACTGAAAGAGCTCACGCCATGTAAATGCCGTGACTTCCCGTGCGATGAGTTCCCGGAAGATGACGCCGTACCGGTCCAGCAACACCCGGACCCGGTCTTTGTTGCGCTCTTCACGCGCCAGCAGATCGGTAGACGCCGCGCTTGTTGCTCACGACGCCGTGAATCTCGTCGAGAATGACCGTTTCAATGGTGCCAAGAATGCGCTTGCCGCCAGCGGACGACAAAAGCAGGTTGAGCGACTCAGGGGTTGTGATGAGTATTTCCGGCGGGTGACTGACGCAGCATGCGATGATGGTCGCCGGCGTCGGTGTCGCCGCTGCGAGTCTGCACGCGGATGTCAGGAAACGGGCTCCCAGCGTCAGACGCGCGTTGCCGCAGCGCGCCGAGCGGACCCACAAGGTTCCTCTGGATGTCGTTGTTGAGTGCCTTGAGCGGGCTGATGTAAAGGACACGCGTCGACCCGGGTTCAAGATCGCCGACGAGGCACCGGTTGATTGACCACAGAAATGCGGTGAGCGTCTTGCCGCTGCCGGTGGGTGCCGTGATGAGCGCATGCTCACCCCGCTCGATCACCGGCCAGGACTGTTCCTGGACGTCTGTGGGCGAGCCCAGTTCGTCGTGGAACCAGGCCTCGATCTGGGGATGGAATCGTGTCAGTGCGTCGCTCGTCGCAGGACCCGTCTATCAGGCTGCACAAGGGTCTCCTGACAGGACAGCGCGCGATCGACGACATCACCGCCATACCCGACCGCATCGAGTTCGTCATCATCGACACGCTCAACAGGAACTTTGGGCCCGGCAACGAGAACGCGACCGAGGACCCGACACGGTTCGCGGCAGCGGCCGACGGCGACGATGTCAAAGCGCTCTCGCTCGACCTCATCCTGGTCCCGCTCGGCACCGACGAAGACGGCGACGATTACGGCAGTCTCGTGCCGATTAAGGCAGCGGAGGAGGGTGAGGCGATCGCCCAGCGTCTGATGAGCGGACCGCGAGGAAGCGTACAAAGAACACTGACCGACGCAGCTACCTCACTCACCAAAACTATCTACCGAAATCTAGAAGCACGTCTACACCCAGATCGGCGACAAAGGATCTGCAGCGGATCGGGTCACGTTCGCGGAGTTCAACACACTCGTGGGTCTCGGGGATGCCGATCGCTACGCAGATTCACTGGGCTCGTCACGCGGTCCAGCCACTTGCGGTCCGCTGGTTCTTGTCTGGCTTTGAGAGATAGTTGACGGATTGGTCGCTTTTCTCCTGCGGCACGTATCCGCCAGATATGGGCCCCACACAGAGCGCGATCTGGCGAGAGATAGCGCGAGCGGTCTAATTTGGTTATTGTCGGTGCATCTTCGGGCAACAATGGAGTGGCCGTGTCTGCAGTCAGCCAATGTCAAATTGAGGTCGCGGGCCTTTCGATCAATCTCGATCAGGGCGGCGTTGGTCCTGCGGTGATGGTGCTGCACAGATCCACCGGCCGGACCGGCTGGGGCGACTTTGAAACATCGCTTGCCGAGAATCATCATGTCACGGTCCCCGACCTGCCCGGTTTTGGTTACTCAGAGCGCCCGGATTGGGCGAGAGAACCGCGCGACCTCGCACTCCTCATTGGTGGTCTTGCAGCAGCCGCGGGTCTTGCCAACGTTACGCTTGTCGGTCTGGGTATCGGTGGCTTCATCGCCGCGGAACTCGCCTGCATGCGCCCGTCCTGGCTGGACGGTCTTGTTCTCGTTGGGGCGCAGGGTGTGAAGCCTGCAGAAGGCGAGATTCGTGACCAGATGTTGATGGGGCATGAGGACTACATGCGCGCCTGCATCACGGATGATTCCGCCTTCACCGCGGTTTACGGTGACGAGATCGATAAGGCGACGCGAGAGATGTGGGACTTCAACCGAATCATGACCGCGCGCATCTGCTGGAGTCCTTACATGTTCAATCGGCGGCTGCCGCCCCTGCTGCCGTTGGTCAGGGCGAAAGCGTTGATTGTCTGGGGCGAGGCGGACTCGGTGACACCCATCATTTGTGCGGACCAGTACGCGCAGGGCATCCCGGACAGTCGGGTGGAACGTATTGCTGGCGCAGGGCACTCGGTTGAGATTGACCGGGCCGCAGCGCTGGCCGATCTGGTGCACGGCTTTGCAAGCTAGTTCCAGTCCCAGAACGCAGTTCTGTGGCGTGCACTGGCGAGCGGTGCAGGGATGCACCGTCATTTTCAGTTGGCTTCTTTTCTGCAAGATCATGCGAGGTTTGCTTGCAAACCGACTCCCAAGAATTGTCAGGATGACAATTCTTGGGACAAGAACAAAAGCTAGTTTCTGTCCCAACCACTAGAGGCCAACAACCATGCTGATCGGCAGATTCACTGAACGGCCCTACCAGGATCCCAACTCCGGTTACTTCGGCGCGGCGGGTCGCAATATTCAGGATCTCTCCATCTCCAATGGTGAGTACAACCCCAGGCTGGGGGCGGACTTGTACAACCGCTATCTGGACGAGCAGGTTGTCGCCGAAGAAATGGGGTTCGATGCACTGATGCTGAACGAGCACCACAGCACGCCATTTTGCATGGGTGGCACGGTTAACACGGAAGCCGCCATTCTGGCGCGTATCACCAAGCGGGCGAAGATTGTGCTGCTCGGCAACATCCTGCCGATCTGGGACGATCCGCTCTGGCTCGCAGAAGAACTTGCGACCATCGACATGATCTCTCGTGGGCGACTGGTCACGGGTTGGGTGCGTGGCACGGGTCGCGAGAGCATTGCGCACAACGCACAGCCGCCCTTCAACTGGGAGCGATTTCAAGAAGCGCACGACTTCGTCAAGAAAGCCTGGACGACACCGGGTCCCTTTCGCTGGGAAGGTGAACATTACGATTATCGCTACGTAAACCCGTGGATGCGGCCCTATCAGCAACCGCACCCGCAGATCATGATTCCAGGCGTATTGTCGCGCAACACGGTGGCCTGGGCCGCGCGGCAACGCTATCCCTACCTGATGCTGGCGACGCGCCTTGAGCCCACCAAGCAGTCATTTGAATACTACGAGGAAGTGGCGGCCGAAGAAGGCTATGAGATGGGGACACAGCACAAGGGCTACTTATTTAAGGTCCACGTGGATGAAACTGAAGAGTTGGCCTATGAAACCGGCAAGAAATTTCTGGAGGGGCCCGGCAATATCTTCCTCGAAGGCAGCCGGGGGGTTGCCTCGCCTGCGCTGCAAAATCTCCCGGGACTGACTGATCGCAAGAATCTGCTGCCGACCGGAAAGGTGGGGTTTGTTGCGGCGTCACGGGGGCGAACCGAGGACGGAGGGTCTGCGCAAGCCGCCAAGCCAACGGCGCCCATTGCGGCACAAGCTGCGCAATACGACACCCAGTTGGAGAACATGACGATCATCACCGGTACACCAGACACGGTCGTGCCGAAGATTCGCCAGGTGCTCGAGTATCTGCGCCCAGGAACGATTTTCTTTTGGGACGGGGATGGGGCCATGACCCACGAGGACTCCATGCGCAGTTTGCGTTTGATGGGGTCGGACGTCATTCCTGCGGTCAGAGAGATTGGTGAGGAACTTGGGCTGAAGTCTTCGTTTGAGGTGGACACCCAGACCAATCAGCCGATTCCGCAGGACGACCCGGCGGACTGATATCGACACCGACGTTGTTGTTATCGGCGGTGGTCCCGCAGGCAGCACCACCGCTCACTTGCTTGCTCGCGAAGGACTTCGGGTCACGCTGATTGATCGGGAGACGTTTCCCCGCCGCCATGTCGGTGAGTCACTCCTGCCAGCCAGCATGCCGATCCTGGCTGACCTTGGCCTGCTCGATGACCTCGAAGCGGCTGGATTTCCCAAGAAGTGGGGCGCGTCCATGGTCTGGGGCGTGGATGATGAGCGTTGGAGTTGGCGCTTCGAGGAGACTAACCGCCGCTGGCCTCACGCCTATCAGGTAGATCGGGCGCAGTTCGACCATTTGTTGCTTCAAGGCGCTGCCTCCCGGGGCGTCCGGGTGCTTGAAGGTTGTGCGGTGCACAGTGTCGAATTCCAGTCTGGCGAGGTCCGGGTCTCCTCAGCCGATGGTGATCTGCGCGCGCGGATGGTTGTCGACGCGAGCGGCCAGTCCGCATTGGTTGCCAATCAGACCGGAACACGGTCGTGGGATCCGTTTTTCCGCAATGTGGCGGTCTACGGCTATTACCGAGACTTTGACCCGCTGGATGCGCCCGACGAGAACAACATCTTTGTCGAGGCGGCTGAGGCAGGCTGGTCCTGGCTGATACCCCTGGGTGAGCGCGCGAGTGTGGGCATGGTGCTCGATAAAGATGCGGTGGCCCATCGACTGAACCGGGAGGGGTTGGCTGACTTTCTGAGTAGCTGCCTTGGGCCGGAGACCCGGCGCATGCTGGCGGGCGCGAAGTTCGAGGAGGGCCCATATGTCGAACGGGACTGGTCCTACTGCGCCGAACGATTCGTGATGGATAGTGCGGTTTTGGTCGGGGATGCAGCCTGTTTTGTCGATCCCCTCTTCTCATCCGGCGTTCACCTTGCGCTCTCAGGCGGTGTCCTTGCGGCGGCCTACGCCAACACCCTGATCTGCGACCCGGAGTTTGCGCCAGCCGCAGCACTTGAGTACGAACGTTTGTACCGGCAGCAATACGATCACTTTCACCAATTAGCGAAGCTGTTTTACGCGAGCAATCGTACGCATGGATCGTACTTTTGGGAGACTCGTCGGCTCTCTGGAGACGACCGCTTCACACCGCGACAGGCGTTCGTGCGGGCGGTAGCGGGACAACCACCGCAGGGTTACGAGCGTGTGGTGCTCGACAAGGGTGAATTGCCCGACGAGTTTCGCCAGAGCGTCGCCGCGATAGTGGGCGAGCGTGCCGGGCGCGTCGATGCGCAGGTGGATTGGTCTCGCGCCGTGCCGTCCCTCGTCGAGGGGTCAGCGGTAGTGGCGCGGCCGCTGCTTGAAAGCGGCCGCTTCGTTAAGGGCCAGGTTCTCGTCTCTCTCGCGCGACCCGAAGGCGTGCCGTGCAGCGCCCTGGTTGAGGCGTTGGTCTCGCGAATCGATGGTCGCACTGATGTGTCACGACTGGTCGCCCGACTAGCGGCGGAGGTGGGAGCGCGATCAGGGCCCGAACTGACCGAAGCGGTCAACCAGACCCTCGCGATCCTGCATGTCGAAGGCATGCTTACAGTTAGCGAGACCTGACGTTGGCGGTCCGGCTTTGCAACGCGACCGCAGAGGGCTGCGACCCGTCACGGGAGGCGCTCGCCTCCTTATTGGTCAAGTGTGCGTTCATGAAACGGATGATCTCTACGTACGCAGCGCGGCGGTGACGAAGGTCAAGCTTTAGTCGCGTGTTGTCTCCATTTTGTTTGAACACCTCGACGGTCGCGCCGCGTTTCCTTGCGTTGCGGATGAACTCCCGCGCGTCTCGTGATGCGTCGGAGCGAAACTGAGACGCTTCCACAAGCAACACGGGATGGCGCAGCTTGTCTGTCCGCCACCGGGGAGAGACACGGCGCAATGCCTTCGAGGTCTTGCCAGGACCCACTGCATCCTCGACGAAGTCGCGCTGGGCGCGTCCGCGGTTGCTGGTCGCGACGGCTGACAGGTCATACATGCCCCGGATGCCAATCGCGCAGTGAAACTGGACCGGACGATCGATGACGGCGAGCAATGCCAGGGTGGCGCCAAGGCCCGTGCCCAGGGTGCAAACGCGTTGAGGGGCAACGATGTTGGCCGCAACGAGGCCGTCAACGGCTACAGCAATGTCATCCAGAACGATGGATTGCCACTTGCCGAGCCCGGCGCGGTAACGGGCCTTGCCGTTGCCCGCGAGACCGCGGCGGTCGACCCGGAGGTGGGCAAAGCCGGCGCTCGCAAAGAGTTGCGCCTCTTCATTGAATTCGGCGCGGGGGGCCCTGAACGGGTAGTTGAAGCGTACGACAAGGGGCGATGGACCGTGGGCGTTCGCCGGTTCGGTGAGGACGCCGCTGACCACTTCGTTAAAGGCGATCACACGCGTTTTTCCAGGCACATTGTCGACGAGCCCGGACCAGCTTTGCAGCAGGGGGCTGGACCGTGGCCCCTCGATATCAATCAGCGAATATCTGGGGGGGCTGTCCGGCCCGGCAATTGACGCGATCGCACGCCGGTTGTCGGCGCTGATGCTCGTGAAACGGACGACCTGGTCTTGGAAGCGCGCTGCAAGCTCGCGATGAGCGACGGCGACCGGATGGCCCGGGTCAACGTAGTGAAATGTCGGCAGGGGATTGTCGAGTTCAACGGCGTAGAGATGCCCCGCACCGTCGATGTGGAAATCGACGAGGTCAGCGCCAGGCACCTCGAATTGCCGCTCGATGTGCCCGTTGGTGCGTGACAGCGTGCTGAGCCCGATGGTGTCGCCGGTGACGTTCTCGGCTATGTAGAGCAGGGATGGTGACTTCGTCTGTCCAATCAGGACGACTTCGCCTTCCCTGAAGTCTGCCTCGTGCGCCACCTGCCAGCCGCCATCGTCATGCAGATAGCGGAGCTGGTAGGTCGCCCGGCGTTGTCGTTGGGCGGCGCTGCCGATCTCGCCGTAGGTCGCAACGATGTTGCCATCAACATCGGCGAGGGCCTGATCCATTCTGCCGGGGAATTTGACGAATGAGCCGAGGCGCGAGCGGTCGAGGTTATAGATGCCGACCCGGCTGGACGGTGAGTTCCAGTTATCACCCATCGTTTGAATGACCGTGAGGTCAGAGCGTCCGCCGATGGCCGCGACGCTAGGTCTGAGGGGAAGAAAGAGGCCGCCGTATGGGCGCATCACGCGTCGCCGATTGAGAAACGAGAACAGGTATCGATCGTCCTTGGCTGCGGGTTTCAGTAGTCGGTAGGGACCGGCGATGCCGTAGTGGAGTTTGGTCGCTCCTGATTGTCCGAAGACCGGTGCAACGAAGGGTCCGACGCCCGGCATCCAGAAAGAATCGCCTGCGTGCGTGCGAAAGACAACGTTGGCTCCGGCCCAGAGGAGGTCGAACACCGCTTCCTCGTCGGGATCGGTCGTTGATGTGATGACCCGGCGATTCGAGAGATCGATGACCTCCAATACCGGTTCATCATCGCGGACGGTCGAATAGGCGACCCGCGTGCCGTCGGGCGACATCAGCACATGCTCGGCGCCGGGGTGCGCGATGAAGCGAGCGACGAGCGCTGTGACATCATCCACTGACGACCCGGTTTCTTCGGCAATCGAGACAGCGCTCGCCGCAGCGAGCATCATTGCGATCGCAAAACCGGCCAGGCCGGCAAACCAGGGGCTGGGCCTTTGCAGCATGTGCGCTCCTTGCTTCAGTGCGAAGCACGTGCGGTTGGTTCGCGGGACGGGCCAGATTTCGGCGTCTGGTCGTTCAACCCAAATTCAGCTGTGGGGATGATTCGTTGAAGGTCTGATCCGCCGGGTCGCCCCTGAATGCGATACGCCACATCTCTCGCACCTGATTGTCGGCGTCATAGGGCACGCGGCAGTGCATGGTGTTGCGCTCATCCCATATCATGAGATCACCTTGCCGCCACTGGTGCAGGTAAGCCTGCGCGCCAGCGGTCGCCCGTCGCATGATCTTCCACGCGGTGCGTTTGCCGTCGGCGTGGGGCATCGGTCCGGTCTCGGGCGCGTCGATCAGCGTATCGAGGCTCTTGAGGCTGAAACGCAGGCTGCGACTGCCCGTGTGTGGGTGGGTCTGCACCAGCTTGTGCTGAACCACCGGGTCGTCAGGGTGCGGCGGCACCTCGAGTGACCCGTCTGTCTCAGAGGGCCCCGCGTAATTGTCGGCCCTCATGGCGGACAACTGCACGGCCCGACTTCCAATAGCAGGGATGCCAAGTTTAGCGTTGCCGTAGATGATGCTTGGGCGATAGACGCACACGGCCGTTTCACTGATTTGTCGCAGTTCTTCCGGCAGGTTTGAAAGGCCCCGGGTCGCAGAGGCGTAGCCCGTCGCGCTGCCGCCCGGTTGTTTGCAGTACAGTGCCGCGTAGCTCGTTGGCCATCGCGCGAAGGTGGCATCGGTATGCCACTCCATGAAGGTAGACTCGTTTTTCTGCCGTATCCAGTTCTGGAGGGAACGTTCGAGGTCTTCGTCCCACCCGCCATCAGCCGACAAGAGCGCGGCACCATCTGTGGCGGCAGGAACGTAATCGGCGTTGAAGTTGCCGTGCTCGTCGCGGGTTGAACCCAGCACCGACACGGGGCCGCCATCGCCCGGCCGATTTGCCCGCGGCTCGTCAATGGCGAGTTTGGGGAACCATGCATCGACCCGCGCTGCCAGCTCGGTCGATGTGATGCCGGCCAGACCACGGAACAGCAGCATCCCGTGTTCGTGCAGAGCATGGGTCAGGTCATCGCTGGCGCGCGTACGCGCATGCAGGACCTGTCGTCCAAACGTACAGCCTTTGATTGGCGCCAGCGCAACGCTTGCCATGGCGTGGTCCTCACAATGATTGGACTTGTCGAGCGGGTAAGCTTCGCTGATACGTCGGGTGTCGGCAATAGAGGGACATCGCGAGTGTAATGGTCAGACCTCGAGGTTCCGCGTTGATCCCAGACGGTTGTGTCACCCCCTTTTCCGTTGGCTCATGAGAAAAGGTGAGAAAAGATGACGACAGTGATGATCATCACCTGCACGAGGTGTTCTCGCTATATCACGTAAGCGCAGGTCGTGAGTACGAGCATTGCGGTTTAGTATCATCGCGTGCATCGTGCTACGCGCGGGTGTGCACCGCTCTCGTTAGGCGGATGATGCCGGAGGCGCGAGTTGCTCTACGCTACTTGCGCTTCTTTGCTCGAACGACGGTGCCGAGCGTCCCCCTGGTCGTGCACTGGCACTTTGATCCGGTTTTCTTTCTGCCGACGAATCTCGTGCAGGTTTTGCCCTGCACACGGCATATAAGGCCTTCAGAATTTTTACCCGGTTGGACAGACGCTTCCCGCGACAATGCCTGGTCTTGAGGCGATTCGGCGATCACGGGCGTGGATAGAGCGAAGGTGACACACAAAAGGACGAGTCGAATAGTTCCCATACTGCACAGCTCCCCAAAGGTTAGGTTCAAGCGATGTTGCACTGAGACGCGCCACGTCTTAGGTGGCCACCGTCAGTATGCATGGAAACTTGATGGCCGCCAAATGCGGGTTTTGTCCGTGCGAACAACGTGCTGTTGTCTTCCGCGAAGCCGGCGCTTGGCTGTGCCCATTAGCGCTGGGTCGCAGTAGCTAGTTCTTGTCCCAAAATTGTCCTCCTGATAATTCTTGGGAGTCGGTTTACAAGAAAGCCTCGCATGATCTTGTAGAAAAGAGCCTGCAGAAAGGAGACTTGTAGAAAGAGTCAGTGCATCCCTGCACCGCACGCCAGTGCTCCCCCCAGAACGCTGTTCTGGGACTGGAACCAGCTACCGTATCCGGAAGGGCGTGACAACGACCCGCCGATTCGCTGCGTAATCGACGGTGCTCTCGCCCTTGCTTACAAGGCGACCCTCGCCGTGGAACTAGGTCTCAAATTGCCCCATCTCGACGCCGTTAGCGACCAGGAAGGCAGCGATGTTGCGGGATCGGTGCTCTGAAAGATTCATGTTGAAGTCATGGGCGCCACGCTGGTCTGCGTGGGTCTCGATCAGGTCTCGATAGTTGTCACAGCGGCGCATGGCCTCTGCCAGTTGCGACAAAATCTGACGCTGCTCGTTGCCGATGTTCGCAGAACCCTTGCCGAAGATTTCGACGTATAGCAGCAGAGCGGTATTGCACTCCGGGTAATCGACCGTCTACGGTATCACCTAGGTCGCCGCGACTTGTTGGACGACCTGCAGCCGGGCCTTGTTGACATCGGCGATCAGGTTGTCGACGCTCTCCAGCACATGGACGCGCAATCATTCGCCGAGGTGCGGACAGGGTTCGTTCTCGTGGAACTCCCCGCCGTGGTAGTTGTGCCCCTCGCCCCAGGTGGACACGCGGTAGTTGTTATGGGGTTGGACTAATACTCTTCCGCCATATTTTAGAGATTTCCCTATAAATCATAGAGTTACCTTCAGTTTCAAAAGCCGTGTAACCGCCAAATCCATGCGATTGCTACATTTGGTGTTACATTTTGAAAACTT
>Ga0115002_10009167_pt1 | contig 10848 bp, 11 predicted proteins | sample ArcticOcean_MG_C_8_FD_89576 | JGI IMG/M metagenome (GOLD analysis project Ga0115002, IMG submission 89576) | Marine microbial communities from western Arctic Ocean - ArcticOcean_MG_CB11_86 | ecosystem: Environmental > Aquatic > Marine > Oceanic | place: Arctic Ocean: Canada Basin | collected... | reverse complement strand
TCTTCAAATTTTTCATCATTAACAGTAAAATTAATCGTTATGCTTTTATTACCTTGCATTTAAACCTCCAATAACTTCAAAACTCTATTTGTCAGGACAGTCGCTAAATGCAATTTCATTTCAGAAGAACTATTCAAATCAGCATCGAGATCTAACTCTGTTTTTAATATTTCTTTTATTTTAGAATAATTAAAACCATCTTTAATAATAGTATTAGATGTTTTTAATCCAACTTCAGGCTTAATTCCTGTTGCAAAAAAAACTAATTTCAAATTATTAATTTTAGAATTTAACATTTCTACATTAGCGATAAGCCCTGCCATAGCATAATCTCCGTGACGACGACAAATTTCATCAAAAATAATTTTTTGATTACTTTTTAATAGTGGATATTTAATATTAGTAAGAATTTCGTCATCTTTTATTTCAGTCTCAAACAAACCATAATAAAAATCATTAGCAAAAACAGTTCTAGTACCTTTTAATCCTACAAGAGTAATTTCAGCATTTAAAGCTACCGCAAAGGCAGGTAGTTCAGCAGCAGGGTCACCATAGGCAATGCTTCCGCCATGAGTTCCTTTATTTCTTATTGCAGGATGAGCAACCATCTTAAGAACGTTTGTTAATATAGGTAAATATTCTAATATAATTTTATTTTGTAAAACTTCTGAATGTGTAACAGAAGCCCCAATAGAAATAAAATCATCATCAATAGATATATTTTTTAATTCATTGATTTTAGAAATATCAATTAAACATGATGGAGATGAAAGTCTCATATTTAAAGCTGGAATTAAAGATTGCCCTCCTGCTAAAAAGATAGATTCATTATCAGTACATTTAAATTTTATAGCGTCTTCAATAGAAAGTGCTTCATAATAACTAAAATCTGGAGATTTCATTATAGTTCCCCCCTTGACACCATAATATTTATATTAAATCATTAAATAGTAACTGTAGCAATAATTATTGGATCGTATTTTATGATTTAAACTATTTTTTTAAATGATTTAATTTACTAACTTAATATATGTATTATAAAAAAAAAATTATTTAATTTTTAGTTTCAACAGGAGTTAAGATGACTACTAATAATGTAATTAATATGAAATTAGAAGGTGCCTCTAAAAGTCACGCAAGAACAGATATTTTAGCTAGAGATGTAGAAAGTGTCATAGATGAGCCCGTTGCAAGAGGTGGTACTAATTTAGGTTTGACACCAACTGAAACGTTAGTAGCAGCTTTAATAGGTTGCACAAACGTTATAAGTCATAGAATTATAGAAAAAATGGGATTTAAAATTTTTAGCATGGATATAAAGGCTGTTACTAAATTTAACAGAGATGGAGTTGGTTTAATAGCTGAAGTTGAAGTGCCTTTTCCTGAAATAGTATTAAATATTGAAATTTCTACTGACGCATCTGAAAATGATTTAAATGAAGCAAAAAAACAATTATCCATGTTTTGTCCTATTGCTAAAGTAATAAGAAATAGCGGTACTATTATAATTGAGAATTGGAAAGTTATAAGTTAAATTCTTATTAAAGGTTTAAAATGGATCGCAGAAAAAGGATTAAAAGTCCAGTTTTAATAAATGGAAGAAAACTAACTCTTCCACAAGATAAAAAAATAATCCTATGGGTTATTGTTAACTTAGAAGTTTGGGATACTGAATCACCTCAACCTAGAAATATTCTTCCACCTCCAATGGGGATTCCTATACTACCTGATTTACCAAATTGGAGTTGGCATGAGTATGGAATGAGAGTTGGATTTTGGAGAATTTTAAAGGCTTTAAAGGAAAGAAATATATGTTCCACACTTGCATTAAACGCAACTGTTTGTGATAATTACCCCGAAGCGGTTAACGCTGCTATAAATGAAGGATGGGAACCTATGGGACATGGTTATATTCAAAAGCCAATGCATAAGGTGGAAAATGAATTTGTAGATGTTAAATCTGCAATTAATAAAATTGAAGGTTTTACAAAGAAAAAAGTGATTGGATGGGAAAGTCCAGGCCTAACAGAAACTCATAATACACTTGATATTTTATCAGATAACGGAATAAAATATACAGCTAATTGGCCTATAGATGACCAACCACAAGATTTAAAAGTAAAAAGTGGCGAACGAATGATTACCCTTCCCTATCCAGTCGAAATAAATGATGTAGTCATGACTTCAGTGCAAGTCCATCAATCTGATGAATTATATTCTAGAGGAAAACTACAATTTGATAGACTTTATAAAGAAACAGATGAAAATACTAAAATTATGTCAATTAGTGTTCATCCTTATTTAACAGGTGTTCCTCATAGAATTCTATTTTTTGAACAACTTCTTGATTATATTTTAGGCCATGGAGATGTAAATATTATGACAGGGAAAGAAATATATAATTGGTATATTAAACAAGTGCCACATCCATCTTAATTTATTTACAATATAATTTTATAGTATAATCGTCCAATATTTTCTCTAATGAATGCTGAAGTTTTACTCATCGCGTCTAGTGAAGGAATAAAATCTAAAATTGTTAAATTTATATTCAATATTTTAAAGTCTACTGGAAAAGGATTAACTGTAAATCCCTGTTTTTCAAATAAAAATTTTGACCTTTCCATATGAAAAGCAGAAGTTACAAGAATAATGGAAGATCCTCTAGGAATTAATTCAAGTATTCTTATACTCTCTTCATAAGTATTTTTAACCTCGGCAGAAACTAATATTTTATTTTTTTCAATACCCAAATCTACAGCATTATCTTTTAAAATATATCCTTCAGATCTCCAACCTTTTGTCCAAGGTAATTGAGCTGCAGTGAATATTAATAATTCACTTTTATTTTTTTTCATTAGCTTGATACCAGCAAAAAATCTATCTGGATCCGACCATTCATATTTTATATTTTTTCCTGTACCAACCTGATGTATCATTCCACTTAATACGATAATCGCATCTGATTTATTTATAGAATTTATTGAAAGAGGCTTGTATGGATGCTCTAAAGTTGAAAATAAATAATTACCAACATATGAATTACTTGATATCAATAATATCAATAATGAAATCAAAAATACAAGTCGTTGACGAAAAAAAAAAGATACTATTAATAAAAGAAAAATAAGGCCTAAAGGAGAAACAACAAAAGGTAAAATTTTATGTAAATAAATCAATTGCTTGACCTCAATCCTAATTTTAATAATCTAATAATAAAATATTAAAGGCACTTTAGATAACATAATTTATCAAATTATGAATTTATTAAAATATATTCTCTTTAAATAAACCATAACCAACATCTCGAACAGTTCTTATTACATTTTGACCATCACTTGAATTTGATTTCAATGCTTTTCTTAATCTGCTCATATGAACGTCAACAGTCCTTTCTTCAACATAAACACCATGTCCCCAAACTAGATCTAAAAGCTTTGCTCTAGAAAAAATATGCCCAGGTCTCCCCATTAAAATCGATAACAACTTAAATTCTTTTGGGCCAAGCTTTATATCATTATCGTTCAAAGTTACAGTTAATTCAGATAATGAGAGCCTTAAATTATTATACTCTAGTATATCGTTTATTAGAGTAGGCCTTGAACGTCTCAAAAGAGCTTTTACCCTTGAAATAAGTTCTTTAGGAGAAAAAGGTTTAGAAATATAATCATCTGCGCCAGAATCTAAGCCTAGGGATTTATCACCTTCTTCACTTCTAGCGCTTAAAATAATTATAGGTAAAAGCTTTGTCTCACTTCTAGATCTTAAAGCTCGACATACATCAATGCCTGATATTTTAGGCATCATCCAATCTAGAATAATCAAATCTGGTTTTTTTTCTTCTACCAATTCTATAACTTCTTTGCCATTTTGAGCCCGTATGATGGAGAACCCTGCACTTTCAAGATTGAAGGCCATTAATTCAAGTTGATTAGGTTCATCATCAGCTATTAAAATATTGGTTTTCATATTACCTACTTTACAAGAAAGTTTCTTATATAAAAAACTTATTACAGTTTTAACATAAGAATATTAAAATGCAGTAATACTAAACAAATAATATATAAAGCCCGCTAATAAAGCAGATGCTGGCACTGTTATAATCCAAGCGGCTGCAATTGAGTATAAAAAACGCCTTCTCACTAATTTTCTTTTTACCTTTGACTTTGTCTTATCTTTAGTATTCCTAGGGTTTTCAATATACTCTCTTAAAAAACCAACTCCAAAAATAGCACCTATGGCTATATGGGTTGAACTGACTGGAAGACCTAAAGTCGTGGCTATTAAAACTGTTACAGCTGATGATAAAGAAACACAATAAGCTCTAGGTGCATTCAATCTTGTTATTTTTTGACCTACGGTATGTATTAATTTTGGACCAAATAATAAAAGACCTAATGCAATACCGACGGCACCAATGGCCATAACCCAAATTGGTATGGAAACTTTAGCAGCAATTTCACCATCATTTGTTAAAGTACTTACTATAGCAGCAAGAGGCCCCACTGCATTAGCAACATCATTTGCTCCATGAGCAAAGCATAACAAACCAACTCCTAGTAATAATGGTAAATGAAAAAGCTTATAAATATCATCTTTTATATTTTCTAAAGACTTTATTTGTTTTTGTATGTATGGTTTTGAGACAAAATATGCGATGATCATAGATATTAAAGAGTAACTATAGACTTCATTAGACGAAGCTTTATATATTTTCTTAAAACCCTTCAATGTCATATATGCAGCAAACGCCCCTGCCATTAAAGCTATTAAAATTGGCAACCATTTAGAAGAAGCTAGTTTTTTATCTTTAACATTCAAAATCTTAATTTTTATTAAATATAGCAATAATGCAGCTACAATCCCACCGAAAACTGGCGATATAACCCAGCTAGCAGCAATTGCAGCCATAGTATTCCAATTGACAATAGTAACACCTGCGACAGTTAAACCTGCACCTAAAATTCCCCCTACTATAGAATGAGTAGTTGAAACAGGTGAATTAAAGTAGGTTGCTAAATTAATCCACAAAGCTGCTGCCAATAAAGCGCTTAGCATTAAATACCTGAAACTATTAATAGAAATTTCGTTGCCTGGGGAAATGATACCTTTCGATACAGTGCTTACAACATCTCCACCTGCTAACAAAGCGCCAGATGTCTCACAAACAGCTGCAATAGCAACTGCAGTTCCAACGGAAATAACCTTTCCACCAACTGCTGGTCCCATATTATTAGCAACGTCATTAGCTCCAATATTTAAAGCCATATAACCACCAATAAGAGCGGCAGCAACTAATATAAATGTTTGTTCGCTTCCAAGCGATACATATTGCTCAACAAGAACGGCAACTAAAACTAAAAATATAGCCGCTACACCCATTAGTATAAAAAATTTTTTTTGTTCTACTAATTTCCCTTGACTGTAAGCAAATCTTCTTAAGTCATTTACATATCTATAATCAGTTTTATTGTCGTTATTAACCATTTTTATTCCTCACAAATTTTGAAGTAATAAAATTATCAATATGGAATGTATATTACAGTTTTATTACATTTTGACATTTAAAAAATTAAAATGAAATAATTGAAAGCTTTATGGCTTAATCAAAGGGAAACAAATAGAAAAAATAGTTTCTTTATTTATCTCGCTCTTAATGCTCAAAGATGCTCTATGTCTTATCAAAATATGCTTTACAATTGCTAAACCTAAACCAGTCCCCCCAATTTTTCTTGAGCGAGCTTTGTCAATTCTAAAAAATCTTTCTGTTAACCTATCAATATATTTTTGCTGTATACCCTCACCTTTATTAATGATATTCACTACTAATTCCTGCTGGTCAACCTGATCTAATATTATATTAATTTCTGTATCTTCATAACCATATTTAATGGCGTTTTCTATTAAGTTCATAAACACTTGATTAATTTCGTCAAAATTACCAATAATAAAACTTGGTTTATTAGTATTAAATCGCATATCTTTTAGAACTATTTTATTCTTTTTATCCAAACCTCTTTCTTCAATGGCAGCCATAACAGATCTAATGGGATCAATTATTGAAATACTTGTAGTTGGAGATATATGCTCTTCAGTTTCAACTTTTGACAAAGATAAAATATCATCAATTAATCTATTCATTCTTTTTGCTTCTTCATCCATAATTTTTAAGAATTTTAATCTGGTAGCTTCATCATGCACATCTCCAGAAAGCAAAGTTTCAATAAAACCAACTAAACTAGTTAAAGGTGATCTTAATTCGTGACTTACATTAGCAACAAAATCACGTCTAACCTTTTCAAGGTTTCTTTGAAGTGTCATATCAAGTAAAAGAATTGTGAATAAATTTTCTTCTGTTTTTTTAATTTTAATTATTAGAGAACGTTTCAGTTCATCATCTGTTTGATAATAAAATTCATTCTCTAAATCGCCATTTAAATCACTGTGAACTAAGTTTTTTAACTCATTAATATTTAATAATGTATGAATATTAATATTTACAGGGTTTATACCTAAGTACTCTTGTGCACTTAAATTAGATAGTAACACTTTGCCATTTTCATCAGTTACTATAAGTCCGTCATCTAACATTTCACTAATATTTTTAATATATAATGGGATTAAATTTTGATCCATAACCAACTCATTTTTTAAATAAATTAATAAAATTGTAATATTAAAAATATATTTAAAGCTTATAATAAAATATTCAAGATTTTAATCTTTATATATATTATATAAATTAATTTTGTTATGTAAGGATCTTAAATGATTAGTATTGCTATAAATGGAATAGGAAGAATTGGAAAATTAGCATTAAAAACCTTGATCTCCAGAAATTTTAATATCAAACATGTCAATGAATTAAATGGAGATATTAATTCATTAATACATAGCATCGAATTTGATAGCATTCATGGAAAATGGGTTGCTGAATTCCAAAAAAACGAAAACGACTTAATTATAAACGAACATAAAATAAAAACATCTTTTGTTAATAGTATTGAATTATTAAATCTTGAAAACATTGATATATTAATTGATTGTACAGGAGAAAACAAATCTTCAATTGAGTTATCTAAATATTTTAAATTAGGAATTAAAAAAGTTATAGTGTCTGCTCCTATTAATGAACCAGGAATAGCTAATATTGTATATGGCGTAAATCAAACGATATATAACCCTTCCCAACATAATATTATTACAGCTGCTAGTTGCACAACAAATTGTATAGCCCCTATTATTAAAGTTTTACATGAGAATATAGGCATAAGGCACGGTTCTATAACAACAATTCATAACTTAACGAATAGTCAAACGTTAATTGACTTGCCTCATAGAGATCTAAGAAGAGGTAGGTCCGCTTTAAATAACTTAATACCAACTACTACAGGCTCAGCAGAAGCTATATCCTTAATTTACCCAGAACTTAAAGGGAAATTAAATGGTCATGCTATAAGAGTTCCTGTGTTGAATACTTCTTTAACAGACTGCGTATTTGAAATGAAATCAAATACAAATATAAATGAAATCAATGAAATTTTTAAAAATGCAAGTAGAGGGGATTTAAAAGCAATACTTGGCTATGAAGAACGTCCTTTAGTTTTATCTGATTATGTTAATGATCCAAGAAGCTCAATTATTGATGCATTATCAACAATGGTTATAAATGAAACACAAGTAAAGATTTACGCTTGGTATGATAATGAATGGGGTTACGTAAATAGATTAGCTGACATAGTGAAAATGGTCAGCAATTCAATGTAATGAAAAGATAAATAAATTGAACCATAAAAAATTATCATTTCTTATAACAACTTTTGCATATTGGTTTTTTATGCTCTCTGATGGGGCATTAAGGATGATTATTTTATTACACTTTCATTCGATAGGTTTTAATCCGCTACAACTAGCTTACTTATTTTTGCTATACGAATTATTTGGTATGATTACTAATTTGACTGCAGGATGGCTTGCAAAAAAAACTGGTTTAAATATTACACTATACTTTGGGTTAGCTTTACAAATTATATCTATATTACTTCTAACTTTAATCGATAAAAGTTGGAACATTACATTATCTGTAGTTTTTGTTATGTCAATTCAAGGTATCTCTGGAATTGCTAAAGATTTAACCAAAATCAGTGCTAAAAGCTCTATTAAATTAGTCATCCCAAACACTAATAAAAAATTATTTAAATGGGTGGCCTTAATCACAGGATCTAAAAATTCAATAAAAGGATTAGGATTTTTGATTGGAACATTTTTATTAACTTTTTATAATTTCAATATTTCTCTCTATATTATGGCTATTGTTTTATTTTTTATTCTTATAATTACACTAATATTCATACCTGCAGAAATATTAAAAATCACAAAGAATACAAAATTTATTGAAGTTTTTTCTGTTAATCAAAATATTAATTTCTTAAGTTTAGGTAGAGTTTTTTTATTTGGAGCAAGAGATATATGGTTAGTAATTGGGTTGCCAGTTTTTTTATACTCTCTTTTATCTGACGGCACTCAGGAAGGAAATTATAAAGCTTTTTTTATAATAGGAATTTTTATGTCTTCATGGACAATATTATATGGATTAGTTCAAAGCTTTACGCCAAAGATTTTGTCTCAAACCAAACATATAAAAAATCATGTTAAATTTTGGGCTAATATATTAATTATAATTCCACTTATATTAATTGTTTTGAACATCATTTTTCAAGAATTAGAATTAACCATAACTATTGTTTTACTTTTCATTTTTGGTTTTATTTTCGCTGTTAATTCATCAATACATTCTTTTTTAATACTTAGTTTTACAAAAAAAAATAGAGTTACTCTTGACGTTGGTTTTTACTACATGTCAAACGCTTTTGGAAGATTAGTAGGAACTTTTTTATCTGGACTATCATATCAAATGGGTGGATTTTATTTTTGCTTATTCTTAACTTCAATATTTCTTTTTTTTAATAGATTAAGTCTAAATAAAATAACTATTAAATAATTATCAATGTTTTATGATTATTGGCTGACTGATTTGGCTTGAATTATAAATAGCTTCTAAAATAGCTATATTTTGATATTTTTCTATATCAGAAAAAAGATATGGAACCGTACCTTTAGCTGCATCAACAAAATGATGAATATTTTTGGAAACTGTGTCAGTCCACTCAAAAGTTTTATCAATAGTTTTGCCGTCATTCATGGTAATTTTTAAAAATGATGGGCCAGGTGTGTCGGGATGAGAACTATCAACTAATTCAGCCCAACCATTTTCTCCCCATATTGTTACTCTTTGGTAATGAGGCGTTTTTAAGATAGCAGTAATTTGGGTGTTTAAACCTGTTTCATGAATTAAACTTGCGGTAACTACATCGCCAGTTTTATATTTTAACGCTCTATGGGATGTGCTTGCAAAAACTGTTTTAACTGAGCCAAACAACCATATCATAAGGTCTGTTAGATGAACCCCCATGCCAGTCATACCAGCTGCAGGAGCTGTTTCTGGCTTTGTTCGCCAATTATCTAATTGTAAATTTGCAAGTTTATCATGACTAAAATGACCTTCAGCATACATTACAGTACCTAAACTATTATTAGTTACTAATTCATGAAGTTTTTGCCATCCTGTTTCAAATCTTCTTTCATGGCCAACACCAAGAATAACATCATTATTTTTACATGCTTCTATCATATTCAAAACTTGAAATGATTGAAGTGATAGAGGCTTTTCACAAAAAACGTGTATTCCTAAATTTGCAGCTTTAATGGTTTGATCCATATGAAATATATTTGGTGTACAAAGAATAATACCATCAATTTTATTATTATTAATTGCTTCATTAAAGTCATTAAAAATATTTAGATTCTTAGATTTTGCTAGTATTATTGCATCATCATCAGGTTGAGGATCAATTAGATAAGCAATATCAAGATCTTTTGACACTGATAATCTATTTATCATTAGTTTTCCCCACCAGCCAAGACCAGCAATAGCGATTTTAAAATCACTCATATAACTCTCACTTAGATAGAGGGAATAACTTGATCGTTTTGAGGCACAAGCCAACCTTTTTGAACAGCAGGCCTATCAATCATTTCTTTATACCATCTTGCTACATTCGGAAATTCATTTAGATCAATTTCTTGCCAATCAAACCTTGCTGTCCAAGGCCAGATTGATATATCTGCAATACTATATTCCTTTCCAGAAATATATTGATTGTTATTTAGACGTTTATCCATAACACCGTATAATCTTCGTGCTTCTTTAGAATATCTTTCTTCAGCATAATCTGATTTACCTTTATTATATTTTACAAAATGATGCACTTGACCAAACATAGGCCCTACTCCACCCATTTGCCACATCAACCATTCTATAGTTCGAAAATACTCATCTGAGTTAGATTTATTTATTAACTTTCCACTTTTTTCAGCTAAATACATTAATATAGCTCCAGATTCAAAAAGTGAAAAATCATTGTTATCTTTATCAATAATTGCTGGTATTCTGTTATTGGGAGACACTTCTAAAAAATGTGGTTGGAATTGCTCATCTTTGGCAATGTTTATAGGAAAAACCTTATAATCAAAACCTATCTCTTCTAGCATTATAGATACTTTTCTTCCATTTGGTGTGTGCCAAGTGTACAAATCTATCATTATTAAATCCTCAAATTATTTTATTTTCTATAGTGTTATTACAATAGCACCTTTTGTTTTTCGACCTTCTAATAGATTATGTGCTTCAACAATATTTTCTATTGGCATTTTATCATGTATCGCTACTTTTAATCTACCGTCTGCAACACGACTATAAAGTTCAAGAGATGCCTTATTATATTCATC
>Ga0115002_10009166_pt1 | contig 10848 bp, 12 predicted proteins | sample ArcticOcean_MG_C_8_FD_89576 | JGI IMG/M metagenome (GOLD analysis project Ga0115002, IMG submission 89576) | Marine microbial communities from western Arctic Ocean - ArcticOcean_MG_CB11_86 | ecosystem: Environmental > Aquatic > Marine > Oceanic | place: Arctic Ocean: Canada Basin | collected... | reverse complement strand
TGCGATACCTGAATTTGGACAGATGAATACGCGATTTCAACTCTTTTTTGCAGGCCTCACGGTTTTAAAACAGCTTCTTAGAAATCATCCTCTTTTTTTGTTCGTCGGATGCCATGATCCATTTTCGACAAATAGAAATCGCCAAACAGGCAGCTTCTCCGTCTCCCATTTGGCGTCTGTATTGTGCGTAATAGCGTAATTCTACGTGATCCGTTATTTCAGTCCTTTTAAGCCACCCATCATTTAGGGCTTGATCTAAAACGACGCGTTGTGCTGGATATACGACCTCTTCATAAACCTCATCGGGGATGTGAAAGGTATATATTCGCAATGACTGGAGAATGTCCAGACGGCCAATTTTGATGAAGTTGATCAGAATATTTGCGTCTGTTATAACGCATGGTTGGCCATCTGCTCTTGGATGCACAAAATTACTCAGGGAGATAGACCTTGTCTTCTACATTGTCTTCAAGCCCCATGCAGGACAAGACTTGGTCTATAACATCAGCGTCGAAACCTACTTTCACAGTTAGGTTGGTCAGTTTTTTATGGGTAATTTTGTTGCGTCGGTAGGCTTCTATGGCCATGCCCGTGAAATTGAGCGCAAAATTGCTTATGGTTTGTTCATGTTCTTTTTCAGCAATTTTAAGATGGTGCGCAATCAATTTGGCCGCTTCTTTTTGTTGATAAAGTTGATCAAAAGTTTCTTCGGATAGAAATTTCAGATTTCTCAATCTGTATAAGGAGGCCTCAAAGCTAATTCCAAAATACGTATGTAATTTAACTACATCGTAAAGCGTAATGACTTGGGAGGATGCTAAGCGCCGGTGATGGCCAAAAAGAGGATCGGCTTGTTCCGTATAAGCCAACAGTTTTTCTCTACTGGATTCACCTTTGCCAATGTTTTTGAGAAATTGACTGACCCCTTCTGCGGGCATAAGAAATGCTGCTGCAAAAGCGTTGGCTCGCACTTCTAACAAGTCGCGCTCATTTGAGATTTTACTGATGGCACTGACTTTGTCTCGATCCAGTAAAATATGACCGTATTCATGGGCTATCGTAAATACAACCCGTGCTTTGGCGGTGTGGCGTTGTGATTGGTTGACGAAGATGCACAATTGAGATTCTGCATCGGCCATAAAGATGCCAGAGATTTGGTCGTCCAAATGAATCTCAATAATTGGGATACCTTGAGATTCTACCAGCTCTGCCATGTTGCGAATCGGATCGGTTCCCAATTCAAGGCGACCACGTTCTTCCTCTGCAGCACGTTCTCCCATTTGAATGGCATCCCAAACGTTTTTAGGTTCACCATAGCCATATGCGGGTGGCACTATTTGTTCTTCATCCAAGTCGAGAAGCTCTTTGAGGTTTGCATATTCTCTAAAGAGATTGGTCGCATCGCGTAATGGTTCGTTAAGCACACCATTTTCAATGAGGTCTGGGTGGGCACGAAACAAAACAGCAAGTGCACCTTTTTCAATAGGCACTTCTTCTAAAAAGCTGGCAATATCACGCCCATAGAGGCGAGACAAACGCATGAGTTCCAACGAATTGACTGCGCGTTGACCCGATTCAATTTGAGAGATAGCGACACGGGTGAGTTCAACATGATCAGCAACTTGTTGTTGCGTTAAACCAATTGCTTCACGCGTACTTTTTAATCGCTGTCCTAATTCTTGTTGAGTCAGCATTTATGCCTCCTCTTGTATTATTGCGTTTGTGTCCTAAAAAATAGAACTGTCATTTTAGATATATAGAATGTATTTAAATATTATATCTTTGTCAATATTTGACATATAAGTTTCTTTTTTGAGACATGGATGTTTGTACTATAAAAATCACGGAAGAAAGTGAGGGATGAGATCTGATTTGTATTATTACAAGTAATGAATTCATCAAAGCAATTTAGAACAGGTACATAAAAAAGCCGACCTCAAAGTGAGATCGGCTTTTTTATGTCATTGCAGTTTTACCAATCAAACAGCTTCTGATGCTGCAGCCAACCGTTGATTGACCACTTGCCAAAATATGACAACGGCTTCTTTTTCTTCATCGAAGAAATCTTCAAAAAATCCTACTGGATTCAATGGGGGCGGATAAGCATAGCGTTCTTTATCCTCACCAATCTCAATAATCCAATCATCAGGCTCTCTTGGATCTATTATACCGAACAAAGATGCCTCATAGAGAAATGGCCTACCCCGATCGTTCAGGATCCTGAAGTCATCGGCTTCGATTCCAATCACAACATCGTATTGGCTGGGCGTGAGATCGGGATATTCAGTGTTTTGTTTTTGAAATTGGACAATCATGAATGATAGCCTTATAGCTCCGAGAGCAGTATTTCTCTGCCTTCTTTTGCACTCTGCACAGCCCCAAAGACCATGGCCATCGATTTGAGGTTGTCTTCGGCATTGCATTCGGGTTGGCGGTTTTCTTGGAGGGCGCGCACAAATTCGTTGAGGACGGGATTGGAACCGTCAACTTCGCCGAGGGTAATTTGCTCCCGAATTTGTGGGTCGGCTTTGTGTTTGAGGGTGTGGTAGAGGTCAAAACCTTCCCAGGTGAGTGTGCCTAGTGGGCCTTCATATCGCCATTCGCCATTGTGGCCTGCAGGGACGTGGCCCATGGTGCAGCCTATGGCGCGATGGGTGGCGATGACGCCGTTTTCAAAACGGAAGACGATGATTTGACAGGCGTCGCCTTGGTGCCAGCCCCAAGGGAGGTTCCACGTGATGGCTTGGGCACTGATGGGATCAAGGCCAAGGGTATAACGCATCATGTCAAAGTGGTGTACGCCCATGTCGGTGAGGAACATGTAGGGTTCGGTGACATAGTGGCTGCCGGGATTATCGGCCCAATCGACGTAGAGTGAGACATCGAGTTGGCCCACTTTCCCAATGCGGTTTTCGTTGAGTAGGCGATGTGTGGTGCGCGGTAGGGCATTGAAGCGGTAGTTTTGGGTGATCATGTGTTTAACACCCGCTTGTTTGCCGGCTTCAACAATGCGTTTGGCAGCGGCGAAATCATTGCTTAGGGGTTTTTCACCTAAGAGATTGAGCCCGGCATTGAAGGTGGTTGTTGCGATGGTTTCATGAACGGCTGGTGGTGTGACATCGATGACGAAGTCGGCTTGCGCAGCATTTATAGCTTCTTCTAAGCTGTCGTGAATCAGGTTTTCGGAAACGCTACGTTCTTCTATGGCGCGTTTTTTATTTTCTTCGTTGGGTTCTACATAGGCGACGAGTTCAACGTCGGGGTGATCGTTGCAGGCTCCTTGCCAATGTCTTGCACGTCCACCCAGTCCAACAAGGATGGTTTTCATGAAAAACTCCTAAGAATAATGATTCTGTTTTTGGGTGATGGTAAACGGATCAGCAATCAGCTTTCAGGCAAACCATTAAATCGCTTGGCGCTGAACGCTGATTGCTGATCGCTTTAGGCTGTTTTTATGGAGGGTCTATAGGCACGGCTTGTTTTTTAGGGACAAGAGGATCGTATTTAAATCCTTTGGTGCCTTTTCTAAATTCTGCTCGGGCTTGTTGCATTGTTTTTTTGTTGAGAATGAGATCAATGGCCGATCCAGCAAATACTTTGGCGGTTTGCAAGATGGCGCGATCGGCAAAGGGCATCACAGCTTGTGCTGTGGTGTCGCGATGGTGTGCTGGTGTGCCTTTGGTATAACAGGCCATGGAGAAACGCCCCATAGGTGCCAGCCAGGATACGTTGTCTTCGTCTGTAGAACCTCGACTTTGTGATCCCATGCCTTTTGAAACAGAGCCATCATATTCACCTTTGTAACCGAGCTCTTGAACGCGCTCTTTGTCTTTTTTGCTGGCCTGGGGCGGGCCGAAAAGTTCCAGATTCTTTTGTACCGCTTCCCACATGATGTTGTTTGGCAAACGCGGATAAACGGCGGTGATGCGATATGTTTTCATTGTGGTGTCTGTGGCAATGGCAGCACCTTCGGCACATTGCGTAAGGCGTTTGCGTAAATCATCGACTGCATCACGGTCTTTGCCGCGAACGTAATACCAGACTTTGGCGTATGCAGGAACGACATTGGGTGCATCGCCGCCATTGCGAATGACGCAGTGAATGCGTGAATTTTCAGGGATGTGTTCGCGCAAGTAGTTGGCGGCCACGTCCATGAGCATAACACCATCTAATGCACTGCGGCCCATGTGCGCGCTGGCACCGTGGGCTGTTTTACCGAAAAATTCGTAGACGAGTGAGTCCATGGATGAACCACCATAGTTGCCAGCGCTGGTTCCCGAACCTGGGTGCCAAGCCAGTACAGCGTCGAGATCACGAAAACCACCATCACGGGCCATGTATACTTTACCTGCGAGGGTTTCTTCTGCGGGACAACCGTAATAAACGATTTTTCCGGGTGTGTTGAGGGATGCGAGAATATTTTTGGCAGCGACCGCACCTGCGGCCGGGGCAACGCCCAAGAGGTTATGGCCTCAGCCATGCCCCCACGTGCCTTCATCGGGACCGCAATTGGGCAAGGCATCATATTCGCCCAACATGCCAATGACGGGTTTGCCTTTGCCATAGGTGGCGCGAAAGGCGGTGGGAATGTTTTTGAAGGGGAACTCGATGGTGAACCCATTCTGTTTGAGATAGGCGGCAAGGGCTTGTGATGATTCGTGCTCTTGAAAAGGGCGCTCGGCCCAGCTGTGAATCTGTCGCGAAAGATCGAATGCCTCTTTGGCTTGTTCTTGAACCGCTTTGTCTACGCGGGGTTTTTTTGTTTTTGCGTTCATGAAGATCCTTTCTGTTGGGAAACAGGAGACTGGCATCTTTTTAAAACTACGATGCTTGGCGATTTTATATCTCACTGGCCACGGCATCCCCTACGTCGGTGGTTTTGGCTTTGCCGCCTAAGTCGCCGGTGTGTGCACTTTGGCTGGCTAAAACACGCGAAACAGCATCGTCGATGGTTTTGGCGGCGTTTGTAGCGTCTGCATCGTTGTGGCGTTCACCCAACCATGTGAGCATCATGCCTGCCGATAAGATTTGTGCAATGGGGTTGACAATGTTTTGTCCGGCAATGTCGGGTGCTGTTCCATGGGAGGGTTGAAAGACCCCGTGGTGTTCACTGACATCTGCGGAGGGTGCCATACCCAGCCCGCCAATTGTGCCTGCGGCGAGGTCTGATATGATGTCACCAAACATGTTTTCGGCCACCACGACGTCGTAGAAGTCGGGTTTGCGCACTTGGTAGACGGTGTAGGCATCGACATAGGCATAGTCGCGTTCGGTGTCGGGATAATTTTCGGCGACTTCGTTATAAATCTGACGAAAGAAGGCTTGGCTTTTGAGGATGTTGGCTTTGTCTACACAGGTCACACGGCGTTTGCCGTCTGATGGGGCACCGTTGCGTTGTTGGGCAATCTCAAATGCAAATTTCACAATGCGTTCGGTGCCTTTGCGCGTGATGACCATGCTATCGATTGCTACTTCTTCTCCCACGCGCACCCCGGCACCCCGTGAGGCATAAAGGCCTTCGGTGTTTTCGCGCATGATTACGTAGTCTATTGGGGGGTCTTTGGCGAGTAGAGGGCTGATGCCCGGATAACTTTTAATGGGGCGAATGCCTGCGTAGAGGTCGAGCACAAAGCGCAAGGTAAGCTGGGGGGCGATTTCGGTGCCGTCGGGAAATCGGATATTGGGATCACCCGCTGAGCCAAATAAAACGGCGTCGTTGCTTTTGCAAGCTTCGAGGGTTTCGTCGGGCAAGTCAGTACCTGTTTTTTGATAACAGGCGGCACCACATGGATGTTCAGATAGGATAAAGTGCAAATTGGGATACGGTTTTTCAAGTGCGGCCAGCACTTTGAGTGCTTCTTTCATCACTTCGGGGCCGACGCCATCGCCTGGAACGACCGCGATTTTGTATGTTGCCATTTAGGGAAGTTTCCTTTCTTCAGGTCTGTGGTGGAATGGTTTCTGTTTAATAATCTTCGAAGAGATCATCATCATCTTCAGGGGAAGGTTTTCTCACTTCAAAGGTGGCGTGAATGCCTGTGCTGGAAATGCGGCCGGTCAGAAATTCAAACCCAGCAAATTCGAGTTCTTGTTCGTAGTGTGTGAGGTTGCGCGGGCGCACGGCAATGTTGGGCAGTTGAATGGGATAAGGTTTGCCATCTTTCCACGCATTGCGCAGCTCGGGCATGTCTACATCTTGTTTGGCCATGGTGAGCCAACGATCATAAGAATCAATATGGTCGTCAATGGCATCGGGATCAAATGCGTTACGGCAAAATAACAAGGGTGCACCGGGTTTGAGCATGCGATAGAGATTGTTGAGATAGCGTTGTCTGTCGGCATCGGTTATGAGCATTTGCAAACAGCCGACATCGATGCCCATATCGTAGGTTTCTTCGGTGAAGGATGTGATGTTGAGCAAGTCGGTACAAAGTAATAACCCCCGATCACCATATGGGATGGTGCGCTCCGCCGCTTTTTCTAAGGCTGCTGAAGAAATGTCGATGCCAGTATAGGTATACCCTTGTGCGAGTAGATACACACTGACGAATCCTTCACCACAACCAAATTCGGCAATGTGTGAACCTGAGGGGATGTCATGACGTAAAAGAAACCCGTCAATGGTTAAGATGATAGATTTGAGATCGGATGGGTTGGCTGTCCAATAGGGCAGACCTTGTTTGTAAACTTCGCGGTAGCGTTTGTCATAGGCTGTGTAATACGGTTTGTCGGGGTCTGGGCGCATTATTCGTAGTCACTTGTCACAAGGGCTTGACCCTTTTGGACCATGAGCTGACCGCGTGCCCAAACGCAATTGAGGTCACCTGATGGTGTGAGCAATAAGAGATCGGCATCTGCACCCGATGCAATGCGGCCTTTGTGCGTGAGGCCAAGAAGTTTGGATACATGGTGTGATGCGACAGAGGCTATTTGTGTGTAGGTGAGGCCGAGTTGCACAAGGGATTTAACGGTTTGCCACATGGTGTCGGGTTTGGCCATAGAAAAGCGTGAGTCGCCTTGTTGGGTATAAGCACCGCCGCTGTCTGTGGATAGGGTGATGCGTTCAAAGGGCACGTTGGCACCTATGAGTTTGACAATGGCGTCTGCGGCAGGTGTCGCTTGTTTGTATCCGCGTTCGACTTGAATTTGACCTGTCACGTCAATGCTGCCCCCGGCCTTGGCAAAGTCTATTGCCATATCTAAGAGTGCAGGGTTGCGATTGACATGGGTGGCCACAAAGCGGTCTAAGGGCAAGCCGCATTGTTTGCCTGCTTCCCAGAGAGGTTGCAACCCTTCTGCGCGGTCGCCTATGTGGGCGTGCAAAACGGCGTGTTTGTTTACCAGGCGCCCACCTATGACAGCTGCGTGCGCATAGTGGGCTAATTGTTCAACAGACATGGGGGGGGCCATGGCTTCGGCGATGGCAACTTTAATGCCCAGTACTCGGGATAAGAATGTGACATCGGATAGGGCGTCTCCTGTGAGCGTGGGAACAGGCGTCGCCCAGCCTCCGGTGTAGGCATAGGCACTGACACCTTCTGCGGTTGCGGCTTCGGCACGCAGGAGAAGGTTGGGGAGTGTGCGACTGAGACTGTCTGTACCCAGGGGTGAAACGACGGTTGTGATGCCAGCCAAAGTGAGGTGTGAGATGGGTTGATCGGGCGTGCGGTTGGTGAGGCCGCCAACACCGCTGGCACCCATGATATGCGCATGTGGGTCTATAAGCCCTGGTAAGAGAGGACAGTCGTCGGCATGGATGGTTTGAACTTCAGTGCCTAAGGGTGGCTCTATATCTGAACCGACAGAGACGATTTGTCCATTCCAGATGAGCACGTTTGCAATGCCAAGATCGTCTGGTGCGAAGATGTGTGCGTTTTTGATGTGTGTCCAGGTCATACGCGTTACTCTTTCAGGGTGTCTATGATGCGGGCGATGAGGTCATTATCAAAACCAAGGCTGTCGGGCGATTGAATTTCCCATTCGGTATTTGGAAAGGGTTGGGTTGTTGCTAAAATATCTTGTATCATGTTTTATAACAATGGTTTAAAAATTACGCACGATATGTGGTTTTAGATTGTTACGCGAAATCCATTTTCTGCTTTGACGCCTTCTTCAATCATTTCTGGTTCAAGATCAAAGCCCGTGCCGGGTGTGTTGGGCACTATAAGACAACCGTCTTGGGAGTCCCAACCATCGAGAACAATACCGGGCATGTCAACGGGCGCGGCTTCTAAAAGGGAATAGTGTGGGACGGATGCGGCAAAATGGGCATGTGCATACCGTTCGAGAACGCTGCCCCAGGTATGGGGACCACACAATGCGCCCCAGGGTTCAATCATGTTTGCGGTTTCACGCCACCAAGTGAGGCCCCTAAAATGGAAATCTTGTTGTACGATGTTGATCCATCCTTGTTCGACCATGTCGAAGAAATTGGGAGGTGGAGGGCCTGATTCACCATCTGCCACCAGGGTATCATATCCTTTTTCGTCGATAAAAGCTTTGAAAGCTTCGTTAAATGGGCGGTCTTCAGGAAAGGCTTCTTCAAACCAATAGATGCCCACATCTTCGCAGCGTTCGAGAATGTTTTTGGCAATGTTGAGGGTGGTGCCGTTGTTGGCGTCGATGAGAATTTTGGCATCGGGGCCGGCGGCTTCTCGAACAGTGTGAATGACGAGTACATCGCGGTCTGTGCCTTCTTGGATGGGCATCCAACGGGCCCCGCGCCCCATTTTGATTTTAAAGTTATTGAGGCCAAAATCGTGACCTGTTTTGACTTCGGCATGAAAAATGGCCACCGCCTCTTCATCTGTTGCATCGATGTCATCAATATAAATTGAGCCATCGTAGAGTTCGACATGGCGTGAACCGCGTGCGCCTAGGAGTTGATATAACGGCTGATTGTTGAGCTTGGCGACCAAATCCCACAGTGGCAGGTCAATGATGTTGCCTTGTTCATTTGACCCATTGGGCAGGGTGAATAAGTCGCCAACGGTTTTTCCCACAAGACTTTTGGCTTGTTCTTGCGAGAGGCGAGACCATCCCACGCCTACTGCGCCACTGGATGTATGGATGCGAATAACGGGATCTGAGACCGAATCTCCGTGGTTGCCGATGCGGGCATTACAACCAATGTTGCGCGGTCGTTTGAATCGCATGGTTATTTTTTCAATGCGAACAATTTTTTCTTGATTCAGATCCATCATAGTTAACTCCTACAGGCAGTTAGGGGGTATATAAAAATAATTTTTCGATACATTTAAGGGATCGGTGGTCCGCAAAAGTCTGAAGACCTGATTGCCAACGGATGAAGGCTGTACGCTTGTTTTTAGATGATCTCTAAGTTAGACTTGCCTCTGAGGGTTGTCAATGAGAATACAGGGGCGATCATGACTTGTATTTATGCGCAAAGAACATTATCTTCTCATGTCCTGATTTAAAGTACAACTTTGGGGAGTTAGTCTTATGGTGACTTTGACAGAAGCTGATATTCATTTTTTTAAAACCAATGGGTATCTCATTAAGCGCGAGGTGTTAGATCCCGATTTGATGGCCCGTGCGCGTGCACGGCTTTGGGATGGCAAACCGCCCTCTTTTGACCCCGATGATCCCGATACGTGGGTAGGGCCCATTAAACCCGAAGAAGAAAATGACGATCGGGTTAATCATAGGCGCAATTTCCGGTGGCAGTTTCGGGAAACAGGCCGTGACGAATTTATGATCGATATGTTGCCACGCAATCCGTCGGTGCGGGCGATGGTTGAGCAGTTTTTGGGGCCTGAGTTGCGAGAACCCCAAGGTATTCGCGGTATTTATAGTACATTGCCCTATGGCGATCGGGAAAGAGCCGACCGGCCACCGGGTTGTCATGTAGATGCACATCCCTTTTATTTGGGCGTGGTAAGTTATATCGATTTTGTTCCTCCCGGTGGTGGTGGTTTTACGGTTTGGCCAAAAAGCCATCGCACATTTTTTAACGATTTTTACTCCCGGCACAGTTATGAACCCACGGGTGCCTATCAAAATGATCGCGATTGGTTCAGTGAACATGGCGAGTTTGCCGACTGTCATGGTGGCCCCGGTGATATCGTTTTTTGGCATCATCGCATAGGGCACACGGCATCCCCCAATCATTCGCGACAAATTCGCAAGGCTGTGTTGTACGATTTCAGCAGATCCAATCTGCCTTATGTTCAAGAGGAACCCCCTGTTGACGATATGTGGCGCGATTGGTCTGATGCGGTGAGAAATGTCGAAATAGACAGTTTGTGATCCGATAAATATTAATTTCTCGCCTCAGTTCCAGGTTTTTATAACTCTTATGGCACGTATTCTTGCAATAGATGACGATGATTTGGCCCGCTCAGTGGTGTGCGAACTGTTGGAGATGATGGGGCATGAGGTTATTGAAGCAGAAAATGGTCGGGAAGGAGTTGAGATATTTCAGAGACGGGAAATTGATTTGATTGTGACAGATTTGTTTATGCCACCTGATGGTGGTTTGGGTGTGATTAAGAATGTGAGAAAATTTGATCAACATGTGAAGATTGTTGTTGTGTCGGGTATGGCATTAGAGAATAGAGATGTGATTTTTAAACAGGTGATGGAAGCCGGTGCAACAGGCACACTTGAAAAACCTATAAATCCTCAGAAGTTTGCGCATATGATAACAGAATTTTTGGGTGATCCGCCGGCCTCAATTACGGGTTGACGATATGGGCATGCTTGTGTAATTTTGTCGTGCAAAATTACTGCTATTTACTTTTAAAAGGGATGTGGGTATCGATGCAAAACAATGATATCCTAAGTATTATTGAAACGGCCGATGATTTGCCCACGTTGCCCACTGTG
>Ga0115002_10009165_pt1 | contig 10848 bp, 8 predicted proteins | sample ArcticOcean_MG_C_8_FD_89576 | JGI IMG/M metagenome (GOLD analysis project Ga0115002, IMG submission 89576) | Marine microbial communities from western Arctic Ocean - ArcticOcean_MG_CB11_86 | ecosystem: Environmental > Aquatic > Marine > Oceanic | place: Arctic Ocean: Canada Basin | collected... | reverse complement strand
GAAAATAGAAATGAAATTGTATATCCCAATCCAAACACATACGCTGATCCCGATCACCTAGACCCGCCGAATCCTGCGATCGAATCGATGGACATGAGTCGATCGAGTTCCATGATTGGGGAACGAGCATTTCAGCGAGCGTGCACCACGTGCCACGACGCGGCGCGGTCCTATGCCAAAACAAAGACTTTAGCAGGCTGGACGACTACCGTTCGCCGGATGGCGGCCAAGTCAGATGCGGACATTGAAGACAATGAGATCATCCCTATCGCCGAGCACTTGAATTCTTTGCGAGGCGTTCGCGACGGGGCGGCGTCGAGTGGAAATCTCCTCGATCAAACAACCTTGAACGCCACGGTCTCTCTATTGACTCGAATCGGTAACGATGAGCAGCCGCTGGAAAAACCTGGGTTCTTTGTCGATGCGTGGGTTTCGGGCGAGTGGCGAGGCGACAACGCGTTAAGTGCAAAGGTCACCGCGTGTACATCCTGTCACTCCGATAGAAACAATAGCGCTGGCTTTACGCTAGAGCTTGTCGAGGCAAGTTTCAAAGTCGATCTCGATAAGCTCGCAGGTTGCGATAGCGAGTGCGGATTGTTTTCTGCGATTCGAGGTGATCTTGAGGCAGGCAGGTTTGTGGTCCCTTTCGGTGCCTTTGCAACGATGAGTCATCCTGGAATCTACCGCACGGCAACAAACCCACTCATGTTCAACATGGGTCGGCGAGTTGGTTCCAACGGGCCATTGCAGCCGGTGCTGCCAGCTCCGTTTTCTGATGAAGGCGTCAAACTTCATCTCGACGCTCTCATTTTTGGCGACGTAAAAATCGGAGTGGATGGGTATGCCGTTAACGGATTACAATCGGGCGGCGGTCCGATTTTCAACGACAGTCGGCGATACTACGACAACAATCGAGAGCCATTTACGGGCGGTCGCATTACGGTTGGAAATTCGATGTTAAGAGTAGGCGGCTCGTTGATGACAGGTCAACTGCAAGATGATGGCGACTCGCCCGTTTCTTCGCGTCTAGGCGGTGCCGACGTTACCCTGCGATTGAACGATCGGTTCAGGTTCTATTTCGAGTACGCGATTCGCACAGAGGATTCGACGTTTGTAAACGGCGACCAAGATCATGTTTACGGTACGGTTTACGAAGCAGAAATGCGTGTTTCGGAGAGATGGGGCATGAGCCTCCTCGCTCGCTACGACACGCTCGAACACCGCCACTCGGCATTTGGCTCACAGTCAACGGAGCGGATAACGGTGGGTCTAAACACGACGATCCTCGATGGCAGTTTCTTGATTCTCAACCACGAACACTGGATACTCGACAACAACGACGACTACGATGTCCTCGCTTTGCGCTGGGTCACGACCTACTAAGATCTTATTTACGGCGATCACATTTACGGCGATCACATTTACGGCGACCACATTTACCGCGACCACATTTACCGCGACCACGCATCAGTCGTCAGTCGTTCAAAATATCCGCCAAGGCTAATCGTTCCGAGATCGGCGGATGATCGTGGAAGAAGAAAACTTCCAAGGGATGTGGGTCGGGGTCGGCCTTGTTAATTCGAGCCAAACGTTGAAATGCAGATCGAAACGCTGCGGCATTCTGCGTTTGCTGCAGAGCATAGGTGTCGCATTGAACTTCAAATGAACGACTAATCGCATTTTGAATCGGACCAAAAACGAGGCCCGCGATTGTCATCGTCAGCGCCAATAGCGGCAAGGCGTGAATCGGTAATATTTCCGGACCACCCGGCTGAAAGCCGTTGAATCGCAACACCCAGTCGCAAACGACAAACGTGCATAGACTTTGTACGACACCAAAGGCGATGAACTTCCGTATATGGCGGAACACGTGATGACCGATTTCGTGAGCCAACACGACCTCGATTTCTTCGGGAGTAAAGTCGGCGAGTAAAGTGTCGGCAAGAATCACGCGTCGCGTTCTCCCCATCCCAGCCAACATGGCGTTGGCCTTCGCCGTTTCGTCGCTCAACTCCATCCGATAAACGCCTTCAATTCGCAAGTCGGTGCCCTTGGCCAGATCCTTGAATCGTTTTAGCAGCGCAGAGTCTTCCAACAATTCGACTTTATAGAACAGCGGCAATATTAAGATTGGAGCGAGCTGTCCAAGGAGTACGGAAATGACGAACATTCCGCCAGCGGCCCAACACCACCAGAAATCCCCCGTCACCCAAATCAAAAAATAGAGCCCCTCGGAAAGTGCGACGACAAAGGCCGATATGAGGGTAACTTTCAACAAATGCCGAGTTAACCAACGTCTAAATGACTGACGGCTCAGGCCGAATTTCTGCTCCAGCTTGTGACCTGAAAACCAGGCGAGTGGAAAGGACACGACGAAATTCAAGGCGTACAAGATCAAATAGAAGACGGCCAGACGCACCCACGGCGATCCGATCCCCATCGTCTCCAGCAACCAGTCGTCGAGCAGCTTGGCCAGAAGCCAAACAAATACCAGATAGAATAGTAGATCCAAAAAGATATCGGCGAGCGTACAACCCAGTCGCCAACGCGAATACTCTTTCGTCTCATTCAACCAACTCTTCGCCAGTTAGCGGCGTAGCTTCGGCACTCATGAAGTCATCAATCGCTTGTGCTTGTCTCGTTCAGTACGACTTGCCATGTCCAATGTCGGTCGCTCGTAGCCTGAACCGAATCGCCAGCGAATCCAAGCGATGCAACCATCTCGCGGATCTCCGCCAAACTCAATGCGGCGCGCAATGAATCATCGAACATCTTTTGCTGATGATCATTCTCATCGCCCGCGTACAACTCAACCAGTTGAGTGACTTGTTCGTCAGTCTCAGGGCGCATGAGATCGCGGAAGAACAATCGTCCGCCGTCCTGCTTCGTAACCCGAATCGATTCTTTGAGGACGTTTAACGGCTCTGGAATGTGATGGATAATGCTGTTGGAAATAACGGTATCAAACGCACCGTCGTCGTAGGGCATATCCTTTGCGTCGACTCGATCTAACGTAATTCGCTGGATCATACTTTCCACTTCGATATTCAACCGAGCCTGATCGAGCATGGCAATGGCGAGATCGACTGCCATGACTCGCACATCCTCAACTCGCTCGCACAATGCTATTGGAATCTGTGCAGTACCGGTTCCAATATCGAGAATATCCTCACCGACGTCGCCCCCGGAGATCAAATCGTCCACGAACAACTGATTCACCTGCTTGTGGTCCATGGAGTCGTAGTCCATGGCCTCCTCGGGTGTATCCATCACTTCGGGTTCGAGTACGCGTTCTAGTGCCACCGAGATCTCCCTATTAAGCCGTTGCTATTCGTCTTCGACTATTTTCGTATTGGCGTCTTTCGACCAACGTCCAAACGCAAGTACGATTAGCCCCATCACCACATAGGCGCTCGCCATGTAGAACGGCGTTTGCCCTAAAGACGAAGCGGGCAATGAAGCGGGCAAATCCCAAGGTATTACCATCGGGCTACCAGGCAAGGGCGAGTGAATTATCCCGAACAAACTACAAACTGCGGCAATTCCAAAATACGTCGCTCCAGCTGCAAAACGGCGGTCGATGATTGCGGCTAACGACGACGCCCACAGCAAACTGGTCACAATGAAGCCACCGGCCAACAGATGCAAAGTAAATAAGTTCTTGCCAAGTGGCTGAGGTGGATCGGCAATAATCCCCTTCTTCTTGTTCCCAGCAATTTTTTCCAGCATTTGGCCAGTGCCTTTGATCGCGTCGAGGCTGGCGGGCTTATCTGCAATCTCGTCGAGCTGGTTTGCCAACTCGTTCGTCGGATCTTGAGCACGAATCTGATTCGCAATTTCTTTGAGCTTTCCGCTTTGGTCGCTCAACTCATCGTCCAACTGAACAACTTGCTCATTCACTTGGCCAACGAAGAAAGAATACGTGCCCTGCAAATCATTTACATATATCAGAACCAATACAGCCAAGGCGGGAACACAAGCCAAGCCTATCGCTGGATAGTGTTTTTTCGGAGTAGCTTTGAAACTTTGCGCAGTTATCTCTAAGCCAATGAAAATCAGAATCGGGAACACCGCAGGCTTGGGGATAATGTCGTAGAGCAAACTGAAGTAACCCAACAGACCTGCTCCGCCCACGAAAATTGCTGTGGCCAGTGTATAAGCTGCCCGGCCCCCCATCGCCTTGTACGCCGGATGACCAATATAAGGCGTCGTCTGAATCACGCCTCCACACAGACCTGCGACAAGAGTCGCGAAAGCTTCGACGGAAATAATGCGACCAGTGTCGTAGTCGTCTCCAGCCGCTGCCGCGCTTTCCGTACAGTCAATGCCGCCAATGACTGTTCCAAGAGCAAAAGGAATCACTACGGGAAGGTATGTGAGCGAGTCTTTCAGCTCGTTGGTCCAAGCGAAGGTGAATACTGATAACCAGCCCGTCGGTATTGCCGACAACTCAATGTCTTTTTGAGGTACTGCGACAACTCCAAACATACCCTCGGCGTACGGCGTGAGATAGTAAATAAAGATGCCGATCAGTAAAGCCGCCAGCGCACCAGGGACTCGTCCTGGTACGGACATTTTGGCCACTAAGGAGGTCAAAATGACCGCCAGCGCCGCTAGACCAGCAATTGGATAATGCAGTACTTCAATTAATGGCAAAAAACTAATCAGGACCAATGCCACAGCGGTTAGTGATCCCAATAAACCGGCTCGAGGAACGACTTGCCGCACCCAGTTCGAGCCAGCGGCGCAGAGGAATTTAAAGAGACCGCTAATCACAATGCAACAGATCCCAATGTGCCAGGCATAGGTGGCGGCAATGTTTATCTCTTCCGCAGTCAGTTCTGGGGAATTTTGCCCCAGCATGACCTTTTTTGCCACGAATGCCGGCCCCAGGACAAAAAAGACCATCCCAAAGGTGCTGGGCGTATCCAAACCCAGCGGCATCGCCGTAACATCGCTGCGCCCAAGGCGTTTTGCTAGCGAAAGAGCCATCCAGAAGAAGAGCAGGTCGCCGACTAATACCCCGATAGCGGTACCCGGTACCATATGTTGCAAAGCGAATTTTGTAGGAAATTCAAAAACGATCGCCAACAAACTAACTGTCAAAACTAAATCCGCAATATTATCTAACATCAAGCCAAAGAAGGCGTTAACGTCACCGGCAGCGGCCCATTGAAACCTTTTCGAGTTCACTTGACGCCCTGTCGGCACGGGTTTTGCGGAATGTACAAGTCGTGAGTTTAAGTCGCCCGCTTGCAACTGTCAAATTAGCAAGCAACGTGCCTCGAGGGTTCAAACCCAAGAGAGCAAAAAACATGCAGGACAGCTTTTTCAGGCGCGGCGCTCATTTCTACCCGAACTATCCTCCATTTAGGTTCGTACTAAAATGATCGCCACAATTGAAAACCTACAAAAGACCTCTTTCCCAACAGCGGAGCTTCCTTTGACTGATGAGGATCTCCTAATCCGATATAGGAAATCCGGAGACAGAGGGCTTTTTGCGCAATTAGTCCAACGCTATGAGCGCGAACTTTACAACTATCTTCGTCGTTATTTAGGTGATGCGGAACAAGCGGAAGACGTCTTCCAATCAACGTTCCTCCAAGTTCACCTCAAATGCGATCAATTTGAAGCTGGACGTAAGTTCCGACCATGGCTCTACACCATCGCCACCAACCAAGCTATCGATGCTCAACGTCGCAACCGACGGCATCGCTTAGTCAGCCTAGATCGGGCTGGAGGTGATGATAACGACGACATTGGCAGCTTGATCGACTTACTAGTCAGCGATGTCCGCAGTCCAGAGGACAGTGCTCTACAAAGTGAAGATCGCGAATGGGTCGAAACGGCAATGAGTGAATTGTCAGACCAAATGCGATCCGTAGTCAGCTTGGTTTACTACCAAGGATTAAAGTATCGAGAGGCAGCGGATATTTTGTCGATACCAGTTGGTACCGTCAAAAGTCGATTGCACTCGGCAATACTAAAACTCACCGAAATCTGGAACAACACTCACGTAGAGCAATTATGACAAAACCCGCGCGAGATCATTTGTTGGGATATGTGCTTGGCACTTTGGAACCCAACGAAGTTGAGTCGATTGAACACCAACTAGCGATTGACCCTGTTTTGCAAAACGAGGTCCTCGCTATGGAGCAGCGAATTGCTCCTCTACACTCAACTCGCATCTCGCACGAACCTCCGACCGGTTTGGGTCAACGAACTTGTGAGTTCATTTTCGAAAACCGGTCCACTACTACGCTCAACCCCACAGCACCTCGAAACTCGGCGCCTCGAAACTCAATACCTCGAAATTCAACTCCTCGAAATTCGGCGGCCACTGGTACAACTCCAACCGACAGACCTGCCAACGGATCAAAAGAGGACACCGACCTGTCGCAAGGTGGTAGAGTTGACGGCAAGCGAGGGTGGAGGTTGGCTGACGTTGGAACACTAGTCGGAGTTGTTGCCGTTTTGGGTTGCATCATCTTGCCCGTGATAAATCGATCTCGCCAACAACAATTGCGCACCGTGTGCGAAAACAACCTAGAGAAAATCGGCACAGGCTTCGTACGGTTTGTCGACCTCAACAATGGAAGCTATCCAAAAATCGAAACCGAAGGAGCACTTTCGGTAGCCGGCGCATTTCCGGTCCAACTGGTTTCCTCGAACTGCCTGACGGAAATCGAATGCCTGATCTGTCCGTCTTCGCCACTCGCAGATTCCCGCGCCGATTGGACGGTCCCAACTGTCACCGAACTAGAATTCGCCAATCCGGAAACGCTGCTTGCGTATTACCAAACGATGGGCGGTAGCTACGCATATAACTTTGGTTACATGGTGGACGGAAAATTAACCACGCCTAAGTTTGAAGGACGTCCGCTCTATCCTGTCGCCTCGGATGCCCCCAGTGGAAACTTGCCCAACATGAGCAGTCCGTTTCATTGCGGCAAAGGCCAAAACGTATTGTTCGAAGACAATTCCGTTCGATACATTCTTAACTGCCAACTCGTCGAATGCGACAACGACGACATCTTCTTCAACAACAACGGCCTAGTCGCTGCAGGACTAAACAGCACCGACGCTGTCCTAGGACGCAGCTGCGACTCGCCCGTCATGAAAGTCTCTTTCGAAAACTAATACGGGAAGGAAACCGCGAATAGACGCTGATGTTCGCTAATGGAAGAAATTAGAAGAGAAAGAGTTTGTCGATTGAGGGACTGACTCTATCTGAATCCTGGGGCTGTAAGAAAATTGCGTTACTGCTTGGCCTAAGTGCGACTCACTGCCGTCCTTCTTTTCTTCATCTCTTCTATTAGCGAACATCAGCGTTTATTCGCGGTTTCCCTCTTATTTACTGCTTACGAGGCCCCAATGTGTTCCTGCTTTAGTTTATGTACTCTGAAAAGACCGTTCGTTTGTATTGCAGTTTTCCGAGCGGGCCAAAGTTAATTAGATAACCTATAGGGCTCTTGGTGATCCGCATGTAATTCATCAATTGAGCTTCGTGCTCTTCAGACAATGCTGATATCGCCTTCAATTCCACGACAACGACTTCAAAAACAATTAAGTCTGGAATGTAAGTCTTGGTAAGCTTTTGATCCTTGTAATAGATCTGTAGCTCTTCTTTTTGCCGAAATGGAATGCCGCGAAGGTTAAGTTCAATCTCAAAACTCTGCTGATAAACCTCTTCCAGAAGTCCGCCACCCAAAACATTGTGCACTTCGAAAGCAGCACCCATTAAGTCGTAACCCTCTTGCGCATAAACCAGACGTCCCATCTCTTTCTCCTTGCAAGCGAAATTCCAAACCCCACTTTACAAGAACCCTTTTCGCAAGAAGTGTTACACCAAAATTCCAATTTTCTCCGCCTGCATTTCCTGCTTCTTCATTTCGTGCTTTACTTTTCCTTTACTTCCCCTACTTCTTCATTTCCTCTGTTTTTGATTCTTTCTTTTTTTTGTTTTCTTCTTCTCTAATTTCTTCCATTAGCGAACATCAGCGTTTATTCGCGGTTTCTCTCCCCGGTTTGTCTCCCCGGTTTGTCGCCCTGGTCTTCTTAGCGGGTGACCGTATCGGCTGGAGTTGTTGCGATTGGCGAGTTGGCGGGTTCTGTTCTGGATTGCTGATTGGTCGGCCAAAAAGATGGCAGGACGTAAAAACTCGTCACCAATGCAATGACAATCAGCGTCCAAAACCAAGCGGGACGAATGATAGATAGTTGACTCATGGGTTAACCTCCGTGTTTACCCGAGCAATAGTTAGCAATACTGAGTTAGCAATACTGAGTTAGCAATACTGAGTTAGCAATACTGAGTTAGCAATACTGAGTTAGCAATACTGAGTTAGCAATGCTTAGTTAGCAATATCGTGTTAGCGAAGTTTTTGTCGCATCCTGCGACTGTAGTCTTCCAGAACTTTGCGTTCGCTTGGCGAAAGAGAATCCTCGCCTTGTCGGTGCAATTTCTGCAAAACTCGATCTGCTTCTTCATCGCGATTGCTGTAAGCCTTTTCGGTTTCTTCCCATTCTCGCGTCGGGCTGGGATCGTGAATCTTTAAGGCGGGTGCCCGCTTCAAATTTGGAAAACTGAACCAGCGGTCGGGCAGTAGGCGAGCAAAATTCCAATTCAAGTAAAAGTATCCTAGGGCGAACGCTGCTCCGGCCAAGTGAGCGTCGTAAGCCACTCGATCCTCCGCTGAAACTTGCCCAAAAATATTCATCGCAATGATCAAGAGACCAGCTGCCCAAGCGGGAATCGGAACGATGCCCCACAAGTAAATCATCTGTTTGGGATATAGAAGACAGAAAAGAATGACGACTGTCGTGATCGCACCCGAAGCTCCAACAGCACTATCTGACGGATGGCCTGAAAAATGAGCGTTGCCAGCCCAAACCAGTCCGCAGAAAACCATCGATATCATGTACAGTCGCAAAAACTCGAAGCGACCATATTTGGCTTCGATGTGTCGACCAAACATCCACAGAGCAAACATATTCCAAAGAATGTGCATGAGCCCCGTTTTGCTGTTCAACGCCGCGTGAGCAAAACCGTGAGTGACGAGTTCGTAGAATCGCCACGGCTCCTGAAATAGAAGCCCTTTCAATGACATCCATTCATTGAGATCAGGTACGAAAAGATTGAGCAAGCAAAACGCGACGTTGATCACGATCAATGTCGTGACGATTGACCAGCGGCCACCCGCTTGGATGCCTGCCGATTCTTCTTGATAGTATTCGCGGTCGGAAATACCCATAGTTGTTGCTTGAAATGCGTCGGATTGAATCAGTTCTATCGGTTGATCGAGCCAGAAGCCGTAATCGATGCCGCTGTATGATATATCCTACGCCACGGACTGTGGAAAGTGGAGTTTCGCTGGCGAAAAGCCCGCACAAGGTTGGAGTTAACCCAATACGTAGGGATTCCTGGCAAGTTGCCGAAATATCGCTACATGCTAGCAATAACAGACGACTGTAGCTGGCCTCGCCAGAATTCAGGCCAATTGGCCACTCCCCGCGTTTTCGAGGATCCTGAAGTCTGGCGACATCTGCTACGCAACTTCAAAGCAGCTGGAGCGAATGTAGACACTTGGGTGGAATGAATGGAGTCTTCCGCACCACGGTAGATTGCTTGCGCATCCAAAGCGTTGCTTTTGCTGAAAACAGATAAACTCAAATGGAGCTATCTTAGATAGATAGGTCAGCCGAAGCGGTTGTAGCTGGCGGGGTCGGCTCGACAGGAGCTTCCGAATCATCGGCCCTCAGGATGCGATTGATTTCGTCCAACCTAGCTTCAATCCGAACTGTCTCGCTGTAAAGCTGTCGAAGTCGATCTTGCATGGCAGCTTTCTTTGACTTCAACGCTGTGGAGAATGTGGACAGCTCTCGGAGCTCCATCTGATAACCCTGAAGGTCGGCCTCCAACAGTTGTTTTTCCACTTCCTTTAACGTCTTGAAACTTTTGCTTGTACCATTTGCTGCTACGACGATATTGACATCCGTTAGGACTTGCTGGTTCAAACGAATCAACGACAATCTACGATCGTAGATATCGCGGAAGTAAACTTGGTAATCTCGCAGAGGTCGTACGAAAACATGGTCGACAGTGGTTGCGTCACAAAAGCCAGCGGCGACGAGTTCTTTTGCCTTGGCTTGATCGAAGATGCCTTCCGCTCCAGCCATGATCTCAACTTCTTCGCCCCGTCGCAATCGTTGCTCGATCGCTAATCCAGATGAGTCAAAGTAGTCGCCAGCCAATTGAGCGTAAGTACTGCTACTATCTACCAGCAGGCCGCTAGTGCGTTTAACGAAATCGACTCGGTGCCAAATGGCGTCGTCGGGGTCGGGGTTGGTGCCTTCTCGAGCGGGACCGAAATCGCGAAAATACTGCTCTTTAGTGGCAACGCCAGCCATTAATGTCATCAAGTCATCGTGATCTATTTCCAATGCCAACTTTAACCAATCGAGTCGCAGATTACGTTTCTTGATGCTGTCGTTTTCGTCTTCTTCTTCTTTGGTCAAGTTTCCTCCCGCAACGGGTTGAGTTCGGGAGGTGAAGTGCGAGTCGACGGGCATCGTGGCGTGAATCGTCCAAGTGCTACCATTCGCTGGTTGAATCTTGTTGGCTTCAAAAACGGGCATGGTCGGAACCATTTGAACTTGGGTGTTGTTCACTGCGGTAACGCGGAACTCACCAACGTAAGTTTTTGGAATCTTGACGTCGCCCAAGCCCGGCACGCCAAATCCTGCTTCTTCAAAGACGTACACCAAAGCGTTTGTTTCCAATCCAATGCCAGCAACAACAACTGGCGCTGGTGGATCCACTGGAGCAGGGTCAGCTGGATCAGCTGG
>Ga0115002_10009160_pt1 | contig 10852 bp, 8 predicted proteins | sample ArcticOcean_MG_C_8_FD_89576 | JGI IMG/M metagenome (GOLD analysis project Ga0115002, IMG submission 89576) | Marine microbial communities from western Arctic Ocean - ArcticOcean_MG_CB11_86 | ecosystem: Environmental > Aquatic > Marine > Oceanic | place: Arctic Ocean: Canada Basin | collected... | reverse complement strand
GCCGTCGTCTGTGACGATTGGGACCCCGCCGCCTCCTCCGACATCGACGGCGACCCGGACGCCACGCCCACCATCGGCGTCACCGAGGGTCTCTACCTCGAGCAGGCCACCCCGGAAGGCACCGCCGCCATGGAGCGTGCACTCCAGCGGATGGAGGCGGCGGGCGCGCGCGTCGTCCGCTTTCAGATGTTCAACAACATTGCCGTGCTTGCCGCTCGCCACCAGGCCCTGATCGCCGCCGAGTTCGCGGAGGCCCACTCCGAGCGTTGGCCTCGCTACGCCTGGCTCTACCGTCCCTGGAGCGCCACTCACGTCGAGGAAGGCCAGCGGGTCCCGCCCGAAGTCGCCGAGGAAGCACGCCACAGCCGACTCGAACTACGTAGCCGCCTCACCGAACTGATGAACGAACACGGCCTGGACCTGCTCGCCAGTGTCCCCGCCCTCGGCGCCGCACCGTTCGGCCTCGGGGCCACCGGCGATCCGGCAATGAACCTTCCGTGGACCCACTCTGGCCTCCCCGCGGTCTCCCTCCCTGCAGGCACCAACGAGGCCGGCCTCCCCCTCGGCATCCAGCTCGCAGCCCGATTCGAAGAGGACGAGCGCCTGCTCGCGTGGTCCGAGCGCCTCTAGCGAGTGTGGAGCCTCCTCGCTGGCACCAACGCTCAACGTCAGACCAACGTTTGCCAAAAGTCCAAGCAGGGCGGGCTCCAGTCGGCTACGCTTTCCGCCAACACCGACTGAAGGAGACGACTATGGGTTCACTCGAGGGGATGCGAGTCCTCGACATGACGCAGTACGAGGCAGGGACATCCTGCACACAGCTACTAGCGTGGCTCGGTGCGGACGTCGTCAAAGTCGAACCGCCCACCGGCGATCCCGGGCGCGGCGTTGGGCGACAGCTTCCCGGCGAGACCGAAAACGAGCGCCAGTACTTCATGAACTACAACTCCAACAAGCGATCCATCGTCCTCAACCTCAAGTCCGAGGAGGGTCGCCGCGCACTCCTCGATATGATCCCCCACTACGACGTCTTTGTTGAGAACTACGGCCCCGGTGCCATCGAAAAACTCGGCCTCGAGTACGATCTGCTCTCCTCCATTAACCCAAAGTTGATCTACACCCGTATCAAAGGCTTCGGCCTCACCGGCCCCTACGCCGACTACAACTGCTACGACTGGGTCGCACAGGCCTCCGCCGGCACCTTCTCGGTCACAGGCGAGTCAGACCGACCTCCGATGCACCCCGGCCCCACCATCGGCGACTCGGGCACCGGCATGCAGGCCGCCCTCGCCATCACCGCCGCCTACGTGGAGCAACAACGCACCGGCAAAGGCCAGCAGATCGAACTCTCCATGCAAGAAGCTGTAACCATGTTCATGCGCACACTCGACCTGCAGAAGTGGGGCACCGAGCCCGCCGCCCGGACAGGGATCCACCATGGGTCAGGCGCTACGGCCACTTACCCGTGCAAGCCAGAGGGACCGCAGGAGGACGCCAACGATTGGGTCTTCATCATGTGCGTCACCACCCAGATGTTCGATTCACTCTGCGTCGCTATGGACCGCCCCGGAATGGCCCTCGATGAGCGCTACTCAGACCCCACGGGCCGCGTCGAACACCGAGATGACCTCTACGAGGAGATCGCCACTTGGACCCGCGCCCGCACCAAGCGCGAGGTCATGAACACCCTTGGCCCCGCGGGTGTCCCCTGTAGCTACGTCTTCAGCTCGCTCGATCTCTTCACCGACCCGCACCTCGTCGAGCGCGAATTCATCCAGACTGTCCAGCATCCGATCAACGGCGAAGTGAAGCTGATGAGAAACCCCATCCGCATGAACGGCGTAGTCCCGCTCAAGCACTCACCCCTGCTCGACGCCAGCACCGACGAAGTTCTCGCCACAGATCTTGGCCTCGACGCAGCACGCCTCTCCGAACTCCGCGGCAGCGGAGCCATCGGCTCCCCTTTTGCCCCGAAGCTCGACAAGTCCCCCTCTGCCGGTGGCGGCGGCTAGCACTCGACGTTCATCGTCGAGCGCCGCCATGTTCGGTGTAGATGATGACGGAGCCGTGGTCCTCGTCGTCGACGTAGCCACCTGAGAGGACAATCGACTCCGCGCCCTCGCGCGCCCAGCCCACGATGCCGGCCCGTAGGGCTCGGTGCACTCCAGCGTCGTACAGCGCCCGGTGATTCGGGAACGCTGCGCCGGCTTCGACGCCGTCAATGGCCCCGAGCTTGTTGGTGTCTTCGCCGCGTCGCCCCTTCGAGAGTGACGCAACCATTAGGTCCCCAACAGTCCCGTCACTTCGCCGTCCGCCGTCAGCTCGATGTCGTACGCGTTCGGCCGCGCCGGCAACCCAGGCAGAGTCATGATGTCGCCCGCGAGGGCAATGATCTGACGTGCTCCCGCCGCGATCCGCAGCTCCGTCACCGGGAACGTGTGCCCTGCCGGCGCACCACGCAGCCGCTGGTCTGCTGAGATTGAGAGATGCGTCTTCGCCACGCAGATCGGGAAGTTCCAGCCGTTGTCTTCGAAACGTCGTGCCGTCGTCTTGGTCATCGGCGCCCAGGTCGTGTTGCCTGCTTTGTAGAGGTCTGTTGCCAAGGTTTCCACCTTGTCGACGATCGACGCGTCGTTCTCGTAAACTAACTTCACGATGCCCTCGTGGTTATCGACGGCGTCGACCACCGCCTCCGCCAGATCCGTCATCCCCGCGCCACCCTCGGTGAAGCCCTTCGCCTCAACTGCCGCCAGCGCGCCAGCTTCGAGCGCTGCGTTGCGCAGCTCCTCAATCTCCTCCGGCGTGTCGTCCGGGAAGCGATTGATCGCCACCACCGCCGGCAGCCCGTAGCGATTCACGATGCTGATCGCGTGATGCAGGTTCGATGAACCCTCGGCCACAGCCGCTGGATTCGGAGTGGTCAGGTCTTCCTGCTTCACTCCGCCGTGCCACTTCAGTCCACGCACCGTCGCCACGACCACAGCCGCCGCTGGCTTCGCGCCACCCTGTCGGACCTTGATGTCCATGAACTTCTCGAACCCGAGATCAGCGCCGAAACCCGCCTCTGTCACCACGTAGTCGCCTACCGACAGCGCAAGCCGGTCCGCGATGATCGAGCTGCAACCGTGCGCGATATTGCCGAATGGTCCGGTATGCACCAGCGCCGGGTTCCCCTCAACTGTTTGTACTAGGTTCGGCTTCAACGCGTCCTTCAGCAGCACCATCATCGAGCCGATCGCGCCAATATCCGACGCTCGCACCGGCTTCCGATCCACGGTCCAGCCGACCACAATGTCGCTCAGCCGCTGCCGCAAATCGTCATAGTCGGTTGCTAGCGCCATGATTGCCATGATCTCGGACGCAGCCGAGATGTCGAAGCCCGTCTCGCGCAGCGGCCCGTCACTGCGCCCACCGATGCCCGTCACCACCCGACGTAGCGCGCGGTCCTCGGCGTCTGTCACCCGACGCCAGGAAATCTGGATCGGATCGAAGCCATCGAGTTCACGGTTGTGCGCCGAGTTATCTGCCATCGCCGCCAGAAAATTGTGCGCCGACTCAATCGCGTGGAAATCGCCGGTGAAGTGTAGGTTGATGTCATTCGCCGGTTGCACCGTCGCCTTGCCGCCGCCAGTGCCACCACCCTTCCGACCAAACAACGGCCCCAATGATGGCTGCCGAATCGTCAGCACAGCGTTCTTGCCGATCTTCCGAAGTCCATCGATGAGACCAATCGATGTGGTCGTCTTGCCTTCACCGGCCGGAGTCGGAGTGATCGCCGTGACGACGATCAATTTGCCGGGTGACGAATTCGGAAACACGTCCAGTGGAACCTTGGCGCGGTCCCGTCCGTACGGCTCCAAATCGTCCCAATTCAACCCTAGTTCGGCTGCTACTTCGGGAATCGGGCGCACGTCAACTCCTCGTGTGGCCCGGCCGTCGCTCGCACCAGTGGCTCTGGTCCGTCGCGTGTTGCATGCATGACCGGGACGCAATGCGCCTGATTATATGTGTTGAAAGCGCTAATCTCGATTAGTTATGTTAATCACTTCAGTTCGAATTCCACGCTACTTGCTGATCATTCTTATGCTTGCCCTTGGATCGCTCACCATCGCCTGTGTGCCCGACGACACCCCGCGCGCCGTCCACGTCCTCACCGCCGACACCGAGGTCAACGGCGTCCTCGAACGCTACATCGAGCGTGGCATCAAACACGCTGAGGAAACCCAGGCGTTCGCGGTCGTCGTCCGGATCGACACTCCCGGGGGCGCCATTGACTCGATGAAGCGGATTGTCGGCCACATCGAAGCGGCCGAGGTCACGGTCATTACCTGGGTCGGGCCGCCTGGTGCGCAGGCCTCTGCCGCCGGTACCTTCATCACCATGGCTGGGCATATCGCTGCCATGGCACCCAATACCACCATCGGCGCCGCCACACCCATCAACTCTACCGGTCAGGATATCGAAGGCAACCTCGGCAAGAGGATCGAGAACGACACCGTCGCTTTTGCCCGCGGCGTCGCCCAGCTTCACGGCCGGAACGCTGACTGGGCCGAAGATGCCGTCCACGACGCCGTCTCCGCCAGCACCACCGAAGCGCTCGAGTTGAACGTCGTTGACTTGGAGGCAACCGACCTCGGTTTCCTTCTGCAGACCGTCGAGGGGCAGTCAGTCGAACTTCTGAACGGCGAGACGGTCATGCTGCAGGTCTTCGGCCAAGTACAAATCGATAACCAGATGAATGTCTATGAACGAGTGCTCGGTATCGTGAGCAGCCCTGCGATCTTCTCGCTGCTCTTATTCGCCGGCCTCGCCGGCCTCGCCGTCGAATTCTTCTCGCCCGGTAACCTCTTTCCCGGCGTCGCAGGTGTCATCGCGCTCATCGCTTCGTTCCTTGGAGTCGGTACGCTTCTACCCGGTGAGGCGGCGATCGCCTTCATCCTCGTCGGGATCTCTCTCTTGATACTGGAATTCACCGTTGGTAGCGGCGGAGTCCTCGCTACTGGCGGCGTCGTTGCGCTCGTTTTCGGCCAATCGATCGCTATCGGTCAGGCGTCCACCGAACTCGATCTCATGCGAATTTTGCTCGCCACGGCCCTGATCGTAGTGACTATCTCGATTTTCCTCGGCATCGCGCTCTTCATCATCGCGAAGCGCTATATGGCGCCCACCGAGGAGACCGGCAACCAGGTCTTCTAACGCGACTGCCCGATCGTGCCGTTTTACGAGGCGGAGCCGGCGCTCTTCTGACCGAATCCCTGTACCGCACCGATAATTGGCCCGGCCATCGCGGCTAGGTCCATCGGGATGATCCACTTCGTGGAATCCCCCTCAGCCATTGATTTCATCATCTCCAAGTACTGCAGGCCCATCGTGTTGGCGTCTACGTTCTGTGCCACACCGTAGATCCGCTCCAAACCAATCGAGTAGCCTTCCGCTTGCAAGATCTGAGCTTCCCGCTGACCCTGGGCACGGAGGATCTGAGACTCTCGAGAACCCTCGGATTCAAGGATCGAAGACTGTTTTGAGCCCTCGGCTCGATTAATCGCCGCCTGGCGATCACCCTCGGACTCCGTAATCAGTGCCCGCTTCGTTCGGTCCGCCGTCAGCAGCCGCGTCATCGCGTTTTGGATGTCCACCTGCGGTGTGATCTCGCGGATCTCGATCGCCAGAACTTCAACTCCCCAGCGAACCGTCTCGGCGGAAAGCTTCATCTGTAGTCGCTGGTTGATCGTCTCGCGCTGCGAAAGTACTTCCTCGACGGTGATGTCACCGATTACGGAACGCAATGTAGTGGTCGCCATGTTGCGAATGGCACGAATGTAGTTGTTGACGTTGATCACGGCCGCTTCGGCGTCGCTGACCCGCATGTAGACGACGAAGTCGATGTCGACCAGCGCGTTGTCCTTCGTGATCGAGGACTGCGCGGGCTCATCAAGCACCAACTCGCGCATATCGACGCGAACACCGCGATCAAGGAACGGAATAAGAATGACAAGCCCGGGTCCACGGGTGCCGATGTAGCGACCCAGACGGAAGATCACGGCGCGCTCGTACTGTTTCACGACGTTGATCCAGAACATAAGTTACTCCGAAAGTGCGGGTGGTAGATGGAAGCGTGCCACGGAGAGTATACGACTGTTGGACAGTCGCTATGATTGCACCCGCCCGAGGGGGTTCCTGTATGTCCACAAGCGCCAGCTTCAATCTGTCCGGTGGAGGCGTCATCGTCGGCCTCGGCATGGCCCTCAAGATTGCCTTCGATACCGTCGATGGCGTCGCCGTCCCAATATTCCGGACTGCCTAGCTCGATCGGTCCCAGCAACCCAGCCACAACCGAACGGACCACAGCTTGACTATCGAAATTCGCCCCGCGACCGCCGATGACCTGCCCGCACTGAAAAGGCTCCTCGTCCAGTCGCTCGCCCTGCCGATCTCGGACTTCGCCGCCCTCCAGCCAGACTTCATGCTCTGTGCCTTCGATGACGGTCGACCCGTAGCAGCCCACGGCTCATGGCCTCTCACGATGCGCTTCAATGGGAAGGCTACTCCCATCTCCGGCGTAACCACCGTCTCCACCGACGTCGTCGATCGACAGAAGGGCTACCTCCGCAAGCTCGTCACTCAACACTTCCAGGAGCTGTACGACCAAGGCGAACGCCCGCTCGCCGTGCTCTTCGCGTCGCAAGCTGCCATCTACCAGCGCTACGGCTATGGAGTCGTCTCCACCTCGCACAAATACTCCATCGAGCCCCGCTACATCCAGTTCAACGAACCGCTCGAGGTCCCCGGCAACCTCCGCCATATCGACCCCGACCCCGAGGCAGATTTCGGCCTGCTCGTCGGCCTCTACCGCGAGTTCCGTGAGCAGCGCACTGGCTACGTCCACCGCGGCAAGGCGATGTGGGACGCCGGGGTCCTCTCTCCCGTCAGCGGCGAGATGATCCGCAGCGCCGTCGTCTATGAAGAAGACGGCGCTGCCCAAGGCTACTGCCTCTACCGCACCGGCCCCGGCTCTTCCTCCGACCCGCCTGAGCCAAACCAGCAATGCATTATCGATGACATCGTCTGGCTCAATCCGCGTGCCTATCGCGCCTTCTGGCAGAACTTCAGCAAGCTCGGCCTTACCCGCCGCATCGAGTGGTCCTCGGTGCCGCCTGACGACCCGTTGCCGCACCAGCTCCTCGAGCCACGCCAGCTCCGCGACAGGCTCAGCGAGCAGATACTCGCGAGGATCGTTGATATCCCCAGAGCATTCCGTGCCCGCGGCTACCAAGAGAGCGAATCACTCTGCTTCGCCATTACAGACGATCTCTGTAATTGGAATACAGGCCGGTGGCAGGTTATTACTGGCTCCGACGACGCCGAGGTCACCCCACTCTCTTCCGGTGCCCCGGACATCACCCTCGCCCCCGGGACCCTCGCGATGCTCCTCTTCGGCCAGATTACGGCTACGGAGGCCGCCCGAGCAGGTAAGCTCGATGTTCACAACGAGTCGGCTCTCCCACGCTGGGACAAGACCCTCCGCACGATCCATAAACCCTTCACCGCCGACCACTGGTAGCGAGGCAACCGATGATGACAGCAACCACCGAGGTGTCGCAGGCGCTCGTCGGCCAGCCGATCGAATCCGCCGACACCCCCGTGATCTACGTCGACCTCGACGCGCTCGAGTACAACGCCTCATTGATGGCGAAACGCGCCGCCGAACAGGGTGTCGTTTGGCGACCACACGTCAAAGCCAGTAAATCCCCCGACCTCGCCAAACTCCTCCTCTCCAGCGGAGCGCAGGGCATCACCTGCGCTAAGGTTGGCGAAGCAGAAGCGATGGTCGCCGGCGGCATCGCCGACATCCTCATCGCCAACGAAATCGTCGGTAGCCAGAAAATCAACCGCCTGATCGCCGTCGCCCAACAGGCCCGACTCTGCGTGGCTGTCGATGACACGCGCAACATAGATGAGCTGTCGCAAGCCTCCGCCTCCGCGGGCCTAATCCTCGACGTTTTAGTCGACATAAACATCGGAGCGGACCGTTGTGGTGTCACTCCTGAAGCAGCTCCGGCACTCGCTCGCGCCGTCCTCGATGCCCCGGGCCTCAACCTCCGTGGGCTCATGGGCTACGAGGGCCATGTCATGGGCATCGCCGATCTCGAGGAGAGAGAGGCCAAGTCCGCCATCGCCGCCGAAATCTTCGCTGCAGCCCGTAGCGCGGTAGAGGCAGCCGGCATCGAAATCGACATAATGAGCGGCGGTGGCACCGGCAACTACTGGTTCAACTTAGCCCTCGGTGCCGCCAATGAACTCCAGGCGGGCGGAGGAGTCCTGCTCGACCGTACCTACCAGGAGAAGATGCGAGTCCCGGACCACCGCCAGTCGCTTTTCGTCCAAGCTCAGATCGTCAGCACCACCGTCTCTGGACGCGCCGTCGCCGATGCTGGCTGGAAGACCTCTGGTATGCACACGGGCCTCCCCCTCTGCGTCGATCCCGAGGGAGTGGGAGTGTTGGGACTCAACGCCGAGCACACCATCCTCTCGCTCGCCGACGGAGTCACCGTCACCCCCGGCGACCGCATCACGATGATCCCCAACTATTCGGACTCCACCATGCTGCTCCACCGCAGCCTATACGCCGTCCGCAACGGCATCATCGAGGCGGTATGGCCCATCTCCGCCGCGGGAGCCCTCCAATGACCCCACCAACACTCTTCGACCGCGATCTCAAAGCTGCGATTCCACAACTCGAAGGCAACATCACCGCCGCCGGACTCGAAGCCCACGTCACCATCCGCCGCGACGAATACGGCATCCCCTACATAGAAGCTGCCAACGAGCACGACACCTGGTTCGGCATGGGATACGCCTGCGCCCAGGACCGTCTCTGGCAGCTCGAGTGGTACCGCCGACGTGGCATCGGCACCTGGGCCGAAGCCGCCGGCCCCGTCGGAGTCGAGTCCGACCTCATCTTCCGCCGCTTCCTCCTCGACGAAGCCTCGCAAGCCGACGTCGACGCCATGTCCCTCGATACCCTCGCGATGTTTGAGGCCTATGCCGAAGGAGTGAATGCTTTCGCTACATCTGATCAGCCGCTGCCAGTTGAGTTCGCCCTCACCGGAATTGACTTCGCTCCTTGGGAGCCATGGCACTCCATCCTCGTCTTCAAGGTCCGCCACGCCATCATGGGCAAACGCCTAATGAAACTCGCTCGTACCGAGCTGCTGCGTCGCATCGGCCCGGAACGCTACTCCTTGCTTGAGGGTATCGAGCCCGAGGGCCTTCACCTCATACTTCCCCCCGGTGCCGGTGCCTCCGAGGTACTCCGCCAGAGCGCCGAGGAGCTAATCTCCATGGCCCGCAGCCTCGATAATTTCGGCATCGATGACGGTGGTTCCAACTCTTGGGCCGTCCATGGCAGCCGCACGACCACTGGTAAGCCCATGCTCGTCAACGACTCACACCGTCCTCTCGATGTCCCCAACGTCTACTGGCAGGTCGGCGTCGCCTGCCCAGATTTCCGCATGTCCGGTGGCGCCTTCCCCGGCGTCCCTGCCTTCCCCCATTTCGGGAACAACGGCCAAGTCGCCTTCAACATCACCCACGGCCAGGTGGACTATCAGGACCTCTACCTCGAACAGTTCGATCCGACGAACCCGAAGCGCTACCTCACCGAGTCAGGCTGGGCCGAGGCCCGCGTCCGACGTGAGCGCATCGCTGTCCGCGGTGCCGAGCCCGTCACTTCTGAAGTTTTCGTTACTCGCCACGGCCCCATCGTCGCTGGCGACCCCCGCCGAGGCCACGCCATCGCCCTCCGCTACACCGCCACCGACCAGCCCTGCGAGCAGTGGGAGTGCCTCCGTCCCATGCTCACTGCCAAGACCGTCGAATCGCTCCACGAGAGCCAGCGCCAATGGGTGGAGCCCGTCAACAACATCGTCAGCGCAGACGATCGAGGCAGCATCGGCTACCTTACCCGCGGCCGCGTTCCCATTCGCGCCTCCACGGCCGGTCGCCAGTTCGTCGTTCCCGGTTGGACCGGCGAGCACGAATGGACTGGCGACATCCCCTTCGAACAGCTTCCCCAATCCATCAACCCTCACGAGGGCTTCATAGCTACATCCAACCAGCAGATCATCGATGCCGCTGAACCCTATCTCGCCTACGAGTGGGCCACCGCCGGCCGAGCTAATCGCGTAATCGAATCCCTCGAGGGCAAAACCAAGCTCTCCCCAGAGACAATCGCCGCCCTCCAGGGCGACACCACCTCCATCCGTGCTCGCGGCTGGGCTCGCTACCTTAAATCCCGCCCCACGATGGCCGGCAACGCCGAACTCGCCCGAGCATTGCTCGCGAACTGGGACGGCAACCTCCTACCCGAAAGTGCTGAAGCGCTACTCCACAGCTGCTTCATCCGCTCGCTCAATCAGCTGCTAATCGAACCAATCGTCGGCGCGGACACTTGGGCTTGGATCACAACTCCGGGCAACTCGGGTCCGGAGGGCCTCGTCCGACAGTGGGCCTATAATGTCGGCGTGCAGATCGACCGCCCCGAACTGAACACCGCACCCACCTCCATCGACCGCCGTCCCCTCGTCTCTGTCCTTTCCCGAGTCCTTCCCTACGCTCTCGCCGCTGGTTGGCGTGAATCTGCCATACTCAGCGAAAGCAACGAGCCCGAAGACTGGCGCTGGGATGCCGTCCATGTTGTCGCTGGCGAACACACTCTCAGCCCCAGCTTCCCCGAACTTGCGGCAAAGTTAGATCCACCCAATATCCCCTTGGGCGGCGACAGCGATACCGTTCAAGCCGCCGCCACCAACATCGCCTCACCCGCCAGCAACGAACCGGCCTTCAAAGTCGG
>Ga0115002_10009159_pt1 | contig 10852 bp, 8 predicted proteins | sample ArcticOcean_MG_C_8_FD_89576 | JGI IMG/M metagenome (GOLD analysis project Ga0115002, IMG submission 89576) | Marine microbial communities from western Arctic Ocean - ArcticOcean_MG_CB11_86 | ecosystem: Environmental > Aquatic > Marine > Oceanic | place: Arctic Ocean: Canada Basin | collected... | reverse complement strand
TTAATGCCTACAACACCAATGCCCGGCTCGGTGATGGCGAGTGGATGGTGGTTGAAGCCGACGAATCCGACGGCACATTTGTCAAATTGCCGGCGACGGTCGCGGTCGTCACCAACATCGATCCCGAACATCTTGATTTCTACGGCGACTTCGACACCGAGCGGGCCGCGTACCAAACCTTCGTCGAGAACATCCCATTTTACGGTTTCGCCGCCATGTGTGTTGATCACCCCGAGGTTCAAGCTCTGTGCGGGCGCGTGAGCGACCGCAAGGTGATCACCTACGGCTTTTCACCCTTGGCTGATGTTCGTGCCGAGAAGATCACGTTTTCCGATTTTGGCACCACGTTCGATGTCGTGATTGCCGACCGCGCGCATGACCGAGAGCGCCGCATCTGCGACGTTCGCCTCAACATGCCGGGCGCGCACAACGTGCAAAACGCGTTGTCAGCTTTCGTGATCGCCAACGAAATTGGGATCGCCGACGATATTGCACGCGACGCACTACGGAATTTTGAAGGGGTCAAACGGCGCTTCACCGTTGTCGGGACAGGCGGTGGGATTACGGTCATCGACGACTACGCACACCATCCCGTTGAGATCGCCGCTGTCCTCAAGGCCGCGCGAGATATGGGCCGCGAACGCGTCGTCACTGTCGTGCAGCCGCATCGCTACACGCGCCTGCGCGATCTCTTTGAAAGTTTCTGCACCTGCTTTAACAACGCCGACACCGTCATCGTCGCCGATGTGTATACCGCGGGCGAAGCGCCGATCGATGGTTTCAACCGCGATGCGCTGATCGAAGGTTTACGTCGCCATGGCCATCGCCATGTCGTGGCATTGCCGACCGACACGCCGCTTGCCGAGGTTGTGGCGGAACACGTCCGGCCTGGCGATCTCGTGATTTGCATGGGCGCTGGCAGCATTACCGGATGGGCCCAAACCTTGCCCGATGAGCTGGCGACCCGTCTCCCCGAGCCCAGCTTACGCGAGGTCGGCGCATGAGCGCGGCGGCCAAATCTGTGGCGCTATTCGACCGCCTACCGTCGGTGCGCGGTAGCTATCAAACGGGCTATCCGTTATCGCGCATCACTTGGTTCAAGGTGGGCGGCGCGGCGGACGTCTTGTTTCGCCCCACCGATGCCGACGACCTCGCCGCGTTCCTTGCAGGTTGCCCGATCGATATTCCTGTAACCGTCCTCGGTGTTGGGTCCAACATTCTTGTCCGCGATGGCGGTGTCCGCGGCGTCGTTGTTCGACTGGGCCGCGGCTTCATGAATATTGCGGTGAACGAAGCACAGATTGCCGCTGGCGGCGGTGCACTAGACATCAACATTGCCCGCCTCGCGGCAGACGCCCGTCTCGCCGGCCTTGAATTTCTCTCCGGTATCCCTGGCACTATCGGAGGTGCGGTGCGGATGAACGCGGGCGCCTATGGCGGCGATATCGGCGGCGCTCTTGACGCGGTTACGCTGCTCGACCGTGCAGGAGAACAGACCACCTTGGGCCGCGACGCCCTCAGCTTTGCCTATCGTCAGTCACGATTGCCGCCCGGTAGCATCGTTGTTGGCTGCACGCTTACCGCGATACCCGGCGATCCTGCCGCTATTCGCACTCGCATGGCAGAAATCAAACAGGCGCGGGAAGCGACCCAACCCGTGCGGACGCGTACTGGCGGCAGCACCTTCCGCAACCCCGGCGGGCCCGATGGTGACGCGCCACGCGCGTGGCAATTGATCGAGGAGGCTGGATGTCGCGGGCTTACGCGGGGCGGTGCGATGGTGTCGCCGGTGCACTGCAATTTCCTTGAGAACACTGGGCAAGCGAGCGCGGCAGATCTTGAGGCCCTTGGTGAAGAAGCCCGCCAACGTGTGGCCGATAAAAGCGGTGTCCACCTGCAATGGGAGATCGAACGCATCGGCGATCCCATTCGGGGCATGCCATGAGAAAAAATGTGGCTATCTTGATGGGCGGTTGGTGTGCCGAGCGTTCCGTTTCATTGGTCTCCGGCGCCTCCGTGGCTAGTGCTCTGCGTGATCGTGGTCACCGCGTCACCGAAATTGACGTTGATCGCCAAGTGGTTCAGCAACTTCAGGCCGCTAAGCCCGACGTGGTGTTCAACGCGCTGCATGGCCGCATCGGCGAGGATGGAGCCATCCAAGGTCTGCTTGAGGTCATGGGACTGCCCTACACACATTCAGGCGTGCTCGCGTCAGCAATGGCGATGGACAAGCCCACCGCGAAAAAAATATTCGAACGTGCCGGCATCCGATGCACCGAAGGCCACGTCGTGAGCCGCGATGAGTTCCGTAACGGTAGTGCCCCCACGCCGCCCTATGTCCTCAAACCACTTGGTGAGGGCTCAAGCTTCGGCGTGCGCCTCGTGATGGAAGGCGACAACATTCGGCCGCTTGACGACACATGGGATTTTGGCGATTCCGTTCTCGTCGAAGATTACGTTCCTGGCCGCGAGATTACCGTCGCTGTCCTCGGTGACCGGGCGTTGGGCGTCACAGAGATCAGTTTCGACCACCGCTTCTTCGACTACGAGGCGAAGTACGAGAAGGGTGAGGCGGTTCATCTCTTGCCAGCACCGCTGTCCAAAAGCGCCTACGCCGAAGCACTCGATTCAGCGCTTGCCGCCCATGTATCGCTCGGTTGCCGTGGATTGTCGCGCGCAGACTTTCGATACGACGATACATCCGGCGACGGGGAACTCTATCTAATGGAGGTCAACACGCAGCCCGGGTTGACACCGATTTCGTTGGCTCCAGAAATTGCTGCCCATGCGGGGATCGACTTCGGCGATTTGGTCGAATGGTTAGTCGATGACGCGGGGTGCAGTCGATGACCACCCAGCGCACCCCACGTAAGTCGCGTCGCGATTGGATCGATTACTATCAACGCCACCGTCGGCGGCTGATCCGTAGTGCGGTCCTCGCAGTTGTCGTGATAGGGATCGTGGCCCCCGGCGTTTGGCTTTCTCTCTTGGGCGGTGCTGACACCGTCGCGCGCATAACCAACGATGTTTTTGTCACCGCATCACGTTCCGGCGGCCTTGCCGTCCATGAAATTCGTCTCTCTGGACGCCGCAATGCGGATCGCAAAGCATTGATGACGGCCATCGGCGTCGCGCGGAATATGCCAATTTTTTCTGTTGATTTGGAACGTCTTCAGGAACGCATTGAGAATATCGGCTGGATCGAGCAAGCGCGAATTGCGCGGCACCTGCCCGATGTTTTGGCTATCCATATTGAGGAGCGAACTCCATTCGCGCGCTGGCAACATGATGGCCGGCTCGTTGTGATTGATCGGGCCGGCGTGGTCATCACGGCCCATCAGTCGGATCGCTACCGCTCTTTGCCGTTGGTCGTCGGCGTTGATGCGGCGTCCCAAGCGGTGGCGCTCATAGACATGATGGCGACTGATTCAGGTCTTCAGGCACGTGTCGCCGCCGCCGTTCGTATTGGCAGCCGCCGCTGGAATCTCAAGCTCGATAACGGCGTCGACGTGCTTTTGCCGGAAGACGGCACTGAGGCCGCGTGGAGTCGACTGGGTGCACTTCATCGTCAAGACAAAGTCCTTGAGCGGGACATCAACGTGATCGACTTGCGCGTTGAAGGCCGCGTTTTTCTTCTATTGCCGCCGGAAACCGCAGTTCAGATCCGCGATCCCGGGGAAAGTACATAACGCGTATGGCAAACGGCCGAAGCCAAATTATTGCGGCACTAGATCTTGGGAGTTCCAAGGTCTGCTGCTTCATCGCGCGCATCATGCCCGACGGTACAACCCGTGTGGTCGGCATTGGCCATCAGGTCTCGCGCGGTGTTAAAGCCGGCGCCGTGGTCGATATGGACCTTGCAGAGGAATCGTTGCGCGCCGCAGTCGAGGCCGCTGAGCGTATGGCAGGCGAAACTGTCCGCGAAGTACATGTCGCCATGTCTGCGGGTCGGCCAGCGTCACACACCGTTGGCGTAGAGGTCGCTGTCGCCGGCCATGCCATTGGCGACAGTGATCTACGCCGCGTGCTGCAACAAGGTCGACCCGAGGACGATGATCCAGAACGCGAAGTGCTACACTCGATTCCGCTCGGTTTCACCATCGATGGTTCGTCCGGCGTTCGTGATCCTCGCGGAATGTACGGTGCCCGCCTTGGTGTCGATATTAATGTTGTGACCGTGTCCAGCGGCCCGCTTCGTAATCTCTCTCTCTGCGTCGAGCGCGGCCATCTCCAGATCGCAAGCATCACACTTGCACCGTATGCCTCCGGCATGGCGTGCTTGGTCGAAGACGAAATGCGTCTCGGCGTCACAGTGATTGATATGGGAGCAGGCACCACCACCATGGCGGTGTTTAAGGATGGCGAAATGGTCTTTGCTGACTCTATTCCGCTTGGCGGGCATCATGTCACCAACGATGTGGCGCGCGGCCTGGCGACGCCAACGGTTCACGCCGAACGGCTCAAAACGCTTTTTGCCAGCGTCATCCCTAGTCCGTCGGATGATCGCGATTCGATCGACGTGCCAATCGTCGGGGAGACTGACGAAGGTGCCACCACACAAGTATCACGCTCAATGCTGGTCGGTATTGTCCGCCCTCGCATCGAAGAAACCCTAGAACTCGTCCGCGATCGATTGCACGCCTCGGGCGTGGCCCGCTCAGCCGGTCGCCGGGTCGTTCTCACTGGCGGGGCCAGCCAACTCCAGGGCGTGCGTGAACTGGCGGCACGAGTACTCGACAAACAGGTCCGGCTCGGCCGCCCCATTCGGGTAGGCGGACTTGCCGAAGCGACTGGAGGCCCAGCGTTCTCGACCTGCGCTGGGCTGCTCAGTCTGGCAGAGCGCGAGCAGCTACCGGCTTTCGAAAATGTCGTTTCCATTGAACCCGCCATTGCCGGCGGCGCGATCTCGCGCATCGGCCGATGGCTGGCGACCAATTTCTAACCGGCCATAGAAGCCGGCATGAAAAAACCAGGACTAGGGATGGATCTCAGGAAGAGAACAAACGTGAAGGTCAGTAACCGTGGAGGGTGATAATGACCATTAATTTAAGTGTTCCAGCGATGACCGAGCTACAACCTCGGATCATCGTGGCAGGCGTCGGTGGCGCAGGCGGTAATGCCGTCAATAACATGATCAATGCCGACCTCGAAGGCGTCGACTTCATCGTTGCCAATACCGACGCGCAATCTCTCGCGCAATCGCGCTCCGAACGTCGCATTCAATTGGGCATCAATGTGACCCAAGGGTTAGGCGCCGGGTCGAACCCCGATGTCGGCCGTCGGGCCGCTGAAGAATCGCTGCCCGAACTGATGGAAGCGCTGGCCGGTTCGCATATGGCCTTCATCACCGCCGGAATGGGTGGTGGCACCGGGACTGGTGCGGCGCCCGTTATCGCGCATGCGGCGCGTGAAGCAGGCATCTTGACCGTTGGCGTGGTGACCAAGCCATTCCAATTCGAAGGTGGGCATCGCATGACGCTGGCTGATCAAGGCATCGAGGAGCTTGAACGCTACGTCGATACACTGATTATCATTCCAAACCAGAACCTATTCCGGGTCGCCAACGAAAAGACCACCTTCGCAGACGCCTTCAAAATGGCTGACGATGTCCTTTATTCGGGCGTGCGTGGGGTCACTGACCTGATGGTCATGCCAGGCCTAATCAACCTCGATTTTGCTGATGTTCGCGCTGTCATGGCCGAGATGGGTAAGGCGATGATGGGCACCGGCGAAGCGGAAGGTGAGGGTAGGGCGATTGAGGCAGCCGAAGCTGCGATCTCCAACCCGCTGCTCGACGAAGTGTCGATGAAGGGTGCCCGTGGCGTCCTGATCAACATTTCGGGCGGTCCCGACATGACCTTGTACGAAGTCGACGAAGCTGCCAATCGTATCCGAGATGAGGTCGACCCCCAAGCTAACATCATCTTTGGGTCAATCTTTGACGAGAGCCTCGAAGGCAGCGTGCGTGTTTCGGTCGTGGCAACCGGCATCGACGCCGAGGAGCAGGCCCAACCGCGCCTGCATACCCTGTATCCCGAACCCGCAGTGGCGCAGCAGACGATCGAAAACGAATCGACGTTCGAACCAGTGCGTGCTGCTCAAGCACCGCTAGCGTTCAACCGAGCTCTAGCCGCACCAGCTGCTGCCCGGCCTTTGATCGTGTCGCAGGAGGCGCGACCCATGGAACCAGCTGTCGCCACAGCAGCAGCGACCGCCACCGCTGTCGCCATGTCAGATCCGCAATCGGCAGCACCGGTCGTCCAGGAGCCGCCGGCAACCCAAGCCGCATCATTGGAAGACGCGCCACAACCGATCGAGGTTCGGGCTGCAATGGGGACGCCCACGCCTGCAACAGCGCCAGCGCCTGTTCCCAAGACCGAGGCGGCTCCCGCGCGTGAGCCATTCATTCCGCCGCGTGCGGCGGCAGTGGCTCGCCGTGAACCCTTGGCCAAACCAGACCCGTTTGCCGAGGCGGCCCTTACCAATGCAGGAGTGGCACAACCGAAGAAACCCAGCCGCGGACCGAGCCTGTTCGAACGGATGAAGGGCGGCGGGCGTACTCGCAAACACGCCCAACCGACGGATGAAAAGGTCTGGGACGCGGTTCTCGCAAAAGAGGCTGGCGACAAAGAAACGGCGGCGCGCCCCGAGCCCCGCTTAGAGGCAAAGCCTGCCACGCCGGTTCCACAAACGACGGCGAAACAAGCCGTTCCGGTCCTCTCCCCGCCGCCGGTCGCCGAGAAGGAGGCGGTTAAAATGGAGAGGCCTGCCGAGCGGCAGGCCGCGCCGGTGCCACAAGGCTTGGCACCGGAACCTGAGGAGGATTTGCTAGAGATACCAGCGTTCCTCCGCCGCCAGGCAAACTAGTTGTTACGGGGTCGGCGCGTCCTCCACCGTGCCGATCCCGGGTAACATTATGTAACAATCATTGACTTGTCTGGTGACCACCTTCTCATTAGTAAAAGGTGGCAGTTTTTTCAATAACCGGATTTCTTATTGCCACATCTACCGCGGGCCTTTGAAGGGCCGCGGCGCCCCGGGGGCCTCAAGTGATCTATCAGCAAACGTTGCGTAATCGAATTTCATGCAGTGGGATCGGCCTCCACGGCGGGGTCAAAGTTTCGCTGACGCTTCACCCGGCGGCCCCGAATACCGGGATCATTTTCTATCGGTCCGATATCGCTCAACGTGAACCGCAGATTGCGGCCTCGTTTGAGAACGTCGTCGAGAGCGATCTGTGCACGACAGTGGCCAACGACGACGGCGTTAAGGTGTCGACGATCGAACATCTGATGGCCGCGCTTTACGGCTGCGGCATTGATAACGCGCTGATCGAGGTCGACGGACCCGAGATTCCTATCATGGACGGCAGTGCTGCTCCTTTTGTATTTCTCATCGAATGCGCCGGTCTCATCGAGCAGAGCGCAGCAAGGGATGTCATTCGTGTGTTGCGTCCGATCGAGGTTTGCGCCGGAGAATCTCGCGCGACCTTGTCGCCTGGTGAAGGCTTCTCGATGGCGTTCGAGATCGACTACGATTCGCCGGTTATCGGTAACCAGAAGTGCGCGATGGCGCTGCACGAAGTTGGGTTCAAGGCCGATATTTGCCGCGCGCGCACCTTTGGCTTTGCCCACGAGGTCGACGCCCTACGCGCTCGTGGTTTGGCGCAAGGCGGTTCATTGGATAATGCTGTGGTGGTCTCCGGCGACGGCATTTTGAACGATGGCGGCCTGCGCTACTCCGACGAATTTGTGCGCCACAAAATCTTGGATTCGATTGGTGATCTTTATCTTGCTGGGGCTCGGCTTGTAGGCCAGTTCCAAGGTTTCCGGTCTGGTCACGCGCTAAATCACCAGTTGCTGAACGAGTTCTTTGCTGATCGTTTGGCCTGGCGGCGTGAAACGCTCGGCCCAGCACCGCAGGCTGAGGTTGCGCGAGAATGGGCTCCTGAGGCTGCTCCCGCCGCGGCGATGGCCTGATCAATTCTCTTCAGCGCTCAAGTCCTTTACCAAGCCGACCACCGCCGCACGTACGGCGGAATCGCCAATTCCACTAAAGCTTCTGACAAGTTCAACAGTTGATCGGGCCTTGCCGCCATGCGCAACCGGCATCACGGCTAGTGACGGGTCGAGCCCCTCAAAGAAAGAGCCGATTTCGGTATCAAGCTTGGCCGCAATTTCAAACAGTCGTCCAGCGCTCACACGGTTCGCCGCAGTCTCATATTTCTGAACCTGCTGATATGATATGCCTAGAGCATCGGCCAGCTGTTCTTGGGTTAGGCCCAGCAGATTGCGCCGTTTCCGAATCTGACGGCCGACTTGGTCGTCGACCTTTTTGGCAAGGTCATTCACGCGGATTTTCCGTCATGGCTTTGATTCCTGCAGGGATCGTGATATCGCAATTCCAAATGGATAAATGATTGCGCATGATACCACTTTCAGACGAGCACGAGTCCGCGAATCGCAATCAGGGCGGGTCCTTGGCATGAGGCGTCCGCGATGCGCTGGGTTCGCCGTTCTTTTTCTGGCAGCGGTCGTCGCAGGCTGTAGCATGGGTCGCGAGGAGGTTGCCTATGTCGAGCGACCGGTAGAGAACCTCTACAACGAGGCGATGGACAACCTCATCGATGGTCAATATGGCGCCGCGGCGCTCGCGTTTGACGAAGTTGAGCGCCAGCATCCGTATTCCATATGGGCCACTCGCGCGCAGCTCATGACCGCGTTCTCGCACTATCAAGCCAACAGTTTTGACGACGCGATCATCGCGGCGCAACGCTACATCCAACTGCATCCGGGCTCACCTGATGTGCCATATGCTTATTATGTCATCGCCATTTCTTACTATGAGCAGATTGTCGACGTCGGTCGGGATCAGCGACTCACGGAACTTGCGCTTGGCGGTCTAGGTGAAATCATCCGCCGCTTTCCAGATAGCGAATATGCCCGTGACGCACGGCTAAAAGTGGACCTCACGCGGGATCATTTGGCCGGCAAGGAAATGGAAATCGGTCGTTACTACCAACGCCGCGGAGAAGACTTGGCGGCCCTTAATCGCTTCAAGCAGGTCATTGTTGATTACCAAACAACAACTCATGTGCCCGAAGCATTGCACCGCCTCACTGAGTCATATCTCGCGCTAGGTCTTGAGACCGAGGCGCAATCGTCGGCGGCAGTACTCGGCTTCAATTACCCTGGCAGTGATTGGTATGGTGATGCCTATCGATTGTTGCGAAGCCAAGATCTCGAAGCGGTTGAGGATGATGGGTCATTCATCTCGCGTACGTTCCGTCGGGTGTTCTGACTTCCATGTTGCTCACGCTGTCCATTAAGGACGTCGTGATCGTCGAGCAGCTGACGATTGGGTTTCATCCTGGTCTCAACGTTCTGACAGGCGAAACCGGTGCTGGGAAATCCATCCTCTTGGATGCACTCGGTCTTGCGATGGGCGCGCGTGCCGACTCCGGACTGGTGCGCGCTGAAAAGCCCCAAGCGACGGTCAGTGCGGTTTTCGAGATCACGGTCGATGCACCGGTCCGCAAGCTCGCGGCCGAGCACGGCATCGAGGTCGACGATACCTTGGTGCTGCGACGCACGCTATCCGCCGACGGTCGCAGCCGTGCATTCGTGAACGACGAACCCGTCAGCGTCGGGTTTCTGCGCGAAATCGGGGCATCGCTTGTCGAAATTCAGGTGCAAAGCGAGAGCCATGCGCTACTTTCGGCACCCAATCACCTTCGCCTGCTTGATCTCTATGGCGGATTGCAACCCGCACTTGATCGCCTTGCTGCGCTTTACACTACCTGGCAGAACGCCACAGCTGCGCTCGCCGAAAGCGAAGCCGGTCTTGCCAAGGCACGCGCCGAGGAAGAGTTTCTGCGCCACGCGCTCAAAGAACTCGACGCACTCGATCCCCGCGTGGGCGAGGAAGAAGAGCTCAACGTTCGCCGTACGGTCCTCAAAAACGGCGAAAAACTGGTGGAGGCATTGATCGCGGCGCGGGCTGAACTGGCTGCCGAGTCTAGTGTGGCCGACCGCCTACGGGTCGCCGAACGCATTCTAGAACGGGTGTCGCGTAATGCGGCGGGTGCGCTTGATCGCGTGGTTAATGCCCTGCAGCGCGCCGCCATTGAAGTTGACGAGGCAGCAGAGGCGCTCGATCAGGCGGCCACGGCACTTGATCTTAAAGGGGGTACTCTTGAAACTCTCGAAGATCGCCTCTTTGCTTTGCGCGCCGTTGCCCGAAAGCATGGCTGCGAGATTGGTGTCTTGGCCGCACTGCGGACCGACTTCGAGATCCAATTGAATGCGATTCAGCATGGAGACGCGCGAATCGATGAGTTTCGCAAACTAGCAGGTGAGGCCCGCCAAGGGTTTGAAACTGAAGCCGATGTCGTTTCCAAGAAACGCACAAAGGCTGGCGCGGCGTTGGAAAAGTCAATCGGGAAAGAACTTGCGCCGCTCAAGCTTGATGGGGCGGTATTCAAAGTGGTACTGCGCAGAAGGCCGCCGGAAGATTGGTCGAAGGTCGGCAAGGATGACGTGGCCTTTGAAGCCGTCACCAACAAGGGTCAGCCCTTCGCGCCACTTGCCCGCATCGCCTCTGGCGGTGAGTTGAGCCGCTTCATGTTGGCCCTCCAGGTTGTCCTTGCAGGCCAAGATCGTATTCCGACGATGGTCTTCGACGAAGCGGACTCCGGTATCGGCGGGGCTACGGCGGCAGCGGTTGGCGACCGGCTGCTTGCCCTCGCCGAGGATCATCAGGTGCTGGTCGTGACGCACTCGCCGCAAGTCGCAGCGCGTGGGCAGTCGCACTGGCGCATTTCTAAGGGTACAGGCGACAATGGGGCCAAGGT
>Ga0115002_10009157_pt1 | contig 10853 bp, 10 predicted proteins | sample ArcticOcean_MG_C_8_FD_89576 | JGI IMG/M metagenome (GOLD analysis project Ga0115002, IMG submission 89576) | Marine microbial communities from western Arctic Ocean - ArcticOcean_MG_CB11_86 | ecosystem: Environmental > Aquatic > Marine > Oceanic | place: Arctic Ocean: Canada Basin | collected... | reverse complement strand
TGGAAATTCAGTTCGTTGCCGAGTAGGTCGGTCATCGCGATGCGTCCCTCAGCAGTCTCTCGTTCACCAGCCGCAGCGCCCTAAAGCGTCACACCCGGAATCGTCTCGGCAATCGTCGTTGAAATACGGTCAACCCAGGGTGATGGCCAGAGGCCCATGAACTAGATCGTCAGCGCTAGCACAGTTGCCCCGGCACGTTCCGCCCACGTGATTTCGGTCAAATGCTCCCACCGAGTGTTGGACTCACCGAAGAACACTTGCGAAAACATCCGCAACAGATATGTCGCAGTGATCCCTGCCGTCAGCACCGCAAGACCACCCACAATCGGGTACGCCCTGAACGCGCCGATAAAGATATGCACCTCCGCGACGAACCCGGACATGCCTGGCAGGCCCAGAGAGGCAAGACCGGCAATCACGAAGAACACCGTCCAGATCGGCATTTGTCGCGCCATTCCGGAGAAATTCGGAATGTCGCGGTTGTGCGCCTGGTCGTACATCCCACCAATCAGAAGAAAGAAGAGGGCCGTCATAATCCCGTGCGCGAACATCTGCAAAACGGCTCCAGTCCAGCCGATCACGTTCATCGTCCCCAAGCCCACCATCACGTAACCCATATGCGAAACCGAAGAGAACCCAGTCATCAACTTCATGTCGGTCTGCCGCAGTGCCGAGATCGCCCCGTACAGAGCGGCGGTGATACCCAGAGTCATCAACGCTGGTGCCCAGAACTGGCCACCCTCTGGCAGCAACTGGAACCCCAGCCTGATCACGCCGAACGCACCCAGTTTCATCAGTACACCCGCGTGCAACATCGAAACGGCCGTCGGTGCCGCCGCGTGTCCGTCAGGTGACCAGGAGTGAAATGGGAACAGCGCAGCCAGAATGCCACAGCCAATCGCAATCATCGGGAAGTAAATCTTCTGGAACCCGGGGTCGAAGTCCACCGCATACAGCGTCGGTAGATCGAACGTTCCCAACCCTGCCTCCGCGTACACCGCAAAGATTCCTGTGAAGATCAAGATCGAGCCAGCCAGCAGCATGATCATCAGCTTCATCGCGCCATATTCCTTGCGTGTGGAGCCCCATACCCCAATCAGCAAGTACATCGGCAGCAACGCCAACTCGTAGAACAAGAACCAGATGAACATGTCCAGCATCACGAACGTGCCAAACACACCGGCCGTCAGCACGTAGAGCAGGATGAAGAAATCCTTCATCCGGTCTTGGACCTTCCAGGACACCCATGTCCCCGGCATGATCACGATGCCCGTCAGCAGCACCATCGATGCCGCAATTCCGTCGATCCCAACCTTAAGCTGAATTCCGTCATCTCCGAGGATTCCGATGTTCTCCATGTACGTCCACGCACGCACACCTTGGAACTGCGCACCATCGAAGTCGTACTGCAGGAACACTGCCACCGAAATTACGAACATCGCGAAACTCGACACCGCCGTCAGCGCGACGATCAACGAGCGTTCTTTCGAGGGAACCACCATCAGCAGCAACGCCGTCCCCAACGGAATGAGGAAGACAGCTAAAAGCGCTGGGGCGTCGGACTCGGTCATCAGTGCAACCCTTGTCTCGCGCTATGCTTTGCTAAACGCGACGATCGCTAGGGCCAAAACCCCCAGCGCCATCCCGAGCACGTAGTTTGGAATCCGGCCAGTCTGCAAGAATTTCAGTCGCAAGCCGAAGAAGCCGATAAGCTGAGCGCCGCCGTCGACACCCGTCTCGTTCACAACCCGTTTGTCGAACCATGCCACCACAGAGGCTGCGCCCAGAATCACGTTGTTAATCACGCCCTGATACAGCTCATCGATGTAGTAGCGACGCACCAGCAACTGGTGCAATTCCGGCGACCACCCTTGTGCTTGCTCTGCACGCTTTGCATCCCCATGCCAATACGTCCACCCGATCGCCAGACCCAACAGCGCCATCACTGTCGCCGTCCCCGCGAACGCTAGGTCCAAATCGAACACATGCCCGTGCTCGCCCTCGAACACCAGTTGTCCAATGCCGCCCACGAAGCCGAAGAGTCGCCCCACCTCGTCCACCGCGAAGAATCCAGAAACCGTCGCCAGCACCGCCAGCAACACCAGAGGGACCGTCATGATCAGTGGCGACTCGTGCGCGTGGTCGAATGCGTGCGAATTTTTCGGCTTGCCGAAGAACGTCAGCAGGACCAGTCGGGTCGAATAGGTCGCGGTCAGGATCGCCGTCGCCGCCAACACCACGTAGGCGAACAGCGGACCGTGCTTCAACAGGTCGTGGAGAATTTCGTCTTTCGAGAAGAATCCAGCAAAGATCGGAATACCCGCCAGTGCGAGGCTGCCGATCATGAACGTCACCGTCGTGATCGGCATCTTCTTCCGCAGCCCACCGAGGCCTGAGACTTCTTGCTGCTCCGTTGAGTGAATCACCGATCCAGAGCCCAAGAACAACAGCGACTTGAAGAACGCGTGCGTGAACAGGTGAAACATCGCCGCTGTTACCGCGCCAACGCCCAGAGCGACGAACATAAAGCCCAGTTGCGAGATCGTCGAGAACGCGAGCACTCGCTTGATGTCAGTCGCCACCAGTCCCATCGTCGCTGCCATCAGCGCCGTGATCAGCCCGGTGTACAGCACCACGTCCTGTGCGATTGGTGCCACTTCGTACGCCGGCAGCATCCGGGCCACTAGGTATACACCAGCCACAACCATGGTCGCCGCGTGGATCAGCGCGCTGACCGGCGTCGGACCTTCCATCGCATCTGGCAACCACACATGCAGCGGGAATTGAGCGGATTTGCCAACCGCACCCATGAACAGGAACAACAACGACACCGTTAAGTAGGTCTCACTGAACATCCCGTGCTCGGCTGCGTGAATAATTTCTTGAATGTCGAACGTACCGGTCACCCGCCACAGCAAAATAATGCCGATTAGCAGACCCACATCGCCGATCCGTGTCGTGATGAACGCCTTCTTCGCTGCCTCAGCCGCCGACTGTCGCTCCCAGTGGAAGCCGATCAACAGATACGAAGCGAGACCCACACCCTCCCAGGCCAAGTAGAGCTGAAGCAGGTTCCCTGAAATCACGAGCAACAGCATCGCCGCCACAAAGAGCGACAACGCGGCGAAGTACCACCCGTACCGCTGCTCGCCGCGCATGTAGCCAATCGAGTAGACCAGCACCATCAGCGCCACAAACGACACCACCGGCAGCATCACCATCGTGATCGCATCCACGTAGGTACTGAACTCGATTACGAAGAACTCGTGTCCGATATTCAGCCAATCGAACGCATACTCATTCGCCCCAGATTGAGGGGAGAAAAGACCATTGCGGAACGAGCCTTGGAAGTCGGCAAGCACGAAGCCCACCAAAATCACTACCGCCAGCATCCCCAGCACAGCCAGAAAATCACCCCGTCGCGGAATGAGCCCGCTGAATAGACTGATCACGACGAACGCCGCAACCGGAATTGCCGGGAGAATCCAGACCTGTTCCATCCCCATCAGACGGGCCGCCCTTTCCGCAGGGACATGTTCGAGTCGATTACCACTTCAGGCTGTCGGCTGCGTCAACGTAGGCCGTCCGCCGCTCTCGGAAGAGCCGCAAAACGATACCGAGTGCTAGTCCAACCTCTGCAGCAGCAACCGTAATCACGAACAACGCGAACACCATGCCGCTGAAAGCATCACCATCCAGATAGGTCGCAAACGCCACAAAGTTGATCGAGACGCCCGCGAGCATCAATTCTACCGACATCAGGATCAAAATCGCGCTGCGCCGCGCCATCACGCCGTACAGGCCAATCGCAAACAGAATCCCGGAAAGAATCAGGAAGTTCTCAAGAGGAATCATCCTGCACCCCCCTCAGACTCCGCATCGGCATGCAGCGGCGGTCGCGCGTTCACAATCCCACCCGTAAGCGCTATGTCCAGCAGCACACCCACGATAATCACAGGCACCATGAAGTCTCGGAACAGTCGCGCACCAAAGTCACGGAACGGAATCACGGATACCGTCTCAGCGCCCCACTGCGCGTCCAGCGCTGCAGCAACGAACACGCCTCCCAGAAGCAGCGCCACCAACAGCGCGAACGGCTTCTGCGAGCCATCGGTCACAAGCGGGTCATCCTGCGCGTTCGTCATCATCAGTCCGAAGATGATCAGCAGTACCACACCGCCGCCGTACACCATCACCTGCACCAGCGCGATGAACTCAGCCGCTAACAACACGTAAATCCCCGCTACACCCAGCAGCGCCGCAATCAGCGCCAGCGCCGCGTGGACAATGTTCGGAATCAGCACCGTGCCCAGTGCTCCGAGCACGATCACTGTGAACGCTAACCAGAACACCAGTTCCGGTCCCGTGATCTGGTCACCGACCAGCAGCGCAATCAGCACCAGCAGGATCGGCGCCATCACCAAGCCCGCGACAGTACCGCCGACGATGATGATTCGGTCAAATTGCGCTGGAAGCGGGAGCCGGTCTAACACGCGCACGTTCCTCGGTACTGATTCATGGCCACGGACTGGTTAGTCCGCCACCCACTCTTGAATCTCTTCGGCCTTGCTCTGGGACATCAACTGCGGCAAGTCCATCACTAGGTCAGAACGGTCGTAGACCGACATTTCGTGACCTTGCCACGTATTGTTCATCGCAATCGCTTCGAAGTTACACACCTCAACGCAGATGTTGCATCGCATACAGCGCCCGTAGTCGATCCAGAATTCGTCCACGATCTTGCGGCGCTTCGAGGTACCACCCTGCGATTCGTGCGCCGGGTTGTCCTTCATTAGCACCGTCATGCACTCCACCGGACAGGCGCGCTCACACGCGTGACAGCCTGTGCAGAACGGCTCATCGATATCCTGATCCCACAGCAGTATCGGAAACGCACGATCGCGCTCCGGCAACTCACGGTGCTCCGTCGGATAGTTCCGAGTCACCGGCCCACGTATGAACGTCGACATCGTGACCGCCAGGCTCTTCATAATACCCTTCACGATGCCACTTCACCTTCCGCCGACGCGGCCACAACCTTCGGTCGCGGCTGGCTCACGGCATCGCCAACAAGCTTCGCGAGGACGCCGACGCCCACGAGGCCCGCGATAGTCAAAATCCACAGCGACCCACCGTACACGAGCACGGCTCCGTTGATCAGCACCTGCACCAGCATCAGCGGCAGCAAAATTTTCCAGCTAAAGGACATCAACTGATCAATTCGCAAACGTGGAACGCTCGCGCGCACCCAGAACACGAAGAACATGAATGTTCCGGCCTTGACACTCACAAGCACCAACTGCCAGCCGCGCCCCCACTCCTCGCCTAGTGGCCAGGCCCAGCCGCCCAGAAACACCGCCGCAAAAATCAGGCTCATGATGAACAGCGCCGCGTACTCAGCGAGGAAGAAGAACGACCAGCGGATCCCCGAGTACTCGACGAACGGACCGCCAACCACCTCAGATTCTCCAACCGGAATATCGAACGGTGTACGGTTCAACTCCGCCAGCCCCGCGATCAGGAACACCACCACCACCAGTGGCTGCCACACAATGTTCGGTGTAGCCGCCTGGCCCTGAACGATCTCTTCGAGGTTGTACGAATCAGCCACCATCGCAACCGAGATCAGCGCCAGCACCAGTGGCAGCTCATAGGAAATCGCCTGCGCCGCGGCTCGCATTCCGCCGATCATCGCGTAGCGGTTGTCGGAACCCCAACCGGCCATGATCCAGCCGATGATGCTCAGTGAACTCACTGAGACGAAGTAAATCAGACCCAGCTCAACGACTCGTACTTCCCAACCAGCGACGAACGGAACCACAACGAATCCCAGGAACACCGGCACGAACACCAAGTAGGGCGCCAACTCGAATGTCCAGGGATCAGCGTTCCGAGGACGCAAGTCCTCCTTGCCAACCAGCTTCAACGCATCCGCCACCGACTGCAGTAGACCGGCCGGGCCGGTGCGTGTTGGACCGAGGCGCTGTTGGAAGCGCGCGAGAATCTTCCGCTCAAGGTAGATCAGACCCATCACCACGACAGTCATCAGACCAACGATTAGCTGGATGCGGATCGCCGCATCCAGCCACGCGTTCTCTACCCCGAAAATTCCGTCGCTCAACGGTCAACCTCTGAAAGCACGATATCGATGGACCCGAGGATGATGATTGCATCTGCCACGTACTGTCCAACGGACATCTGCCTCAGTGCCTGTAGGTTCGACAGACAGGCAGAACGCACCTTCAATCGCCACGGCTTATTTCCGCCCTTGCTCACTAGGTACACACCGTATTCACCGCGTGGCGCCTCCGTCCGGATGTAGACCTCTTGGCCCTCCGGTAAGCGCAGCATCCGCGGCATCTTCTCGGGCATGATCGGACCATCTTCGAGACGTTCAAGGCATTGCTCAATGATCCGCATCGACTGCTCCATCTCTTGGAGTCGCACGTAGTAGCGGTCGAACACATCACCGTTCTCGCCCAACGGAACGTCAAATTCCACCTGATCGTAGAACAGATACGGCTCGGTCTTGCGAATGTCGAGGTTGACTCCCGAGGCACGCAGCGACGATCCGCTCATCCCGATTTCAATCGCATCCTCGGCCGAAATGATGCCCACGTTCTTCGTGCGAGCGATAAATATTTCGTTCTCAGTCAGCAGGCCGTCGAAGTCCTTCACGCCCTGGCGAGATGACTTCAGCACCTCGTGCACTCGCTCCTTGAAGTTCGCCGGAACTTCCCACGCCAGACCACCCGCGCGGAAGTACGCATACATCATCCGGTCGCCGCTAATCTCCTCGAAGAGATCGATCAGCGTCTCGCGCTCTCGCCAGGCGTAAACGAACGGCGTGCCAAACACACCCACGTCCACACCGAACGCGCCAAAGAACATGAAGTGGCTTGACAGTCGATTCAGTTCACAGAGAATCATCCGAATCCACTGCGCACGCGCTGGAACCTCAAGCTCGGCCAGCGCCTCAACCGCCATTACATAGGATAGCTCGGCGTTGTGAGCGGCCAGATACTCGGTGCGGTCCATGTACCCCACGCCCTGGCGAAAATCGTTGTTTTCGCAGAGCTTCTCGGCGCCGCGATGCAGATAGCCGATGTGCGGGACCAGTTCCTTTACAACCTCGCCATCAACCTCCAGCACCATCCGGAACACACCGTGCGTAGACGGGTGCTGTGGTCCTACATTAATCAGCAGGTCTTGGGTTTCGAATTCAGGTGCCGTCTCCGTCACCATTATTCATCCCCTCCCGCGCCACGTTCGTGACCCAGCAATTCACCCTGCAGTAACTCGATCTCCGCGAACGGATGCGATTTCAGCAGCGGAAATACGTCTGTCATGTCTTCCGGCATCAGCAGCGTCCGAGGATCCGGGTGCCCGGTAAACCGAATCCCGAACATCTCCGCCGTCTCGCGCTCCAGCCAGTTCGCGGCCTGCCAAACGGTCGTCGCCGTCTCCAACACTTTGTCGTCCGCTGGTAGCGTCACTTTTACCGTGACGTTGATGTTCTTCGGAATCGAGTACAGGTGGTAGACCACGTCCACCCCGTCCGCCTCGTTGTCCACCGCTGTCAGCGAACGCAGATAGTTGAACTGCAATTCATCGCCCTGCTTCAGCATCCGCAGCGCCCGCACCACATCCGCCCGAGGCACGTGCACAATCAGGTCCAGTACCCCGCGCTCTGGCCGCACATCCACCCCCGCCAACACGCGATCAATCGAGGGCCAGATCGTGTTTTCGAAGGTGTCAACCAGCTCCGCCACCGATGCCTCAGACTCATCCCCTGCTGGCGTCGTGCCGTCAGTCGTCATACGCCGCGCCCCTCTGAGGAGCGCTCTTCCATGATCTGGTCTTGCAACGCCAAGAAGGAATCGATCAGCGCCTCCGGTCGCGGCGGACAGCCTGGGACGTACACGTCCACCGGCACGATCTTGTCCACTCCCTGCAACACTCGGTCATAGCGCGTGTACGGGCCGCCGTTCGTGGCGCAGGCGCCCATCGATATCACCCACTTCGGGTTCGGCATCTGCTCGTACAACAGCTTCACAGCCGGAGCCATTTTCTTCGTCACCGTCCCAGCAACGATCATCACGTCGCTCTGACGCGGTGAGGGCCACGGCACAATACCAAAGCGATCTAGGTCGTAGTGCGCCATGTACGTCGCAATCATCTCAATCGCGCAGCACGCCAAACCGAACGTCATCGGCCACAGCGAGGATTTTCGAGATGCCGCCAACAGCAAGTCCGCGGGAACCTGCATGATGCCCGGCAACACCTGCCGGTACAGAGCCTTCCCCGGTTGCGGTGCGATCGGTGTCAGCCGAGATATTTCCGATGGGTGCTCGGTCGGCATGATCCGTGTCGGTACGAACGGCTCAGGAACTGACGGAGCAACCGCCGGCGGGGTAGTTTCAGTCGGAGTCGCGTTAGCCGTGCCAGGCGTTATCGCCATTGCAACGCACCCTTCTTCCACGCGTACGCCAAGCCTAGGCTCAGAATTCCGATGAACGTGACCATCGTCCAATAGGCCATGGGCCCGATACCGACGAAGGACAACGCCCACGGAAAGATGAACACCGCTTCGACGTCGAAGATGATGAACAGAATCGCGTACAAGTAGAACCGGTTTCCGACATTCGTCGAAGCACGACGGAGTGGCAGCATGCCGCACTCATACGTCGTGCCCTTCTCGCGTTCTTCAGAGAACGGAGCCAGCAGCCGTGACGCCAGTAGCGCCGTCACAACAAGGATGAAACCAGCAATCCCAGCAATTAGGACTGCCACATAATTCGAAAACAGCTCGTCGATCGGGAGCACTTTTTGTCCGATCTGCACCGCAACAAGGCACCAGCAGACCTATCTGCAGCGCCGACCGAGACGCTATCAACGCCCCCAGACAGTGTCAATCAGAGCCCACAACCGAGGCCCAGCGTCATTACCTCAAAGTCCATCGTCCTAATTTTCCGAGTCTCGATCGCCATCGTGCTACCCCAGCTCCGTCACGCTATGCCGCAATCCCTCCAGTCGCGCCTGCGCTATCTCCAGACTCGCACGCTCTCGCTCGACCACCTCTGCCGGTGCCCGGCTCGTGAACTGCTCGTTGCTCAGCTTTCCTGTCAGACTCGCGACGTGCTTTCCCGCCTCCGAAATCTGCTTCTCCAGCCGTGCTCGCTCCACCTCCGGGTCGAACAGCCCCGCCATCGGCAACGCTACCTGACCCACTGCCAGCACGGTCGTCACCACGTCTTCACTCGGAGCCTCGTCCGTCGTCGCCACCACATGCAGCGGTCGCGCTCGCGAGAGCTGTTCCATCGCCGGTACCAGCGCCTCCGCGGTCGCGGTCGCCTCCCCACCCACGATGTATGCCTCCACCCATCGCCCCGCATCTACCTGCTTTTCCGCACGCGTGTTCCGGATCGCCCTTACAAACTCCTGTACCGCCTCGAACTGACGCACTGCCTCCTCATCGATCCGCGTTGTATCCGCCGAGGGATAGCGCGCCACGATTAGCGCCTCCGCTCCCTCCGCGTCCGGCGCGATCGTCGAGAGCCTGCTCCAGATCTCCTCCGTCACGAACGGCATGAACGGGTGTAGTAATCGCAACGTCCGATCTATCACATACACCAGCACCGGCACCGGCGTCCGATCACCATCGCGCACACGCACCTTCGCTACCTCGATGTACCAGTCAGCGAACTCGTCCCAAAAAAAGTCCCTCGTATGCCGCAGCGCCTCCGCCAGTTCGAACCGTCCCAGCAACCGCTCAACGTTCGCCGTCACCTCGTTCAGCCGCGACAGCACCCACCGATCCTCAACTGGCATCCCACGGGCCGCCGGCAACGTCAGATCATCGCCGTCTTCAACCATCCCGATGGCGAAGCGAGACGCATTCCACAACTTGTTCGCAAAGTTACGACCCGCCTCTAGACGCTCATCGCTGATCCGCTGATCGTTCCCCGGCGACGTCCCGGAAAGCAGCGCGAACCGGAGCGCATCCGTCCCGTACTGATCGATCGAACCCAGCGGGTCCACCACGTTCCCACTGGACTTCGACATCTTCGAACCGTCGGGCGCGCGCACCAGCCCGTGCAGGTAGACATGCTCAAACGGCACCACCCCGTCCATGTTGTAGAGCGACAGCATGATCATCCGCGCTACCCAAAAGAAGATGATGTCGTAGCCAGTCTCCATCACCTGCGTCGGGTAGAAGCGTTTCAGATCCTCCGAATACTCGTCCGGCCATCCCAGCGTCGAGTGCGGCCACAGACCGCTCGAGAACCACGTGTCCAACGTGTCCTCGTCCTGCCGAAGATTGCTCCCCTCGCAACTCGAACAGACCGAGGGGTCCGTCACCGCAACCGTCAGCGCTTCGCAATCATCGCAGTACCAAACCGGAATCCGATGCCCCCACCAGATCTGCCGGCTAATGCACCAGTCACGAATGTTCTCCATCCAGTGCAGATACGTCCGCTCGAACCGCTCCGGGACGAACTTGATCCGCCCATCCGTCACCGCCGCAATCGCCGGCGTCGCCAACGGCCCAATGTCCACCCACCACTGCAGTGACACCAACGGCTCGATGATCGCGCCCGACCGCTCTGAGTGCCCCACCGAGTGCGTGTACGGATCAATTTTCTCCATCAGCCCTGCAGCTTCAAGGTCCGCCACAATTCGCTGTCGCGCCGTGCCCCGATCCATCCCCGCGTACGGACCGGCTGCCTCGTTCAATGTCCCATCCAGATTCAAGATGTTGATGATCTCCAGTTCGTGCCTCTCGCCGATCTCAAAGTCGACAGGGTCGTGCCCCGGCGTCACCTTCAGCGCGCCCGAACCACCATCTATAT
>Ga0115002_10009155_pt1 | contig 10854 bp, 8 predicted proteins | sample ArcticOcean_MG_C_8_FD_89576 | JGI IMG/M metagenome (GOLD analysis project Ga0115002, IMG submission 89576) | Marine microbial communities from western Arctic Ocean - ArcticOcean_MG_CB11_86 | ecosystem: Environmental > Aquatic > Marine > Oceanic | place: Arctic Ocean: Canada Basin | collected... | reverse complement strand
GGGCGAACACCTCAGCAGCCTAACTGTCGACAAATTAACCGTAACCCACCTCACCCCCCGCCCCGGCACCCACACGGTTTACAACCTCGAAATCCAAGTTGACCACGTTTACCACATTGGTAAAAGCGGAGCGTTGGTGCATAATGGGGCTGATGATTGTTTTGTGACGCTATATCACGGTACTTCGTCCAATCGTGCATCTAAAATATTAGGTGGTAAATTCTCTGATCTAGAAGGTTTTCGAAATGTAACGACATATTTAGCAGAGGACTCTCGGACCGCACATCATTTTGCTCTAGAACTCATGGGAAATACTAAAATTGGAAACCAAGCCCCAAAAAGTTTAACAGTGCTGTAGGGCCGGGTGTCCCGGCCGAATTGGGTTGCGTTTCGAGATCAAATAATTTTCCGAACATCTTCAAAGATCGTCAGGCACAATAGAACCATTCATCATCGAACAGCTCCGGCCGGGATACCCGGCCCTACGCAACTGAATTACCATCAGTAGAAGCATTTAAATCATGGATAAGAGGAGAATTTTAATTCAAAATGAGTTCGCAATCTTTCTTAGGAATGGATGTGTTTGCTTGCCTCTGGAATCTGGGGATTGAATCTGCTGTTCTGAATTCAGATTTCATAGTGTTTCCATTCGACAAACAGCTCTAAGTCTATGTGGAAAGAAAACAAGATGTTTGGGATCAAATATTACAATCGATAGCCTCATTTGCATGTTTCACAAATGAGATGATGTTGCGTGAAAGAGAAGACAATCCTTGGAACAGAATAGTCGATTCTAAAGAAGATTTGTTTTCTGAAGACGAATTGACTGCTAGATTTCTGATGGGAGCAAGAGAAAATCAGTGGAGAAAGATTAATTTTAATGATCGTAGCTCATTGAACCCTATGTTGAAAGACATTGCCGAACGACGACTCAGTAGGCTGATCGAATTGTTGTTACAATCTCGATTTAGTTTTTGTGAATTGAAAAAGAATGATAACCTCGACCAACTTCGAAAGATTCTAATATTGGTTTTTGCATTTCTCGAAGACTTAAACCCTTGGCCATCAGAAAAGTTTGTCGGCTCGACAATTTCTAAATGGATTGCCGACCGAAAGGCTGATGCTTGGTCCTCAGCAGACATTCCCAGTTATTCATCATGGATTCAAGAGATAGTAATTCCAGAGATCAGTAAATATTCAAAGTAACCTGTCGAAAAACAATACGGTTCTTTGAAAACCAAAAAAGCTAATTCATTTTAGCAAGACCTCCAATTCGGTTGGCACGTTGATCCTCCTACCTGGCGGAAGATCAATTTGATTGCTCCGAAGGCCGATGACTCAACTGCCGAGGTCGAACGGTTGCGGTCGGTTTGGTGGTTGGAACAGCGTGGCGCTGTGCCGGGCGGATCGATACAGATTTGGTGCCCGAATGCGGGATCGACGGCTGCGCGGAAGTCCTAAAAATCGGCCCTTGCCCCGATGTGCCCGCCGGGGCGCGGGTGGTGACTGGGAAGTTCGTGCGTTAATAGGTCGCCTGGATTTGGCGCCGGGGTTGGTGTGCGATACAACATTGGAGATGTGTGACATCTCTATTTTACAATGCCGAACTCAATGAATGAAAGAAGTTCACCCCACAATGGACTCTACAAATACTTTTCCGCTGACTTGGGAACTTGATTCGCTATTGCCTCATCCTGAGACGGTTGAATTCCGGAAGATTTTTGATCAGTTTGAAACGGAATTGAAATCGCTGGCGGATGAGTCGGAGAGCCTGCCTGCGGTAGATACTGAGGCTGCAAATGTGACGGGCTGGTGTGAATTTCTGAAGCAGTATGAATCGATTAGCAGCCGGGCGACCGACTTGAATGCTTTTATTGGCTGTCACGCGGCGGCGGATGCTCAGAACAAGTTATTTCAAAGCTTGGAAGCCCAGCTCTCGGCACTCGATCCACTTCGCGAACGGATTGATACGAACTTTCAATTTGCATTGCAGGAAGTTTCTTCGGACGGATTCAGTGAATTCATAGCCGTTGATGCTTACTTGCAATCCATTCAGTTTTTTCTCGAACAAAGTCGAAAGCAGGCGGAGTTACGGTTGCCGAAAGAGCAAGAAGTTTTGGCGGCAGAGCTGGCCGTCGATAGTATTCACGCCTGGGGGCGGCTGTATGATCGGCTGTCGGGTGAGTTGCGGATTTCGGTGATGGAAAAAGGGGCGATTGTTGAAAAATCGCCAGGGCAGGTTCAGTTCGATTCTGCTAGTCGGGCGGTTCGTGAGAACAATTTCTACGCTGCCGACAAAGCCTGGGGGACAATTGCCGAGACGTGTGCTGACGCCTTGAACCATATTTCGGGAACGCGATTGACCGTGTATCGACAGTTGGGTTTGGAAGATCATTTGGTTGTGCCGCTGAATATGAATCGGTTGAAACGGGAATCGCTGTCAGCCATGTGGTCAGCCGTGACGAATCGCAAGCCGATGCTGCTGAAATACTTGGAAGCCAAAGCCAAACTACTGGGATTGAAGAAACTGGCCTGGTACGACTTGCAGGCTCCACTGCCTAGTGGGTTGGGGCAGTTTTCACAGGCCGAACTTTCTTACGATGACGCGTGTCATTTGGTTATTGACACCTTCACGGCGTTTAGTCCCGAAAAAGGTGCGTTCGCCCGAAAGGCGCTGGATGATCGGTGGATTGAAGTTGAAAACCGAGATGGCAAACGCCAGGGGGGATTTTGCACAGGGTTTCCCACCACGCAGCAGTCGCGGATATTTATGACTTACACGAACTCGCCCGATAGCATGTCAACATTGGCGCATGAATTGGGACACGCGTACCACTCGCATGTTTTGCGCGATCAGCCGTTGTTTTTGCAAGACTACCCAATGAACTTAGCCGAGACGGCTTCGACCTTTGCCGAGGCGGTTTTGGGGGATAAACGCTTAGAAAATGCAGACACGGACCTTGAACAGCTCACGATTTTAGACAACATGCTGAGTGATTCGGTTTCGTTTCTGATGAATATCCATGCTCGGTTTTTGTTCGAAGACCAGTTTCATCAAGAACGGGTGAATGGTGAACTTTCAGCGGAGCGGCTTTCGGAATTGATGCTGGGCGCTCAGCAGGAGGCTTACCTTGACGCGTTGGATTCGGAGGGTTGGAATTCGAACTTTTGGATCTCTAAGCTGCACTTTTATATTAGCGGTTGGCCCTTTTATAACTTTCCTTACACGTTTGGGTATTTACTGTCGCTGGGGCTGTCATCCATTTCCAAAGATGCTGAGGGCGATTTTCCTGAGCAGTACCGAAAGCTGTTAATTGCTACCGGTTGCCAAGAGACAGAGCAAGCTGTCGAGGATTCAATCGGCTATGATTTGACGGAAGAAACCTTCTGGAATCGCAGTCTAGATGTTGTGGAACAGCGGGTTGAACGATTTTTGGAATTGGCGAAAGCATATTGATTCATTGGGTTGTACCCCTAGCGTGCATGGCCTCGTCGAATGTGGTAGGCTGTTTAAATACGTTTATTCCATTGCATTGACCCCTAATAGATAGATTCTGGATCACCGTCTCGAATGACAGCGGCAACGACTGAAGATTCTCAGAAAGACGATGCCTGCTCGGTAGGTATCGTACAGCCACAGAGCGTGACACTGTTCGAGGGTTCGCACGTATTGCAACTAGAAGGAGGCGGAGAACTCGGGCAGGTTCAAGTGACGTATGAAACGTATGGCGAACTGAATGAGCAGCGGGACAATGCCATTTTTGTGTGCCACGCCTTAACCGGCGATGCACACGCTGCAGGTTGGCATTCGCCCGAACATAAAAAACCAGGCTGGTGGGACGACCTGATAGGCCCCGGAAAAGGCCTGGATACGAACAAGTATTTTGTCATTTGTGCGAACATTTTGGGCGGCTGTCAGGGGACAACGGGGCCGGGCAGTATAAACCCGGTAACGGAAGAGCGGTACTGCCGCGATTTCCCGTTTATCACCGTTCGCGATATGGTCGATGTGCATACTGAGGTGGTCAAGCATCTGAAAATCGAAAAACTGTTAGCCGTGATCGGCGGAAGTTTAGGTGGCATGCAGGTGCTGGAATGGTCGGCACGATACCCTGACCAATTACAGTCAGCCATTGTGTTGGCTTCCGCTGCACAGTTATCGGCCCAAGGAATTGCGTTTAACGCTGTGGGCAATCGGGCGATTTCGCAAGACCCCAATTTTAATAACGGGGATTATTACGATACCGAAGGCCCAAAGTACGGACTGGCATTGGCCAGAATGGTCGCGCACATCACCTATTTGTCTGAAGCTTCAATCGAACTGAAATTTGGGCGTAGGCTGCAAGACAATACCGAATTGACATACGGCTTGCTTCAGGAAACCGAATTTCAAATTGAAAGCTATCTGCATTACCAGGGAAACCAGTTTGTCGAACGCTTCGATGCCAACAGTTACCTGTATATTACAAGGGCCATGGATTACTACGATTTAACCCACGGCTCGAAATCGCTGACTGAAGCTTTGGGGAAAACCAAGGCCCGGTTTTTAATTGCCTCATACGATACCGATTGGCTGTTCCCTGCGGCTCAAAGCCGCGAACTGGTTTCTGCGCTCATTGAAACGGGGAAACATGTTACTTATCGAGAGTTTCAAAGCCCGTATGGACATGATTCATTTTTGATTGAAATCGACCAGTTGACTGAATTGGTTGTGCCTTTCTTGCAGAGGGCACAACAGGACTCTCAAAAAACTGTTGCCCCGTGATACAGCGACTCTTTCAGTAAAACGAATCTCAATCTAGGAAATACATTCTTCATCATGTGTGCCAAACGGCTCTGTTTACCGGACCCAGCAGCGGCGGTGACCGACGAACTCATTGCCTCGCATATTGAACCCAATAGTCGCGTGATCGACTTGGGCTGTGGTGATGCACGGCTGCTCGAAAAATTGCGCGATGATCTTGGTGCATCGGTCTTAGGAATTGAAATCGACCAGGAAGGGATTCTGGGAACCATAGGCCGTGGTGTTCCCGTTGTTCAGGCAAACCTTGATGAGCCGTTGTCCGATATTCCAGACCAATCATTCGATTTTGCCGTATTAAGCCAAACCCTTCAGCAAGTGCGTCGCCCGAAAGACTTGCTGCAAGAGATGATGCGCATTGCCCACCGGGCGCTGGTGGTTGTCCCGAATTTTGGTTATTGGAAAATTCGTTTGCAGGTGCTTCGTTCGAGGAAAACACCCGTGACCGAGGCACTGCCTTACGAATGGTACGAAACGCCAAACTTGCATTATATGACCTTGCACGACATGCACGATTTGGCCGAGCAATTAGGCTATCGCATCACGACCGAAATTCAAATAATCAATGGCCATACGGTTGAGCGGGCCTGGGGGGCAAATTTTCGGGCGGAAAGTGCACTGTTCATTATTGAGAATACAACATCTTGAAAAAGTCAGGCTACATGTCAGCGAAATTCTATGGTACGCTGTTTTGAAACCCATCACCCAATTCGCATTCTTTGAGTATTCACAATATGGACCAGCTACTGCAAAACCTCTCCGGAATTTCAACGTTCGTGATTGGGGCGGCTTGTGCGGTTCATTTGTTTGTCTTCTTAATGCTGTGGGTTTGGTCAAAACGCGACTTAAAAGCGATTGCTTCCACACTCGATGATTTCACTCGCGAATTGAAACACCGTAGCGTGCTTGGTTCGATAGGGCATCTTTCCGACCAAATCGACGCATTCCTGGCCGATGTGAACGAAGTTCTTGAATCTCCCAGCCATCAACAAGACCGACAGTCGCTGTTGAACCGAATGAAAATTTTGGATGAACGCCGTCGTTACTTGCATTCGCTTTTTTTTGAAACAGTCTACAACATCGCCCGCACGATGATCGAAGCCTACCCGCTCGCAGGCGTGTTGGGGACAATTTTGGCAATTGGTACGGCGATTCAAATGGGTGGAGATGCTGCTGGCGGAACGTCAGCCGTCAATCAAATTGTCAGCCAGTTCGGTAACGCCATTTGGTCGACCTTCGCCGGGCTGACTGCAGCCATTCTGTTGATGTTCATCAACAGTTGGCTGGAAACGCCCTTTGGTCGGTTGTCAGAAAATCGAACACACGTGCGTGAAATGGTTGCTCGGGCGAAACGAGAGCTTAGTTTTTCATCGGAGGACACAGACCGATGAAAGCTCCGCGAAAACTGACGTTTCAACTGACGCCATTACTCGATTTACTACTGATCGTGATCTTCGCCCAGTACCTGGATGTGAAAGAAACCTCAGCACAAAATGAAGCCCGGTTGAAAACCGAAACTCAAAACGTCATAGAAGATCAACAGAAAACGAAAACCGCCTCAGAAACAGAAAAACAACAGCTCCAGCAGCAAATCGACAAACTGCAGAATACTGTTCAAAGCTTGAAACAACAGCACCAGAAAGAGAGCACAGAAGCCCAGGCCAAAATTAAGGATTTACTCAAGCAACGTAAATTGGTCAGCGATATGGTCTCCGAACTGTTTCAGCTTCCCGAGAATTTGATTGACCAAATCCTCAATTCGAGTCCTTCAGAGAGTTCAATACGTTCAGATCAAGAACAAGAACGCCTGAAGCAGGCGATTCGAGACCACGGCAAGAAACGTGGGAATGAGGTCATCCATCACCTGCTCACTTATGAAGAACTGAAAAAGCGGTGCGATATTTGGGAAATCTATGTCACCTCTACCGGGCAATTCCAGTTTTCAGCGGGTGCTGAGACTTTTGAATTCCGCTCGAAAGCCACCGATAAATTTGCATCCGAAGTATTCGACCGCTACAAATCGTTGCCTCAACCGAAAAGTTTGGTCATTATACTCTTAAGCTACGGCGACGCCCAAGCGGGTGACAGGCAAATTGCCATTGAGGGCTTGCGGGTGGCGGCAGAGAAAATGCGACAAGATTCCAATGGCCGTTCGCGGTTTGAATATGCAATTCTCGGGTTCAATCCTCGGGAAACATCCAAGAGCAAACCAAAGGATTCAGACTCAGATAAGTGAGACAAACCATGAAAAAATCTACAAAACTTGGTGGAACAATACTTGCCGTCGGCCTGATCATTGGTGCGATGTTCTCGTTCGGCCCCGGTTTGGGAACAGGTGACGATGGCAACGACGGCGACACTCTGGTTTCCATGAGTGAGACGATTCCCCCAATGCCGAATACGGAACCAACAGAAGAAAATCTTCGAATTCCGGAAGGCGTTCTCAATATCTTAATTGACGATAGGACGTACTTCGTAGAAAAAATGGACGCAGACGGTAAACAATTTGCCCCAGTCGAGTTGGAAGAGCTAATCGAACTGTCGAAAAAGTCAAAACCTAACGCTGAAGGCATTCGGATCAATGTTTCTCGCAAAAAAAAGGCACGAGCAACTGCTGAAGAGCAACTTCAGCAAGCACTTTCGGAAGCTGGTTTGCTGGAAACTTCAATCCATTGGTCCGAAATTCTGGCTGAGTAGCCTTCGCGGGCCTCAGCGATCAATTCCCACCTTTGAGAATTCGACATCCGCCCGCAAATCTCAACAAAAGCCGGTGGTTTTTCTACTTATCAATTTATTTTGATATTTCTTGAAATCGGTCTAAATCAAGCCTCTGCCGAATCTTGACAAAATCTGCCCATCTCGCCAGAATCACCGACTTAATTGAGTAGGGGGAAGGATGAAATCGGAGATTATCGGTTTTGTCGCATCTCTCAGATGACCGGATTGTGTTGCTGTAACCGGAGTGGAAATACGATTTTCCGCTTTTTCTTGAATAATAGCATTTATGTCGGAGATGGACTGTAGGATGAGATTCCTTAAACAGCGTACTAAGAAGACCCTGAACCAATTCAAATTGCTCGGGGCATTTATTGGCACAACAATGGCAACCAGCCCGCTGCTGGCAGCAGAAACCCCTATCGGCGCTGAAGCCGACGAAATGGCAATCGCCATCGGCTGGGGAATTAGCCTAGCAGGGTCGTTACTTGCTTTGTTTTTTGCGAGAAAGTTTTTCGTCTGGATGGTCGCCCAAGATGAAGGCGACGAGCTGATGGTCGAAATCGCAGAAAACGTTCGCAAAGGGGCCAAAGCTTATCTTTCGCGTCAGTACAAAGTTGTCGGGATTTTCTTCGCCATTGTCAGCGCCCTGTTGGCGTTTTTGGCATTTGGGTTAGAAGTCCAATCGCACTGGGTTCCTTTTGCCTTTTTAACCGGTGGAGCTTTTTCCGGTCTAGCCGGTTGGTTTGGCATGAAAACCGCCACGCTTGCCAGCTCGCGAACAACACAAGGTGCGAAAAACTCATTGAATGAAGGCTTACAAATTGCCTTTCGTTCCGGTGCCGTCATGGGGCTGGTCGTTGTCGGTTTGGGCTTGCTCGATATTTGCCTTTGGTTTGCCGTCCTGCACTGGGGCGTTGGCATGGAATTGACGGAAATTACCGTCACCATGCTCTGCTTCGGAATGGGGGCCAGTTGTCAGGCACTGTTCGCTCGGGTGGGCGGCGGAATCTTCACCAAAGCCGCCGATGTCGGAGCCGACTTGGTCGGAAAAGTCGAAGCAGGTATTCCGGAAGACGACCCACGTAACCCGGCCACAATCGCCGATAATGTCGGTGATAATGTTGGCGACGTTGCTGGCATGGGGGCCGACCTTTACGAATCTTATTGTGGGTCGATCTTGGCGAGTGCTGCACTTGGTGTGGCTGCCTACCAGGGTTTCCCAAAAATGCAATACATGATGTTAATGTTGCCACTGTTACTGGCCTCTGTGGGAATTGTCCTTTCAATTCTCGGAATTTATATGGTCAAAACGAAGGAAGACGCGACGCAAAAGAATCTACTTTCGGCATTGGGTAGAGGGATCGACGGCAGTAGTCTCGGAGTCGCCATTGTTTCAGCGATCTTGGTTTATATTGTTCTCGTCATACCTTCCAACTCGGCGGGGCTTGAAGGCTCAGGCTTGCCCTATGGGAACGCACTGTTCGGTGTTTTTGGGGCCATTGTCATCGGCCTCATTTCGGGTGTCATCATCGGAAAGTGGACCGAATATTCGACCAGTGAAGAATATGCTCCCACGCGAAGAATTGCCGATCAAGCTGTCACCGGCCCGGCGACAGTCATCATTGCAGGAATGGCGGAAGGCCTCTTCAGTGTCTGGGTTCCCATCGTTGTCATCTGCGCCGCAATCTTAGGGGCCTTTGGATGTTGTACTGGGTTTGAATATGCAACAGCAGAACTGTTCTCAATTGGCTTGTACGGCGTCGCCATTGCCGCCGTCGGCATGTTGAGCACTTTAGGAATTACGCTGGCCACCGACGCTTACGGCCCGATTGCCGACAACGCTGGCGGTAACGCAGAGATGTCTAAACAAGATCCGATTGTTCGCGAACGAACCGATGCCTTAGACAGTCTTGGAAACACGACTGCCGCAACGGGCAAAGGTTTTGCCATTGGCTCAGCCGCGTTAACCGCACTGGCTTTGATGGCCGCCTACTTGGAAGAAGTCCGTGTCGGATTTGAACTCTGGGTCAAAGATCAAGAAGTGGCGGTATCGACCGATACAGGGAATGCAACAGTCGTTAAAGTTTCGAAAGGGTTGCTCGCGTACAAATCGGAAGACGCCGAACATGCTGAAGCCTATCTTGTCTTCCCGCCAACGCGAAAAGCTATAGCTCACAATGCAGATTTAGCGAGAATCGTTAGTGCCGAAGATGGAGAGATTCTTGAGGGAGTCGACCTGAAGACCTTAGTCGACAATGAAAGAGTTGTGAAGAACAGAGAAGCGAACATGCCCGATTACACGCGGTACTACGATGCGACTCTTATGAACCCCAAAATTTTAGTGGGGATTTTCCTAGGTGTGATGTTGGCGTATGTCTTCTGTGCTCTCACGATGAAAGCCGTCGGACGCGCTGCCGGTGATATGGTGGAAGAAGTTCGACGCCAATTCCGAGAAATACCAGGAATTATGGACGGAACTGGCACACCAGACTACGCTGCCTGTGTCGATATTAGCACGGTAGCCGCTCAACGAGAGATGATTATCCCGGCGTTGCTAGGGTTTGTCGTTCCGATTGTTGTCGGTCTGCTTCTAGGTGTCGGTGGAGTTTTGGGAATGTTAGCGGGTGGTCTGACCGGCGGGTTTGCTGTCGCAATTATGATGGCCAATGCCGGTGGTTCCTGGGACAACGCCAAGAAGTACATCGAAGCGGGTGCTCACGGCGGAAAAGGAACGGACGCCCACAAAGCCACCGTTGTCGGCGATACCGTGGGTGACCCATTCAAGGACACCAGTGGCCCGAGTCTGAACATCCTCATTAAATTGATGAGTATGGTCTCAGTGGTGTTCGCCGGCATGATTGTCCGGTATGCACTACAAATTTTCTAAAAGACTGTTTTCGCATTAAATGTGCGAACTCGGCCTGATGACTGAACTTTCGTCACGAGTGGTAAGTCGATTTCAATTGATTTACCACTCGTGTTCTTTTTTTAACCCTTCACCAGTTGCAATTCCGGCAGTTCGGGTGACAATTGATGACAACACTTTTCACCCAAGGAGAGTCCCATTAACAAACAGTCCGATACCCCAGAACTTGCTGAACGGCGACAACTGAGCCTGCAACAAGCCTGCCTGTGTGCGAAAATTGCGGAAGACTACCGTGGAACTGAAACCGTGGTACTCGACTTAACCCACGTCACCCCCGTCTTCGATTATTTTGTCATCTCAACCGGTAACAACCCTCGGCAGATGCACGCAATTGCCGAAGAAGTGAACCGGGTGATGAAGGAACTAGGTTCCCAGCGCATCGGTGTGGAAGGTTATGAGTCGAGCACCT
>Ga0115002_10009148_pt1 | contig 10859 bp, 9 predicted proteins | sample ArcticOcean_MG_C_8_FD_89576 | JGI IMG/M metagenome (GOLD analysis project Ga0115002, IMG submission 89576) | Marine microbial communities from western Arctic Ocean - ArcticOcean_MG_CB11_86 | ecosystem: Environmental > Aquatic > Marine > Oceanic | place: Arctic Ocean: Canada Basin | collected... | reverse complement strand
GAGCCCGCATCGTCCTCGGGAGCTACCGCCACCGTGGCTATCTCCAGCTCCGCCGCCCCCCGCATGATCCGGATGGCTATCTCGCCTCGATTCGCTACTAACAGTTTCATCTCTTTTCCTGTTCTGGGTCTAATCGACTATTGCGGTCCGATTGCGGAGCACATAAACGCGCCCGTTGGACCAATAGTTCGGAACGACATACTAGATAGGATGGTCGTTTAGTCAACGCGACTTAGAAAAATGAAATCTGGTAGCCGTAGCGGAGCGGGAATAAGTGCGACCTCCACTAGAGAGGCTGTCGTTAGATGGTTGGTGCCTTGTGGGAGCCCCTGCCATTGCTCAGTGCAATCCGAGAGGGTCTGAAATTTTGTGTTTATGAGCGATAGACCGTCTGTAGGAGGACACTATGGTAAAGAAACGCAAACCAGCGGTCGCGGATGAGCTACTGGATGAATTACTCGGGAGTACCGATGCACTCGGAGCATTTCAAAGTGGGGATCTGATCCAGGATCTGATCCAGGATCTGAAAAAGGCGTTGGCCGAACGGATACTGAATGCTGGACTCGAGCACCATCTCGACGACGAAGAACAAGCCAGCGGTAACCACAGCAGCAAACGAATCATCACCGATGATGACACGCTGGATTTATCGATCCCGCATGACCGCCAAGATCAGTTCGAACCAAAGCTGATCGAAAAACATTCTCGGCGGTGACCGGGTTTCGATGACAAAGTGATTTCGATGTATGCACGCGGCATGTCGACGCGCGAGATCCAAGGACATGTGTAGGAACTGTACGGCATCTAGGTCTCGCCGGAGCTGATCTCGAAAGTCACCGACGCGGTTGTGGACGAACTAAAAGCGTGGCCATCGCGACCATTGGAATCGACCTATGCGATCGTGTATTTCGATGCGGTGCAGGTGAAGATCCGCGATCAAGGTCTGGTCAAGAATAAGGCAGTGCATCTGGCGATTGGGTAGACGTGTTTGGGTCACAAAGAAGTCCTAGGCATGTGGATAGAACAGACACAGGGCGCCAAGTTCTGGCTTTCGGTAATGAATGATCTGCAAGCGCGCGGTCCTGGGGATATTCTGATTGCGGTTGTGGATGGGCTTTTTGGGTTTCCTGAAGCCATTGAGGCGGCGTATCCGGACACGTTGGTGCAGACCTGTATGTGCATCTGATTCGAAACTCGATGGCACACGGATCGTGGCAAGAGCGCAAAGCGATTGCGGCCGCGCTAAACGTGATCTACCAGGCGGAAAATGCTGAGGTGGCAGAAGTAGCGCTGGATGAATTCGCCGAAGGACCGCGGGGACAGAAATACCCGACATTTGTGCAGCGCTGGCGAAAACACTGGTCGCAGGTGAAAACGGAATTTTCGATTCGTTTTGAAGATCGATTCATCATGGAGCGCGGATGAACTCAACCCTCGTTGATCACGGCTGTGGCATAATGCAACGATTGTTAACAAGTCAGGGCACGAATGCTCTAGCTCACAGAAAGCTCACACACAAAGTTTCTGATACTCCCGTTCAACCCAGGCGTGCGCAACAACTCCTCAAACCAATCGCCGTCGGATTCTACAGTCCCAATTCTACGGCAACTTTCTCCTGGTGGAATTCACAGTCGCCAAACGCCATCGACGACGCCTGGACCTTGCGCAAGAACAAGTGCATGTCGAATTCATCGCAAAATGAAATCGCACCATGGATCTGATGTCCCAATTTCGCAACGCGAATCGCCACCCTGCTGACGAAGGACTTCGCCATGGCAACTTCCTTGCCGGCCCGTAGACCCTCGCTGACTTTCCAGGTAGCCAGACCTGTTAAGTAGCGCGCGCTGTCTACGTCCACCGCCATGTTTGCACAATGGTGCTGAATCGCTTGGAAGCCGCCAATAGCCTGACCGAACTGGCTGCGGTCTTTGGCGTACTGAACCGTCATATCCAGCACGGACTGAATCGCACCGACCATTTCGGAGCACTTACCAACGGCAGAGACCTGCTCCAGGCGGAGTAACAATACCTTCGCGTCTTCGCCGTTCGCAATGACGTTGTCAGATGCAACCTGAACCTCGCTGAAGCGCACTTCACACTGTTTGCTGTAGTCCAGGGTCGGCATGGGTGTCGATGTAATGCCCGAACTGGAAGCCTCGATCATCATTACCAGCAAACCATCTCCCTCGGTTCGCGCAACGGTAAGAAAATAGTCCGCGCCCTGGGCGTACTCCACGAACAATTTGGTGCCGTTAACCACATAGCCGTTGATACCCGCCGTGGCTGTCGTTTGGATATTGTCGAAACCGTAACTGTTACCCGGTTCGATGAGCGCCAGGGTAGACACCAGTTCCCCCGCCGCAAATTTCGGAAGCAGGCTCTCTTTCAAGCCAGTTGCCGAAGACTGTTGAACAGCCGTTGCACTGACCACCACCGTGTTGAAGTAGGGCGCAGGCAGGCAGGCAGAACCCATCGCCTCGAGCAATACCGCCAAATCGCTCAAGCTGCCGCCGAGTCCCTCATAGGATTCATCAATGATCAAGCTCATCCACCCCATATCGGCCATGCCCTGCCACAGATCGCGGGGGAACGCGGCTTCGTCGCTCCGGGCGCTGCGGACCAGCGATGATGGGCACTGACTCTGCAAAAACTTTCGCGCCGAATCTTGCAGAATGGTTTGTTCTGTATTCAGACCGAGATTCATATTCTAGCTCCTAATCAGACACGCGGCAGGCCGAGGCCGCGCTGCGCAATAACGTTACGTTGGATTTCCGACGTGCCTGCGCCGATTGTCGCGGATATGCTTTCCAGGAATCCGCGGGCGACCAAAGCTCGGAGCGGTGTCCGCTCGCTAGGTTCTGTCAGTTGACCGTATGGACCGAGAATCTCCATGGCGGTTTCAGCCATGTCCCGGGCCAATTCCGTCGCCATAACTTTCAACGCGGAAGATTCGACGTTGGGCTCTTCTCCCCGATCCAGCATTTCCCCGGTGCGCCAGAACAACATATAGGCGATTTCGACCCTGGTGGCGAGGTCCGCGAGTTTGTTGCGTACCGAAGCGACATCCTTCAAGGGGCGGCCATTGCGCTGACTGGTCTTGACGTACTCCACCAGTTCTTCCAGAAAACGTCTGAATGTGCCGACCCCTACCAACGATATGCGCTCGAAATCCAGCGCCTGCATCAGGTGGTAAAACCCCTTGTTCTTCTCTCCGATCAGATTCTCCTTGGGAACATGCGCGTCCTCCATGAACACCTCGTTGAAAGAATGATCCCCCAGGATATTGATCACCGGACGCATGGTGATGCCGGGAGTCTTGTTGTCGACGATGAAAAGGCTGCAACCTTGATGCTTTCTTGCATTGGTGTCGGTGCGCACGATCATCCAGGAGTAGTCGGCTCTGTGCGCGCCGCTGGACCAGCATTTCTGCCCGTTCAGCACAAAGTGGTCGCCTTCGTCGCGCGCAAAGGTCCCGACCGAACCCAGGTCGGAACCCGCGTTGGGTTCGCTGTAGCCTAGCCAGAAGGAAATCTCGCCGCTGGCGATTCTCGGAATCCAGCTCGCCTGCTGCTCCGGCGTGCCGATGCGCAGCAGCATCGGACCCACGATGCCAAACGAGATCCCGCCGCTGGCCGGGGCCAGGTGGTAACTCATGCGCTCATCGTAGATGGCCTGTTCAATGTTGGTGTACCCCCTTCCCCCGTATTCCTCCGGCCAGGAGATCGTCAGCCAACCCTTGTCGGCCAACTTCTTGACGAAGGCCTGCCTGGTTTCGTCGTCTTTTGGGTCACGATACGGGCTGCCCGCGTATTCATGCGGCCATATGACCGGCTTGGAATACCAATCTGCTGGCAGCTCTTTGTGCAGAAAGTCGTTCAATTCGTCGTAGAACGACTGTTCCTTCTCGCTAAAACTGAAATCCACAGGTTACTCCACGTGGGTTGGGACTCAACCAAGTATGCAATCTAGCCCGGGCGATGCCAACCATAAACAAAAGATTGAGGCGACCGACCATGCCTAAACGTACTCCTACAGCTCAGTTCAACTCTGGCGCTCGCAACAACTCCTCCAAGGAATAGGCACGACCGTTCTTGATCGTCATCGTCACGTTGTCCGCATCGCCAATGTCGGCGAGCGGGTCGCCATCCACGATTACGATATCCGCCAGCATCCCGGGACGCAGCGATCCCAGATCGTTTTCTACACCGGCAGCGATCGCGGCTTTTACTGTTGCCGTACGCAGCACCTGTCGCGGTGTCAGTCCGGCCAAAGCATATAGTCGCAACTCAGCATGCAGGCCCACGCCATATGGTGAGAAAGGCGAATCTGTGCCACTGACCACGAGCGCATCCACGGCGCTAAGATCTCGCAATAATTTTCCGTTCGCGGCGGTGGTCAGTGCTGCAGTTGGTCCAAACAGCTGGGACACCCTAGCCGCTGTTTGGCGACCGGCTTCGCCATAAAAAGCCTCAAACTGCGGAGTCGTAAACAAATCGGGTTGTGATCCGGCGATCACCGAATAGCCAGGCAAAACGACGGTCGGCGTTATGCCCATCCCGGAACCTGCCAACAGATTGACCACGTCATTGTAACTGCGGCCAAGCCGGCTCACTTTCGGCGCAAAGCCACGGCGACTGGTACCCCAAATGTGCTCAACGTGGTCCATGCCGTGCGCTACCGCCGGAAATATCTCGTGTGACGAGGTCGGAATGCCTATCCCATGAGCAAACTCGACCACTCTCTTCTGCCAATGGTCGGGCAGCCGAACATAGGTTTTAATGAAATCGAACTCCAGCCGTTCAGCGCGATCCAACGCCCGCTCCAGATGTGCATCAGAGGTAATCCCTTCTGCAATTGAGTAGTACACTCGATTGCCGTCTGCCAAAAACCCGGTGGTGTAAGTCCGCGGCCCGATACTCTTCGCGCTGTCCCATATTTCTTGTCTTTCTTTAGCCACATAGGGATGCGCGCCAGGATCACGAACATTGGTTATCCCATAAGCAAGCCAAGTCCGCCCCTGCGACTCGCTGGTTTCTCCCATATGCGCATGCATCTCAAACAATCCTGGATAGGCTGCCTTGTCGGAAGCATCTACATCCGCCGTCTGTCCTGCGGAATTGGCCTGCATCGATTTAATCCGGTTGCCTTCAATGGTCACCAGTACATTGTCGAGATAGCCATCGCTGACACCATCAAAGAGCCTTCCAACCAACAGCGTCCATGTTCGGCTCGGCTTGAAGGGAGTCCATCTGATGGACGGCGTTATCTCGGTAGACACGCCGGATCTCACATCCAGCTTCAACATCCGGTCGGCATCCATGTAAACCAGATAACGGCCGTTGCCACTCCATGCGGGCGTATCGGCTAACGAATCTGTTAAGGCCACCGGGTCGCCCTGGGTTTCGAATGTTTCGCTTAGTCTCTGTTGCCAAAGGCGTCCGTCTTGCACATAGCTCATGGCCTGGCCGGATGGGGTGAGCACCGCATTCGTCATACTTTGATGGGCTGTGGGCTCAATTTCGTATCGCTCGTCACCGTCAGGCGACATCACAATCAACCGATACACGCCTTCCCGATATCGGCTGGAATAGGGCGCCAATACGGTGGTCGCAACGAAGGCGCCATCAGCGCTCCAGGAAATGGGTTGGGCAGGAATGGGGGGGTGTACTGGTGTTACAGATCCGTCGCGAAGATCGGCGACGACAATTTGTCCGGCATTCGGACTGCCTGGAATTGTCGTAAACAGAGCAATGGACTGACCATCCGGCGACCAACTCGGAACGCTGACGCCACTCGCCTGCAAACTGACCGCTCTACTTTGCACTTGATCGACGTCATATATCCATAGTCCCGCGGAACTATCCACACCCGGATTCACGGGTCTGTCAGAGATATAAGCGAGTTGCTTTCCGTCGGGTGACCAGCGCGGCGTGCGCGCTACAAACGCGTTGTCGGTAATATTGATGAGGGTCTCATCCTCGGGGCGCCACATCCAGACATCTCCGAGAGCTGCAAAAGAGACCCATTCACCATCTGGCGAAAGCACGGGCATCGAGATACCCAACGCATTTCTCGGTGTCACGTCATCGTGATCGCGTCGTCTTCGTTCGTAGGCGGGACGATGTAAGTCAAAACTGACAGTAAATGCCACTTCGCGCCTCGCAGCACCCGATGGCTGCAAATAGATCTTGCCGTTAGCCGCATAAAGCACAGATTGGTCATCAGTCCAGTGTGCTTTAAACGGGAACACGTCGTCGTCTTCTTCGCTCAGTACGCGAGCCTCGCCACCGTCAGAGGCGACTGATCTTAGACTAGATTGCCCACCGCCCATCAGGTTGTAGGTCACCCAGTTCGTGCCGGACTGCCAACTGACACCGTTAACAATGCCGTTTTCAGCAATCACCAATTGTGCTTGCGAGCCCGCTAGGTCTACCACGCGAATTTCAGACACAGTCGGACTCTTCGTGACGGCATACACAAGCCGATTTCCGTCTCCAGACCAGGCCGGAGAGTATTCGTTTTCAGGTGAATCTGTGACCTGGGTTAAAGCCCCATCGGCGAGCCGCACGAGCCAGACGTCATAGTTGCCGCTACGGTCTGACGAGAACGCAATCTGACTTCCATCAGGCGAGTACTGAGGTTCCCGGTCATCAAAGGGATCGTTCGTGAGAGGCTCGGGTTCGCCTCCGGCGGCGGAGATCGTCCAGAGATCCCAGGTGCCATTTCGATAACCGTAATAAGCAATGGAAGCGTTATCCGGCGACCATGACGGCTCACGAACGTCCTGATAGTAATCCGAGATTGCCGTTGCGCGACCGCCAGTCGCCGGCATGGTGAACAGCACACCCTGGACACTCAATGCAATTCGTGAAGCATCGGGACTCAACGCGAAGGACAGATTGGTCCCTTCGGTCACCGATATGGAAACCGCACCATTGTCGAGTGCTCTAATCTCGCCCTCACGCGTCGCGTCGCCCGACGACACTGGTGTGTCTGGCGGCGCCTCACCACAACCCGACGCAAACACGATGACCAACGTCGTCGCCGCAACCAATCCATTTCGTGGCCAGCTTTGAAAATTCATCCGCGGCTCTCCCCATCATGTTTAGCGAGCATCTTTTGACTACGATTGCTGAGACGGATGGTCGTGGAGTGACCTGTCAAGTCCCGCGCCCATCAGATCTATGAAGTTGTCCCGATAAAATCGCTGCTGGTCCGCCTCGGAGGTACCCTCGAGCGCGTCCCCAAACCGCTTCATTGGATTGCGTCCCCCTTCGACGTGAGGAAAATCTGACGAGAAGAGGCAAACTTCAGGACCCGTATTCTCGATAATCCAACCCGTAGGTTCATGCGGGTAAGGAGTCACCCGAAACTGGCGTCGAACGATTTCGCTGGGTTTCGCTGTCAGTCGCTGCAGCCTTTCTTCGCCTTTCCTAAACGCGGCCGCGCCGGAGTCCATGAAATGCATCCAACTCGGTAACCAACTCGCGCCCAACTCAATCGCGCCAAATTTCAAGGTCTCGTGCCGATCAAAAACACCATCGATTATCAAGACAGACAGGGTCTGCCACAGCGACAGCGGGATCGCCATATAGCTGGTCGACGTGAAGTTTTCCGCCCCGCCATGGAAATCCAATACCTGCGGTTGCCCTGTTTTGTGATAGTCGAGGTTCATCTTATGTTCGCCGCCGACGTGGAACAGAATCGGTACCCCCGCCTCTTCCGCGAGCGACCACAGAGGTTCGAATGCTGCGTGGCTAGGACTGTGGCCCGGCGGACAGCGCGACGGAACGATCAACCCTTTGCACCCGAGTTGCAACGCTTCGGCCGCAATGCGTGGTGCCTCGTCAAAATCAACAAGTGGAACATATCCGGTCGCCAGGAGGCGTTTATCCGTACTGCAGAAATCCGCCATCATACGGTTGTGAGCACGAGCAGCTTCGCACGCAAGCGCGTTTGTCTTACCCGTTTCGAGACCATAGTTGGCCAGTGCGTCGGAGGTAAATACAAGCTGACTTGTAAACCCGAGATAATCCAAGGTCCTAGGCCTGTCACCCTTTTTGAATGCCCCGTGCGCGGTATGTCCACGGCGCAGCATGATTTCGCGCTCAGCCCCGGCCAAGTATTCCGGGTCCTCGTGCAGCGCTTTCATTTCCTTGATCCACGCTTCGTCACGTGATCGCACGTAAGGCTTGAAGTCCTCGCGGTATTTGTTGGATATGAACCCAAAAATAGCGTCCGGAAACTCCATCACGTGCGAATCGGCATCGTGAACCGTTCTATTGTCTACATAGGCCATAGCTGATTTCCCATTGCGTTAATAGTCCGACATCGGCGCGTTAGCCAGCATATTCTGGCGATGATGCTTTCATCACACGCGATTGCATGAGCATCGTTGCGACCCGTTCGTTCTCACTATTTGAGGCATGTGTTTCGTACCACACATATTCTGTTTGTGGGCTTTGCCCTACACACAGCACTTTGCTCGTAAGACGATAATCGTGATTCATCAGAAACGGCCCATGCTCGAAGCCAACCTCTATCGCGCCAAATAACCCAACTGATTCACCTATGAAGGGCCGTAAGCCTTGCATCGGATAGGCCCATAGGTATTCAAGTATTGTGCACGGTGCCGCCACTGGCCCGCCCCAAGGTGAGGCTTCGCGATACCATGACAGTGGATCGCTGATGACGTTAGTAGCGTACCGCTGAAACTGTTTGTTAGGAGAGGTGTGGATATCATATTCACCTAAAGACATACCGGGCTCAAGGCGTTTCAAGATGCGCAGTTCTTGCGGATCGCAAGCTCGATAGTCTTTTTGTCGGAGCTCAGACTTGGAATGATCACCGACGGCAGCCGTCCCCGCCGCCACCAACAAGCCGTCCTCTCGCTCCAGCCAAACCTTCACCGAGTCGGCCCCCGGTTGACGTGCTTCGGCAAAGACCTGCACTTTTTCAAGATCCACTGTCGCGTTCTTGAAACCGAGCGACAAGTTCCCACGTTCAAACCACTCGTTGCCAAACACCGTTAGCAACACGGGCGGAAACTGGTTCATGTGTACATCGCCGGCGACGGTGCCTCCGCGAAACCCTAGATCGGCGGCAGTCGCATCGTCATGGATGCTCCCGGCACCTGCATCAGCCGACCAATTCCTTGCCGCCCAAAGCGGTCCATTAATTACCTCTGTGATATCAATCTCCCTATCCGTATCGCTATCCCTAGTTGCTGTCCCAAAATTGCCCACGTGGCAATTGTTCTAACGCCGCAGGCGCTTTTGCTGCGGCGGTTTACTCCACAAACCTCCCAATTCGCTACGGAAATTGACTCGGGTCGCGACTCCTGTCGCGCTCCTGCCCCTCGAAGTGCGCGCCGCCAAATTCTGCGTATCTGGGACACGCAGTAGCTAGAAGACATCCTACTACCGATTCTTCCTACGTTGGCATCACGCTCTCTTTCGAAAACGCAGCCACGTCGCCTGCAAACTTGTAGGCGGACGCCAAGGTTGGAGTATAGTTGAACGACATTTCAGTCGGGGAAAAGGCAATGCCGCAACCGTTGCAAGGACTGTGCGTCATCGAGGTGGCAACGGGGATTCAGGGGCCTGCCGGGGGCTTGCACTTCGCGAACATGGGCGCCGATGTTATCAAGATCGAGCCGCCTAGCGGCGAGATCAATCGATATCACCGAGGTATCAACAACAGCCTTCCCGAGGGTGCATTCGGCTCGCAGTTCGTTGCGGTTAACAAAGGTAAACGTTCGGTATGCCTCGACGTGCACACAGAGATCGGCGCTTCCGCCTTAGAAAAAATGTTAGTAAAAGCCGACCTCTTGGTGAGCAACTATCGCGCACCAGCACTAACGCGCATGGGCCTAGATCTCACCGCCTTGACCGCTAGTTACCCGCGCCTGGTCGTGGGCCATGCAAACGGCTTCGGGCCACTAGGACCGGATGCGGACAAAGCGATGCTCGATGGCGCAGCCCAAGCGCGGGGCGGACTGGCGAGCTTGTCTGGGCCCGAAGGAGGTGTACCTATGCCGCCAGGCGCGACGGTCGCCGACACCGCCGGTGCGATGTTACTTGCGCTTGCTTGTTCGACTGCGCTCATCACCCGCAGCATCACGGGCCGTGGCCAGCTTGTACAAACCTCGTCGCTCGGCGGCCAACTGTGGCTACAGATGTGGGAAATACAACATTCAGCCATGACCAACACACCCCTCGTCCGCAACGGCGAACATCACCCGAACATAAGCGGCCCGTACGGCGTTTACACCACTGCAGATGACGGGGCTATTCTCTTGGTCACCACCATGACTGAAGATGCGTGGAGCGCTTTTTGGATATTCGTCGACAGACCGGAAATCGTTTTACGAGAAGAATGGAATACGCCTGCGAAACGCGCTGGCTTTGCCAGTGTCCCCGAAAACCTCGACGAGTTGCGGCAGCTCACGCGGGAAGCATTTCAGTCGAAGACCACTGCCCAATGGGAAGAATTCCTGCGCGGCCAGCCCGAAACCATTTGGGAACGCGTGCGTGGTCACGAGGACGTGTTGACCGATCCGCAAAACCTGGCCAACGATTACATCGTCGATATCGATCTGCCAGTGAGCGGGAGGACAAAGACGGTCGGCTCCTTGATGGCGTTCAGCGATACGCCAACCGGTCTGCCGAAGACGGCGCCCATGCTCGGGCAGCATACCGCTTCGATTCTTGCCGATCTCGGGTTCACCAACGCCGAGATCGACACGGCCACGGCGGATGCGGAGTCCACCCGCGGTGGCATGCTAGGGACTCTACTCGACGACGACTAACATCTATTGCGGCTATTGTTTGGCCATGAGTACTGAATTCATCAGCTTG
>Ga0115002_10009147_pt1 | contig 10859 bp, 10 predicted proteins | sample ArcticOcean_MG_C_8_FD_89576 | JGI IMG/M metagenome (GOLD analysis project Ga0115002, IMG submission 89576) | Marine microbial communities from western Arctic Ocean - ArcticOcean_MG_CB11_86 | ecosystem: Environmental > Aquatic > Marine > Oceanic | place: Arctic Ocean: Canada Basin | collected... | reverse complement strand
TGTAAGACCTAATATGGACTGGTTAGATTTGCTTATCGGTTCTGATGGAACATTAGGTGTCTTTACTCGTGTGAGATTAAAACTAGAGATTCGTCCGTCGTCTTTTATTAGCGGGATTTTATTTTTTCATAAGGAGGAAGAGTGCTGGGATTTTGTTGATTTGATTAAAAAAATAAATAGCAAATTTATAAATCCTTGCTCGCTTGAATATTTTGATAGGCACGCTTTGAATCGCTTGCGCAAAAAGTTTACAAATATTCCTCTTAACGCTCAATCCGCCCTGTTTTTTGAAAATGATATTGACCGTCAATCGGATCATGATCCTGCATTAGAAGCGTGGTTCGATTATTTGAAAGAAACTAGCGCGCTTAGTGATTCTTGGATTGCTCAATCCAGTAGTGATTTAAAGCGTTTTCATGAGTTTAGACACGCGATCCCTGTTTTATTAAATGAAGAAAATAGCCGCCTGAAAAGAACCAAAATAGGAACTGATATGGCTGTCCCATGTTTACACTTTATAGATATGATGTTTTTTTATAAAAATGAGCTTGAAAGCACAGGTATTGATTATGTTATCTTCGGTCACGTTGGTGATAATCATTTGCATATAAATTTTTTACCAGACGAACAAGAGATTCCAAAGGCTCATGAACTGTATTCTAGGCTTGTTCGGCAGATTCTTGAGTGGAATGGTACTGTTTCAGCCGAACACGGTATTGGCAAGTTGAAGAAAAAATATTTTTTGATGATGGTTGGAGAGGAGACTTTGACACAACTTAAGGCTATTAAGGAGATTTTTGACCCAAAATTTATTCTTGGGAAGGGAAATATTTTTTAATAGTATTTTGTTAAAAAAAATATCCATATTGACAGCCAGTGTGAGGTGCAGATAGAATTCAGTGGCCAAACTTCTCTTAGTGGAGAGGTTCATTTCTACAATTATACAGATTTTAAATTATGTTAGATTCAGTGAAAAGTTTGGTGCTAAACTATTCTTACGAACCGCTCCAATTTTGTAGCGCAAAGCGTGCAATTATTATGATTTTTAATGAGCGTGCTGAGTTTATAGAGAGTGACGGCTATGTGATCCGATCGCCGACAACGACATTCAAACTCCCAGCAGTGATTCGTGTTCTTAACATCGTAAAAAGATCTAAACGTAGAGGTATTTCTTTTAGCAAAAAAAATATTTTACGTCGTGACAATTTTATCTGTCAATATTGTGGCGTAAGCAATAATTCCTTGACCGTCGACCATGTACTCCCAAAATCACGTGGTGGTAAATCAAATTGGATTAATGTGGTGGTTGCCTGTAAACCGTGTAACTTAAAAAAAGGTGATCAAACTCCTTCGGCAAAGGGGATGCAACTGCTCAGGAAACCATCCAAGCCAGAGTTTTATTGGCCTTTTTTTAATATTCCAACCGGTCCAACCTCTCATTTGGAAATCTGGAGAAAATATCTTCCTGTGTCCATAATTTCCAAATCTTCTATTGGATGATGTTTTCTTTCCGTGAATTATTGTACTTTAATTTTTCACCTTTAATATAATTTTTAAGCTAATGACGGGCAATAAAGTGAATGGAGATTCATGGTTGAGCCAAAATCATTAACCCAAATTATATCCGAAAAAAATTTTCTTGCATTAGCGAAGGCTCCGTGTGAGCAATTTTTGAACGTAGTCTTTCTGTTTAAGCGTCGTAACGAAGGAAAAAAAGATATCTCAAGGAAATTTTATTCCAATCTTACTCAAGAAGCTGAGTATCTAGAAAATTTTATGGATCAATATGGAGCAAGAGAAAACAAAAAATGGAGTTTCTTTGTTGAATGCCTTGCATCAATCCGAAATTTATCGATTGCGGCTTTCTTTACTCGGCATATATTAGATCGATACCCTTATTATAATCTGCGCGAATCTAGTGAGACGGAAAATGAATTTAAAAATGCTTCTACAGGTGTACTGCGTTTTCTCAATCAATCAATCCTTAACCTACTTCGGGAGTTATATGCAACGTTGGAAGCAAATGGTTTAAATGTATCTATTGATACTGATATCCAGGTTGAGTTTACTGAGATTGAGTCCAATACAAGATTGCCCCGAAATATAGCTGAGGATGAGGTAAAAGATGAAGAGGAACGTGTTATCGAAGTATGTGAAAAAATCAGGCATATTTCGAGATTAATGAATGATTTTAAAATTTGTCGAATGGAAAACACAAATGAACTTAAGTTGGCGGTTCTGAAAAAATATAATGAAAAACGAGCTCGGATGCACAAAAATTTAATCCATAATGTTCAGTCGGATTTTGACACGCATATTAAAAACACAAAGATTGAAGTTGCTCATCAGGAATTGAAGGTGTTACGAGGTTACGTATCTATGCCTTTGCATCTTCTTGAGGTGTCTCTATGGTTAGCGCATTTTTATGAGCGTCATGAAGATGAGATCCGTCCTGGTGAGAATAGAGCGCGAATTTCTATGGTAGTGAATAAAGATGTTCTTTTGGATAAAATTGTTAATTTTGGTTTTTTTTATAGTCAGTACTTTATTAATGAGGGAAACAAACTGGCGGATGAAATATTAAAATGTTTTACTAAAGTACTGAAGGTTGAGTTGCCTGTCCCGAAACCTTTGGGTTTTCACGCTCGTCCATGCACGCTTATATCTATTATTGCCAGGCAATACGAAGACATGGATTTGTCTGTGATTGTTGATGAAGAAAAATTTAACGCCAAGTCGGTCATGAGTCTTTTACAAGTTGGTGGAATTATTGCTGATAAAGGCTATCAGGCGATATTATTCGAGGGCGATAAAAGAGTTATTGATGATATTAAACTACTTGCAAAGCATAACTATTGTGAGACTGGAGAAATTCCATCTCGACTTTCTTATCTCCGCGAATATCAAAAGTCGGAGTAATAATTTTATAGTTTAAGGTTTTGAAGAAATATATGAATGAGCGTGATGAAATTTTAGATGTGGTCGATTTAGAAGACCTCATTATCGGAAAAGCGTCTCGATTTCAAGTGCACAACAATGGATTAATGCATAGGTCGGTTCATATTCTTGTTTTTAATTCCACAGGGAGTTTATTTCTTCAAAAGAGGTCTATGATTAAAGATGAAAGTCCTGGCTTGTGGGATTCTTCTGCAGCTGGGCATGTCGAATCAGGAGAAGACTATCTAAATTGCGCTAAACGAGAACTTGAAGAAGAATTAAGTCTTTCAGATGTTCAATTAGATGAGATTATGGCCATTCCTGCTCAAATCAATACCCTCTGGGAGCATGTTCGTGTGTATAAATGTATTACTGATAGGAAGGTTTGTATTGATAAGGGCGAGATTTCTGAGGGTAGGTATTTTGAGTTGTCCGAAGCAAGAGCTTTGATGCAATCGAACACTGACATATTTACATCAACCTTTAACCACATTTATGTGAATTATATCAGTAAACTTGTCCAGGCTTGCCATTACCAATATTCCCCGTAGGCAAGGTTATGCAGAGTGGTAGTTATTTATTATGAGTATCTTTGACTTTATCATTATTTTTATTATTAGTATTTGCTTTCTGTTTTCCTTTTCTAAAGGAATGTTTAGGGAAGTGTTTTCTTTACTTGGTTATTTGGTTGGTTATGCTTTGGCCATGGATTACTACGAGGAACTTGCCTCTGTTCTTCAGTCGATGGTTTCTCAGGAAATCATGGCTCGCATATCCGAATTCGCGATAATTTTCACTATTGTTAAAATTTTAGTAGCGCTGTTTATTTTTTTTACAGTGAAAGTTGTTTTCGATTTGCTTGGTAGATTAATTAGAAAAAGTGTGGAAGGCAGCGCTGCTATTTCTTTTCCTGACCGTATTATGGGGGGGGTGCTTGGGGGGGTAAAGGGGTTTGTCATTGTAGCTATTATAATGTTTCCCTTAAGCTTGTTTCACGGTGGTTATGAAAAGGTTACGCATGGGTCTATTCTTACTCCGTATTTAGAAAAAATGATTTTTCTGGTCAGTAATGAATCATACGGCAACAAATTCTTGGATCTATCCTCAGAAATGTCTGTTAATGAAATTCAAAAAAAATTAAAGAAAATGGGTGATATTGATGTGATTACTGAGCAAATAAAAGATAAAAAAGATAGATTGTTGGATATGATTCAGAGTGGGATGAAAAATGAATCAGAAAAAGGTGCAATGGAGAAATACACAAAAGAGGACAAAAATAAATTAAACGATCTTGTGAAGACTTTTTCTACTAAATAAAACTTTTATCATTTCACAATCAGGTTGCATGGCGATACGTATTAATATTAACGGAGCAATAAAAGAAGATGCATTTATCTCAGTCCTTGATCATGGTTTTTTGTTCGGTGATAGTGTTTACGAGGTTATTAGTACTAGGAAAAATCGCCCCTGTTTTCTCGATGCGCATTTAAAACGATTGCATTTTTCCGCAGGAGAAATTGACCTTACTATTCCATTCGACGATTTTTGGTTCGGGGAGCAGATTGATCGTACTTTAGCCGATGCGGCAAATCAAGAATCCTATATCCGTATAGTTGTGACTCGTGGTGTGGGAGATATCAATATTGACCCGTCGACATGTCATTCACCACTCGTTCTTATTTATGTCACTCCCGCGCATGTATATCCAATAGAATGGTATGAAAATGGAATCCATCTTTCTATTGTAAGTGTTCAGAGAAATTCCAAAAACGCCCTGAATCCAAGTATTAAAACGGGTAATTATTTAAATAATGTACTTGCTAAAATAGAGTCAGGGCGGCTTGGTACTGATGATGCATTAATGCTGAATTCACTCGGTTACCTAACCGAGAGCACAACAAGTAATTTTTTTTTCGTACGAGATGGAGGCCTCATGACACCATCTCTTGATTGTGGAATACTGGCTGGCATAACAAGAGATATAGTTATTCGACTGAGTCGAGAAAATGGATTTCGAGTAGAAGAAGGGTGTTGGCCAATCGAGATATTAGAAAGTGCCGATGAAATGTTTTTGACTGGTTCTGTTAAACATCTTATGCCAGTTACTCGTTTAGATAGCAAAGTCGTTGGTGGTGGAAAACCAGGCCCCATTACCCGTAGTTTGATTTGCCTATATGAAAATTTTCTAGAGCAGTTCGAATGATAAGAGGTTGTTATGTCCATATTAGTCGGTTTAACTGGAGGTATGGGATCGGGGAAGTCCCTTGCAGCTTCATACTTCAAGGAGCTAGGAGCATATATCATTCATGCTGATTTGCTAAGTCAACAACTCGCAGCCCCGCATCAACCTGCTTGGGAAGAAATAATTGCCGAGTTTGGCAGTGAGTACTTGAATCTTGACAAAACTCTGAATAAATCAAAACTGGCAGTCGAGGTTTTTCAAAATAACAAAAAGAGAAATGCTTTGGAAGGCATTTTGCATCCCCGTGTTATAGCAGAAGAACAAAAAACATATTTTGATCGTCAAAAGATTGACCCCGAAGCCGTTGTTGTTATTGAATCTGCCTTATTAATCGAATCACAAAATTATAAAAATGTTGATAAAGTTATAGTTGTTCAAAGCACTCAAGAACTGCAAATTCAACGTGTAGTGAATCGTGACAGAAACTCCTCTATCTCTGTTAAAAATCGTCTTAAATCACAAATGCCACTAGAGGAAAAGTTGAATTATGCCGATTATGTTTTGTATAACATAAGCGGTCAAGACCAACTGAAATCTCAGGCACATCGTTTGTATTCCGAATTAAAGGATCTTGCCTAGGATATAAAAACTTCGCATATAAGTTTAAATAAGAATTATGGCCGAAGACGATCAAGTAGCTGCAAAAGGCGATACAACAGAATCAGATGGCAGTGAAACGGGCCTGATTGCAAAGATCAAATCCGACAAAAAATTAATGATCATGGTTGGTGGCGGTGCTTTACTTCTTCTTTTGCTTATTGGTGGTGCGGCGTATTATTTTTTCTCAAGTGATGAGACTAAAGGCGATGCTGCAATAGAGGAGGGGGTTGCTTCAGAAACAGAAGGTGCTGTAGAGGGTGACGACGCTGCTAGTGGATTAGTTCCGTCAAAGTTTGAAAAAGTTCATGTGTACCCTTTGAAGTCATTTTTTTTTCCAATCAAGCTAAAGAATAAAGAGAATTCGGGCCATTTTCTTTTGGCTACTCCAAGTTTTAGCATGAGCAATGCGGGGTTAGGAGGCCAGATTTCTAAAAACCTGCCCGGCATTCGGAAAAGAATTTATAAGCTTATACTTGGCGAAAGCTATATAAATCTCACCACAAAAACAGAATTCACTAAAGAGCGGGTAAAAAAAATAATTATTACGAAGGTCAACGAGCTTTTACCTGTTGGAACTGGTGTTGTCCAAGAGGTCTATTTTTTAGAATTTCTTATTAAGTAGGCCTCTTCTTTTGCCGTACAGGTAGTGGAGTATTTAGTTGTTGTGTTGGCGCTTGACAATGGAGGTTGTTGAGCTATATTGGATTAATGATTCTTAACGGTTGATCGTTTCGTTACCATGCCAACAACAGGAACTATAAATATCCAGCAAATTCTTCAAATGGGAACGCTTACGGAAAAGTTGCAGCATACGATGCAGCATCTTCCGTCAACTACCGCTCAGCAAATTCAGGACGAGCAAGTTACTGTCAATGAGTTGAAACAAGTTGAAGTTCAGGATCCGGAACAAACAGAAGCCTCAGGGCCTACCAATCCTGAAGGCAAACAAAGACGAGAGGTTCGACTACGCAATAAATCAAAGCAAAGTAATGACCTTGAAAAGCCATTTTCAAATTCTACTCAGAAAAATCTCTCTAAAGATGTTTCTCAGCAAGGTCAGCGCGTTGACCTTACCGTTTAATAAAATTTCACAGCCTATAAATTATTTTATTTTTCAATCCTCAAGTTTTTCTTTTTGGAATGGAGGTTGAATTGGTTCTTAAAGGTTTGCCTGAAAACTTATTGAAATTGGTTTCGGTGGAGGGTTCTCCCGATACCCTCCCCAATCTAAGCAAATTTCTTAAATTGGGGGCACTACTTCAAGCTACCGTTTTAGAATCATTACCAGAGAAAAATAAGGCTATTATAAAAATATCTAATAAGCGGATAATAGTCGAAACGCGGCAAGCTTTGACACCAGGGCATTCATTTTCTGCTCAAGTGCATAAATCTTCCCCTGGATCACCATTACAGATAAAAATAATAGCCTCTCCCCCAGACTTAAGGCCCTCAAACTTTGAGGATAAAACTCAAATATCTGGCAAAAGCTTACCTAATAATATAACTGGGCGAGTGTTCGATAAAACATCAACTCCTGAGCCTAATGATCGTAGTATTGTACCGCAAGCCAATAATATCATTTCTCAACATATGATTTCTCAGGAGATGTCAGCACGGGAAATCGACAGTATGAATCTTTTACCAGGGCAAACAATAAAGGCTACTGTTATCGATATTTCTGGGAAAAATAATGCTGTTGTTAAATTTAAAAATAGGTTGATAACCGCATATTTCCCTGCTCTGTCACCAAAACCTGGAGCGAATGCCTCTCTAGTAGTCACAGCACATGGAGATAACTTTAGACTTGTCGCTCAGCAGGATGGCACACCTAAGGCGATTGATATTTTTAAAATTAAAGCTTTGCTGCCCTTCAAGGAATCATTTGGAGAAATGATTCAAAAACTGGATGTTTTGATTAATTCCTCTGAGGTTATTAAAAATCTCAGCACTGAAACCGGTTTAGTTGAGCGTTTCGTCAAAACGCTAAATTTGTTTAAAATCCAATCTCTAGGAAAACGTCTTCCAGTTCAGGACAGCACCCAACTAAAAGAACAAATAGATTTATCAGGAATTAATTACGAGCCTAAAGTAAAAAAAATTTTTCAGGGAAAAGAACCTTACAAAGTCCCACATGATTTAAAAGTCGATTTAAAAGGTCAACTTATGAGGCTATTGGAGGTGGTAGAAGTTCGGGTTGAAGAAAAAGATACTTCGCCAAATCAGCGTCGTCAATTTATGGAGGCCATTAAAATTTTTCGCAGCGCAGTTGGTAATATTGAATTGCAGCAACTGACCAATCAGGTTTCGCGCCAAGAAAGTCAACCTATTGTATTACAAATTCCAGATCCTTTTATGATTGGCAAAACTGTAAATCTTTATGTGCGGCATGTTGATAATGAGGGGAAAGGTAAAAGTAATAAAGATAATGATAGTGTACTTCTTGTTTTTCTGTTGGAATTATCCGCTCTCGGAAATCTTCGTGTGGATGCAAAAATGAATAAGGAGTCCATTTCAGTACGAATTGATGTAGAAAATCAAGATATAGCTCAATTTATTGACGGCAACCTTAAAGAGTTTTGCGCACGGTTAGGAGAATTGGGTTTTGAAGTTAACGCATCCTGTTCTGTCGTTCGTAAGATTGAGGATAATTTAAGTAATCAACTGAATCAGTTATTAATTGATGATTCTAAACGATTGGTAGATTTGACAACATGAGTGATTCTAGAAAGAAGCTTAGTCGATCTGCGGTATCACTGCGATACAACAGTCGAGTTAACAAAGCTCCCTTGGTTACCGCGAAAGGCAAGGGGTGTATAGCGGATAAAATTATTGCATTAGCAAAAGAAAATAATATCCCTATCAAGGAAGATCCAGACTTGGTCCACCTTCTTTCACAAGTTGATTTAAACAGAGAAATTCCGGCATCCTTATACCAGGTAGTAGCCGAGTTATTGTCTTTTGTCTACAAGCTCAATGGTGAATATTCTGCGAAAGTCAAATAAGTTCATGCAGGGGTTAACAATTCTACAAAATATCGATAAACATTATCTCGGTTAATTTTAGAGTGATGGATTTGTCTTGACGGAGTATGTTCGCTTTGGTAGCCTTTGAAAAACAAGGCACTTATGATTTAGCAGTAGATGATATTGTCCGAATCCTGTTTGAACTAATACCTCAAATCTCTAGGTTTATTCCCTAAAAAAATAAAATTGCACTACGAGTGAAAGGTGAAATTTGCTAGCCAAGATTAATAAAGTAGTTTTGTTGTGTTTGATATTAATACTTTCTTCCCAAGAGTATGCACACGCTAAACTCAACAGAGAAGTTCACACATTACATCATTACCACTTTTCGACCCCGGTCGGGCTCGAATCAAGGGTGGAGTTTTGGAAAAAAATTTATAGCGAATACTCTACTGATCACTATGTTGTTCATGATATGCGCAAGCTTGACATAATCTATGAGGTCGTTTATATCAAAAACGGATCACAAATGTCTCGCAGGGCAAGGGAATATAGGCTGAAACGAGTTAAGCGCAAATATAAAAAGTTACTGCTGCAAATAGCGCGAACTAAAAACCCTCTATCTTTAAGTGGAGATGCCAAAAGAGTATATCACTTGGTGAAGTCGAATTTTAGAAAGGCCTCTCGGCAGATTAGAGTTCAAATAGGGCAGAAAGACCGATTTGGTGCAGGCCTTAGAATTTCTGGTCTGTATCAAGACCGAATTAACCAAATTTTTTCTAAGGCTAAATTACCTCTAGAATTGACTGTCCTCCCTCACGTTGAGTCTTCGTTTCAAGTCAATGCTTATTCGAGCGCCGGGGCGGCTGGAATTTGGCAATTCACTCGTGGAACGGGACGTTTGTTTATGAGAGTTGGTTACGATGTGGATGAACGTCGAGATCCAATTCTGTCCACTGTTGCAGCAACTAAACTTTTAAAATTAAATTTTAAAGCCTTGCAAAGTTGGCCGCTTGCTATTACAGCGTATAATCATGGTGCCCAGGGAATGAAGAGAGCCAAAAAGCGGCATGGTGGCAGCATCGTAGATGTGATTAATAACTACAGAAGTCGTACTTTTGGTTTTGCCTCTAAAAATTTCTATGCGGAGTTTTTGGCGGCGCTGCATGTTGTAAGAAACAAGAGAAAATACTTCCCAAATGTTGTTTTTGATAAGCCTTTGAATTTATCTTCTGTTGTTTTTAAAGATTTTGTCCACATCGATAGTGTTACGACTCACTTTAATATGACGCGTGATGAAATAGCAAAATACAATCCAGCCCTTAGAGGACCTGTCATATCAGGGCAGAAGCGTATTCCACGAAATTTCACCTTTCAGGCGCCTCAAAAAAGCTTTTCTCAACAAAATGATTTTTATCGGATTATCCCCGCAAATGAACGCCATAGAAGGCAGATACGTTCAAAATGGCATACCGTTCGGAGAGGGGATACCTTGTCGGGTGTTGCTTCACGGTTTAAAATATCAGTTGACAAGTTGTATTCTTATAACAATCTTAGGCATAGAAACAAAATATATATCGGGCAGGTACTTCGCTTGCCTACGAGGAGATATTCTGTTAATTCGCCTGTTCGCAGGGTAAAGCAAAATCACAAGAAATATTATGATGGTGAAGTGACCAAATATCGGGTGAGTCGTAGAGATAATCTCACGAAAATTGCTAGACGATTTGATACTGAAGTAAGTGTATTGCTAGAGCTAAATAAAATTAAGCATCCAGATCTAATTAATCCAGGTCAACAGTTAAAAGTTCCTAGCGTAAAGTCATCAAGAAATAGGATAAAGGTGGCCGTCAATTCTAAGGATGCTCGATTAAAGGTTGATAAACCTAGTCGAAAAAATACTGATCCAGCTAAATTAACAACTCAAGAATTTGAGGTTAATCTTGCTCATATTAAATCTGTAGATGATGCCAATAAGGGAAGGCCTGCATTTCTTCCAGTTTCCTTCGTTAATACGAAGAGGGTTAGCTCATCCCAAGTTGGAATTATTGTGGTGGACTTTGATGAAACGCTTAGTCACTACGCAGAATGGAGTAAATTAACAGTTAGAAAAATTT
>Ga0115002_10009144_pt1 | contig 10862 bp, 7 predicted proteins | sample ArcticOcean_MG_C_8_FD_89576 | JGI IMG/M metagenome (GOLD analysis project Ga0115002, IMG submission 89576) | Marine microbial communities from western Arctic Ocean - ArcticOcean_MG_CB11_86 | ecosystem: Environmental > Aquatic > Marine > Oceanic | place: Arctic Ocean: Canada Basin | collected... | reverse complement strand
GTGTCTGGCCACATGCCGGTACAGCGGACCCCCGCTGTCGGCCACGTTCTGGAACAACCCACCACCCGGATTCGATGTCTTGACGAGCACGAAGATGCCAGCCGCGCGCGCGTTCGCGACCTTGGTGAACGGCGTGAGACTGTCGTCGCCAAGATACGGGCTGACCGTCAGCGCGTCGGCCCGCCACGCGCTCTCAGCGCCAAGATAGGCGTCGGCGTACGCCGCGGCCGTCGAGCCGATATCGTTCCGTTTGCCGTCAAGGATGACGAGCAGGCCCTTCTCGCGCGCGTAACTGATGGTCGTCGCAAGCGCCGCCATACCAGGCACCCCGACCTGCTCGAAGAACGCGGCCTGTGGTTTGACGGCCGCGACACGCGGCGCCACGACGTCAATGACACCCTGGCAAAATATCTCAAAGGCCGCCGCCACATCGTCCGGATTCCCGCTGTCTCGACCAACCTTCAGCGGCGCCGGCAAGTTGTCGAAGCGTGGGTCCAGCCCGACAAGGGTCGGTGTCTTGCAGCGTGTGACCGCCGTCGCCAACCGGTCTCCGAAAGCCTGCATCTATTCGTCCCTCGCGGCGGCTTCATCTTGACCCGGAATCGTGCGCTCGACTTCGAGCCCCCTGGTGCCCCACCCTGTTTGACAGCACCGTGCTGATCGTCGCTGCGCGGAGCGCGGCTGTGCCAGCGGGCCATGATCTTACCGCTCCGTGGCATTTGATCCGGCCGTTCCATTGATTTCGACGCTTCCAGTGAACCTTCGCGACGGGTCGGATTCGGCCGATCGTTCGACTTCACGTGTGCGCGCGAATTGATTCTCCCCGCACCATGTGATAGCAACGAACTACGCTGCGAGGCGTTAGTGGCCTGTCCCTGTCATAGGTACAGCGCGTTTCGGAGCGTGGCGCCCGACTGGTAAGGCGCGACGACCGAGCATATTGGCCATATTCGAGGGAGGAGCAACGCCTACAGTCGGGATGCCCTGCCCGAAAGGCACTGTAGCTATGACAAGGACAGGCCACTAGTCCCGAACGCTGCCCTGGAGATGCATTGAACTCAGCCGTCACCACCTTCATCGATACCCATTTTCGGCACTTCAATGCGCGCGCGTTGCGGGACGCCGCGCAGGGCTACACGCGGCACCTTGACGGCGGCGGCAAGATGTTCGTCGCGCTCGGGGGAGCGATGAGCACCGCGGAAATCGGTGTCTCCCTCGCCGACATGATCCGTCAGGGTAAGGTACACGGCATCTCCTGCACAGGCGCGAACCTGGAGGAGGACATCTTCAACCTTGTGGCCCACGACAGCTACAAGGTCCTTCCCGAGTACCGCACGCTTCGACCGGAAGACGACCAGGACCTGTTCGCGAATGCGCTCAGCCGGGTCACAGACACCTGCATCCCAACCCGCCTCATCGCAGAACGCGTTGAGCGACCCTTCATGGACGCGTGGCTGGAGGCTGACAAGAACGGTGAACGACTCTTTCCGTACGAGTTTATGTTCAGGGTTCTCGGGAACGGCAGCCTGAAAGACCACTACCAGATTCCGCCAACGCACAGCTGGGTCATCGCCGCGATGGAAAAGCAGGTACCGATCTTCGTGCCCGGATGGGAAGACTCCACCCTTGGCAACCTGTACGCGGCCGCGTGTATCCGCGGGCAGGTCGCTCATATGGACACGGTCCGCTCAGGCATGGAAACCATGGCGGCGCTGGCTGACTGGTACACAAAGACCAGCGCGCAGCATGCCATCGGCTTCTTCCAGATCGGAGGCGGCATTGCCGGCGACTTTCCAATCTGCGTCGTTCCGATGCTGCGCGAGGACCTGAAACGATCCGACATTCCCAGGTGGGGATACTTCTGCCAGATTGGCGATTCCACAACAAGCTACGGCTCCTATTCAGGAGCGCCGCCAAACGAGAAGATCTCCTGGGGGAAGCTGGACGTGGGTACGCCGAGTTACATGATCGAATCGGACGCAACCATCGTCGCGCCCCTCATCTTCGCCTACGTCCTAGGCTGGTAGTGCGCTAGGCTGGCAACATCAGCACCGTATTGTCGGGCACGAGGACACGGACCATCTCACTCGAACTCTGAGCGCGACGCCGACACCGAGACTACGCGAGCCGCGTAGTGGACCGCAGCGTGGCCAGCGTCAGGATGGTGGCCGATAGCAGGCAAGCCTGCGCTTCATCGCTGGCGTCAAGACCTCTCCGGCGTATTATCAGGGACATGCAGGTCGTCGTTGCTGGGGGAACCGGGTTTCTCGGAACTGCGCTGGTCACGCAGCTCCGGACGGACGGTCATGAGGTGACGGTGCTGACCCGCCATGCCCGCCGGGCTGACCAGTACGAGTGGTCCCCGTACGGCCCACACTCAGGCTGGGTGCATGTGCTTGAGGGCGCCGACGCGGTGATCAACCTGGCAGGCGCGCCGATCGCAATGCGCTGGACAGCCGCACACAAGCGCGAGATGTGGAACAGTCGGCTGCGGTCCACTCGCACACTGATCGCCGCCACGAGGAGCGTCCGCCGCGCGCCGGCAATCTTTATCAACGCGTCAGCCATCGGCACGTACGGAGACCGCGGCGACGAGATGCTGACCGAGGACAGCACTCCCGGGTCTGGCTTCCTGGCGTCGATGGGCACGGCATGGGAGAAAGAGATACGCTCGGCGCCGCCACAAACTCGCGTCGTGCTGCTACGCACTGGCATCGTGCTGGAGAAGGACGGAGGGGCGCTCCCCCGCATGGCGCTGCCGTTTCGTTTCTTCGCTGGCGGGCCCCTCGGGTCCGGCCAGCAGTACATGTCGTGGATTCATCGAGACGACTGGACAGCCATGGTCAGCTGGGCGCTGACCTCCGAGAGCGTCTCTGGCGCCCTCAACGTGACGGCGCCGCACCCGGTCACCAACCTGGAGTTCGCCCGCACGCTGGGCCGCGTGCTGCGACGACCCGCTCTCCTCCCGACCCCGGCGTTCGCCCTCCGTGCTGTCCTGGGCGAGATGGCCGACGTGATCGTCACCGGCCAGCGGGTGCTGCCGGAGAAGGCACACGCGTTTGGCTTCGAGTTCAGCCATCCGAAACTGGAAGAAGCGCTGCGTTCGATCCTGCGCTGAACGCGCTGAGATCGTCCCGGTGCCACGCCGGACTTTCACCGCGAACTGCTTAGGCTTGTTCGAGCTCGACTAAGGTGCCGCAGAAATCCCTGGGGTGGAGGAACAGCACCGGCTTGTCGTGTGCACCGGGTTTGGGTTCACCGTCACCAAGAACCGTGGCGCCGGATTTCACGAGTTGATCTCGTGCCGCACAGATGTCGTCCACTTCGTAGCAGAGGTGGTGCATGCCGCCGTGTGCGTTCTTGGTGAGAAAGCGCGCGATCGGAGAATCTTCGCCCAACGGGTGCAGCAGTTCGATCTTGGTGTTCGGTAGTTCTACGAACACCGTCGTGACACCGTGCTCCGGCAACTCGATGGGGTCGGACACGATCGCACCGAGAGTGTCTCGGTATGTGCGAACAGCCGCGTCGAGGTCGGGTACGACAATGGCGACATGGTTCAGGCGTCCGATCAACTAATCGCTCCCTTGGGATTGGCGGCCGTCGAGAAAGGCATCGACAAGCTGTCGAGCCGCGGCAGTGGGCACAATGCGACCCGCGCGAACCTGCTGTTCCAAGTCGGTGGCGCGCTGGGCGATGTCCGGGGCGTGGCGTAACTGTGTCAGCAGCAGCTCAGTCGTTTCGTTCCATAACCAATGCACCCCCTGTTCGGCACGACGCTGCGCCAAGAGTCCTGTGGATTGCAGGTGCGTACGAAACGTGTTGACGACCGACAGTGCTTCGTCAACGCCTTCATCGCGGGCCGCCGAGCAGGTGTCAACGGGGACCGTCCAATCGTGAATTCGCGGGTGCAGTAGACGCAACGCGTTGCGGTAATCTGCGGCGGCGCGTTTCGCGGCGGGGGCCAGGTCGCCATCCGCTTTGTTGATCAGGATCAGATCCGCAAGTTCGACGACGCCACGTTTGATGCCCTGCAATTCGTCACCGCCGCCGGGTAACAGCAGCAGCACAAACATGTCGGTCATGTCCGCGACGGCGACTTCCGATTGGCCGACGCCCACTGTCTCGATGAGCACGAGATCAAAGCCTGCGGTCTCGCACAATGCCATCGTCTCGCGGGTGCGACGAGCGACGCCGCCGAGAGCGCCACCGGTCGGTGACGGGCGAACGAACGCCGATTCGTGGCGTGACAGATCCACCATGCGGGTCTTGTCGCCGAGGATGGAGCCGCCGCTCACGGTAGAGGAGGGGTCCACCGCCAAGACGGCAACTCTGTGCCCCTGGGCGATGGCATGCAGGCCAAAGCGTTCGATGAATGTTGATTTACCAACCCCAGGGACACCGGAGATCCCGACACGAAGGCTCGTGCCCCGTCGGCTTGCGGTGGCATTGAGTAGTTCGGTGGCCGCTACTCGGTCCTGAGGTCGGCTGGACTCGATGAGCGTAATAGCGCGCGCCAGTGCGGACCGGTCCCCGTGGGCCAAAGCCTCCGCCAGTTCTTGGGGCGCGTTACTCACGAAACCTATTCGAACTCCATGATCGCCTGATCGACGGCCAGGCTGCTGCCCACGTCGGCCATGATCGACTTAACGTGGACGTCTTGAGGCGCCCGCAGACTGTTCTCCATTTTCATGGCTTCGACGACGGCTAACTCTTCACCCGCCTTCACCTCGTCACCCACCTTGGCCGCCAGTTTCACCAAGAGGCCTGGCATAGGGGCAAGCAAGAACTGCGACAAGTCTGGCGGCGCTTTCTCATTCATGCGGCACAGCAGCTTGGCCGTGCTGGACCGCAGCACCAACACATTGTTCTCGGTGCCGCGATGACACAGGCGATAGCCGCTGCCGCGACCGTCGACCTGAAAGGTACGCGCGATGCCGTTGACCTCTCCATGGAAGAGCGGGTTGCCCGGACTCCAGGTCGTCACAACACGCGTGGTGACCCCACCTGTGAGCACTTCCCAGTGACTGGCCGCGTACGTCACTGTGACCGGATGATGTTTGCCATCAACGACCACCACCCGGTCGCCCGGCACCCTGGTTTCGTCGACGATTCGGCCACCGAGCAGCCCCGCCCTTTCTGTGACAATCGCATGGAGCACCGCGGCTACGGCTACCGCACGCAGCGGATCCTCAGCAGGCACGTCACTGGCACGAAACCCGTCCGGGAATTCCTCCGCGATAAAGTTCGTGGACAAGCGGCCCTCCGCAAAACGAGGGTGCGCGATGACGGCGTTCAGAAAACTGATGTTGTGGGATACGCCACGGATGTAGTACTCGTCCAGGGCATGGCCCATCGTGGCGATGGCTGCGGGCCGGTCGTCACCCCATGTGCAGAGTTTGGCGATCATCGGGTCGTAGTACATGGAGACGTCGCTGCCTTCCACAACGCCGCTATCGACGCGCACGTTCTCCCGCGACGCAGGTTCCCGGTAGCGGACTACGCGGCCGACGGACGGCATGAAATTGCGGAACGGATCCTCGGCGTACACGCGGGCTTCCAGTGCCCAACCTTTCAGGGTGACATCCTTCTGCGCGATGGGGAGGATCTCACCGGCGGCTATCCGCAGCATGAGTTCGACCAGGTCCAGGCCAGTCACCAACTCAGTCACAGGGTGCTCGACCTGCAGTCGCGTGTTCATCTCGAGGAAATAGAACTTCCGGTCTCGGTCGACGATGAACTCCACCGTACCCGCAGAGTGATACTCCACGGCTTTGGCCAGCGCGCACGCCTGTTGCCCCATGGCGTGACGTGTTTCCTCATCCAGGAACGGAGACGGCGCTTCTTCGATGACCTTCTGGTGGCGGCGTTGAATGGAGCATTCGCGTTCACCCAGATAGATCACGTTGCCATGACTGTCCGCGAGTACCTGAATTTCGATATGCCGCGGCTCCTCAATGAACTTTTCCGCGAAGACCCGTGCATCGCCGAAGCTTGATCGCGCTTCGCTGGTGGCCCGTTCGAATCCGTCGCGACAACCATCGTCATCCCAGGCCACGCGCATGCCCTTGCCACCGCCACCCGCGCTGGCCTTCAGCATGACCGGGTAGCCAATGTCCGCAGCGACCTTCACAGCGTGGTCGGCATCTGTGAGTGTGCCCGTGAACCCCGGCACGACACTGACGCCCGCTGCCTCGGCGATCTTCTTTGAGGTGATCTTGTCGCCCATGCTGGTAATCGCATGAGGGAGTGGGCCAACGAAGGCGATGCCGACCGCGGCCAGTGCCACAGCGAAGTCGGCGTTCTCGGAGAGAAAGCCATAGCCTGGATGCACCGCTTGTGCTCCCGTCTGTTGGCAAGCCGCGGTGATCCGATCCGCAATCAGATAGCTTTCGGCGGAGGGTGCCGGGCCGATATGCACGGCCTCGTCCGCGAGCCCCACGTGCAACGCACCCCGGTCGGCGTCCGAATACACGGCGACTGTGCGAATGCCCATCTGTCTGGCCGTCTTGATCACGCGGCACGCAATTTCACCGCGATTGGCTATGAGGATTTTCTCAAACACCGTCGATTGGGTCCTTCGCGAGAGCTATAAGGGGATATTGCCGTGTTTGCGCCAGGGGTTATCCAGTTTCTTGTGGCGCAACAGCCGGAGGGATTGGCAAATACGCTTCCGTGAATCCAGCGGTAAGACGACATCGTCTATGTAGCCGCGACTGGCAGCGATGAAAGGATTTGCGAACTTTGATTTGTATTCGTCGGTGCGTTTGGCAATCTTGTCCGCGTCGCCGATATCGCTACGAAAAATAATCTCAACAGCGCCCTTGGCACCCATCACCGCGATTTCCGCGGAAGGCCACGCCAGGTTGATGTCGCCGCGTAGGTGTTTCGACGCCATGACGTCATAGGCGCCGCCGTAGGCCTTGCGCGTGATGATCGTAATCTTGGGCACCGTGGCTTCGGCGTAGGCGTACAGCAATTTCGCCCCGTGCCGGATGATGCCCCCGTATTCCTGAGCGGTCCCGGGCATGAAGCCAGGGACGTCTACTAACGTGAGTATGGGGATATTGAAGGCGTCGCAGAAGCGCACAAAGCGAGCACCCTTTACCGACGAGTCGATGTCCAGGCAGCCGGCCAAGACCAGCGGTTGGTTGGCTACGACACCTACGCTGCGGCCCTCCATGCGGATGAAGCCCACGACGATGTTGCGAGCGAAGTCAGATTTCAACTCGAAGAAGTCGCCTTCATCGGCGATCTTGAGAATCGCCTCCTTCATGTCATAGGGTTTGCTCGAATCGTCGGGGACCAGCGAATTCAAAGACGGTTCTTGACGGTTGGCCGGGTCCTCGGTCGGCCATGTGGGCGGTTCCTCGCGGTTGTTTGCGGGCAGGAAGTTAAAAAATCGGCGCATGCCGAGCAGCGTTTCGACGTCGTTGGTAAACGACAAGTCGGCCACACCGGATTTTGACGTGTGGGTTGAGGCGCCACCCAATTCTTCCGCACTCACCGTTTCGTGGGTCACGGTCTTCACCACATCCGGTCCGGTCACGAACATATAGGAGCTGTCCTGGACCATGAACGTGAAATCGGTAATGGCAGGCGAGTACACGGCGCCGCCGGCACAGGGACCCATCACGAGTGAGACCTGGGGGACCACGCCGGAGGCCAGCACGTTGCGGCTAAACACTTCTGCGTAGCCACCCAGTGATGCCACGCCTTCCTGAATTCGCGCGCCACCGGAATCGTTGATACCGATGACGGGGGCGCCGGCGCGCATCGCCATATCCATCACTTTGCAGATCTTCTCCGCGTGGGCTTCCGAGAGCGAGCCGCCGAAGACGGTGAAATCCTGACTGAACACGAACACCGGACGGCCGTTGATGGTGCCATGCCCCGTGACGACTCCATCGCCCGGTATGCGCTGCTCGGCCATGCCGAAATCCGTGCAGCGGTGTTCAACGTACATGTCCCATTCGTTGAAGCTGCCTTCATCCAGCAAGAGAGCCAGGCGTTCGCGGGCCGTCAGTTTGCCCTTGGCATGCTGGGCATCGATGCGCTTTTGTCCTCCGCCCTGGATGGCGGCCTGGCGGCGGCGCTCAAGCTCTTCAATGATGTCTTGCATATGCAGTCCTTCTGAGCGCGTTCAGCGCCGGGCTTGCTGTTGTTCGACGAGCGCTAATACATCCCGCGCGGCACTGGGAATGTTCGTGCCGGGCCCGAAAATGGCTGCCACGCCTGCGGCCTTGAGCTCATCGTAGTCCTGGGGAGGAATAACGCCGCCACAGACCACGATGACATGCGCCGCACTGTTGCTGCGCAGCGCCGCGACGAGCTGCGGTACGAGGGTCTTATGACCTGCCGCTTGCGAAGAGATGCCCACGACGTGCACGTCGTTTTCTATCGCGCTGTGCGCTGCCTCTTCAGGGGTCTGGAACAGCGGGCCGATATCCACGTCGAAACCTACGTCCGCAAACGCCGTGGCGATGACCTTGGCACCCCTGTCGTGACCGTCCTGGCCCAACTTTGCCACCAAGATCCGCGGCCGCCGCCCATGATGTTTCTCAAAAGCATCGACGTCTTGCTTGAGCGTCATGAATTGCTCGTCTCCGGCATAGGCGGCGCCGTACACGCCACTGATGGATTGCACCACGGCTTGATAGCGTGTGAACACCTTTTCGAGGACGGAGGACATCTCGCCGACGCTGGCCCGAGCCCGGCTTGCCTCGATGCTCGCTTTCAGGAGTTCGCCATCGCTGCGACGTGCCGCGTCGGCAAGGTTCTTCATGGCTGCGTCGAAGGCGCCGGCATCACGCTGCTCGCGCACGTGTGTCAGGCGCCTGATCTGGCTCTCGCGTACTTTGGTGTTGTCGATATTGAGGATATCGACAGAAGGTTCGTCGTCTCGCTGGTAGCGGTTGACACCGACCATGACTTCCTCGCCTCGGTCGATTCTGGCCTGGCGTTCAGCAGCGGCTTGCTCGATACGCAACTTGGGCAGCCCCGATTCCACCGCTCGCGTCATGCCTCCGAGCCCTTCCACTTCATCGATCAACTGCGTGGCCTCCCGGACCAATTCGGCAGTCAGGCGTTCGACATAATAGGAGCCCGCCAACGGATCCACGACTTTGGTAATGCCTGTTTCCTCGCGCAAGACCAACTGGGTATTTCGGGCGATGTGGGCCGAGAACTCCGACGGAAGCGCGAGCGCCTCATCGAAGGCGTTGGTATGCAGCGACTGAGTCCCACCCAGCGTGGCAGCCAGAGCCTCCACAGTGGTTCGAACGATGTTGTTATACGGATCTTGACCAGTCAGGCTCACACCGGACGTCTGACAATGGGTGCGCAGCATCAACGACCGTGGGTCATTGGGCGCGAAGTGCTGCTGCATCAGCTTCGCCCACAGGAGGCGCGCCGCGCGCAGCTTCGCCACTTCCATGAACAGGTTCATGCCGATAGCGAAGAAAAACGAGAGCCGCGGCGCAAAACTATCGACGGGGAGGCCACGAGCCATCGCAGCGCGCACGTACTCGATGCCATCCGCGAGCGTGAAGGCCAGCTCCTGCACGGCCGTGGCGCCGGCTTCTTGCATGTGGTAGCCGGAGATCGACACCGAATTAAAGCGCGGCATATGCTCGGCAGCGAAGCCGATAATGTCAGCGACGATGCGCATGGAGGGTTCCGGCGGATAGATATACGTATTGCGAACCATGAACTCTTTCAGCACGTCGTTTTGCAGCGTGCCGGCGAGCTGCTCGGGTTGTACGCCTTGCTCTTCCGCAGCCACGACGTACATCGCCATGATCGGCAATACGGCGCCGTTCATCGTCATCGACACCGACATCTTGTCCAGCGGTATCTGATCAAAGAGGATCTTCATATCCTCCACCGTATCGATGGCAACGCCGGCGTTACCCACGTCACCCATCACCCGGGCGTGATCTGAGTCATAGCCGCGATGGGTTGCCAGATCGAATGCAACGGACAGACCCGTTTGCCCGGCCGCGAGGTTCTTGCGGTAAAAGGCGTTTGATTCTTCAGCGGTTGAGAAGCCTGCGTATTGGCGTACGGTCCAAGGCCGCTGGGTATACATCGTGGCCCGCGGCCCACGCACGAACGGCGCCTCGCCTGGCAACGAATCCAGGTGTTCAATGCCCTCTAAATCGGCTGCCGTATACAACGGTTTCACGACAATCCCTTCCGGGGTCGTCCAATTCAGCGTGGCCGGGTCTTTACCTTCCAGTTCAGTGCGCGCGATTTTTTCCCAATCCTTCATGCTTCGTCTTTCCGACGTTCGCCCATTTCTCGATTGTCAGCCAGTGTTTTTTAGCCAGCGCAACCGGCGACGCGTTGGAGGGATCCATTGTCTCAGTTTCGGGGGATCTCTCAAGCGCCGAGCTATACTCGCCGTCCGTGGACGCCGACGCTATCGTTCGTAGGGCGCGGCCTGAGAACGACCCGCCCGCGGTGGTAATCTGCTCAGCGGCCGGCAGTCGTCAAACATGATCGGCGCCGTCGGTGGAGGCACAGTCGCGACATGGCCTTGCGGTAACGTCGGACCCCGCTAATCTACTGTCGATTGAAGAACGCTATGGACCTGGCAATCGTGGGACTCGGCAAGATGGGTGCCAGCATCAGCCTACGGCTGCTGCGGGGAGGTCATCGCGTCGTCGTGTACGACGTCGATGCTCTCTCTATCGAACCCCTCGTCAAACACGGAGCCGAAGGCGCTCGGTCGCTTGAGGACGTGGTCAGCAAGCTGCCTCCGCCTGCCCGAGTGTGGGTGATGGTGCCTTCCGGGGACGCGACTCAGCAGACGCTCGACACGTTGGCCGGACTGATGAAGCCCGGCGACATCCTGGTCGACG
>Ga0115002_10009142_pt1 | contig 10864 bp, 8 predicted proteins | sample ArcticOcean_MG_C_8_FD_89576 | JGI IMG/M metagenome (GOLD analysis project Ga0115002, IMG submission 89576) | Marine microbial communities from western Arctic Ocean - ArcticOcean_MG_CB11_86 | ecosystem: Environmental > Aquatic > Marine > Oceanic | place: Arctic Ocean: Canada Basin | collected... | reverse complement strand
TACGGTTATAAATATGCATTTTACTCAATTGGAGTATGTGGTTTTGCATCTGTGGTAGCTCTAATAATTAAAGCATTTAAGGAGAGAAGCTTATGAAAGCTGCATATTATACAAAAACAGGTAGTGCGAGAGACGTCCTGATTAACGGTGATTTAGACACTCCGAAGCCAAGTGACAATGAAGTACTTATCTCCGTTAAAGCCTCTGGAATAAACCCGTCAGATGTAAAACGTCGGGCCGGTTGGCAAAAGAAAGAATTACCAAGTCCTCTAATTATTCCACATTCAGACGGCGCGGGGCAAGTGGTAGAAGTTGGAACTGATGTTGACCCTTCTCTAATAGGATCACGTGTTTGGGTTTGGAATGCCCAAGGCGCGTACGATGGACCCGGTCGAGCCTTTGGAACAGCAGCTGAATTTATTTCAATTTCCGTCAATCAAGTCGCACCTTTACCTCAGCAACTAAGCTATAATGACGGAGCTTGCCTTGGAGTTCCTTTTAGAACTGCTCATCGTGCCGTTTTCGCAGACGGAGAAATTGATGGGAAGACAGTTTTGGTACAAGGTGCGGGGGGTGTCGTAGGAAACTTTGCAGTTCAACTTGCAAGTAAGTTCGGAGCAACAGTCATAGGAACCGCAAGTTCAAATATTCGAGCAAATCATGCGCGAAAAGCTGGAGCCCATTACATAGTTGACCGGCACAGTAAGTCTTTTATAAATGAGGTCTTAGAGATTACTAAAGGAAATGGGGTTGATCGCATAGTTGAAATCGAATTTGGTGGGAATTTAGAAATGGACATAGCCGTTTTAAAGCCAAATGGGATTATCGCCTCCTACTCCTCCACAGCAATTCCAGTCCCCACTTTCCCCTACTATGACTTGGCAGCTAAAGGCGGCCAAATAAATTTAATACAAAGCTTTAATTTGCCAAATTCTGCCAAGCTCGAATGTCAAAAAGATTTAAAAAACCTGTGTTCGTCTAATAATTTTCAGGTTGCTATTGGTAAAACTTTAAGCCTGGATGAAATAATCATTGGACACGAGTTGGTAGAAGAAAAATCACTTATTGGAAATGTAGTACTTGAAATTTAAAACATTCTTATGGGCTTTATATTAAATCTCCAAAGAGTTAGTTGCAACCAAACGTATCGGAGATTTTTATGAATAACCCTCTTTTGCAAGAATGGAATACACCATTTTCATACCCACCATTTTCGAAAATAAAAGACTCTCATTTTTTGCAAGCCTTTGAACAAACTTTATCTGAAGCAAATCTAAATTATGATAGAATTTGTGAGAATTTGGAGCCCCCATCATTTAAAAATACGATTGCTGAAATGGAAAGAGCCGATAAAAAATTGAATCGGGTTGCTTCCGTTTTCTTTAATTTAGCCAGTTCGGATAGTAATCCGACACGCCAGGAAATTCAAACTGAATTATCGCCAAAACTAGCCGACTTTAGCTCAAAGATACTAACAAATGAAAAACTATGGAGCCGTGTTCGTTCTGTTTTTGAAAGCAGGAAAGGTTCAAATCTTTCACTCGAACAAGTTGAGGTAGTCAAACTTTATCATCGTATGTTTAAGCGGGCTGGCGCTGAACTTGGCCCAAAGGACAAATCAAAATTGAACAAGATATCTTCACGCCTAGCAACTTTAGGGACCAAATTTTCACAAAACCTGCTTGAGGATGAAAGTAGTTGGTCATTGCCTTTGGAAAAAGAGGATTTAACTTGCTTACCTGACTTTCTAGTTAGCTCCCTTACTCAAGCTGCAACAGATAGAGATTTAAAAGGTTATTTGCTAACGTTAAGCCGTTCCAGCGTCACACCTTTCCTTCAGTTTTCTTCGAATAGGGATTTGCGAGAAACTGTTTATGAAGCTTGGGCTTCACGAGGGGCAAATGGTGGAAAAACCGACAACAGGGCTATTGCCGAGGAGACACTTAAACTTCGCTCTGAAAAAGCTCAGCTTTTAGGTTACAAATCATTTGCTGACTTCAAGTTGGAAAACCAAATGGCAAAATCTCCAGAGCGTGTAAGAGAATTATTAATGGCAGTTTGGGAACCCGGGAGAACACGGGCAGAAAAAGATGCACAAGAGTTACAAGCTTTGATGGTTGAAGATGGGTTTAACGAAAGACTTAAACCATGGGACTGGCAGTTTTATGCTGAAAAACGGCGGGTTATAAAGTATTCACTAAATGAAGCTGAAATAAAACCTTATTTTCAACTTGAGAACATCATAGAAGCTGCTTTCCACTGCGCCAGCCGTTTATTTAACCTTAATTTTCAATCTGTAAAACTAGAGACGTACCACCCGGATGCTAGAACTTGGGAAGTTAGTAGAAATGGCGTCCACCTTGCGTTATTCGTAGGGGATTATTTTGCTAGATCCTCAAAAAGATCCGGAGCTTGGTGCTCATCATTGCGAGGGCAGTCTAAATTCGATGGTAATGAGCATCCAATTGCGGTAAATGTGTGTAACTTTACCAAGCCTAAACACGGAAAACCATGTTTACTAAGCTTTGACGACGCTAGCACGCTATTCCATGAGTTTGGTCACGCACTTCACGTAATGCTTTCAAACGTAACTTACCCTAGTGTGTCTTGTACGTCTGTTGCTAGAGATTTTGTTGAGTTACCAAGTCAACTTTTTGAGCATTGGTTGGAAGTGCCCGAAATTTTAAATAAATTTGCAATTCATTCAGAAACTCAAGAGCCGATGCCAACCCCCTTAATGAACCGTCTCCTGAGTGCCCGAAACTCAGATCAAGGCTTTGGAACTGTTGAATATATAGCTTCAGCATTAGTCGACTTATCATTTCATGAGCAGACAACAGTCGGAAATCCAATAGACAAACAGGCTGAGGTTCTCAAAGAGATTAAGATGCCAGAAGCAATCAGAATGAGGCACGCCACTCCACAATTCTCACATGTTTTTTCAGGCGATGGATACGCGTCAGGTTATTATTCATACATGTGGTCAGAAGTAATGGATGCAGACGCCTTTAGGGCATTCGAAGAGGCTGACGATCCATTTGATCCAAAAACAGCAGACTTACTTCATGACTGTATTTACTCAGCTGGCGGTTCATGCCCCCCAGAAGAGCTTTATATAAAATTTCGAGGATCCCTACCCGGTGTCGAAGCAATTATAAAACAAAGAGGTTTTGGCGATTAAAACTGGTAGACTTTATCAGGAAGTTATTTAAAACTTTTCTTTTAGAAACAATTATAGAATATTTGAATTCTAATTCAGATGTCTTGTAGACAAGTCTTTATAGAGGAACAAAAATGTTAAATGATCGAATTGAAGCAAAGTGGATCGATGCATTCGAATTGATTTTTCAATACTGTAAAGTAGACAAAACGCAATCAACTATAATTCTCTCAGAGACACAAAGCCGCGATTTAAATGTCCACTTAGCTGAGCTCGCTTTAAATAGGATTGGCGTTCCTTTTTATCATATTAAACTACCTACACCAATTAATTCTAGCCCAGCAATAATTAGGTCGAGCGGTTCGTCTTTAGCCCTAACAGGAAAGAAAAAAGCAGTCGAGGCACTTTCCAATGTTGACTTCATCGTGGATTTAACTGTCGAGGGTTTGATGCACTCCCCTGAGACTATGGGCATCTTGCAGGCCGGGGCCCGAATTATGAATATCTCAAACGAGCACCCAGATATACTTTCACGAAATATGCCAGACCAACCGTTGAAAGAACGCACTCTTGCCGCCTCCCGCTTATGCCGTAAATCTAAATTAATGAAAGTAACCAGCGACGCCGGGACCAGTTTAAGTGTCAATATGGCTAATAATAACACGGTAGGAGTTTGGGGTTGGACAGACAAACCTGGAACTCTTGCGCACTGGCCTGGAGGTATCGTTGTGTCGTTCCCCAAGCCGGATAGCGTGAATGGTCGCTTGGTTTTTCAACCAGGTGACATGAACCTTACATTTAAAAAGTACTTTGAATCAGAAGTAATTTTTACCATAAATAATGACTTTGTTACAAAGATAGACGGCAATGGTAGCGATGCTAAATTAATGAAAAACTACTTTGAGGCATTTGGAGACAAAGAGTGCTACGCCACAAGTCACGTTGGTTGGGGTTTAAGCGAAACGGCCCGTTATGAAGCTCTAACAATGTATGATAAGCGCGATCTTAATGGAACCGAGCTAAGATCTATTTCTGGGAACTTTCTCTACTCCACGGGAGCAAATGAATTCGCTGGAAGGTTTACTGAGGGTCATTTTGATTTACCCATGATGGAGTGCACTATTACTTTAGATGACGTATGCGTCGTCAAGGCTGGTAAGCTAGTCTCGTGAAGAAAATCAAAGGTATAGTCTATGAGGATCGAGGCCTCTCCAAAATTCCAATTATATGCCTGCATGGGATTGGTGGGGATACGACTAGCTTCCAACCACAGCTAGAATATCTTAGTAGTGACTACCGCATAATAGCTTGGAATATGCCTGGATACGGTGGATCAACACCTCTCAGGGAAGTGTCTTTTGAGACTTTAACCCGCAAACTGCGTGACTTTATAATAGATTTAAATATACCAGCTGTTCACCTGTGCGGCCAGTCTATTGGAGGCATGCTGGCACTCGAAATGGCGTTTGTTTATCCAAAATTAATAACCTCTTTAGTGCTAATTGGAACAACTCCAGCATTTGGAGGAAAAGATGAAACATTTAAGGAGGAATTTACCAATGCCCGCCTTAAGCCACTAGATGAAGGGAAAACTATTAAAGAGCTTTCTGAAAGCTTTATTCGCGAAGTCGTGGGGCCAGAAGTTTCTGACATAATACTTGAGAATGCGAAAAAATCTATGGCAGCAGTTCCCGAGAAAACTTATCGTGATATTATAAACTGCCTAGTGAAATTCAACCGCCGAGAGGATATAACAAACCTAAAAATACCTTGTTGTATAATTTCCGGGGAGTTTGACCGAAACGCACCGGCCAAGACGATGGCTCGGATGGCAGAAAAAATTCCAAATTCCGAGTATCATGAAATAAAGGGAGCCGGCCACCTAATTAACCTAGAGGCTGGAGATATAACGAATAAGATCTTATCTGAATTTTACAGGAGAATTGAATGAACACCGAAGATACCCCAATATTTGATGGGTCCACGTGGGGCCTGACAGAAAAGCAATCTAAGCTTACGGCCCTTGCCCGAAAATTGGGTCAAGAAAAATTCTCCCAACGAGCTGCAAAATATGATCGAGAGGCAATTTTTCCAACAGAGAACTATAAAGATTTCTTTGAGAGTGGCCTAAGTGGAATTTGCATCCCCGAAAGTAGTGGGGGGGTGGGAGCTGACTTTAAAACCTATATGCTCACCGCTGCCGAAATTGGGCGTTACTGCGGCTCCACTGCCCTCACCTTCAACATGCACGTCTCCTCGTGCCTATGGAGTGGTTATCTTATCGATAACTTTGAACTCACGCCTAAACAAAGGGAAGAGCACAACGTAATCCGCGAAATCCACTACCAACGAATACTTAAAGACGGCGCCATATATGCCCAACCTTTCTCAGAGGGTGGCGACGCTGCAGCTGGCTCTAAAGCTTTTGGCACTACAGCACTAAAAGTAGATGGGGGTTGGCTAGTAAATGGAAAGAAAATTTTTGCATCCCTATCAGGTCACGCGAACTATTATGGAGCTCTTTGCACAGAATTATATGCAAAAAATGACAAGCCAGACAGAGCAAATACAATGTATATTGCTGTTCCTGCCGATTCAGTTGGAGTTTCTGTAGAGGGCGATTGGGACCCCTTGGGTATGCGTGGCACTGTCTCACGAAATCTTATTTTTAAGGACGTGTTTGTACCAGAAAATGCTAAACTAATGCCGTCGGGCATTTACTTCAAGGCAGCCAAACGTTGGCCTCATATGTTTATGACGCTAACTCCGGCCTATATGGGCTTGGCACAAGCCGCCTATGATTTTACTATAAAATACCTTCGTGGTGAGATGCCGGGAACACCTCCTGTCAAGCGGCGAATGTATCCGACCAAGCAAATAGCCGTGGCCGAAATGAAAATTATGCTTGAACAAACAAAGGCCCTCTGGTTCCAAGCAATTAGCGAGGCTGGACCCAATCCAACCAGAGATAGCTTACTGCGAGCTTGGACGGCCCAATATACTGTTATGGAGAATTGCAACAAGATTGCCCAGTTGGCCATCCGAACATGCGGTGGGCAGTCTATGTTAAAAAGCCTACACTTAGAACGTATTTATCGCGATAGCCGGTGCGGCTCCTTGATGCTGCCCTGGACGAGCGAACTTTGCTTAGACATGCTAGGCAAAGGCGCACTCTATAATTCGGGCGAGAGAGACGCCTAGCAAGTGGTAGTTAAACACCTAACAATAGACACTTGGGTGAAGAGACACGCGGCGCACCAACCCACGAAGCCAGCTATGCATTTCGAAGGACTTACTTGGAATTATCAAAACTTTAGTTCTTGGATTGAGGAGTTGGCATCAGCCCTACAGAATGAGTTAGAGCTAAAGCGCGGCGATAGAGTTTCCTATTACGGAAAAAATAGTGACACAGAAGTGGCATTATTTTTTGCCAGCGCTCGTTTAGGCTTAATAATAGTTCCTCTAAACTGGCGTCTTAGCGCCATAGAACTAAACCACATTATAGCTGACTGTGGAGCTAAAATATTATTCCATGACGGTAAGCTTACGCAACACTTACCCGCTATTCTATTAGGCCTATCGGCCCAAGCTATTAGTGCAGAAAATCATTTAAAACACCTGACAGACAAAAACAAATATGAGAAAATTATTACGTATGCAGTTCGCTCAGATCCGCTATTCATTGTTTACACCTCTGGAACCACAGGCACTCCAAAGGGTGCAGTCATTACACAAGAGGCTATTTTCTGGAATGCTATTATGAGCATTCACGCTCATGACTTAAGCTCCACTGATCACACTCTCAACATCTTACCCCTCTTTCACATTGGCGGCATTAATATCCAAATGATGCCTAGCTTTTTTATCGGAGCTCAAATTACTCTTCACACTGGGTTTGATCCAGAAGCTACACTGAATAGTTTGGAAAATGAAGGCATAACAACAACTGTGTGCGTTCCAACTGTTATGAAAGCACTAAGTTCTCATCCAAAATGGGATAACTTAACGCTTCCCAAATTAAGACTCTTCAATACCGGATCAACAGACGTTCCTATAGAAATTATTGAGGCTAACCACAGCCGTGGAATTCCAATGATCCAAGTATACGGGGCTACAGAAACTGGCCCCATATCCACCTATCAGACGCCTTCAGAGGCTTTTTCGACTGTCGGGTCGATAGGGAGATGCGGAATACACACCCAAATTAAACTAATTCAAGAAAACGGAGAAGAAGCGCCACTTGGTCACCCCGGAGAAATATGGGTTAAGGGGCCCAATAACTTTAGTTATTATTGGAACAATCAGGAGGCCACTGATGAGGCTCTGGTTGACGGCTGGTTTCGCACCGGAGACATCGCGACACTTGATGGGGGCGGCTTATACTGGTTCAGAGGTAGACTTAAACATATAATTATTTCTGGGGGAGAAAATATCCACCCAGCAGAAATTGAAAGACTATTAAACAAAATACCTGGAATAATAGAGAGCGCTGTCGTTGGAAGAAGCGACCGGACTTGGGGAGAGGTTCCAATTGCTGTTGTTGTTTGTAAAGACGCTAAGCTGGACAGTAAAACTATCATGGCTTTTTTAGTTGATCAAATTGCTAAATTCAAACTCCCAAAGGAAATAATTTTTCTTGAGACATTACCAAGGAATACAATGGGTAAGATACAAGTTGATGAATTACGTAAACTGATCCAACAGTAAGAATTCAGTCGTTCATCTCGAGTAAAAACGCCGAACAATTAAACCCTTTTGGTATTATTTTTTAGAGAAAATTAACTCATTTCCAATATACTTATTGTGTTAGGGCCTGTTACCTACCCATTGAGACATTTTCATCCTTACCAATTTATAGAATATTTAACAATGGCATTTGCCCACTACCCCACTTTTTTCAACACATTATGGTCTGGCCTAAAAGAGTTAGCTGAAAGCCAAGAATTTAATAATAGCTGTGTCGCGCTAAGAAATTTCACTGAAGCTTCGGCGCTTAATTTATCACCCAGTTCAATTATAGAACCTTTAATAAAAATGGGCTACGCCGAAAAGGAAATCACCAACATCCTAAAGCTAAATGAAGTGTTTTCGCACGGTAACATGCCCTACTTGATGATCGCCACTGCAGCGCGATTTTTGCTAGAGGGAAATGAGTTATCAACCAAACGTGATGTAAGCTATTTCACTGGGAGGCATGGGCCTGCTTCTGAAAATTACCTGACACTAATGGAGCCACATCACGTAGATCAAACAACCACAGATATATACACCGACATAAAATCGAAGCTAGGTCTTCCATTTTTAAACACTGATTATAGAGCTTTTGCTAGGTGGCCTAGCTACTTCAAAACTGCTTGGGATGATTTATCAACGTCGACCCCTCTTCCCAAATATGAGAGCCAGGTTTCTGCCGTTCATAATTTTGCAGTTGAGCAAATGTTAAACCTGCAAAATCCTAAATCCTTAAAATCAAAAGACCTTCAAAATGCAGCAATAAAAGACGCCTCACTAAAAGAGGTTGTCGAAGTTGTTTGTTTATTCCAGTGGCTACTGCCTGGACTTGCCGTAAATGTTGCTTTTTTTAGGGCACAGCTCTCATCGTAAGTCATAGAACCGGCACCTCCAGCCGAATAAAAAACCTACGCCTTATTACCCTCGCCAGAGAGGATCCAAAAGTTACTTTTTATTTACAGCTTCTTAAGCTTGCGGGCGATTTTTTTGTCGATCCTTATTGAGTTCGAGTACGGCGTGAAGCAAGACAGCTGCTATCACCACGGCACCGCCGATAATGGTCCAACGCGTTGGAACTTCATTAATAAAAATCCAAACCCAAATAGGACCAAGTGTGAATTCCAAAAGCATAAAAAAAGTCAGCTCAGCACCTAAAAGATGTCTTGAGGCTGAAACAAACATTATATTGGCAGAGCCCGAAACTATACCACCAAGTAAAAAACATAGAGCCATATCATGAAACGGAATAGCCATACTATCCCAACGCATTATCAAAGCAGCAATTATAATTATAAGGCTCGAAACTATTAATACTGGGAGCATTTCGACTCCCCGATTACGTCGTAATATTGTAGCATAGCATGAGAAACTGACGGCACAAAGTAATGCCATAAAATTACCGTATGGTGATCCAGATCCAAAACCTTCAATCACCATGAGTAAGATACCCACTGAAGCGGCCAACATAATTAAGATAGTGAACCTACCAATGGTTTCGCCTAAAACCAACCACGCAATAGCTGCAGTAAAAAATGGTATACCGCTCATCATAAATAGTGTGGTTGCGACAGTAGTATTTGTGATGGCCTGCATAAATGCCATGCCACCTATGGCCAGAAGGAATCCCCCAAAAAACCCCAACTTACCAATCCCTACTATTTTCTGAGGTGCTTTTATCCCATACCGAAAGAGTAAAACAATTCCAACAGCGGCACCAAATGCCAGTGTGCGATAAAAATTTACGTGCCAGGCGTCAGCACTCTCAATGTTGCGAATGATTAAACCACTAAAACTAATGACCGTGGAGCTAATAATCATCAATAGCATTGCGTAAAGGCGACGCCGTGGATAAAATGTGGCTTCGGAAATTGCACTCATCGGGCGACGATGATTGAAAATAACTTACATAACTGTCCTAATCACGACGGTTCCTTGTCGGAATTCTCTTAGTTTAACCTTGAATTAAAAACACAATTTTAAAATCCTCAAAAGTCCGAGGAAAAGCCATATTATAAGCTCCAAAATAAATTTATTTAATTAAATAAATACTAACTTTTAGTTTGAAAAATAGCGCTTAGAAGTTCTGGAACTTTATCATTCTCTATCCAACGTGCTACCACAATCATATCGTCTTCGGGATTGATCCAAATAACACTAGCTCCAGCGCCAATTGCCGCGTAGGATTTAAATGGGCAGTTTGGCCATTTTAGCTCATTAGTATTAAGCCACCACAAATAACCATAGCTACCATTAGCCTTTGATGGCTTCCTAATGCTTTCACACCAACCTGAGGGTACTAACTGTCTTCCCTCCCATGATCCATTATTGTGAACCAGCAAAGCAAACTTAGCATGGTCGACTGTGCTAATTTGAATTCCTCCTCCCCAGTGGGTGCCCCCAGGAACAGACTGCATTTTCTTTCCGTCAATATTCACAAAGGAATTCTTATAGCCATTCCAAACCCAATCATCGGATGCACCAATTGGATCCATAACTCGTTCCTTAAGAACATCCGGTAATGGTTGTCGGAAAACATATAATAAACATAAGGATAATAAATTAACCCTAACATCGTTATATTCATAAAAAGAGCCCGGGCTCTGAAGATCTCGGTGATCTCCCTTTTTAGAATTATTTTCTTGAGTTCCAACTTGTCGGTTGCGATCTATAGAGTCTGGTTTTCCCCAGAGGGTCCCTTCCCACTCGCTAGTCTGCTCCAACAAGTGTCGCCAGCTAATTGTTTTATTTTGTTTGGAGTTGAACTCTCCAGAGATAACTGTGTCCCCGACAAGAGCGTCAACATTAGAAATTAGGCCATCTCCAATTGCAATCCCTGTCAATATAGCAAGGTAGCTTTTTGAAACACTAAAAGTCATATCGACCCGCTCGACATCCCCCCACTGAGCGGCCATTTTTCCATCCTTTAGAATGCAGCCATTATTGCGACCTCGAGGTTTAAAAACGCCAAGAACT
>Ga0115002_10009141_pt1 | contig 10864 bp, 10 predicted proteins | sample ArcticOcean_MG_C_8_FD_89576 | JGI IMG/M metagenome (GOLD analysis project Ga0115002, IMG submission 89576) | Marine microbial communities from western Arctic Ocean - ArcticOcean_MG_CB11_86 | ecosystem: Environmental > Aquatic > Marine > Oceanic | place: Arctic Ocean: Canada Basin | collected... | reverse complement strand
TTATTCCGCGCGAAGAGCTCGATGTCGTCCCGGAGAGGCCACTTGCTTCTGAGCGTTGGGCAGGCGTTGTTGATGCTGTGGGGGGCAATACATTGGCATCAATTCTACCGCAGATGAAATATCGTGGCGCCGCAGCGGCTTGCGGTCTTGCGGGGGGCGTGGATCTGAATTCGACGGTTATTCCGTTCTTGTTGCGGGGCGTAAAGCTACTCGGCATAGATTCGGTGATGTGTCCCTTTGATCAAAGAAAAGCGGCCTGGCAGCGTCTCGCGACAGACCTTTCTGTTGAGTCATTGGATGCGCTCACTGAAGTGGTGTCTTTAGATAAATTGCCTGAATTGGCTGGGAAAATTCTTAAAGGCGAAACACGGGGGCGGATCGTCGTCGATTTAAACAAATAACAACAAATAAAAATAACAACTTAATCGCAGTAAGAGGTAAAGAGATGGATTTCAATCTTCCGGAAGAATTGCAAATGCTGAAGGATAACCTTCGGCGGTTTGTCGATACTGAGCTCATTCCGATTGAGCGTGAAACCAATGACGGCACAGAATTTTTGCCTGGCGTCCAAGAAAAACTGGAAGAAAAGGCGAGGGATCTTGGGCTTTGGTTGTTTGACGTGCCGGAGGAGTATGGTGGCCTCGGTCTTGGTCATCTATCGAAAGCGGTCATGTGGGAGGAAATGGCGCGCACTATTGCTGTTCCGGCCCGAAACGCGTCGATTTTCGGCCCCCGTGTCAGCCCTATTCTTTATTCCCTTAATGATGAGCAAAAAGAGCGCTTTCTCTATCCGGTTGTCAAAGGTGAGAAGACCAGCTGTTTTTGTCAGACGGAACCTGAAGCGGGTGGCGACCCCGGTGGCATCAGGACGACGGCGGTTCGAGATGGCGACGACTACATTATCAACGGTCATAAACGTTTCATTACTGGGGCAAGCAACGCAGATTTTGCTCAGATCGTAACGGCTACTGACCGGGAAAAAGGATCGCGTGGCGGGCTGACGGTGTTTCTTGTTGATATGGATGCGCCCGGTATCACAAAGCTACGTCAACAAGACATGATGATCGCCGACCGGCCATGGGAAATATTATTTGAGAATGTCCGGGTCCCAGCTTCTCAGCGCGTTGGTGAGGAAGGTGATGGCATGCGTGCCGCGCAAAGCTGGCTGACGGAGGGCCGTTTGCGGCATGGTGCTCGTGGCGTTGGCGTTATCACGCGCTGTTTGGAGCTCGCTGCAACTTATGCCAATCAGCGATCAACTTTTGGCGCGAAATTGTCGTCGCGGCAAACAGTGCAGAATATGTTGGTTGATATGTTCCAGAACCGGCATCAGCTGCAGCTTATGGTCTACAACGCATCGTGGCGTGCCGATCAGGGTGAGGACGTTCGCAAAGAATCGTATATGTGCAAATATTTCGGTGACGAAATGTCGTTTCAGGCGGCAGATCGCTGCATGCAGATTCATGGCGGTATGGGGCTCACCAAGGACCTACCCATTGAGCAGTTCTTCCGTGACCAGCGCAGTATGGTCATTACTGAAGGGCCGACTGAAATTCTAAAAATGGCTCTGGCGCGCCAGATCTTGCGCGATTACGGGGAGTAAAAGTTCCTATGGCTAATAAAACAGAAAAGCCTGAACTCCCGCCTGCGCGGCCTACGCTGAAAGAGTTTGCAGCGTTTGCTGATAATATCGGTATTCGTCTTGTTGAATGGGAGCTGGATCGCTGCTTGATTGAGTTCGATGTCGAAGAGCACACTCTGAATGGTACAGGTGTTTTGCATGGTGGGTGCATGTCGACCGTTATTGATACGGCGCTGGCGCATGCTGCTATCTATTGCGCCGTGCCTGGGAACTATCGGTCAGGCGCAACAGTGACATTGACTGTTAACTTCATCTTACCGGTAAAGCATGGCAGCCGAGTAACGATTGAGTCTAAAAAGACCGGTGGCGGGCGGACGATGTTTATGTCGGTGGCTGAGGCAAAAGACGAAACTGGCCGTATCGTTGCCACCGGGCAGGGCATTGGTCGTTATCGGGATGGGTGCCATACGCTTGAGGGATTGCCGCGGCCAGACGGTGTGGCAGATGGTAAATCACCCGGTCGGTTTTCCTGAAAAAAATTGGCGGCTTAAGTCAGATAATTTTAGCGAGATAGAATCATGTTTCGTAACGTAGATCCTCTATTAAAACCTAAATCAATCGCGATCGTTGGAGCCAGTGAAACTGGCGGCGACGGCTGGTCCCGTGTCCTGTTCAATAACCTCAAGGAAGCGGGCTTTCCGGTTCCGACCTATTTGATCAATCCCCGCCGCGAAGAATTGTGGGGCGAGAAAGTTTATCCCAATTTTGCCTCTCTACCGGAAGCCGTCGATCATGCATTGGTCATTGTTCCGGCCCGTTTCGTGAACGATATGATCCGCGAAGGTGTCGATAACGGGTTGAAGGCGGCAACGATATTCTCCGCGAGTTTTGGCGAAGGTCGTAAAAAGATTGGCCTGGAGCGCGGCGAAGAACTTAAGGCCATTATCGCAGAGTCTGGTCTCTCGGTGTGCGGCCCCAACTGCATGGGTCTGTTTTGCTTGCCGCAAGATATTCAGCTATATCCGACCACGCGATTGCGGAACCTCCCTAAAGGCGAGGTGGGTGGTATATTCCACTCGGGCGGTACTTTGGGCTATTGGTTTGCGCAGGCCGCGCAACGCGGGCTTGGTTTTTCTTATGCCATGTCATGTGGCAATGAATTTGGCCTTGATAGCGCGGATTATCTCAACTTTTTGGTCGATGACCCTGATACGGAAATCATTGTTGGCATGATCGAAAGTATCCGTCGTCCCAAAGAGTTTATGGAAGCGGCACGCCGCGCCTTTGAAGCGAAGAAACCAGTAATCCTGATGAAACTCGGCAGTAGCGAGCTTGGAAAGGAACAGGCAAAAACTCATACTGGTGCGGTTGCAGTCGATGACGATGTTTTCAATGCTATGTGTCACCGCTATGGCATTATCCGTTGTAAATCTATTGATGAGATGGTGGATTTTGCCTTGGCGTTTCGACAGAAGCGCTTGCCCCGTGGCAACAAGCTGGCAGTCGTCACTACGAGTGGTGGGGCCGTAGGGTTGACCCTCGAGGCAGTCGGTGATGAAGGCGGAGAACTTGCGGAACTTTCCTCCGAAACCTTTCAGAAAATGGATGAGTTCGTTCCAGAGGGTGTCGATGTTCACAACCCGATGGATGCTGGGTCGACGCTGGCTGGCAAGGTGCCGGATTTCTGTGAACTCTGTGAAATGTTCGCGGCCGATGACGATGTCGATATAATTGCGGTGCAAGGCCGCGTGCCACTAGCCGATGATGCCGTTAAGACGCCTGAAAGCTATATCAAGCTTAAAGACTCCACGAACAAACCGATCTTCGCCTTTACCCGGATGGCACAGAATTGTGATGCGGGCCTGCGTGAGTTTCAGGACGGCGCTGGCATGCCGTTTTTGTTCAGTGTGCCGACCATGGTGCGTTCGATGCAGGCGCTGGTCCACTATAGCGCGGCGCGGCGGCGCGGGCTCCCTGAGTTGCCTGATGTGGCGGGTGAAGCCAGTAATGTATCCGAAGACAGGCTTGCTGCAGTGTTGTCGGCACGCGGCCTGACCGCACCGAAGCAAACGGTGGCATCCGATCCCGATGGGGCTGCAGTAGCGGCAACCGAAATCGGTTTTCCGGTGGTGCTGAAGATTGTTTCTGACGAAATAAGCCATAAAACGGAAGCTGGTGGCGTTGTCCTGGGTTTAGGGGATGCTGACGCGGTCAGGGATGCGGCAATCGACCTGCAGAACAGGATAGGCGCTGAGAAGATTAGTGGGTTCCTGGTCCAGGAAATGGTCGACGGGCTGGAAATGCTGGTTGGTGTGCGGGAAGACCCGGATTTTGGACCGCTCGTCGTCGTTGGGCTGGGGGGCATCTTTGTCGAGTTGATGAAAGACGTATCCTTGAGATTGGCACCCATAAATGAGGCGGATGCGAAAGAGATGTTGTCTGAGCTCCGCGGCGCAAAGGCGCTTGAGGGTTTCCGCGGTCAAGCGCCTCGTGATGTCGATGCATTGGTTAAATCTATAGTCGCGCTATCAGACTTTTTTGTTGATCATCGGACATGGTTGTCAGAGATCGAAGTTAATCCGGTGATTGTCCTTGAAGAAGGAAAAGGAGTGCGGGCGGTTGACGTACGGCCCGTTCGGAGAGATTAAAAGAGTAAGTGTTTTTGTGAACCAAAGGTGCGCCATTTTCCGTGGCGCGTTGAAATTAGTTTTTTAACGGGAGAAAATTGATGCTTAAGAAGAAATATAGCTGCGTAAAAGTTGATCAGCAAAAGGATGGGATCACCTGGGTGACCTTCAACCGTCCTGAAAAACGCAATGCCATGAGCCCGACATTTCATGCTGAAATGATGGAAATTATGACACTGCTGGAAACCGACTCGGACACCAAGTTGGTGATTTTAACTGGTGAAGGCGTTTCCTATAGCGCTGGACAAGATCTCAAGGAGTATTTCCGGGAGACTGACGGCAAGCCGGAAGTTAAGGCAAAGGCGAGTGCCGACAGCCGTTGGCGCAGTGAGAAGCTGTGGATGTACAGCAAGCCAACGATTTCGATGGTCAATGGTTTTTGCATCGGCGGTGCGTTCACTCATTGCATCTGCGCTGATTTCTCGGTTGCTTCGGATGATGCGATTTTCTGCCTGTCAGAAGTCAATTGGGGCATTCTGCCGGGTGGCATGGTGTCCAAAATGGTCACGGACCTTTTTCGCCAGCGAGACGCAATGTTCTATGCCTGCACCGGTCGTACTTTTACCGGCAAGGAAGCAGCGAACATGGGCATGGTGAATTATTCCGTGCCTAAGAAGAATTTGCGCAAGGAAACTCTCAAGCTTGCCAAAGAGCTGCTCGAGAAGAACCCGAACGTGTTGCGTGCAACCAAGCATGCGATCCGGGCCACTCAGGATATGTCCTGGCGTGCAGCAGCGGATTATCTCAATGCCAAAGGTGCAGAAATTAAGATCCGTGATGCAGCTCGGGGACATGATGCCTATGCTGAAGGCATCCGTCAGTTCATCGATGAGAAGGCCTATCGCCCTGTGTTCTCACCTTATGTTGGTGCTGCCGATGGCAAGACGACGGAGAAGGGTGGCAAGCCACGGGCTTCTGCCGCTCGCAAAAAGAAGACTCCTGCTAAGAAGAAAAAATAAGAAGTTTTCCAATTCCCGGTTTGCTGGGTGGAGACCAGAACGGCGCGGATACTCTCCGCGCCGTTTTCTTATTTGGTCCTATATTTATGGCCGTCACTATGGTGACATCGTTGGTAGAATAATTTAGGAGGCAGGACATGTATCAGGTCGGTGAACCGGTCGAGAGTGTCAGCAAAATTCGTGACGCTATTGACTACCCCATCATTGATGCCGACGCGCATGTCATCGAAGCGCGTTTTGCGTTGCATGATTTTGTAAAGCAGATCGCGGGGCCTGATGTATTGAAGGCATTTGAGGCCCGTCAGGAACGCCGAAATAAGACAGCACAGAGAAACGGCTTTTGGGCGTCGCCGTCAGGAGAGATGACGATAGACCGGGCGACCGTAATGCTCCCTGGTCTTTACTATGAACGGCTTGCAGAAGCTGGAATTGATTTCGCCTTTATCTATACCAGTGAAGGGCTGAGCGCGCAGCAGATCAGAGAACCGGAAATGCGCCAAACTCTCCATCGGGCCTTGAATATGCTCTATGCGGATATGTTCGGGCCTTACGCAGATCGCATGACGGCATCAGCGGTGATCCCGATGCATTCGCCAGAAGAAGCTCTCGCCGAGTTGGAGTTCGCTGTCGGTGAGCTGGGGTTGAAAACCGTGTCTATTCCGGGTGAGTGGCGTGGCCCGGTACCGGAGGTGGCTGCTGCGGCACCTGAGTTGGCTGACAAAACGATGGAAATCCATTCATTCACGATCGATAGTGAAATGGATTACGACCCGTTCTGGCGGCGCTGTGTCGAACTCGGTGTGGCTATTACCGGTCATGGTGGGTCACAAAGCACGGCTCGGCGCATGTCTCCCGATAATTTTGTCTATAACCGACTTGGTAGCTTTGGTGTTGGTAACGAACATCTTTGTCGGTCGATGTTCATGGGTGGAGTGACACGCCGGTTTCCGACCCTAAATTTTGGATTTCTTGAAGGAGGCGTTGGTTGGGCAAGTGCGCTCTATAACGATCTCTGTGAATTTTGGGAAAAGCGCAATGTCGGCTACCTCAAAGATCATATGGACCCAGCTAAACTTAATGTGGAACTCATGGTCGCGATGTTCGAGAAATACGGCAATGACTATTTGACGGCGGAGCGTATTTCCATCCGCGAGAACGCCGATAACTTATTCTCGTTCCATTGGGAGGATGATCGCAGCCTGGACGATTTCCGGTTTTGTCAGGCGGTAAGCGAGGAAGATATCCGTGATCTGTTCATACCGAATTTCTATTTCGGATGTGAGGCTGATGACCGAATGAACGCCGTTGGATTTAATTCGGAGCTGAACCATTTTGATGTGAAGCTGAAGGCGCTGTTTAGTTCAGATATCGGTCATTGGGACGTCCCTGACATTCGTTTGCCAGTCGCTGAAGCACATGAATTGGTCGAGAAGGACCTGATTACCGATGACGATTTCCGCAGCTTTATGTTCAAGAACGTTGCCGAACTTCATGTGCAGATGGACCCGGATTTTTTCAAGGGAACAGCGGTCGAAGATGCCGTCCAGAAGCTCGTCGATGACGGAGAAATCATTTTGCCGGATCACAAAGCTGCTCTGATTCAGCCAAGTGCGGCGGAATAGAGCCTGCGTTCAGGGCTCTATTCGCTCCAGGAAATGATTGGCGTGAAGTAATCGTCGATGGGTTCAGCCTTTGCGAGGAAATGCTGATCGACCAAATGTTTCATAAAGGTCTCGAGTGTTCCCCGGTTAGGATCGACGCCATAGGCCCATGTGTTGGCTCCCATCAGCGCCTGCATTTCTTCGATTTCGTCATGCAGCCAGGGAAGCATGAGACGTTGAGCGCCCGAAAACCGCATTTGTTCGATAGCCCAGCTTTTTGATTGTTCGCAGGCCTTGAAGAGCGCTTCTGCCACCCAACGGTGTTCGGCATAAAGTTCGTCGCGAATGACTAATGTGTGCATGATCGGGTGAATACCGGTTTTCTGGTAATAGGATTTTTCCAGTTCACGGTAATTAGGGAACAATCTCGTGACGTTTTGCCCCTCATGCAGGGCATCAGGCCTACGGGCACCGAAATAGGCGTCAATTTCACCTGCTTCGAGCATCTCATTGAGGGATCTGTCCCCTGGAATGATTGTCAGCTGTAACTCTTTAGTGGGGCGGAGGTCCATTTCATTATCTTCGGCACGGGGAGTGTTCACGCCTCCTTCGAACCAATGGATGGAGTCCATGTCGACATTAAACTCGTCTTGTAAAATACCGCGTACCCAGACCCCGGCGGTCTGTCGGTATTCCTGGACACCTACTCGTTTTCCTTCCAAATCTTTAGCAGTTTTTATATTGGCATTTTTGTTAATAAAAACAAAGCCGTGACGAAATACCCGAGACGGAAATACGGGTATGGCGACATAGGGAAAGTCACCGCGAATTTTTGAGATTAAGTAATGAGCCAGTGACATTTCCGCGACATCGAATGAGCGTGTTTTGATCATTCGGGCAAAAATTTCCGGAGGGGATTGAATGGCGATGTATCGGAGGTCAATACCTTCTGGCTGGATCGTTCCAGTACTAAGCGCTTCCATTCTGTCGTAAGGGCCACAGGCCATTGTTACCGGCAATTTCGTCACGGGATACACTCCTCAGGGTACGGTGAGTATTTGGATGATCACCTTGTTTGATTTCGACGCGAGCCTAGAGACGTCGGAATTGAAGTCAAGGGTGGCTCTGGAAATTGCGCCCGGCAATGTGATTGGGATTTAAATTCTCCAGGCTCAGTATAGAATAGATCGGAGTTTTGTGAATTTAAAACATCCCTTTTTGTGAATTCGGAGCAATGGCAAAGCAAGAGATAAAGACCATGTCACCAAATCAATGCCGTGCGGCCCGCGGATTGCTTAAATGGACACAACCGCGCCTCGCTGGAGCGTCAGGCGTCGGCTTATCGACGATCAATCGCTATGAGAATGAGACTCGACCGCCACGTCATGCCGCGATTTTACGCTTGCAGGGTGCGTTTGAGTCTGCGGGCGTTGATTTCCTGTTTGACGACGGTTCACAGGGTGTTGGCGTCCGTCTCCGTAAGAATTGAAATATCTGACTAATCGTCATTGGTGCGCGGCTTCGCGGCTTCAATATGGTCGTCCGCGTCATATCCCTTCCGGCTGCTATAAAAAACAAGGCACATTAATCCTGCTCCGAGAGCAAATGTGGCGGTAACCCCTAGGGCCAGAGCGAACTTGCCATGAGTTGAAATCTCTACGTCGTTGAGACCGACCCAGGTTTCATAGGCTGCATACCCGGTTCCTCCTAGCAGAGCGATCCAAAATACTATGACAAGGAAGGTTTTCATGATTTCAATTCCTGGGTTTATTGTTGCACTGCGGACAATTCCCACGGAGCATCTTCGCTGTACCGCCTTTCGAATCTGGTGATGTCATCTTCGTACTGCAATGTGTACCCGACAGCATCTAACCCCTTTAAAAGACGGTTGCGGCGATGTGCGTCAATTTCGAATGGATAGACTGATCGATCTGGCCCGGTGACGGTTTGTGCCTCGAGGTCGACGGTCACTTCAGCGCCATCCCCCTGATGAAGTTGCTGTCTTAGAAGCTGAACTATTTCTTCGGGCAATGCGACGGGAAGAAGCCCGTTATTAAAAGAGTTATTGTAAAAAATGTCGCCAAAGCTGGTTGCAATAATCGCGCGGAAACCTGCATCGACTAGCGTAAAGACCGCGCCTTCGCGGGATAACCCACAACCAAAGTTGTGGGCGGCAACGATAATACGGGATGGCCGAAACCCTTCTTGATTGAGGATGAAAGTGTCAATTTCGTTGCCGTCCCGGTCTAGTCGTAGATCCTTAAAAACATAGCCACCATAGCGTTCGTCGCGAGGCATCATGAGGTGACGGGCTGGTAAAATTTGATCGGTATCGATGTTGTCCTGATCCATTGGCACCGCCACCGCGGTAAAGCAGGTAAATGGCTCCATCAGTTTTTCTCCATCTTGCGAACGTCCGTGAAATGGCCGGTTACGGCGGCGGCAGCTGCCATGGCGGGGCTAACGAGGTGCGTGCGTGCGCCGCGGCCTTGTCGCCCTTCGAAATTTCGATTTGATGTTGAGGCGCAACGTTCTTCGTTTTTGACGAAATCGCCATTGACGCCAATACACATTGAACAACCGGCTGCCGGGCGCCATTCAACGCCCGCGCTCTCAAATATTTTGTCCAACCCTTCCTGTTCAGCCTGCGCCCGGATTAATCCGGAGCCAGGGACAATGATTGCCGGGATGCGCGCGGTACGGCCGTTAAGAATACTTGCCGCATCTCGAAGATCTTCAATGCGGCTGTTGGTACAAGATCCAATAAAAACCCGATCAACTTTGATGTCTAAAATCGGTTGTCCCGGGATGAGGCCCATATAGTCCATTTTGCGGTTTAAGGCGTCCTGACGCTTGGGGTCAGTTTCTTGTGCTGGGTCAGGTATGGCGCCGCCGATAGGTAAAACGTCTTCCGGACTGGTCCCCCAGGTTACCATTGGCTCGATCGAGGCAGCGTCTAAAGTTTCTTCTCTGTCGAACGTGGCGTCTTCGTCGGTCGGTAAACTACGCCAGTATTCCTCGGCGCGCTCCCAATTGTCGCCCTGAGGTGCAAATGGGCGGCCACGTAAGTAGTTATAGGTAGTATCATCTGGCGCGATCATTCCGGCGCGCGCACCCGCTTCAATCGACATATTGCAAACGGTTAGGCGCTGATCAACGGATAGTTCTTGAATGGCTGGGCCCACATATTCGATGACATGCCCGGTGCCGCCCGCGGCGCCGATATGGCCAATGATAGTTAGAATAACATCCTTTGCCGTGACACCAGTGGGGCGTTTCCCGGTCACCGTGACGCGCATGGATTTGGGCTTGGGCTGCCATAGTGTCTGCGTTGCCAGTACGTGGCTGACATCCGACGCGCCTATGCCGAAGGCTAGGGCACCTAGGGCTCCATGGGTTGATGTATGAGAGTCGCCGCAAACAATAATTGTGCCCGGTTGGGTAATGCCTTGCTCGGGTCCTACGACATGGATGATGCCGCGGCGTTCATCTCCCAGGCCAAACAGGTTGAGCTTGTTGAGCTCTGCGTTGCTGATGAGGTTTTGAACGAGTGCTTTTGTGTCGGTATCTACATAGTCAGAGTCATCTAAACCGGTCGTCGGGGTGTAGTGATCGGGTATCGCGAAGGTTCGTTCGGGGTGCCGGACCGTACGGTTATTGTCATGCAGCATGTTGAACGCATGAAACGAAAGTTCATGGCAGAAATGACGATCAATAAATAGGAGAGACTGGCCTGCCTCATTCGTGGTTATGGAGTGCCGGTCCCAAATTTTTTCAAATAAAGATCGTGGTTGAGCCATATCTAATCTTCCCCCCGATTTTCAATGAGAAAAGCTTAGCATGTCCAGCAGGATGACGTCCTGCGGCGTATTATCCGTCCTTCTTCTGCTCGGCTTCGATAGGCAGGGCATGGCGTTGCATAAGCCGGGCCTGCGCCACAGCAAACAGCAATGTCAGGGTCATCAAACCGAAGACCTTGAAGGTGACCCAAAAATCTGTGCTTTGCGTACGCCAGACAATCTCATTGAGAACCGC
>Ga0115002_10009137_pt1 | contig 10867 bp, 9 predicted proteins | sample ArcticOcean_MG_C_8_FD_89576 | JGI IMG/M metagenome (GOLD analysis project Ga0115002, IMG submission 89576) | Marine microbial communities from western Arctic Ocean - ArcticOcean_MG_CB11_86 | ecosystem: Environmental > Aquatic > Marine > Oceanic | place: Arctic Ocean: Canada Basin | collected... | reverse complement strand
CGAGTTCCCATGGTGGGGTCAAAACCTTCGACGGCGCGAAGTAAGCCAAGGTTGCCTTCTTCGATGAGGTCTTGGAGGCTTAGACCTTTACCGGCGTATCCTCGAGCGAGATTAACGACCAGTCGGAGGTTGGCTCGGACCATCCGGTCGCGGGCTCGAACGTCGCCTTCTGCGATCTGTCCCGCCAGCATTTGCTCTTCTTCGGCGGACAGCAAAGCGGTTTCGTTAATTTCTCGGAGGTAGGTTTCCAGAGGTGTTTGGACGGCCGAGGATTCGGTCGCCGAAACGCGTGCTGGTTTCTCCTCGACTTCTGCTTCGACGACTTCGACGACTTCCGTTCCCGGGAGCACTTCGTCGTTCGCTTCTTTTTTTGTGGTACGGGCCATATTCGGTGTTCTCTATCCTGGAAAGGTCGATCCTGGTAGGCGTTTTCGGTCCTAATGGATATCGACGAAACGGATGTGAAAACTCTAGCATCGCGCAAAGGTGTGCGCGTGCGAGGGATGTGCCTGCGGTTCCGGCCGTAACGAAAAGAACGACCTCGCCGGTGTCACCAGCGAGGTCGTTCGTAGTTTCGATATGACCCGAACAAACGGACGAAAGGTATCGCCCGATGATCGGTATCGGCAGACTATTCGTCAGCTTTGGCTTCGTCGTCACCCTCAGCTGCGGGTTCTTCCGTTGCCGCGGGTTCTTCAGTTGGAGCGGATTCTTCTTCCGCTGCCGCTTCAGCAGCCGGAGCTTCGTCAGCTGCGGCTTCTTCGGCCGGAGCTTCTTCAGTCGCCGGAGCTTCTTCAGTAGCCGGAGCTTCTTCAGTAGCCGGAGCTTCTTCAGTTGCGGCTTCTTCCGCTGCGGGAGCTTCTTCAGCAGGTGCAGCAGCTTCTTCAGCAGGAGCAGCAGCTTCTTCAGCAGGAGCAGCAGCTTCTTCGGGCGACTCGGTTGGAATCATCAAACCGCCAGAACCGAGACCACCTTTGAGGTTGCCGCCTTTCGCTTCGAGATCCGCTTCTGCTGCAGCAACTTCGTCTTCTTCCGCCCATTCGACTCGCTTTCGCGACAAGCCAATTTTTCGCTCGTCGGTGTCGACTCGCAAAATTTTGACTTCGATCTCTTCGCCAACTTTAACGACTTCTTCTGGGTTGTCGACTTTGTGGTCGGCCAACTCAGAGATGTGTAAGAGGCCTTCGAGACCGTCTTCCAGTCCCACGAAAACACCAAAGTTCGTAATCTTGGTGACCTTGCCTGTAACCACTTGGTTGGCTTGGTATTTTTCGGGGATGTCTGTGGCCCACGGATCGTCGTCCAGTTGCTTGAGACCCAGAGCGATTCGCCGTCGATCTTGATCGACAGAGAGTACCTTGCACTGGATTTCTTGACCCTTTTCCAACATTTCGTTGGGGTGGCTGATTTTTCGAGTCCAGGACATGTCGGTGACGTGCAGCAGACCGTCGATTCCTTCTTCCAATTCGATGAACGCACCATAGTTGGTGAGGTTGCGAATTCGGCCATTGACGACAGCTTCGATCGGGTAGCGTTCGCCAACTTGTTGCCAAGGATTCTCTTGGGTTTGCTTCATACCCAGCGAGAGTTGTTGGCCTTCTCGGTCGACGTCCAATACAACGACTTCGATCTCGTCGCCAATTTGGACGAGTTCGTTGGGGTGGTTGATACGCTTGGTCCAAGACATTTCGCTAATGTGAACCAGACCTTCAATGCCTGGCTCGAGTTTAACGAATGCACCGTAACTCATAACGTTGACAACCGAACCCTTAACACGCGAGTTGACCGGATAGTTTTCGGTCACGTTGTCCCATGGGTTGGCTTGCTTTTGCTTCAAGCCCAACGCGATCTTTTGCTTCTCGCGATCGATATGCAGAATCACAACTTCGATCGTCTGGTCGATACTCACCATTTCCGATGGATGGCCAATACGTTCCCAGCTCATGTCGGTAATGTGGAGCAAGCCATCGATTCCGCCGAGGTCGACGAACGCACCGAATTCGGCGATGTTCTTGACGATACCTTCGCGGCGCTGACCAACTTCGAGAGTTTCCAGCAAAGCGTTCTTTTCGATTTCGCGCTGCTTCTCGATTAACGATCGGCGACTGACAACAATGTTGCGACGCGCTTCGTCGATCTTCAATACCTCGCATTGAACCGACTTGCCAATGAAGTCGCCAATGTCGCCTGGTCGGCGGATGTCTACTTGACTGGCAGGTAGGAATACCGGAACCCCGATATCGACCAGCAGACCACCTTTGATCTTGCGGGATACAATTCCGTCCACGATCTGGCCTTCGCTGATCTGATTCATCATCTCTTGCCATTTGATGATCTTCTCAGCTTTGCGCTTGCTCAGTCGCACCATGCCGTAAGGATCGTCTGCGCGACCCAATTCGTCTTCGACCTCTTCGATCAGGACTTTGACCGTCTGTCCGATTGCGGGTTGATCCTCTTCTTCATCCCATTCGTTGGTGGGGATCGTGCCCTCGCTTTTGAATCCTACATCGACCAGCACCGAATCGTCATCGATTCGGATAATCGTGCCGTCGACGATACTGTTCACGTCAAATTCGTGCTCTTCTGCGACGTGAACGTCGAATGCATCTGTCTCGAATTCGGTGTCCATCATCTGTTCGAATTCAGTGTCAGATTCTAAGCTTCGGATTAAGTTTCGGTTGACCATGTACCTTTTGTCTCTCTACTTTCTCGTTAAAGATCCGCACAATGCAAATCCTGGAGTGCGATTGGTGATGACGCGAACCGTCGCCAACCACGGGGTTAGGGGAAATTTTTCGCTCCGTGTCAGCCACACTGGCCAACGATAATCCGGCGAAAGTAAGCCCATAAGGCTATCAAAATGGGGGTATTGCAACAACCGCTGGTATCGACCGCCTTTCGATTTAACATCGAAAATTCGCGAAAAATCGCCCCGTTTCGAACAACTTTCTCCCACAAAACCGTGCACTTGAAGTGCGCGCTTGAATATAGAGGGTTCAAGGGGATCAGCTAAAGTTGCAGACGACCAAGCTTGCATACTCTAAGAACGCCAATTTCCCCGCCCAAATTGCGTTTGAATCGGAAAAAAAGCGAAAAACAAGCCCCACATATCAATTGCGATTTGAAGGACACATCAACAGTGGTTTAAATGAGCTGCGATAGGTTAGTTCAGCGCGGCGCAGATTGCGATTAGCCCCGGCATCAAGCCGACAAAAAGAGAAACATAACGGCACATGTTCACCGGGCCCGATTGAATTTTTCCGCGATCGCGATGAAGTTGCCAACGTATCGCGATGGCGACTGGAATGAGGTGCGCCTCTGCGACTCTAAAAACGCTGCTGGCATCGAAACCGTTGTTCCTGTTACCCAAGAGAACCAAACAACCCATCATCCAAATCAAGACGGGTATGACGCACCAAGCTACGGTAGCAGTTAGTGCTTTCCGATCTCGAACGAATTGATCGTCGGGGAATTGTAGAGTGGCGTAGCCGATCGCAGCGAAGGCCACGTGAGCTATCACTGCAATAGACCAAATTCCAAACATCACGTGCTCAGCGAATTCACTCGACTTGGAATCCAGGCCGGCAAACAATTTGAGCAATCCAAGTATCACTGCCAACTCGGCCGTCCACAGCATCATGATACGGATCGAAATTTTTCGGGCACCGTTTTGCATTATTTCTATTTTCCTTCGCCGTTACTATTTCGCCAATATACGTGACGAGTGAGCTAACTTTCAACTCTCGTCTGGTCACCGGCTACCTTTCCTGGCCACCTGTCTCTTGAACGGCAATGCCGATAGCGTAGACCGGGGAATGATTCTTTGGCAGATCGAGGCGAGTTGCAACTTCGTTGTCGAGAAATCCGCCCAAGGGGACGGCTGCGAAGTTCAGGTCCGCGCACATGAGTAAAACGTTTTGAGCGACGTGACCAGCTTCTAGAAGTGCAAAGCGATAGCCGCGTTCGCCGTATTTCTGAGTTGCCAGTTTGATGTTCGCGGTCAGGAATACAATCGATTCAAGCTGGCTCAAGTCAAAATCACAGACGATCAAATCGCGAATCGTTTGCGGATCTTCAAGTTCTTCTAGGACTTCGAGGCAATGCGTTGCCGCGTGGTAGTGGTAGATCGCAGCCGACATTTCGGCAGGTCGCAAGACGACGGGAAAGACCTCGATTGGATACAACGCTCCCGCAGAAGGCCATGTTCGCAGTGCCTGAGGACGTTGCTCCGTTTCCGCTTCGCTGACTCCGCATCCATACTTCAGCAATTCACTCCAATGCTGCGAGCTAATTGACTTCGTTGCAGAAAACTGTCGCCGGGTCCTACGCTTCTTCAGCGCGTCACGCAGCCGACCGCCTCGATTCCAACGAGATACGCTTGGCAAAGCGAGTTGCCGTTTGTGGGGAAAGCAAAGGGAAGTTGCAACGCGATGTTCCTGCTCCGCGATGGCCGACTGTTGGACTACTTGAGCTACGAAGCCGCGAGCAGAAGTCTGGCCAAGTTTGCTCCGATCGTGAAAAAGTGAGCTGACTTGTTCTTCGTCTTTCTGGGCGAGTTGTTCATATGTTCGAGCGTAGTCGGGTTTCATTTTGATCACTAGGGAAATGGGTGCGGGTACGGAGAGAGTTCAGAGCTAGGAGTGTTGTCACTGGATGGATTCAACCGCTTGAGTTGATCGAGTAACGCAAGTTGATTCAGCAGGCGGGGATGACTTTCGTAAGCGAGATGATGATGACCGTGAAGAGGCAAGAGCGAAGGAATGGCGACTCGGACGACTTTCAAGGGAATCGATTCTGCTGCTTGGGGAGTCAGATCGATCCAAGCGGTGGTATGGCCGCGCGAATTCAGACGGTAGGTAAGTTCACGCAGTTGAATGCTCGACCACTGTTCGCTTCTAAAATCTCCGCTTCCATTTTCAGTCGAGTCGGAGTTGGTATCGAAGCGATTGGAAAGTCTTTCGCTTTCTAGCAGGAATCGGAAAGCGGTTTCGACGAGTTCGGGACGCGCGGTGTAGAAGCGAGCGTGCGCAGCAAAGTCATGGAGATTTTCGAGAGATTTTCCGGCCGTCCAATTTGGCTCGAGTTGTTGCAGTTGGCGAATGTAGACTCGTCCTTGTCCCGCCTCGGTAATGGCTTTCCGCAATGCTTGGATGGGATTTGGATGACAAGCGGTCCCGACGCTGAGGATTTCTCCATAGTTTTTTCGACGCGAGTTTGGGGGCAGCGATTCGTCCGGCCAACGATCGAGAACGAGTACGGTCGGGACTTCGATGTCGGAAGTTACGTCGAAGGCCTGCAGTCGTTGATCGCTGTGCGGCGGAAGTAAATCACCCGCAAATTCGTTGACGAAGCCTCGCGAAATCCGCTGCGGAGTTTTCCGCAGCAGCCACATCGCTGCCAATGCATCTCGCTCGATCACTTCCAAAATACCACTCAGAATTGCATTGGCAAGATTGCTGCTGCAGGCCAGTCCAGTACTGAGTCCGGGCGCGATTGCGACTTCGCCCTGTCGTGGAACGTAGGGGAGAAAGACGGCAAAGGCAGGTAACCAGTAGTTCTCGACGGCAGTTTGTGGGCTGGGAAGAGTTTCGGCATCGAGTCGCGTGCCTGCCAGCCACTCGATTTGATCGGTTTCCGTCACTTCGGCAAACGGAAAGCCGTGCGATTCTCTTTGCCGCGGTGAGAACGGCGCGAATTGTTCTGCCGAGAAATGGCTTCCGTGCAGTTCGTTCGCACTGGCGAAAATAGTTTTGTGACCTCGTTGGCAGCCGGCGCTGTATCGTTCGAGGCCTTCGCCAATCGCTGCTATGGTCGCGGTTGCATGATCTCTTCCTGCTCCACCTACATGCATCGTTGCTGTCAATGAATCGGGCGCGGGATTGGCGATTTCACCCGCGACATACTTCAGCGGGAAATCGCTGCCGTTGGGCGCGCAGTTTTGCAGCTGCCGCACAATACCCGTGCGACGTCCAACCAATTTCCGATACGCACTGCGCACGAAAAGGTCGATGTCGGAGACGGGTGTCGGGATCGGCGATGGATTGCGACGTTTTATTCGGAGCAGGCTTTGCACCAAGGAATGCGCCACGCCGGTTCGCTCCACATCGTTTGTTCTTCAAACGAAACCGTGATGGCTCGGTTAAGGCTTTCCATTGGGCGGTGTCGAGACAGCGAGGCGAAGACTTCGGCAACCGCGACGCCGGCGACTTGAAATAGGAAAGCTGGTAATGCCGCGACTTTCGGCAGCGGCTCGCCAGTCGAGAGCATGTGTTGGTGAGCGGCGTCGAGTTCTTCGAGCGATGCGGTGTTCTCGCGCAAACGCGATCGAAAGCACTCGTAACACGCCGATTCATTGGGAAAGTAAAAGGGCCCAATCGTCGCGTGGCGACCGTGCGATACATCGACGAACAGACAGGCCTGCGATTGTTTAATTGCGTAGGTGTTCCATTTCTGAACCCAACTCAAATGGGGTTGTTCCCAAACGCAAATGATTGGAACGGATGGCTCGACATCGATCGGTTCCGTCGCAGTCACCACACGTAGACCGTGGGCGGCGAGGCAGCTGTCGACCACTCTTGCCAAGGCGCCAAGTTCTGGGGACGCGACAACTACCGTTCCACTTGGCTTGGAGACATCGGGATGACTCGAGAAGGGACGCAGGTATCGATCGACTTCATTCTGGCAATCGTTGGTTGGTTCGATCAAGTTTGCCGAGTGAAGTTCTTCCGTCAAGTCGGAGACAAGTTCGGGGTCGTTGCAGAGACCGATCAATTGATCGTTGTCGATTTCGATCTGGCACTGTTGCAGAAGCTGGAGGAGCAAACTAGGTTCGCTCGATTCTAGCACCACAATTTCATCGTCGCCCGCTCGGAGCTGTACACCCGTTGCCATTGGAATCAGAGCCAGCTCTTTGCGCAAACGGTAACGAATAGAAGAGTCTGGCATCGCGATTCGTTATCTGATCATTATTGTCATCAGCGCATATCCAAGTCCGCTGAAAAGAGTCGAAACGGCGAAGATCATCCAAGCCGCGCGGATAGCTAAACGCAAGCCACCCCAGTTTTTTACGGCGACCAATGCATTGGGATCCAATTCGGGCGAACCCAATTTGTCGACGTTTGCTTCGCCGACATTGAATGGAGTTTCGGCGGCAGATAGTTTGTCTGATTCGAGTTTGCCCGTTAGCTGAGGATCGGAGGGAGCCCATTGGTCATTCGTTTGGTCGGCGAGGAAGCCGAAGATAATCACAATCAAGGACATTGGAAGTACTGCAAAGCCGGGTGCAAACACCAAGGTGCCGGCGACCATCTCGCCATCGCTTCCCAAAAGTCGTTCGAGGAAATACAAAGCAGTCCATCCCGCGATGCTACCACCGAGCCCAATTACCAGTCCGGTACCGACGGTGCGTCGCGCTGAATTGGAGGCTCGGTGACTTGGTTCGAGGTGCGATTCCCGCATGAACGCGCCAGTGACTCCGACGGCAGTGCCAATTGCAGCGCCAACCCAATGCAGGCAGCAGCAACAACAGCAGCAACCAATTTGCATAAGCGTTGGGCCGGTGGGCCGAAAGTCGTCGCGACAACGCCGAACGCGAACGCGTTTTTCTCGTTCTGGATTGGGATTGTCGTTTTGCCGATTCAAAGGGACGCTCCATCTAAACTGGGCAGCATCTTCGTGCTCGAGAACGTGCTCGAGAACATTGCTATTGATAATGGTTTGGCTGGGCTAAAGCAAGCAGCTTGCGCGTAAGCAACTAGTAGACTAGCCACTTACACTTCCCGTCCCAGTCGAGCTTGCTGGTGGCATTCGCGAATACGGCGTTCCAGCTCGGCGACAACTTCTTCGTCGCTCCATTGTTCAATTTCCTCGACGGTGATCGGTTCGCCGATGCAAATGTGAATCGAGGAAAGTTGCGGTAACGTCGAGTTGCGTGGCCAAGCGTCGTAGGCTCCGTCGAGTCCCACGGGGATCAGCGGACGTTTGCCTCGGCGGGCTAAGGCGACGAAACCGGGTTTCAACCTGCCGACACTGCCGTCTCTTGTGCGAGTGCCTTCGGGGAAGATGAGCACCATTTCGGATCGCTTTAGGCGGCGGAGGGTTTCTTTGATTCCTTGCAGTCCCATGCCGGTGCGGTCGATGGGAATGGCATCGAGGTATTCGATGAGCCAGCGAAAGGGCGGGAATTTAAAGAGAGTTTTGCGGGCGAGGTAATTCATGCGGTCCTCAAATGCGAGGCCGACGAGGACTGGATCGAAGAAGCTCTGGTGGTTGGAGCAAATCAGAGCTCCGCCAGTCAATTGGTTTTCGCGGCCTTTGACACGAACGCGAAAGAAAATGACCCCAACCAACCTACACAATAGGTGGAGAATGTTGTAACCGAATCGTTTGACGAACGAACGTTGTTTCATCGCCTAACCCTCGGTACTCTCTGCCATCCGTTGGCGAGCGACATCTTCAAGTTTGTCAATTACTTCTTCGAGAGACATGCCGTCGGTGAGCAACTCGTAGGCGTCGCGCGCTTTCTTGAGAGCGCCAACAGGTCTGGCCATGTCTTGCATGTCACGGAGGTTGATTTGAATTAAGACTTCATCGTAATTCGATGGTTCGTTGGCGTTACGAAAATCTTCAACGCGTCGTCGAGCTCGCTCGCCTGGAGTAGCGGTCAGATATATTTTGCATTTCGAATACGGAAATGCCACCGTGCCTTGGTCGCGTCCTTCGGTGACAATGTTTGTACCGTGAGCGATTTTCCGCTGGCATTTCACCATCCACTCGCGAATGGCGGGGTCGTCAGCGACGTGCTTGATCGCGGAAGTAACTTCGGACGTGCGGATTTCTTCTGACACGTCTTCGCCATTAAGGATGACTTGAGTTCCTTGCACCTGAATATCGCAGCTCATTGCGATTTGCCGCAGTCTGGGCTGGTCTTCGCAGTCGACGTTGGCTCGAAGCACGGCAAGGGTAGCTGCACGGTACATAGCACCGGTGTCGAGAAACTGGAAGTCGAGCCGTTCGGCGAGTAAGCGGGAGACCGAGCTCTTGCCCGCACCTGCCGGTCCATCGATCGTAACGATCATTAGGTTTCCGTTTGAACCTCCAGCTCAATCCACTGATTCGCTGCCATCTCGAATTGGACAGCGCCGTCAGTGATTTCACAGTCGGATAATTTCTCGCCTTGAAAGTCGAGTTGTTTGGCTGCTGCAGCGGAGCGGAATGAATTCAGTTTGCCGCGGCCGATTCGCCCAGCAGTTTCCAGCAATCGAACGCGGTAGCCCGTTAGGCGATTTCCGTCGAACGTTGGTTCCCATGCTGTGGCAATCACATTTCTCGCATCGATGTGAAACAACCAACTCGAAGAATTTTTGGGCGCTGCGACTCCAGTTTGGAATGTACTCGTACTCGGACTGAGTAGGTTCATCGCCTCGTGCAACGAATTCTTAACGTCGACACCGATGCCGAATTGAAATTGTCGAGCTGTTTCGCCGCGGACGACTAACAGCGAGTCGATGGAAGCGATGCCGGTGCGTCGGTGGTAAGGGAGGCCGCCCGTGAGAATCGTCGTGGTGGAATTTCCGTTTTCTATTTCTAGATACAACGGCGACTCAATTTTCTTTGAGCGAGCGAGCTGACGCGACTGGTTGACGCCACGCCACAAGTCGGCGGCTTGGTCGGCCCATGCGAATCGACAGGCGTAGTAAGAATTCCATGCGTCCGACTTGGGCTCCAATGTCGGTGTCAATTGAATGTCCACATTCAAGACTCGACTACCACGCCACAGACGAAATGTTTGTACGAACGAGGCCAGAACTTTGCCACCGCGACCAAGCAGTTCCCCTTGAGTCACGATTTCGCCTAGTACGGAATTCGCTTGAGTTACTTCGACAGATTTCGCCACCATCTCGGAATACGTTGCCGTGGAATCCGGATCGTTCCAGACCTCGCCGGGTTGCGCTTGATCGTCGCCAGGTTCGCGAAAGGCCAGTCGTTGGGAAAGGCGATTGCCACGCGATTTGTACTCGTGAACCGATTGCAGCGAACCCGTTCCCATGTTGATCGTGCACTCGAAAAACTCGTTGCGGATGAATCCTTCTTCTGCCAACACCAGCGGAGAACCCGAGCGGGCTGCCGTGTCGCCGGCAGGAATCCAAGCAAAGCCCATCGCAGGTACATCGACAATCGTTTGGCCATCTTCACTTGCGTAAACCGGTTTTTCGGCTTTTGGTGGCGAGGGAAGATCGCTACTGTCGACGGTCATCCGGCGAATGTAACTACTCGGATTCAAAACGAGGCAGCCGTCGGTGAGGTCGCCGTTTCCGCGCGGGAGAACGTTGCCAACTTGCAGTACCGACTTCTTCACGTCGGCTTCGATTCGTTCGGTTAAGTCGTGCGACTCGTCGGAAGCCGCTTCCTCCGAGGAACTCTCCGTTTCTGCCACAGCCGGTTTTGATTCCGCCTCTGCTTCCAGTTCGTCGAGAAACGAATGGTCGACTCCTTCTGTCTTTCCCGTGATCATGTCGCGTAAGAAGGTGAGGTTCTGTGAGGCATCGGCAGCAAGGCGTCGCTTCCAATATCGAACGGACGACGAAAGCGGATCGACGTTGCGACGGATGACCGCTTGTTTCAAATAGGGCGACCGATACTGGTCTCCATCAAATCGTTCGAGGTGCCCAGGCAAATCGGTATCGCGAAAGAACTCTTCGAAAGTGATGAACTTGCCCAAGGCCGCGCCATACTTTGCGGCGCGGCGAAGATCTTCGTACCAAATCGAAGTTTGACCGGGCCAATGTGCTAAACAAACCGTGGCGACGTGGTCCATGTCCATCGACTCGCCCATCTTCACTGCCAACCCAAGGAAGGTCTCCGGAGT
>Ga0115002_10009136_pt1 | contig 10867 bp, 9 predicted proteins | sample ArcticOcean_MG_C_8_FD_89576 | JGI IMG/M metagenome (GOLD analysis project Ga0115002, IMG submission 89576) | Marine microbial communities from western Arctic Ocean - ArcticOcean_MG_CB11_86 | ecosystem: Environmental > Aquatic > Marine > Oceanic | place: Arctic Ocean: Canada Basin | collected... | reverse complement strand
GGACCGTGTGGGCCGTGCTCGGAAATTTTCTTCGACCTTCGCCCCGAAGCTGACCGAGAGGGCCCTCTCTCGACCACCGAGGAGTTTGTGGCGCTCTCCGACCTCGGTCAGATGGTAGAGCTCTGGAACCTGGTATTCATGCAGTTCGAGCGGGACGAGAGCGGGACCCTCCATCCGCTTCCCGCCCCGTCAATTGATACGGGGGCGGGGCTCGAACGTCTGGCGTCAGTGCTCCAGGGCGTGGACTCCAACTTCCACATCGATCTGTTCGAGCCCCTGGTGCAGCGGGTCGCAGAAGAAGTGGGTCGTCCCTATGAGCCGAAGGCCCCCGAAGGTTTGAGCTATCGCGTGCTTGCGGACCACGCCCGCTCAGTCGCTTTCCTTCTTGCTGATGGAGTTTTCCCAGCTAGCGAGGGTCGGGGCTACGTGCTGCGTCGCATCCTGCGCCGGGCCGTGCGGCACGCTTGGTTGTTGGGTCGTCGGGAGCCCACTCTGGTCCATGTGGTGGATGCCGTAGTGACCAGGATGGGAGGAGTGTATCCTGAACTTCGCGAACGACGCGACCACTTGCTCAGGATTACGCGCTCCGAAGAGGAGAGATTCCTCGCCACCATCGAGGGAGGGATGGCACTCTTCGACCAGCTCGCGCCGCAGGCTGGATTGGGGACTTCTGCAACGATCTCTGGTGATGATGCTTTCCGCCTCTACGATACCCACGGTTTTCCTCTCGACCTGACCGAGTTGATGGCTCGGGAGCGCGGCTATCGGGTGGACGTCTCTTGTTTCGACCGCGCTTTGGACGAGCAGCGCGCTCGAAGTCGTGCGGACCGGGCGCGCACTAAGCACACCGTCTCGGGTGGGGAGGACTTGGCGCAATGGACGGTGCTCGCGACTGGATCGGAGCAGCTCTTTGTTGGGTACGAGTCACGGAGTCACGACACTGACGTGCTAGCCTACCGCGTGGATGGCGACCATGCCGCGGTGGTTCTGCGCGAGAACCCATTCTACCTCGAGGGCGGCGGTCAGGTCTCGGATTCAGGTGAGCTGACGGGGGAAGGCTGGTCCTTGCTCGTCGAGGGAGCCCACCGAGTGAACGGGTGGATGGCCGTGAGTGGGACCCTCACCGGTACTATCCCGGAGGCCGGGGGGGAGCCTATTCCGGTTCGGGCGACCCTGGCGAACCTTCGTCACGACACGGAGCGCAACCACACCGCCACGCACCTGCTGCAGGCTGCACTGCGCTCCGTGCTGGGTGAGCACGTGGTGCAGCGTGGCTCGCTGGTCGCTCCGGACCGGCTCCGTTTTGATTTCGCCCACGATGCTCCGATGACGGCAGCGCAGAAGGAAGCGGTCGAGCGACGGGTCAACGAGGACATATGGGCGGACCACCCGGTGCGGATCGAAACCGTTCCCTATGCCGAGGCAGTCGGGCGGGGTGCGATGGCCCTGTTCGGCGAAAAATACGGGGACGTCGTGCGTACTGTGCAGGTGCCGGGAGTCAGCTTGGAGCTGTGCGGGGGTACGCACGTGCGACACACCGGAGAGATCGGCATGTTAAAGCTCCTTTCCGAAAGCGGGGTTGCTGGCGGAGTGCGACGTATAGAGGCGGCCACCGGCCGGGGAGCCTTCCGCCACTTCGAGGGAGTGGAGACGCAAGCTGCGGAGGTGGCCTCGATTCTGCGCACGTCGCTCGAGCACCTAGCTCAGCGCGCGCGCCATCTGCTGGAGGAGCGCGCGGAGCTGGAGCGACTGCTCGGAGAGATGCGCAAGGGTGGTTCCGCGGGCGAGGTGCCCGTTCACGAGGTGGCTGTGGAAGCTTCGGCTGGACAGTTCATCTATCGGGCGGTGCGCCTACGGGTGCGGGGGGCTGACGACGCCCGTGCGTGGGGTGACGCATTCCTCGGTTCTGGTCGCAGTGGAGTGGCGGTGGTGGCAACCGAATCCGGGGACGGCACACACAGTTTGTTCACCTTCGTGACAGATGACCTCATCCGGCGCGGGGTGAGGGCCGACCTGCTCGTAAGGGAGGTAGCGGGACGAGTTGGGGGAAAGGGGGGAGGGCGTCCTCACATGGCACAGGCCGGGGTGGCGGATCCGACCGCGCTCGACGAAGCCCTGGTTTCCGGAGAGGCCGTGGTGCGACGTCTCGCGGGCGCGAGCGTCGCATGAGTGCCCTCCGGGACTGGCTGAACAGCCGTACCCCAGCGCCCCCGGAGGAGCTGCCCCTTCCCGTCGAGGACGCTTCCGAAGATCTTGGCGCGACGCTCACGGATGCGGGTACTATGGCCTTGGAGCGAGCGTTGACCGGGCAGGGTGAGCGCGGCGGGGCTTACGATCTGCTCGCCGCGGACGGTCTCCTTACCTACGCCTGCGAACGGGCTGCTGGGGCAGCGGATCCGGAAGCCGACCTGCTCTGGATCCTGGAGCGGGTGGGGCGACGGAGCGGATGAGCACGGACGATCCCCGGTCGGTAGGCGACGTGCACTCTCACCTGGTGCCTGGGGTGGACGACGGCGCCCGTACTATCGAAGACACGCTCGAGGGGATCGAGCGGATGACCCAGGTCGGCATCCGGAAGATCATTACCACACCCCACATGGATGCGAGCCTGGCGCGCGACCCGAAAGCCTATATGGAGCGCATGGACCATGTAGACCAGGCCTGGTCCGATGCTGAGCGGCAGGTCGCCGAGAGATTCCCCGAGGTTGACTTCCGACGTGGCCACGAGGTCATGTTGGACATTCCCGACCCCGACCTCGGGGATGAGCGGCTGCACTTGGGAGGGTCGTCGTTTGTCCTGCTGGAATGGCCCCGCCTCCAACTCCCTCCGGGGACCGTCGAGGTTCTTTCTCGCCTGCGGCTCGCAGGGATACGGCCGATTGTAGCCCATCCAGAGCGGTACGTGGGCTTCGACCGCGGTCTCGAATTGGCGAGTGAGTGGCGGCGTGTTGGGGCCTACTTGCAGGTCAACTATGGCTCGCTGGTCGGGCGCTACGGGGACGAAGCTCGTAGGCTGGCTTTCAGGTTGCTGCGAAGTGGGTTGGCTGATTATCTGTCCACTGATTTCCACGGCCGCTCCCACCTCAAGCTGTTTTACCGAGAGGGGGTGGGTGTGCTGGAAGAGTTGGGTGGGGAAGAACAGATATCACTGCTCACGATCACGAACCCGCAACGCATTTTTCGGGATGAGGAGCCGGTACCTGTTCCCCCGCTCCTGGGTGAGCGCACGTTGTGGGGCCGGTTCTGGGAATTCCTCAGGCCGCAATCAGACTGAGCGCGCTGCGCGGGTTGGCGCTGCGGGCAGGAGAATATGATATGGCAACGGACACCGGGGGAGCGAGCACCCAGTTGCGCGAGTTGGCCGATCTGGCCGCTGTGGTAGCAGAGTCGCCGTTGTGCGGCGATCTCGAGGCGGTCGCCGAGATGGTGTTGGAGGTGCTCGCTAACGGACACTCCCTCTTCTTCTGCGGCAACGGAGGTTCTGCCGCCGACGCACAGCATTTGGCTGCGGAATACGTGGTGCGTTTCAGGCGTAAACGCAGAGCTCTCGCTGCCTTGGCACTGACCACGGATACGTCAGTGATCACGGCAGGCGGCAACGACTTCGGGTTCGCCACCGTGTTCGCACGCCAGGTCGAGGCACTCGGTCGGGAAGGAGACGTGCTCTTCCTTCACTCGACCAGCGGAGAATCCGAAAACCTACTCTTGGCCGCAGACGCTGCCCGTGCTCGAGGGATGCGTACGGTGGCACTGCTAGCGAAGGGGGGAGGTAGGCTGGGAGAGAGGGTGGAGCGAGCGCTGGTCGTTCCCACCACGGTCATCTCCCGGGCGCAGGAAATACAACTGGCTATGGGGCACGTTATTTGTGAGTTGGTGGACCGCGCGTTGGCCGACGCGGAGTGAGCGTCCCGGAATCGGGTTCATGCGACTCCCTGCGAGTGCTGGAGGAGAGCCGGGTGCGCGAGAAAGCTCAGACCGCCTACTATCGGGCAGTGGCCTCGCACGCGGCCACTGGCACGGACGCCGAGGTGACCGAGCGTCTCAATGAGCTGCACGCGGATGAGCAGCACCACTTGTCGCGTCTCACCGCCCGCCTGCTAGAACTCGGACACGTGCCCGACGACCTCTCCACATCCCCTGCATCCGGCGGTAATCTGGATGGTTGGGAAGAAGAAGCCCGCGAGCGAGAGGCAGAGGAGGTGCGCTGGTACGAGGCCGTGACCGGGCTCGAGCTAGACGAGGCCACGTTGGTCGTCTTAGGGGAAATTCTGGTCTCGGAGCGACACCACCTGCGCGACCTGCGGGGGAAATGGATGTCCGCGTGAGAGAACGGGTAGCGCGGCCTCATCCTAGTGCTCCTGGGGCTGTCGGATGGATCGCGCGCACCCTCGAAGACGCGGGGTTCGAGACATGGGTGGTAGGTGGGGCCGTCCGCGATGTCTTGCTGGGAGTTGAGTCGGTGGATTGGGACCTGGCTACGCGCGCACGTCCGGAACAGATGCGTCGCCTGTTCCGGCGCACCGTCCCTGTCGGCATCGAGCACGGCACGATCGGCGTGCTGGCCCGCGACGGCACCATGTACGAGGTGACAACCTTCCGCCGCGACGTGGAAACCCACGGTCGTCACGCAACCGTTGAGTTTGCCGATCGCCTGGACGACGATCTTTCGCGGCGGGACTTCACGATCAATGCTGTCGCATGGCATCCCCTTAGGGACGAGTTGTACGACCCGTTTGGGGGAGTGAAAGATTTGGAGCAGAGGATACTACGCACGGTCGGGCCGGCGGCGGATCGCCTGGCAGAGGACTACCTAAGGGTGCTCAGGGCACTCCGTTTTGCGGGACGCTTTGAGCTGACTGTGGATCTGGCGACATGGGACGCTCTGTGCGCTGCCACAGGCCAGCTCGGCATACTCTCACCAGAGCGCGTACGAGAAGAGCTGCTCAAGGTACTGGCGGGGGATTCGCGGCCGTCGCGGGCGCTGTCCCTCTACGCAGCAGCCGGTGTGCTGGACTCCCTCATGCCTGAGCTCGCGGAGCTTGTCGGCGCGAAGAGGGGCGAAGGGCCCGTGGACGCATGGAGCTATGCGCTCCTTGTGGTCGACGCGCTGCTCCGTCAACGCCCTATCCTACGCCTCGCGGCACTGCTACAGGGCACGAGCCCACGGGCGGCTGCACAACTCCTGGTCCGGCTGCGGTTCTCCAACGCCCATGCCGACACTGTTGTTGCCCTGGTGCGCGCGGGGTCCGGCCCACCTCCCGCCACGGCGACCCCAGCGGACAAGCGCCGATGGCTTTCCCGGGTGGGTGCAGATCGGCTCCCCGAGTTGACCCGTATCTGGTGCGGACAACAACGAGTAGAGCACGTGCTGGGTGTGGCGCGGCCCGCGGACGCGGCTGGTTCGTGGCGCTCGTTCAGAGGTGAGCTCCGCAAGGCCCCGCCTCTTGCGGTGAGCGACCTGGCCTTAGACGGTAACGACCTGATCCGTGCCGGCCTCAAGCCGGGGCCGCGCTTCGGCAAAATCCTAGACGCTTTATTGGAGCGGGTGCTCGAGGACCCCACGCTGAACCATAGGGACGGACTCATGGCGATGGCCAAGGAGCTGGCGACCGATTCGCCTGCTCCTTAAGCAGGCGAGTGTGAGCGGAGACCTAGAGCTGTTCGAACCCGGGTCCGAACAGGGAACCAGTCCGGATACCGTCGGGGCACCGGTATCCCAGTCGATCGATCCTGCCGCGCCGCTGGCGGCACGCATGCGCCCGCGTTCACTGGACGAGTTCCAGGGTCAGGAGCAACTGCTCGGCCACGGGCGGCCGCTCCGGGCAATGATCAATTCGGGTCAGTCCACGAGCATGATTCTGTGGGGACCTCCTGGCAGTGGGAAGACGACCCTCGCGCGCTTGATTGCTGAGGCTTCGGACGCTGCGTTCGTCTCGTTCAGCGCGGTCACTGAAGGAATCCCTCGGGTCCGAGAGATCATCGCGGTGGCGCGCAAGCGGCGGGAGGTTACGGGACGTCGCACAATCCTCTTCTGCGACGAGATACACCGCTTCAATAAGGCGCAACAGGATGCATTTCTACCGCACGTTGAGGAAGGGGTGGTCGTGTTGATCGGAGCCACCACCGAAAACCCAAGCTTCGAAATCGTGCGACCGCTCCTGTCACGTGCACCCGTGATGGTGCTAGCACCGCTGGCCGCGACGGACCTCCGTGAAATCCTGCTCGGTGCGCTTGGGGACGTCGAGCGCGGCCTCGGTGACAGAGGCCTGACGTGGGAAGAGGAGGCGTTACAGCTGCTCGCCGAAGCGGCCGATGGTGACGCTCGGAGAGCACTCGGCGCGCTCGATGCGGCGGCGGCCCTGGCAGGAGCAGGAGGGCGGATCGACGAAGCTGCCGCTCGAGAAGGTCTGCAGCACCGTTTCGCTGTTTACGACAAAGGAGGGGAGGAGCACTACAACCTCATCTCTGCCCTGCACAAGGCTGTGCGTGGAAGTGACCCGGATGGCGCACTCTATTGGCTCGCTCGCATGATCGACGGGGGGGAAGATCCACTCTACCTAGCGCGGAGGCTGGTGCGCATGGCATCCGAGGACATTGGGCTTGCGGATCCGAGTGCTCTCGTCGTGACGATGGCAGCTCGGGACGCCTTCCATTTTCTCGGCGCACCCGAAGGGGAATTGGCGCTCGCCGAGGCGACGTTGTATCTGGCTACCGCACCCAAGTCCAACCGGGTGTACGTGGCCTGGCGGCTGGCGATGCAGCGTGCGCGTGGGACCACGGGCGAATCGGTCCCGCTCCACATCCGGAACGCTCCCACCGGGCTCATGAAGGAACTGCGGTATGGGGAAGGATACCGCTACGATCCGGAGGAGGAGCACGGTGTCGCAGACCAGAGCTATCTCCCGGATCGGTTGATTGGCGAGCGCTTCTACGAACCGGGCCCCGACGGTGAAGAATCCCGCATTCGGGAGAGGCTAGAGCGGTGGGCAGAGAAGCGAAGTGAGGCAAGGACACGCAGGGAGGGGGCGGGGTAAGAGTTGGTGAGGAACCTGAGCACCTCCCACACGAGGCGAGGTACCGATTCCGACACAGCTGATCGATAACCACAATCCGGTCGACAAGGCAGTGCTGGTGGGAGCGCCGAACAAGAGCGTGCCACTGCCGTTGGCGGATGAGCATCTGAACGAGCTGCGCCGGCTGACCGACACCGCTGGTGGCCAGATCGTGGGAACGGTGCGGCAACGCGTCGACCGTCCCCACCCTCGTTACTACATCGGCGAGGGCAAGGCTGACGACCTGAAGGAGGTTGTCTTCCAGAGCGAGGCCGACCTAGTCATCTTCGACGAGGAACTGTCCCCGGCGCAGGGAAAGAATCTAGAGGACCTAGTGGGTGTGCGGGTGCTGGACCGGTCGGAGTTGATCCTGGACATCTTCTCCACACGGGCGCGTTCGCGGGAAGCCATGATGCAAGTCGAATTGGCGCAGCTCGAGTATCTCCTTCCGCGCTTGAAACGCATGTGGAGCCACCTTTCCCGCATTCGCGGCGGGATCGGACTCCGAGGCCCGGGTGAAACACAACTCGAGACAGATCGCCGGCTGATCGGAGAGCGCATCTCTGATCTGAAGGCGAAGATTCGAGCTGTAACGCGTGCGCGTGAGGTGCAGAGGAGGGGGCGGGCGGGGCAGTTCCGGGCCTCTCTGGTCGGCTACACGAATGCCGGCAAGTCGTCGTTGCTACGCGCGCTATCCGGGGACACCGACATCCTGGTCGAAGATCGCCTTTTCGCTACGCTGGATTCTGCCACACGCAACGTGGCTTTAGGCGATGGCTACGCCGCACTGATCACCGACACCGTAGGTTTCATCCGCAAGCTCCCTCACCATCTGGTGGCGTCCTTTCGTTCCACCCTGGAGGAAGCGCGCGAGGCCGACATGTTGCTGCACGTGGTGGACGGCTCGTTTCCGGACTGGCAGGGACAGTTCGATGTTGTGGAGGACGTGCTCAAAGAACTCCGCTTGGACGAGCGACCTCAGATTCTGGTATTCAACAAGGCTGACCGCATTACACACGCTGAGGAGAAGGCACTACGGGAGCGGGTGCGCGCCTTCGAGCCACGGCCCGCCGTGTTCGTTTCGGCGCTGGACCCGGCGTCACTCGTGGCTTTGCGTGAAACGCTCAAGGCCCACATTCGCCTCGGCCTGTCCTGTGTTCACCTGGAGCTTCGTGCCGATGACGGGGAGTCGCTTGCCTGGCTCTACCGCGAAGGAGAGGTGCTGGAGCGGCTGGACCACGGGGCTATGATCGACGTCAAAGCCCGGATTTCCGGCCGCATCCTGGGACAGCTGCGGCAACGCCAAGGGGTCCTAATCGTGGAGATTGCATGATGGGCGACCGGGTGCTGATCGTGGGACCCGGCCGCGCCGGGCTCGCGTTGGGCTACGCGCTCTGGCAGGCGGAGGCGCTCGAGTCCCTCTCCTACTGCGGGCGGCAGTCTGAGCCTCCCGCGCACCCGCTCTTCATGGAAGGCCGCGCGCGATACTTCTTCGGTCTGGAGCGCCCAGGGCCGGGCGTCACAGCGGTCCTGCTGACCGTGCCGGACGACGTGCTGCCCGAGATGGCCCATGCGATGGCGGGGCAGGGCGAGGCGCCTGAGAGATGCGTAGCCTTGCATTGCTCGGGCACGCTCTCGACAGATGTGCTGGCGCCTCTGCACGCTCGCGGATATCACGTGGGGTCATTACATCCCTTGCAGTCGTTGGCGAATCCCGTGACGGGTGCGGAGCGGCTGTCCGGGTCGTGGTTCGCGGTCTCGGGTGAAAGTGAGGCGACCGCGGTCGCCCGTCGTCTGGTGGCCGGGCTGGGAGGCACCCCGTTTGCCGTTCCGATGGCGCGCAGGCCTCTCTACCACGCCGCTGCGGTGGTTGCATCCAACTACCTTCCCGTATTGCTGGCGCTCTCGGCTCGCCTCCTCGTGCTGGCTGGTGTCGACGAAGACGATGCCATTCCGGCTCTCCTCCCGCTCATGCGGGGGACGCTCGATAACGTCTCCGAGCTCGGTCTCGCCCCGGCCCTCACCGGACCGATTTCCCGCGGGGATATCGAAACCGTGCGTCTCCACCTGCGAACGCTTCCCGATCGTGAAGCACGGGTCTACCGGGACCTGGGTCGGGAAGCAGTGGCGCTGGCAGAGGCGAGAGGACTGGAAGGTGATGCCGTGGCTGTTCTCAGGGGACTGTTCGAGACCGGGGTGGAGGCCGGAGCATGAGAGATATTCGGTTGTACATCAACATCGACCACGTTGCCACCGTCCGGCAGGCGCGCCTCACAGACGAGCCCGACCCAGTCCGGGCCGCGGTGTTGGCCGAGCTGGGAGGTGCTGACGGCATCACGGTCCACCTGCGCGAAGATCGGCGCCACATCCAGGACCGGGATGTCCGGCTCCTAATGGAGACAGCGCGGACAGCAGTGAACCTTGAGCTGGCGGTGGCGAGTGATATTGTGGAGCTGGCTTGCGAGCTTGCTCCCCTACAAGCAACGCTAGTGCCTGAGCGGCGTGAGGAGGTCACTACGGAGGGAGGGCTCGACCTCTTCTCAGACGGGAGGCTCCGCCTGGTAGGCGCAGCGCTCGACCGCCTCCGAGATGCGCGGGTGCGGACATCGCTCTTCATCGACCCGCACGAGAAGGCAGTCCGCGCTGCAGCCCAACTCGGAGTGGACGCGGTCGAGCTCCACACTGGAGAGTACGCCAACGTTTTACGGAGCGGCCGAGCGGATGATCTCCTCCGGATCGAGGAGGCGGCGGCGCTCGGCCGCGATCTCGGGCTGGCGGTACATGCCGGACACGGCCTCACCTACGAGAACGTTACGCCAGTGGCGGCGCTAGCTGATCTCGAAGAGCTAAACATAGGCCACTCGGTGGTATCCCGGGCCGTTCTGGTTGGCATCGAGCGGGCGGTCCGGGAGATGGCCGAGCTGGTGCGAATGGCGCGCACGCATTGAGGGTGTACTGGAAGGTGGTCGTCGGGGTCAGCATCACCGCGTTCTTGCTTTGGTGGATCTTGCGAGACGTTCCGTTCGACGAGGTGTGGACCCAAATCCGGCAAGCGCACCTTGGCTTGCTGCTCGCTGCGGTCACGGTCGCGACCGCTGGACTCCTGATCAGGGCGCTGCGCTGGAAAGTCCTTCTGCAGCCCGTCCGCGCCGACACCTCCCTCCGCAACCGCTTCGCGGCCGTCAACATCGGCTTCATGGCCAACAACCTTCTCCCCGCGCGCGTCGGTGAGTTTGCGCGCGCGTACGCGCTCTCCAAGGTCGAGGCGGTATCGATACCTGCGGCTTTCGGCACCCTCGTCGTCGAAAGGATCCTGGACGCGCTCGTGCTGATGGGCATTCTGTTGGCCACGATCTTAAGCCCGAGCTTCCCGTCCTCTGCGCGCCTCTCGGGAGGTCCATTGGGCGCGGCCTTAACTGCCGTCATCGCGCTGCTCCTAGTGCTCGTGGTGATCATCACCCTCCTGCTGGCGATTCCGCGGACCGTGGTACATGTCGTCGAGCGGCTCGCGATCGCGCTCCCAGGCGATTTGGCGCGCCCGGTCGTGACTGCACTGGAGGCGTTCCTGGGCAGCCTCAAGGTGTTTCGCAGCCCCAAGCTCCTCTTTCTTGGGATTATCTGGAGCGTCGTTTTTTGGCTCTGGCATGGACTCTCGTTCTGGCTGGGGATGCTGGCCTTCGATATCCATGCCGGGCCGGTCGCCGCCTACTTCACAGAGGCGGTGGTCGGGTTCGGAGTGGCGATACCAGCGGCGCCCGGGTTCTTCGGCACCTTTCACGCGTCGGCCAGCTGGGCGCTTTCGGTTTTCGACGTGC
>Ga0115002_10009132_pt1 | contig 10870 bp, 9 predicted proteins | sample ArcticOcean_MG_C_8_FD_89576 | JGI IMG/M metagenome (GOLD analysis project Ga0115002, IMG submission 89576) | Marine microbial communities from western Arctic Ocean - ArcticOcean_MG_CB11_86 | ecosystem: Environmental > Aquatic > Marine > Oceanic | place: Arctic Ocean: Canada Basin | collected... | reverse complement strand
GGCTTATCAAGAATCACACTGGGATCCTAACGCTGTTTCACCTACGGGTGTTCGAGGAATCATGATGCTTACCAGGCCTACGGCTCGCATGATTGGCGTCACAGACAGGACAAGCGCACCCGAAAGCATCCTTGGCGGAAGTATTTACTTGAAACGGGTGATGGCAAAGATCCCAGAAAGAATTCCCGAACCAGACAGAACGTGGTTAGCAGTTGCTTCATATAACGTTGGTTTCGGGCACGTTGAGGATGCCCGAATTATTACCGAGTCCCAAAGGGCCAACCCAGATTCATGGGATGACGTGAGAGAAAGACTTCCGCTACTAAGTGACCCAGGCTGGTACGAACATTTAGCCCGCGGGTATGCAAAAGGTTCTGAACCAGTTGCTTATGTGAATAACGTTAGACGGTACTTTGAACTTCTTAAATGGATGACAGCCGAAAAAAAACTCGTGCAAGATCATCCTTTTGACTCCAAACAAACTGATGAAATAAATCCAGGATAAATTTCACCTGATCTCAACGGCGTTCAGAAAAAAACTTCTTCAGTAGTTCCCCACACTCTTTTGCAAGAGGCCCTTGTCTAACATCAATACGATGATTAAGAGAATCACTATTGACTAGGTTAAACGCGCTTCCACACGCTCCCATCTTAAGATCAGTTGCTCCAAAAATAATACGTGCTATACGCGCTTGAACTAAAGCACCCGCACACATCGGGCAAGGCTCAAGGGTTACATAAAGAGTAGAACCTGGAAGGCGATAGTTGCCAAGCTTGTCTCCCGCTTCACGCAAAACACATATCTCAGCATGGCCTGTAGGGTCGTTAGTCGCAATTGATCTGTTGCCACTCCCAGCAACAACCATGCCATCTTTTGCCAACAACACTGCGCCAACGGGGACCTCTCCACTCTCGCCAGCAGCACGTGCAAGTGCAAGAGCCTGACTCATATACTTTTTATCGGACACGATATTGATCATTCGAGTGGAACCTCTCGTAAACATCCATACAATATGGCCACATAGAAAAGGAACCTCAAATAACGAGGTTATTTATCATCGTATAGGATAAAACTCCACAATGAGAGACGTCGAAATCACAAAAGAACCCGTTGAACTCTATAAGATTCTCAAATTTGAGGGGATTGTTTCCAGCGGTGGTGCAGCAAAGGCTGTAATTGACCATGGTCAAGTTATGGTTAACGGTAAGGTAGAAACAAGGAGGCGAAAAAAAATTCTATCTGGCGACATAATTGAATATATGAACGAGAAATTAAAAATATCACTCAAGTGAATATGAGGCTATCTTAGATACGTCAGGTTTTATTTTCTATTCTGAGGAGGTTCGTCGCTTGATGTGAGCCGCGGCTTCAGAGTATGTGCAATCTGCAGCCCACCGCAGGGTGATAGCTAGTAGTGAGGGGGAGCTTCATCGGGCTGGTTGTTCGATGACTGCGGTGGCGCGACCAGTTCCAATCGTTCTACCAGCCATTTCACTTTATCTTCCAACTGAAAAATTTGTTTTTGTTGTCGGTAAATCTCATCGCTCATCTTCTCGATCAAATGGTCCTGATGTGCAAGCCGCGCCTCCAACTCATTGATGCGCACTTCTTTATTAATATTTATTTCTGCCAATCGAATTACTCCCACTCAATAGTTTTATCACTATAAATCATTGATATTAAATGATTTATTTTTAGCATGTCGGAAGTATGCCGGTAAATTCTATTTTTTTACTATGTGTTACCCACCGATCTCATTGAGATTTAACATAGTCTGTCTCACGTACAAACGTCATTTTGCATAATAATTCGTAATATTTTTTATGACACATCATCATCTAGTAGTACGATAAGTATGTGACTTCGGACCTTCTGACCTGAACTCGACTCCACCCATCGACCCTACATACCGCTCAATATTTACCTGCCAATGTAACGTAACCTTAGCCGAACGATGGATCGTCGCAATAATAATGTCGTGCTCGCGAAACTGAAGAATCTCGCCGGTAACGGCGATCTCGTTCTTTACACCGACGATTTCGCAGGTGTCGTCAAACCGTGTATGACTTCCTACCACTTCTCTTCACCACTCTCATAACTATCCGAACAACCTATTTGTATAACGATCTCATAACATTTCATCATCTTGCCCCGAGATTCCCAATATGCAATTCAGTGACCCTCGATCTCCCCATCTTCATAACCTAGTCTATATTAATAACGAGAATCGAGACTATCCTCAGGAAACGTCGATCTGTTGCACTCGGGGGTATTGTGACCATCGTCATATCCACTAAATCCTGCAATCATGGATCTTGTTGAGAAAATAATTAGTTCTTTTGTTATTTAACTCTAGTACATCTCCGTCCAAATCGGATTTCCATTTTCAACAAGCCACTCATAGAACCCTGCTGGGTTCGCATCTAAGTAGTTCCCTCTCGACTTCAATTAACCATTCGGGTGGAAGGCCCTCTTAAGCTCATCAAGTTTAATCTTCTCTTCTGAGATGACGTGTCCATCTGTATACCCTCAAACTACCCGCATAACGGTCCGACTTGGTACCAACTCTGGCATTTGAATTGATCTTCACATTGGCGTAATTGTGTACCATATTCCCGTGCTGTGTTATTCACTCGATCAGCAATGCTGATCAGATCTGGCTTATTTTGGTAGGTTCCGCGTTTGTACCCCGTATGACCTTCGTGGTAAGCAAGATAGAGTTTTTTAGGATCCCATTTGGAGATGCCTAACAACTGATTACTCTTGTTGTTATACCATCCTATAAAATCTAAGGCGTCTTCCATATCAGAACGGCTTTTAAATAGGCCTCCAGTTTCTTTTTTGTAGTCTTGCCATGCAGGATCTTGGATCTGGGCATAGCCTTCAGCCGAGGAAGGACGCCCGAGGGGAATAAACAGAAACCAATCATAGGCTGGTTTTGCATGTTGTTGGTAACTGGACTCATGCCTGACAAAAGCCATTAGTATATGTGGCGGTACACCCCATTTTTTTTCTGAAGATTGCCCATAATCATACCAGTCTGGATTCTGTTCATAGACTGCGCAAAGATTATGCTGTTGGTTGGGTGGTGCTGTTGCACAACCCGTAAGAGTGCACAGCAGGATTAAAATAGCACTCTGCTTAAGATGATTGATTCTAAAGATGGTGGTTATCTCCGAATTGATCACATTACAGTTATCTAACTACTCCCACTCAGTAGTAACTAAAATTAAATATACATAATTATCAATTACTTAAGTGATACTAATAGTATGTGTGTAACAAGTGTGTAAGTCAGTCTCTATACTTCACACTTTTATTACGTCCATGTTTCCATTACTTTTCAATAGTTTAAGCAATCTTTGGCTGCACATTGTAAAGCATTATTTACCCTTAAAGTTCATCTCTAAATGGGGGATTTGAAACTTTTGCTACTTGGAAATTGTCGATCAAGAGATCTTCAAAGACTATAGAAATTAACACCAATCATAATCCTATCTGTTGTCCCACCATAAACTGCAGAGTGCAGCCTACTAGCAGGAATGATCGTTATCATACCTTCACCTGGGAGAATATCTTCGACAGGATCGTAAAGTTTTAACATACCTGGCTCACTACAATGTTGATCTCCTACAGATAAATAATATACAAGAGAATACTTTTGCTTACCTAAATTAAATCCAATATCTTTGTCTAAGTCGTTTAGATGCCTATGAGGAGTTGTGCCTCCTCCTGCGCCCAAGATATTAAAGAAAGAATCATATATAAAGACTTCTGATTTAACAGCCTCCTTCATAATTCTTGTTAAATCTTCTGCCAAGTTTTGAATAATAGAACAACTATCTTGAAATAAGTTAAAGTCTGGTGAGCATTTACCACTTCCGTAGCGGGCATCTGTTGTTTTGTCAAATTCTCTAGAACTCATTCCATAAAGGTTGGCAATGAGATCCGGCTCTACCACTCTGTTTAAAATAAGTGGAATTGAAGTTAATCCTGTCTTGGCACCTGTATTACTCGTATCATCAATCGCGGTTTCACTTTCCTCACGAGATTTTCTTGACTTCATAACATTCAATAGTAGTTTACAATCGTTTTTTTGTGGATCGATGTCATTTGCTTTCTCTACGCTTTTCAACGCTAAATCTTTATAACCCTTAATATAAAGCAATTTACCCAAGTCGTAGTGGGCTTGGGCAAAGTCAGACTTCAACGCTATCGCTCGCCTGTAGCTTGCTTCAGCCTCGTCTAATCTTCCTAGTTCTTGTAGCGTGTTACCCAAGTTGCTGTGGGCTTCGGCATAGTCAGGTTTCAACGCTATCGCTTGTGTATAGCCTGCGTCAGCCTCGTCTAGTCTTCCTAGTTTTTGTAGCGTGATACCCAAGTTGTAGTGGGCTTCGGCATAGTCAGGTTTCAACGCTATCGCTTGTTTATAGCTTGTTTCAGCCTCGTCTAATCTTCCTAGTTCTTGTAGCGTGATACCCAAGTTGCTGTGGGCTTCGGCATAGTCAGGTTTCAACGCTATCGCTTGTGTATAGCCTGCTTCAGACTCATCTAATCTTCCTAGTTCTTGTAGAGTGATACCCAAGTTGTAGTGGGCTTCAGCATAGTCAGGTTTCAACGCTATCGCTTGTTTATAGCTTGCTTCAGACTCGTCTAATCTTCCTAGTTCTTGGAGCGTGTTACCCAAGTTGCTGTGGGCTTCGGCAAAGTTAGGTTTCAACGCTATCGCTTGGTTATAGCTTTTCTCAGCTTCGTCTAATCTTCCTAGTTCTTTGAGCGTGATGCCTAAGTTGCTGTGGGCTTGGGCATCTTGAGGAGATAATGCTACTGATGTTTGGTTAGCATTTTCGGCTTCAACAGTTCTACCTGACTGCCCAAATATTGCACCCAGTACTTTCCAAGCAAATTGATGCTGAGGAAATTGTTGGGTGATTGTTACAGCTAATTTCTCAGCTTCATCACACTTTCCGTTCTGATAGTGCATCAATAGGCTATTGAGTTGTGCCTGAGACGGCAATTTACTGTCGGGCACATCTTTTGGTTGAGAACGTAATGCTTGTAGTTTCTTGGCATCAAACCCTTTCTTTGTAGCTTTTTTAATTGCTTGCTTAGCGTTCTTTACCTGGTTATTTTTAAATAGAGCATCAATATAGCTCATCCAAAATTGTTCTACGTTCGGGTTTGCGTCCAGAGCAGTTTTGAATAATGGCAAAGCTGCCTCGGCATTATTCACGGATACCGCTATTACCCCTAAGTTATGGTTAGCGTCCGGGTGTGAGGGCTGAGATTGCAGGATTGCCCGGTAAAGACGTTCGGCTTCTTGAACCTTGCCTTCTTTGTGTGCTGCAACACCCTGTTGCAGTGCTTGTTCGATAGTCAGTTCCATTGAAAGCTCTTAAACTCTGCTTTGTACATGAACTACTCCCACTCAATAGTCGCTGGAGGCTTACTAGAAATATCGTAAGTCACACGAGAAATGCCCTCTATTTCATTGATGATTCGTCTTGAAACATGATCAAGAAAATCATATGGCAAATGAGCCCAACGCGCTGTCATGAAATCTACGGTCTCTACAGCCCTTAACGCCACAACAAAATCGTAACGGCGACCATCTCCCATTACACCTACCGACTTTATAGGTAAAAAAACGGCAAAGGCCTGACTTACCTTGTCATATAAGTCATGTTCTCTAAGCTCACTAATAAAAATGTCGTCTGCCCTGCGTAAAAGATCTGCATATTCCTTTTTTACTGAACCAAGAATACGGACCCCTAAACCAGGTCCTGGGAAAGGGTGACGACCAACCAACTGATGCGAAAGCCCAAGTTCGATACCAATTTTTCGCACCTCATCCTTAAACAAGTCCCGCAGCGGCTCGATAAGTTTCAGACGCATTGTCTCTGGTAAACCACCCACATTATGGTGCGACTTAATGACATGAGCCTTCCCAGTCGATGTGCCAGCAGACTCAATCACATCAGGATAGATAGTTCCCTGAGCAAGCCAATGGATATCGTCAAAAAGGGTTGCTTGTTCCTCAAATACCTCAATAAATGCTCCCCCTATGATCTTGCGTTTTTTCTCAGGATCTTCTTCCCCTTCAAGAGCTGAAAGAAACTTGTCCTCTGCATTGACGCGGATGACGTTGACACCCAAATGCTCAGCGAATGTCTCCATAACTTGGTCTCCCTCGTTCAAACGCAAGAGACCATTATCAACAAACACGCAGATCAGTTGATCTCCAATTGCTGCATGCAATAGCGCAGCAACTACCGATGAATCCACACCCCCTGAAAGACCCAACAGAACATGTTCTGTGCCCACTTTTTCGCGAACACGCTCAATATGTTCATTAATAATATTTTCCGGCGTCCAATGACCAGGACAACTACAAATATCACGCACAAAGCGTTCAATGATTAATTGCCCATTCTCGGTATGCGTTACTTCAGGGTGAAACTGGACGCCGTAAATATGTCTCTGCACATCTGCCATGCCAGCAAAGGGGGCATTATCTGAAGAGGCTATCTGTTCAAACCCCTTTGGTAGGGCTTCTACACGATCGCCATGGCTCATCCACACTTTAAGCTGGTTATCTCCACTAACCACACCCTCAAGCAATGGATTTTTCCCCGTCAAGCTAACCTCGGCATAACCAAATTCACGGTGATTTGATCCTCTTACCTCACCCCCCAATTTCGCGGCGAGCGCCTGCATGCCATAGCAAATTCCAAGCAGAGGGACTCCAGCGCTGATAACCGCATCGCTAACTCCAGGTGCATCTTCAGCTGCAACTGACTCAGGTCCGCCTGAGAGGATTATCCCAGCTGCGTCAAAGCCAAAAATAGTCTCAGCTGGGATATCGTGAGGATGAATTTCGCTGTAGACACCAGCCTCACGCACACGCCGGGCAATAAGCTGTGTATATTGAGACCCGTAGTCGAGAATTAAGATCCGCGAGCTATCTGGGGCCGCATCATGGGAACGAGCTTTTGACTTCACCAAGTCTTACTCCATTCTGTAGTTAGGCGGTTCCTTTGTGATCGTCACGTCATGCACATGACTTTCCTTTCTCCCGGCACCTGTTATTCGAACGAAACAAGGACGTGTGCGCAACGCATCGATATTCTCACTACCTGTATAACCCATGGCCGCTCGCACGCCGCCTATAAGCTGCTGCACTATCGCCACCAGACTACCTTTATAGGGAACGCGGCCTTCAATGCCTTCCGGCACTAACTTCTCCAACTCTTCACTCGCATCTTGGAAGTACCGATCTGAAGAACCATACTGCTGTGCCATAGCCCCAACTGAACCCATCCCTCTATAAGACTTATAGGAGCGGCCCTGGTAAAGCTCAACATCTCCCGGAGACTCTTCTGTTCCAGCAAATAGGCTACCAATCATCACACAATGAGCCCCAGCTGCAATTGCCTTTGCAATATCTCCGGAATAGCGAATTCCTCCATCTGAAATTACAGAAACGTCTGTATCAGCGAGTGCTGTTGAAACTTCTGCGATCGCAGTTATCTGAGGAACACCAACACCTGCAATTACGCGAGTAGTACAGATAGACCCTGGACCAATGCCTACCTTTACGGCATCCGCACCAGCTTTCGCAAGCGCATGAGCGGCCTCACCGGTCACAATATTACCTGCTATCAGGGGGATGTCCGGATAGTCGGCTTTAATTTGTGCGACACGGTTCAAAACACTTTTAGTATGGCCATGTGCCGTATCGATCACTAGCACATCGACTCCAGCCCGAACCAAACCCACTATCCTCTCTTCGGTATCTCCTCCGGTGCCAACGGCTGCCCCCACCCTCAGCGCTCCAAGCTCATCCTTGGAGGCACACGGGTAATCAGTTGCTTTCTGAAAGTCCTTAGCAGTAATCATGCCACGCAATCGAAAATCGTCATCCACTACTAGCACTTTTTCTATTCGATGCCGGTGCAATAGAGTCATTACTTCATCTTTATCTGGGTTTTCTTTAACAGTGATCAACTTATCTCTTGGTGTCATCACTGAAGATACTGGCGCATTTAGCTGCGTCTCAAAACGCAGATCTCTATTAGTCACAATTCCGACCAAATCCTCGCCTTCGACTACTGGAACACCAGAAATAGAATTTTCCCGGGTCAATTGAATAACTGCTTGTATGGAGGTATTAGGCTCCACAGTGATTGGGTCACTAATTATGCCACTCTCAAATCTTTTCACTCGCAAGACCTGATTGGCTTGATCCTGCGGAGATAAGTTCTTATGAATAACTCCTAATCCGCCCTCCTGTGCAAGGGCGATTGCCAACCTAGCCTCCGTTACAGAGTCCATTGCTGAGGAAATTATTGGAATATTAAGAGAAACCGTACGCGTAAGAAATGTGGTCAGAGCCACTTCCCGAGGCAAGATGTCCGAGTAAGCAGGCTGCAACAAGACATCATCGAAGGTGAGAGCTTCATATATGACCCGCATATTGCCGTCCTCGCCAATTGAATATTAGTCGGCGATTCTACGCTCCTCGTAATTCGTGGTAAACGCTCTAATTGTCTTAATTTGCACTATCGTATACTTCACACTATGGAATCTGGTGATAATCAACCCAAACCACCCCTGCCTGAAACACGCAAGGTCTATTCAGTCTCCACGCTAAACCGAGAGGCTCGTCAACTTGTCGAAGATCACTTTGGTACGGTCTGGGTTGAGGGCGAGATATCTAACCTAGCCCGCCCATCATCAGGTCATCTTTATTGGAGCATGAAAGACGAAAATTCTCAGCTACGCTGCGCGATGTTTCGTCAAAAAAATCGCGTCCTTAAGTTTTCACCTAAAAACGGGCAGCAGATTCTTGCACAAGGGCGTTTAGGAATTTATGAATCACGAGGCGAATTTCAACTCGTGGTTGATTATTTAGAAGAAGCTGGAGAGGGACTATTACGCCGGCGATTCGATGAACTCAAGAACAAACTGGATTTAGAAGGCCTTTTTGATGCAGACAAAAAACGAGCTCTACCTAGGCTGCCTCGAAAAATTGGTGTTATCACTTCCCCCAGCGGGGCAGCAGTCCGCGATGTATTAAGTGTTTTAGCAAGGCGATTCCCTGCCATACCTGTACTGGTATACCCAACAGCTGTTCAGGGTGACGGGGCATCAGATGCGATAGCGCATGCTCTTAATCTGGCAAACCAGCGTAGAGACTGCGACCTTTTAATACTGACCCGTGGTGGAGGGTCTCTCGAAGATCTCTGGTCCTTCAATGAAGAGGTTGTAGCTCGTGCCATCGCCTCCATAGAGATTCCTATCATTGTAGGGGTTGGACATGAAATTGATTTTACAATCGCAGACTTTGTAGCTGATGTGAGAGCGCCAACCCCATCAGGGGCAGCGGAACTTGCCGTGCCAGATAAGTCACAATGGCTTAATACTTTAACTAACATAAATAATCGATTATCAAGAGCCATTGATCAACACCTATCAACCATACGGCAGCTTTTAGACAGTATCGAACATCGCATGAGTCGAAGTCATCCCGGGGTGCAACTAGGCCAATCAAGCCAAAGACTCGATGAAATGGAGACAAGATTGCGTCTTAGTCTGGAACGTTCCCTGACAAAATCCAGCTCCTTGCTAGCACAGCTCACCGCAAACTTACTAGGCGCTACCCCACGGCATCTAATCACGAGTTTTCGGGAACGTCTTAAATTTAATGAAAGAAACCTTGATAGCGAGATTCGAAAAACATGGCAACTTCGCAATAACAAACTAATGCTTGCCAAGCGCGCACTTCAGTCTGTTAGTCCACTAGCTACACTGAAACGAGGTTATGCAATTGTCACGAATTTCCATGGAAAGGTAATTAAAGATGCTTCTACTGTGTCACCAGGTACCAGTATTGATTTGCGACTCGCAAGCGGAAAGCTTTCTGCGATAGTCAAAGAATCCCATCAGAAACAAAAATAGACTAGTTATCGAAAAATCGCGCAACGACCGGACAAAAATTATCCATATCCGCTAAAAAAGAATCATGTCCTTGAATCGAGGGAAGCTCTACAAACTCAACCTCCCGCTCACCACGCCCAAGCAAAATAGACAGCTCATGTTGCTGATGCAATGGGTAAAGAATATCGCTCACAACTCCCACAACCATAGCGCGTGAAACCTTTATTTTTTCAATAGCTTCAGCCACAGAAGTACCGTGATCCGCAACATCAAATAAATCACTTGCGCGCGACAAGTATAGGTAACAGTTTGGATCAAACTGCCCAATAAATTTATTTGAATGATGCTCAAGATACTTTTCTATCTCAAACGTAAGTGCAAATGGATCAGCTTCAGAAAAATCCTTGCCACTGCGCTCCCGGCCAAACCTCTCACCCCACTCATCAGCAGATCGATAAGTGATCATCCCGAGCTTTCTCGCTAAACGCATACCTGTAATCGGAAATGTCTCGGCTGAATAGTTTCCATTTGACCAATTAGGATCATGACAAATCATTTCACGCTGCAGAGAACGCAAGGCTGTAGAGAAAGGTAACGCATGCGTTGCTGATGAAATGATGAGGAGGCTTTCCGAAAGTCCTGGAAAAAGAATTTCAAATGCCAAGGCAGACATGCCTCCCATGGAAGGTCCAACCGTGGCATAAAGCTTTTCAACACCCAGATGCCGAATAACCTCTCTCCCCCCGCGGCTGACGTCCTCAAGTGAAAGAACTGGAAAATGACTTCGATAAAGTTGTCCAGTCTCTGGATTTATTGATGCCGCTCCTGTCGAACCGAAGCAACTACCCAAAGAGTTGACACAAATCACAAAAAATCGACGGGTATCGATAGCTCGATCTGGACCAATCATCTCCTCCCACCAGCCAGAAT
>Ga0115002_10009131_pt1 | contig 10871 bp, 8 predicted proteins | sample ArcticOcean_MG_C_8_FD_89576 | JGI IMG/M metagenome (GOLD analysis project Ga0115002, IMG submission 89576) | Marine microbial communities from western Arctic Ocean - ArcticOcean_MG_CB11_86 | ecosystem: Environmental > Aquatic > Marine > Oceanic | place: Arctic Ocean: Canada Basin | collected... | reverse complement strand
TCCAAAACCAGGTCAAAGCGTAGAGTTGAAAAATCCTGCATTATTAACAAAATGGTGGCCTAAACTTCCTTGGCAAACTGTAACAGAGCATCAAATTGTTTCTTCAGGATTAACAGACTGATAATTTAATTTTTTTTATTTCAATTAGCTTTACAATATTAGCTATGCAACTCACATCACATCACTTCAGTTCATACATGAATAGAAGCTACAAAATAATTTTATTGGTTTCACTTTCATTTATGAGTTTTATCCAAAATCTTCCAGCTTCACCACTTGAAATTGAAATAAATCATCTTTTTCAATTCGTACAAAATTCAGGCTGTGAATTTGAGAGAAATGGCACAAAGCATTCTGCTGAAGAAGCAGTAAAGCATATGTTGAAAAAATATGATTATTATAAAAGTGAGATAAAAAATACTGAAGCATTAATTGAATTTACAGCAACCAAAAGTGTCATCACTAGAATCAAGTATCTCATTCATTGCCCAAATGATCCTGTAATAGAAAGTAAAAAATGGCTTCTTCTTGAGTTAAAAAGATTTAGAGAAGATCCAAGCAGTTGAATTTATTCTATAACTTAATTGGCCACTAGTGGTCCCGGTTCAACAGTATTGTCATGGTTGGTGATGCCAAGCTTTGGAAGTACAAACAATATTTCGTAAGTAATAATCAAATATTAAGCTTTTATACTGAGGGAATATGAAGGAATATTATTCTATTGTGATGATTGGAGCTACTGGAGCTGTTGGTGGAGAAGCTGCCAAGGTACTTTCAAAAATGCCACAGATAGAACGACTAACACTATTAGGAAGACGTGAAAATGAGAATTTAAAAGGCAGTTCCATTACTCAGCATGTGATTGATCTTTTTGATCCTTCATCCTATCAAGAGCTATTGACTGGACATGATATTGCCATTTGTACATTAGGAGTAGGGCAACCTTCTAAGATGAGTAAAGAAGACTTTGTCAGAATTGACCGAGATGTGGTTTTAAATTTTGCTTCATCTTGTAAAAAAGAGGGTATTCAACATTTTGAACTGCTAAGTTCAGTAGGAGTTAACTCTAAGTCAGCATCATTTTTTCTACGAACGAAAGGAGAATTGGAAAATGGTCTAAGGGAACTCAATTTTAATCGTCTAAGTCTTTTTCATCCTTCAATGATTTTGACTCCTGAAAATCGATATGGTCTTTCTCAAAAATTGACTTTGATGACTTGGCCTTTTGTTAGTAAATTGTTCGTTGGTAATTTACGAAAGTTTCGTGGGATACCCGTTGATATTTTGGGTGCTTCAATAGCAAAAAATACAACGGCAGAAAAGTCAGGTGTAGAAATCCTTGAGTGGAGTGATTTCAATAAATGGGGAAAGTAGTTTGAAATATGTTTATAATTATAAATGGTAGCTACTGAAAATCCGAATTCTTCACAGTCAGACACCTTTCAAGTAAAATCTAGGCTTCCTTGTATAACAAACCGATTGATGTTATATATTGGGTTCTCCTATAACCACCAATTGGAAACAAATTGAACCACCAATTGAAGCACCTACTCATCTTTCTCTCAATTATATGTCATGACTAGTGAATTAAAACAAGAAGATTTGGAGCATGTCCAAAAACTATGCATGGAAGCTGGAATTGTTCCCGTTAACAATCCTGCAAATGAGGATTTGCGAATGAAGGAATTGAAACGTCTGGGGATGTTGGAAAAGGATTTGGAGAAAGATCGACGCTACTCCTCGTTAACCGAAGTGGTAACCTACCTGACTGGATGTAAACACTGTTTCATCAATATTTTAGGTTCGACGATTCAACGCTGCAAAGTCGCCTACGGATTCAGTGAGGAAGAAAGAAAAAGTGTACCGTGGGATATGCCCAGAGATATTTCAATTTGCCAGTTCAGCTTGAACACCCCCCATCAACCACTGATCATTGAAGATCTCTTGGAAGACGAACGTACTAAGCCGATAGTTAGCCTCCCTGATTTCCCGCCGATGCGCTTTTACGCTGGGGCACCACTGATCAGTTCACAGGGGTTTTCAATGGGAACATTGTGCGTGATGGATGGAGTTTCAAAATCCTTGAAACACAATCAAATTGAAGGCTTACGCCTCCTCGCTGATCAGATAGTGTCGTTGATTGAAAGCGAACATGATGCTAAGCAGCCTAAGGAGTCCGAAACGAAAACTGATGGAAAACTTGCTGAAACCTCTGGACGTTACTACTCTTCAGCCACGATCCTGTTTGCAGATATTGTGGGATTCACATCAAAAGTGGAGCGTTTGGAACCGGGAGAGTTGCTGTCGACCTTGGATACGTTTTTTAGGGGCTTTGACAAGATTGTTGAAAAGCACAATATTCGCAAGGTCAAAACCATTGGGGACGCCTACATGTGTGTGGGAGGAATTTCGGAACAGCTTAGTACCCATGCTATAAACGTCTGTGTGGCAGCATTGGATATGCTCAAGTTTGTTGAAGGCGTTAATCTACAGCACGAAGTCCTTGGCAATGAACGCTGGGAAATACGCATTGGTATCCATTCTGGACCCTTGATAGCTGGAACATCCGGTAATGCCTTCGATATTTGGGGTGATGCTGTCAACATTGCCGCCCGCATGGAAAGCACAAGCGAACCGGGAAAAATTCACATCTCAGAGAAGACAATGGATTATCTGGAAGGATTAGGGCAACTGCATTCTCGTGGTGAAATCACACTCAAGGGCAAAGGGGTCTGGAGTACCTATTTTCTGGAATCACTCAATTCATAAGATTATCAGAAATATTAAGTCACCAAATCCATTAAAATAGAAAGCCATTGAGCTAACTATTTAGGGGTTTTTTTAGGTGTCCATATAGGTGTCTATCAGCCCTGTCCTGACCTCAAGCGCAACCTTGACCCCAACCAGATTGATTGAGATGCAGGAGCTCTGGGGAGAGGGGGAGTGCACATGAAACCCCATTGATAAATAAAGTAGTCAGACTCATTCCTGCCTAGATAATTCTTTATATGCTCCACACGTTTCTTTTAAAGTACCCCCCAACTCCAATACTGAACATCTACAAAAATGTGGTAGCAGATTGGTAGCAATACTTCCGATTCATACGGAATCGAGAGAAGTTGAGAGAAGTTGAGAGGAATTTCAGACTGACACCCTGCGAAGGTTAAATGACTGATATTCTTAGAAAACGTTGCAAACACAAAATTTACGAAAATACCTGTTATATTACTGAAACAGCTTATTGAGCTGAACAGTTTTTCAGAGTAGTCAAATCATTCAAACTTCACAGGACTTTGGGGCTCAGTATTAATGTGTAACTTAAAAATATCCGGGCGAGCATAATGACCGGCAACATCAAGTTTCCTGTGTGCAATCCCTGCTTTTTTGACGTCAATTTCAGCATAAAGTATGCCCTGTTCCTTACGCATAGGACCTGCGACTATTTCCCCTCCCGGCGCTACGTCTACTGAATCACCAACATTCACCCATTCATCAGGATCTGGATATAAGTTGTCTTTATCAGGGAAATTAGCTGGAATATCACTCGCTTTAATTGCGCTACCGCTACCTATCACCCAACAAGCGCCCTCTTTCGCAATATGTTTCATGGTGGCAACCCATGTATCACCTGAATCCCATGTTGGAGCAATATAAATTTCAACACCCTGAGCATAGAGCGCATACCTTGCTAGTGGCATATAATTTTCCCAACAAATAAGATTCCCTATTTTTCCAAAAGGAGTATCAACAACTTTTAGACCTGAAACATCCCCAAATCCCCAGACCATACGTTCAGGATTAGTAGGCATTAATTTTCGATGACGATTTAACAACTCTCCATCTTGGCTATTAACAATGTTTGTGTTATAAATCGTGGTCTGGCTATGTTCAAAATCACGCTCATTGATATTACAAACAACAGTTACTTGATGTTTTTTTGCACTGTCATAAAGCGGACGCGAATCTTCAGAGTTGAGATTTACTGAATTTTCTAAGAGAAGTTGATGTATTTCCGTACTCAGTTCATGATCATTTCCAGGTCGAAGACGCAAAATCCAATCAGGATACCCAGGAATAAATGTTTCAGGAAAAACAATCAGCTCCACAAATTTTCATAATTTCAACAGTCTGCTCTCAAGGTTTAACACCAAGAATACTTGTGCATAAGCGACTCCAGAAAGAGGGTTTGCAGTGTGCCAGAACAGTTATCAATTCTGCTGTTTGCAAATATGGTTGTGCCTTAAAATAATGAATTTTTGTCTTATTTCACACAGCAAAGTTAGCTGCTAGACAAAGATAAAAAACAACTTCACTCAACTGTTGAGTCGCGCCCAGAGTATCACCGGATACACCACCCAGTTTCTGTTTATAATAATTTATCAAAACCCACCAGACAATCGCAACTATTGGCAATGCAACCCAGACTTGATTACCGATAAAAAGCAACGGCAACAATCCAAAAGTAGCATTCACAATTAGATCAATTCCGGAAAACTCAGTCATTGACCCAGATTTACTTTTTGCTGCATCCTGAACATAGGCTAAAAAACTGAGCTGCGAAATTGAAATGAAGCGACTCAAAGCGTTTCCTGCAAGCCAAACCCAAGGTAAAATTTCAGCCTCAATTTGTAAAAGCGCAAAAAATTTCAACAACAGCAAAAACACTAAACCAAGTGCGCCGTATGTCCCAATCCGTGAATCCTTCATGATCTGCAACCGCTCTTCTGGTGTCCATCCTCCGCCAAGTCCGTCGCAAGTGTCTGCAAATCCGTCTTCGTGTAAAGCTCCTGTAAGCAAAACCGCTGCAATCATTCCCAGCAAAACCGTGATCGGCAAAGTCCCATCTGTTGCTGTGCCAGAAGAATTCGAGAACAGCATTTGCGCCAGTAGCAAAACTCCAACACTCACTCCTCCCACAAGCCAGCCCACGAGAGAAAAATAACGTGAGCAATGGGAAATCTTTGCTGAATACCAGTTTGAAGGCAGCGGAATTCTACTGTAAAAAATGAAGGCTCCAGCGATGCGCTGCGTTTCCAGGCTTAGTTTATTCTCCATCAGCACGTTCACTCACTCCGGCGGATTCAAAGGATGCCATTTCGTTAAGAAACGCGACTGCAGACTGCAAAAGGGGAAAGGCGACTGCTGAACCAGTTCCTTCACCAAGGCGCATTCCTAACGAGAGCAATGGTTCTGCATGTAAAAATTTTAACAGCACCGCATGTCCTAGTTCATCTGACTGATGGCTAAAAACGGCATACTCCTGAATTTCCGGAACTATTCTGGAAGCAGCAAGAAAAGCTGAAGTCGCGATAAAACCGTCAATCAGCAAGAGTCGTCCTAAGGCAGCCGAATCCAGCATTGCGCCAACCATCATCACAATTTCAAAACCTCCAAAAGTTGACAGTACTTCTTCGGGTTGTTCAATTTTCACATGCATATCCAGGGCTTTCTGCAGAATTCCCCTTTTGCGTGCAAGTCCGGAATCATCAAGTCCGGTTCCTTTTCCAACACATTCATCAAGAGGCAAACCTGTATAACGCTGCATCAGTGCTGCGGCAGAGGAGGTGTTGCCGATTCCCATTTCGCCAAAACCAATCACGTTACATTTTTCATCTGGAAGCATTCTGCTCAATTCAGCGCCCTTTTTCAAAGCTTGCTCACATTCTGTTTTACTCATTGCAGGTTGTAGAGCAAAGTTCTTTGTACCACGTCCAATTTTTACCACAGTCAAGTCAGGATGTTCTGGGAAATCGCCTCTTACACCTGCATCCACAACATGCAGACTAATACTGTGTTGCCTGCAAAAAACATTGATCGCCGCACCGCCGTGAAGAAAATTTAGTACCATTTGTTCAGTTACTTCCTGAGGATATGGACTCACACCTTCTTCCGTAATTCCGTGGTCTCCTGCAAAAACTAAAATGCTCGGATTCCGAAGTTCTGGAGAAAGTGTGTTTTGAATTCGCCCCACCTGTAAAGCCAGTTTCTCCAACGTGCCCAAAGAACCGGGTGGTTTTGTCTTTGTGTCAATTTTCTGCTGTAGTTCGTCAACCAACTTGGAAGAAACAGGAAAAATTGAAAAAAAAGTCATAATGCTTTTAAATGATGATATGTTTCGAGTATAACTTAGTAATTTTTATTGAGGTAAAAGTTCCAGCACATTCTCAGGAGGGCGTCCAATCACTGCGCCTTTTTCAGAAATAACGATCGGTCTTTCAATCAAAATCGGATTCTCTGTCAGAATTGTCAGCCACTCTTCATGACTCAAATCATCGGTGGCAGAAATCCCCAACTCTTTTGCTTTTTCATCCTTGAAACGTATTAAATCTGTCGGCTGAATATTCAATTTTTTAATAATCGCCTCCAACTCATCCTTAGAAGGTGGATTCTTCAAATACTCTCTAATTGTCAGTTCAACACCTTTACTGTTCATAATTTCCAGAGTTGCCCTGCATTTGCTGCACTTGGGATTGTGGTAGATGGTGAATGTCATGTTAATTCATCTTCTCGAAACGTTGTAATACTAAATGCTTCAAAACCTGAGCATGCCTCTTGTTTTTCCTTAAAGACGACAGCCATGAATATCGCGAAAATATAATCTCAGGATAACCTGCTTTTTCCTCTTTTATAACACTTTTAATAGTACCATTTAGAGTGCTATTACCGCCGCTAAAAAAAACTTTAAATTTTTTATTAATTTACTCTACCTCCCCCTGAATTTCCAAAATCGCTGATTCGAGCGCTTCTAAAGTTTCCGGATCCGCATTTTCCCACATTTCTCTTTCATTAGCTTCGAGCAGTCTTTGAGAGGCATCTTTCAAGGCAAGTGGATTGTGTTCCCGAAAGAATTTCTGCTGTTCCGGATCAAGCAGGAGTTTATTTGCGATTTCTTCGTATTGATAATCTGCGACAATATCGCAGGTGGCATCGTAGCCGAAAAGATAATCGACTGTGGCCGCCATTTCAAACGCGCCTTTGTAACCATGTTCACGCATGGCTTCAATCCATTTTGGATTAAGAACACGGCTCCGGAAAACACGATTGAATTCCTCCTTGAGTGTCCGAATTTTGACTTTTTCCGGATTGCTTGAATCACCGTGATAAGTCGCGGGAGCGGAACCTTTTATTTCTGTAATCGCCGCCTGAAGTCCGCCTTGAAACTGGAAATAGTCGTCCGAATCCAGAATATCGTGTTCGCGGTTATCCTGATTTTGATGGACAATTTCCACAGAACTAAGTCTTTGCCGGAGCAAGTTTATTTCCTCGGAACTTGTGCCATCGGAATCGTAAGCATGTCCGCCCCATTTCAAAAATACTTCGGTTAAATCAGCTCGACTTTCCCAGTTTCCCGCGTCAATCAACGGCAAAAGTCCTGAGCCGTAAGCACCAGGTCCCGAGCTAAACACTCGCAATTCCGCCAGCCGTTTGGCGTTTTCCGCAGAGGCTCCTAAAGCCAGTAAACGTTGTTGATCCTCTAGCCATGCGGCCCGTACGGGATTCATCTCTTGCGGCTCGTCGAGTGCTGCCAGACGTTTTGGCACAGTGGAAAGCAGGCGCATCACGTCACCGAACGAGTCCCGGAACATTCCGGAAACACGTAAAACAACATCCACACGTGGCCTTCCCAACACAGAAAGCGGCATAATTTCAAAGTCAACCACACGTCCGGAAACAGCTTCCCAAACTGGTTCACAGCCCCAGAGTGCTAAAGCCTGAGCGATGTCATCACCACCGGTGCGCATGTTAGAAGTACCCCAAATCACTAGCGCGGTAGTTTTCGGAAATTTGCCGTGATCCGTATGGTAGCGTTCAATCAAACCTTCGGCAAGTGCCTGTCCGCAACGCCATGCGGTTTGCGTCGGAATCACCCGTGGATCAATTGAATAAAAATTTCGTCCGGTCGGTAAAACATCAATCCGTCCCCTCGTCGGGGCACCTGACGGTCCCGGACTCACAAACCGCCCTTCCAGCCCCAAAGCCAAACTGCGTGTCTCTTCCACGCAACGCTTAAACCTCGGTAACAATGTCTCGTGAAGCCAGCGACTAATTTCGGAGATCCCTTCGTTTCCGCTCATGGAAATTTTTGGGGGCTCACTCAGCGATCTTATTTTGATTCCTGTCAGGGAATGATCTGCAATTTTTTTCGTAGTTGTTGGTGCATGAGCTTTGTCCTTGGCGATTTCAGCTAGATCTAATTCATCTTTGATCCACTGCCGAGCACGTTCTTCAATTTCATCACGTTCCCGAATGGAAAGAGTATCGAGGTCAAAATCGGGTTCTTTCTCTAAAAGTGCCTGCAACAATCCCTGACGACCCACAGAAGGCATCCGCAGCAAGCTGAGCAAAAAATCAATTTTTTTCTCGCCTTCAGGAAGTTGTCCGAAAATATGCAGACCGGAGCGAATTTGACTTTCTTTCAGTTCGCAGAGGTGGCTGCTGAGGGCATTTAAGGGATCATCATCATCAGGAAGTTCCGCACTCCAATCTACCTGTTCCAGTAAATGTTCAATTTCATGTTCCAGTTCATGGGCACGTTCCGGAAAAAGGGTTTCGCAATGAGCATGTTCTTCAAGCAAACGCTCCGCGCGATCAAGTTCATCATAAAGACCGGCACGTGTCAAAGGCGGAGTGAGGTGATCAACAATTACGGCGGACGAACGACGCTTTGCCTGAGCTCCTTCACCCGGATCATTGACGATGAAGGGGTATAAATTAGGTAAAGTTTTTAAGGCAATCTGCGGAAAATCGTCTGCTCCCAAAGCTACACTTCGTCCAGGCAGCCATTCCAAATTTCCGTGCTTGCCAAAATGAATAACCGCATGTGCGTCAAAGTCCTCACGAATCCACTGATAAAAAGCCAGGTATTCGGGCGGAGGTGACAAAGCCGGATCGTGATAAATCGCCTGAGTCTGCAATCCAAATCCACGTTGGGGCTGAATGCCGATGAATATGTTTCCAAAACGTTTGCCGGCCACCGGAATATAATCCGCAACTTCATGTGTCCATTGTTTAGCCAAGGTTGTTTGACTTTTCTCCAACGGATGGTCAGGCGCCTGAAGTGCACCTATCATTTCAAATAAGCGTTCCCTAGAAATGCCTTGATCAGGAGTTTTTCCATAACTCATTTCACTGTCGTTTGTGATTCCAGCCTGTAAAATCCGGATTAGTTCATCACCTGTTTCCGGAAATTTCGTTCCAGAATTTTCAACTGCAACACCTGACTTCGTGCCAGAAACACTGGTAGACTCGATTTCCGTTACGGGGAAAGATGAGATGCGGTATCCCCTTTTTTCCAAATCAGCAATAAAAGCAATTATACTGGCCGGCGTATCAAGTCCAACTCCATTTCCGAGTCGGCTGTCTTTGTTTGGATAATTTGCCAAAATAATTGCAACTCGCTTTTCAGCATTGACAGTACGCCGCAGACGCACCCAATTTGCAGTGAGTTCCGCTAAATGCGTCACCTGCTGCGGATCAGGAGCTAAACGTTTTAAACGAAACTGCATATCTGGATCATACTTCTCTTCGGATTTGAAACCGACTACTGTACTGAAAATCCGTCCGTCTGTTTCCGGAAGAGCCACTGACATTGCGGCGTTTGTAGGCGAAAGACCACGTGGATTTTTCAGCCATGCTTCACGATCCTCAGTGGAAGTCGGTACCTGAATCACCGGACAGTTCAACCTTTCCAAAAACGAAATCCGGGAATCGCTTCCTAGGCCATTTCCGGTGCCTCCGGAAGTTCCGGTACCGATAGCAAAACTTTGCATGGTCAAAATCGCGTCCGGCGGTTCAATTTCCGCTTTCCGCAGTAACTCTGCCTGAGCTTCCGGTTCCCTCAGTGAATAGGCGTAAAAAGCTGAAACTTCTAAACCGTGTTTGTTTAAGGCATCGCTCAAAGCCTCAACAACGGCCATATCGCCTGTTTGCTGCAAAGCACGATAAAAAGTAATCCAAACCCTGCCACATTCTTTATCCTGCCGTGAAGTATTTAGTTTTGTGTCTTTAGATTTCTTAGCAGCTGAATTATTTTCTTCTGCGGATAGTTTTGCAAGCCAGCCAAAGGTAGGTAACTTCAGTGCTTCCGGAAAACCTTCGGTCTTATTTTCCAGCAACAATTCCACCGCCTTTGCTGCACGTCCCATGTTGTCAATTCCTCCTTCACGAAAATAGGCGAAAATTTTACGCACAACTGGTTCTGCATAATCATTGAATTTCATCAATTCCGGATCCCACTCATCCGTTCCGGGTAAAACTATAATCCTGGTTTTTGCACCATGACTCTTGATATGAAGTATTTCGTCCAGCATATGCGGAAAATAACCGTAACCACCGTGCAGACGGAAAATCGCCAGTTTGGCTTTACACAAAACATGATCTGCATAATCCTCTGCTGCATCCGGATGCTGGAGCGGAGTCGCCTGCATCAAACTTAGAGTATGCTTTGTTTCTTTCCGGAATCGTTTACCCCAAACTTGTGCCAGTCCGGAAAGTTCGGTATCTGCCGTACTGATGAATAAAATATCTGCTGGAGTCTGCTCTGTAGCGGAAGGGCCGCTTCCAAGTTTTCGCTCCAGATCAAGTTCGCCCGGTTTAGTAGCAATTCTGTGCATTTAATCACCCACCCGCTTGCTTCGGCGTTCCATCAAAACCACATCCCGCCATAGTCCCGCGTTGACTCCGATAGTCATTAAAGCAATTTTTTCTCGGCTACCGTTTTGGTGAAATCCATGTTTATTGTGCAGGCTAATACTTGAAATGTTTTCGGGAAATATTTGAGCTTGAAGCGTCCAGAAACCTGCTTCTTCCGAGGAAGAAATGAGACGTTCGAGCAAGGAAGAACCGATACCTTTTTTTTGTGAAATTGCTGA